>Ga0315904_10001666_pt1 | contig 35204 bp, 16 predicted proteins | sample LakEriMetagenome_6_FD_203529 | JGI IMG/M metagenome (GOLD analysis project Ga0315904, IMG submission 203529) | Freshwater fungal communities from buoy surface, Lake Erie, Ohio, United States - Buoy 12 MA120 | ecosystem: Environmental > Aquatic > Freshwater > Lake | place: USA: Lake Erie, Ohio...
ACGATCTCCTCGGGACGGTGCTTCTTCCGTCGTCTCGTCGTCATCGAAAGTCTCCTTGCCCAATGGGCAGTAGACCTTCATATCGCCTGGATCAGGATTTCCAAGGCAGGCCATTGTCAATCGAAATCACCGCGGGCCGCAACAGCCATGGCAGCACCACGCGCTCATCGCCGCGGTGGCGGTGGCGGAGGTGGCGGTGGTGGCCGCCCTCCAGCAGGACGGGACGGCAACGAAGGTTTTGTGGAGCCGGCGATGGGAACGCCACCCGATGGGCTCGGCACACCGTTCATCGCCGACCGTCCGGCCGTCGGCCGCGGAGGAGGAGGCGGAGCCGGCCGCGGTGGCGCCTGGGGAGCAGGCGCGGACGCCGGTCCGCCCTGTCGGCTGCCAGAGGAAACGGCGGCTGATCCTCCGCGGACAACCAGGTGCACGGAGCCCACCTGCGTCTCATACCCAGGGTCCACGACGATCGTCCGCTCTTGAGCCATGTCGTCGCAGATCACCGTTCCATCCACGTAGCGGAAACGGAGGGCGATCGGGCGGGCACCCTGCGCCCAGATCGCACATCGCTGCGAATTGCTCCCCACGCAAACCAATTCCGGCCCCAGCGAGACCTTGACCATCTCGCCCGACCGGCCATGCCGCACCTCCAACCACGCGACCCGGGCCGTTTCCTCGACCAACCCGATGGCATATCCGAGCGCGACTCCGAGAATCGATGTGCCGACGAGGCGGGCGATGGGGTCGCCGAGAAACATCAAGACCGACGCATCTCCTCCACCCAGAATTCCACCCACGATTCCCACTGCAACAATCACAACAAGTGCCGAGAAGAGAAAGCCAGCCCCACCGACAGCGCCACCCGCCAATCCGGCCATCATGCCACGGGCTTTTCCTAGGTTGGGGATGACGAAGGCCATGCCGAGGCCAATCAGCCCTCCCAGAATGCCCCAGGCGATGACACGGCTACCCGTCCCCACTAACCAATTGCCACCACTGATCTGGGTGGCGATTGAGAAGAAGAACTGCGCTACACAACCAGAAATGGCGCCACAAATAGCTCCGCCGCCAAAGGCCAGCGTGGCTTCGCGAGCGTCCATCAACGGCCGGCGAAGATACTTGTTCTGAGCGATGATCAGCGCTGATGTGTACCCGGCAGCGACCACGGCCGTCCAAATACCCGTGTTGAAGAGCAAGCCGACCATGGAGTCCGGTTCCGGGCTGACAGCCTGAACGACTTCCCCGGGAATAAACGCCGCCGCTGCCCCAACGCCACCCCACATGGCAAGTTTCAGAGCTTTGCTTGATTCAGCCATATGGCGCACAGCCTCGGGCTCATTCGTCAAAGCGTCACTCGCGATCTTGCCCTGCGGAGCGCGGCCGCGTCAGCCTCTGCTTCAAGCGGCCAAACAAGCTCGACGATCGCGCGCGATCCTCCTCGAGGGCGGAGCCATGATCGGCCGTCTTGCCCGCTTCGGGTGCAGGTCCGGTTTCTTCGGGTTGCCGATATGCGACCGCAACATCCTCCGAACGCAAAGCGGGCAAGGTACTTTCGGTGGGTGTTGCCTCATCTCGACTGGCCGGCGCGTCGCCACTTGGTGCAGCCACCGGTACACGGTCGGGCGCGGAAAGCCGTTCCGTTTGCCTCGCCTCATCCCCGCTCTCCACCACCGCCAGGGCTACAGATTCCGTTCCGGGTGGATCGGACGCAGCAACTGACTCGGTACCTGGGATCGCGATCGCGGCCACCTGCTCCGTCCCGAGGAGCACGAAAGGCTGATCCGACCGGTCCGACTGAATCTCGGGCTCCCCGTCGATCGATTCCTCGGCAACCACCTGCATCAGCACAAGCGTACAGTCGTCCACCCGCATTCGGTTGCCGTCAGCGGGCTTGTTGTCACGAAGCCGCTGGATGTCTTCTTGCCAGGCCTGGTCGTTTTCCCAGTACCGCATCCAGTCCACCGCGCGGCCCGCCTCATACTCTTCCATCGCCCAGAGGCCGACGGCGTCGGAACAGACGACAAGCAGGTCTCCGGCTTGGCATCGATCGTCCAAATGTCGGAACTTTTCGGCGTAAGAAACGCCCTTCGCAATGCTGCTGAAGATCTCTGGCGGCTGTGCGAACTCGGCGGAGGTGGTCAGCGGGAAGGAGAGGATCTTCCGGCCTTGCCGGATGAGATAGAGCACGCAGTCGCCGAGCCCCGACGCACGGAGCCGGTACTCGCCGGGGGCCGCGGTCCCGTCGGTTGACTGCTCGACATGAACGATCAGGAGCGTGGCCTGCGCCCCGACCGACGTAGCCTTGGGCTTCTGGTGCCATTTAAGCGAGTTAAAATCTATGTCCTGCCGCCACGCTTGCTGCAGAGGCTCGAGCCAACCCCGGATCGCCTCATCGGTTTCCAGGGAGGGCGGCGTCTCGACCGCCGCTCGCGTCAGGAGCCTCGCCCAGTTGCGGGAAAAGATCGCCGAAGACACCCCATCGGCGACCACCGCTCGGCCGTGCTTCTCACTACGGGCCGAAGCGTCCTCGTAGTCACGCGGAAAATCCACGTCCTTGGGGAACCAGCACTGGTGCGACCGGAAACGCATGGGCCCGCCCGAAAAACAACGACCGATGACTGGTTCAGGAAACTGCGACCACGTCACCCGTGACGGCATTGACGAGTTCGTCACCGAGGATGTCGTACTTGCCATTGACGACGAACCCACGCGACCAAGCTGTGACGTGGGGACGCTTTGCCGCCTGGAGTTTCTCCCAATCCGGCAACTGGCTCGAGACGTGCCAGAGGGCCCGCAGGCTGTCTCCCTGGATCTCGCCATCGCTCTCGGGATACGAGAGCGATGGATGCGGGACCTCCGTGATGACGAGGTGATGCAGGAGCAGCGGGCCGACCGCGGTTCCCAGCGAACTGACGATCGCGGCGCACGCATCGACGTTCGACGGGTCGTGCGTCCCGCGGGTGAGATGCAGCAGGATCGGGGACGCTCCGGATGGGTGCTGCCCGCACCAATCACGGATGATCGCGGCTGCGGCCTCGAACGCAGGCTGCGGCGGCGCCGCCGCCGCGGGCTCGACATCGAAGTAAATCGGCGTCTTTTTCTTCACCGTGATCAGGCCGCCTACCCCATTGGATACCTGCGTCTCCTCCTCCTCTACACGGATAGCACCGGCCGGCAGGTCCGCGTTTCGCACGATCGAGCGGCCAGCCAGCGGGCCGTCGAAGGTGCTACGGACTTCGGGCTGGCCGTCCCCGCCCAGACCGTAGGACACGATCGCCGCATCGATCGGCCGCGAGGCGAGATCCTTCGTCGAGATCTGCTTAAGCAAGTCATTGGCCGCCTCCTGCAACCGGCTGCACGGGTTGGCCATATTGCCAGCAAACGGATCCTCGACGGAGCGGTCAAGAACGAACACAACGAGGCCCTCACGGGCGTCGCTGCAGCCGGGTGAACTCACGGCCGCAGGGGTGGGCGGGGCGGCTTCACCCCCGGGCACAGCCGTTGTCGGTGTCACAGGCGCGGGGACGGGCGCAGGGGGCGGTGCCGCAGCACCGACGGTGACGTGCTGCCTGGCCAACTGAAGGCAGCGGAACAGGTCAGACATCTTGGCGTTGTGGACGATGGCCCGCGCGCCGCTCTGCAACTGAACCTTCGCCGCACGCAGACAGTCCCGGAGGTGATCGGGTAACTCTGAGGCTCTGACGAATAGGTCACGGGCGAGGGCAGACGCTAGGTAGGCCTGCTTGGACGGAAACGACGTCGTGACGAGTGCCGCCGACGCGGCCAGATGACACTGCACCACGACGGGCGCTCCTGCCGCGTGGAGCAACTCTTCCACCGCCTTTTGCGGGCTGCCGTCGCCCGACGAGCCGGCGAACACGTGTACGAGAATCCCCTGTCCGCCGCCTGCAGCAGCCCGTTTCTCGACGAGTTCGCGACAGTAACGGAAAGCGGCGATCTGGGGCGCCTTAGCGCCCAGCACCGGCTCATACCAGACGGAAAACGACAGCGGCTCCTCGGCGATCGAACCGTCGGAACGCGGCACCTTCTTCGTCCGCGTCTCCACCCGCGCTGCCGACGCGAGTTCGTCCGAGGATACGAAGTCGCGACCAGCAAGCCCGCCGGTCCAGCGACTCCCCACGGCGGGCTGGCCATCGGCATCCGAGCGGTACCCGACCACCGCGACGTCGCAAGCTGGGCCGACTGAGAGGTGCTTGAGCAGGTTGTTTACGCTCGTCGCAACCCGCTCCGCGTTCGTCTTGGTCGATTCGGTGCCGTCGGCCAGTTTGTCACGCATAACTGCAGACATAGCCGATGATTCATCGATCAACAGCACTACGAAGTTTCCGCTGCCGGTGGCCATGGCTCCTGCCTCCTGTTTCGAATGGTTCGGTCAGTGCGAAACGCTCCGCCGCTTAACGCAAGGTGGCCGCGCGGGTTCCCATGTCAAGGAACTTGATCAACGACACCATGTCGGCGTTGTAGGCCATGCCCCTGGCGTTCGGCTCGAGTTCCTGGCCGGCGGCGCGGGCCTTTTCCACAATCGCCTCCGGCAGCACGCTCGACATCTTGAATAGCGTTCGGGCGAACTCGTCTGGGAGAACCTCGCCGTTACCTTTGAATAGGAACGGGTCGGCCGGAGTCGCCGAGACGCAGCAGTTGAAGAACAGGACGTCGCCATCGTTCGTCGCACGCTGCCGGAGCGTGTCAGCATACGGAATCGGGTCGCCTTCCGAAGACTCCCCGTCAGTGATGTTGATGACAACAGGCGGAAAGCTGTCCGGATGTTCGGCAATCCAACGGTCGACAATATCGCAGACCTTGGCGATCGCGGAGCAGATCGGCGTCGCCCCACGTGTGACAGGGTCAATCCAGATTGGCATCTGCTGAGGCATCTCGAGCATCTCGCCCGTCTCTTCGTCCTGCATGAACGCAGTCACCGTGTCGACGCGCGCTGGATTTTCGGCCACCTCGCTGATCGTCACGATCTCACGTCCGGCGAGCGGCCCCACGAGCGCAGGCTCGATGATGGGGTTGGCTTGTTCGTCTGTACCGTAGCCGATGATGGAAATGTCGAAGTAGTCCTTAAAGCCCTCTGCCTTAGCACAAGCGATGGACAGGTTCTGCAGCCACGCATTGATCGCCCTCGTGAGTTCGTCGATCTTTCGACTGCCGCTGTTGGCCATCGGATCCTCCATTGAGAACGACTGGTCCAGGAGAAACACGAAGAGAGCCTTGTTCTTGCGACTGATTTCCTTGGAATACGCCATCGCGATTCTCGCTCCTTATCTTTTGAGGCCGATGGACTGACGCGGGCCGCCACTGCCCCGCAATGCACTTACCGTCCAGCCTTTTGGGGTACCGTCTCCCGGTGGTACGATCCCCTGCCCGAGGGCAGACGACGGTCGTAGTGTCGCACGGGACAACGGAGTGTCAAGCACCAGCCACCGAAGGCGCATCCTTCCGCATGCTGTAGCCCAGGCGTTAAGGCTTCCACATTGCTTCGAGCCCCGAACCGCGGGTAGCGGCATCGAATTCCCGAGCGGCGCGGGCTGCCGCTTCGAGAGTGGCCGGCAGCTGAGCAAGCAGAGAGTCATAGGCTTCTTGGACCGGGTGCTGATGCTCAGGCACCTGCGAAATCGCGGCGTGCGCGTTGGCGTTTCTCACGAGTTCTTCACACGCCGCAGCAAACTCCTCTCCACCTCCTGTGCTCATGGGCCTTGCCAAATAGCGATCTCGTTGATCGCGATACTTATTCAGGAGAACGACGGCCAACGGCGGAGCAAGCGGTTTCCCCTTGAGAGCTACCGGCGGACGACGGCCGTCCCCGCGGGGATACGCAGGATCGGCCTTCTGATCCTTGTCCGTCCACCACCGCCAGCGCGTACCCTCTGGATCGGCCTTTTCGAATACACCCAGAAGTCGCTTGTCGCCTCTTTCGCCGTCAATGATTCCTTCCTGCAATACCTTGAAGCGAGCGGCGTCGGGCGCCTCCGTGATTCGCTTTGCGAGCCATGCGTCCACCAGCCTCTTGGCGTTCGCGCCCAGACTTGGGTCATCGACTAAATCCAGCCACTTGCGGAGTGACTGCACGAGATCGTTCGCGTTGTCAGCGTTCTGCGCCTGCGCCCAAAGAGTATCGAGCGTAGCGTCGCGAAGAAGTTTGCGAGCATCGTCGAGAACGGGCTTGTCGCGTTCGTCGAGAAGCTCGTCGCCGAACTCGGCAACGAACTGGCGCAGCAACGCCTGCCTCTGAGCCGCTACTTCTTGACGCTTGGCCTGTTGAAACTTATAGCGAAACGACGCCCGTTTCCCGATCGCCCGCAGCGCTTTGTCTTCGGACGTGGTACGAGCCTCTGCAGGTTCGTCAGCCGCGTCGTCCGCCACCACGGCGGGGTGCTTCTGCTTCAACTGGTCAAGGAGTGCGAGGGATGCCTCGGCTCCGGCTCCCGCCGGCGGATCCGCGAGGGCTGAATCCGCCTTGCGTAGTTGGCCCGCTATCTCTGCCCGGGTGTCGATCCAGCGCTTGTGCGTGCCTAGCCGCTTACGCGTGTCTTGCAATGCCGAGACGAGCCTTGCACCGGCCGGCGCCAGACCTTGAATGGCAGCTCGCCTGGTCTCTTGCAGCATTTTTTCTATTTCTGCGATCGCAGCGTCCACGGCCCCTATATCAGCGTCGCGAACAGCATCGCCCGCGCGACCAAGCGTTGCGGCCACTTCATACGGTGCCGGGAGATTGGCTGCGTCCTTGCCGATCCTCCATCCAGAAGGGTCTCCCTCAACGGCTAACACATTGTCGGCAGGCCGCTCAACCTCTTTCACAACCTTCTCGAGCAAAATGTGATCGACAGTGTAGAGCGACAGTTCGTCCTTCGCCGCGCTGACGTCGGGCCGCACGAAGAACGCTCGTGCCGTGAGCGCTGCAAATGGCAGCGACGCGAACAGCACGATGAACAGCGCACGTGTGGTTGTCATGGGTCACTTGTTTTCCGGGAGGACAGTTGCGATGGTGGATGAGGGGGAAATCGGTGCCGTTGAGCACGGGCTCATTGCGGGGGCTCGTCAACCTCCGGCGCAGGGGAAGCCAGCGGTCTTTCGGTGAATTGACGCGGCTTTTCCCCCGGGAGGCCGCGCATCAGAATCACCTGCGTTCCGCCACTGTCTGCCGGAATCGTCACTTCCGGCACGACAGCCGTGTCGAGGACGATCTGCCAGTTTGCGATGATGAAAGTCGCTTCCGCCACCAACTGCGCACGGTCAGCGAATACCCGCTTCGCATCTTCAGTTTGGCAATCCCGTTCAATTTCGCCGATCGCGCCGTTGATGTCTGCTATCTCCTTATCTAACTGACTGATACCTTGCTTGAGACTATCCTTATCTTGCTGGGACAGACCGGCTTCGCCAACGCGCTTTTCAAAGCTTGCTTTATTTGCTTGTTTAGTTCTCAACAATTGCTGACGCTGCGCGATTTGAGACTTCTTTTTTTCAATGTCTTTATCAATTTGCTTAAGAATCACATCTCGCCTTTTGACTTTTCCCTTCACTGGCATTGCCGGTGCCCACTGAAGGTCCGTGACATGCATCTCGCCTTCTTGGAGCTCGATGGGGGCATTGGCCTTCCAGTCTGCTGCCGGCGTCGCCAGCACAAGGACTTGGGCGTTTTTTTCATTCCCGACGGCCAGAGTCAGGTTCTTTCCAACTGACTCCACGGAACCCGACGGCACAATGAACTTCGCTTGGTCTACCGGCTCGGGGATGGGGAAATTATCGAGAATCAATGGCTTCGACAGCGGCACCGGAAACTTGATTTCCAATGGCCCCATCTGCTTTGGATCCCGCAACTGACACGTGCCTATGACTGCATTTTTCAACTTAAAAACCAGTCGGCAGCATGTCAGAGCTTCATGGGCGATCGGCCGATCTAGCGATGCCTCGGCCTCAGTGACCTTGAACCACAACTCCTTCTGCCACGCATTCTTTTTGCCATGCTGGCGAATCTCGAAAGCCCCCAAGTACACGCGTTGTGGCCCCTCGGCCTCACCCTGACGTGGCGATAGTCGAACATTGGCCGTACATCGCCAACGGGATGCCCCGTCCTGTTCGAGCGGGTTTATCGTGACAGCCTTGAGGACGGCGGGTGTCATGACGGCGAGATCGAAGTCTTTTTCAGGCGTCGACCAAGGCAGATCCAGGAGTTTGCGCTCTTGGCCCTTGTCGGTCGGCAACGGACACACATGAGAAACTTCGGCGACAGTCTTGGCCTTGAGCTTTTCCCGAATCGCGGCCGCCGTGTCATGGACCGAAACTGGTTTACTAGATGAGCTCGAGACGGTCCCCTGACATGTGCGAATTGCGATGGTGAACTCAGGGGGCGTTGCGTTCAGAAAAGTAGTGGGAGACAAATTTTCCGGAAGATCAAAGACGACCTTCCCGTCAATGCGTCTTCCGCTCGCGATCACGTCCGCGTCGCCGGACCCGCGCAGTTCGTAGGAGGTTGTCTTGCCATATTTCATCGCATCCGGCTCAGGGGACGTGACTTTCGCACTCAGCCTCGGCTTTCCGTCCTGGACATCGAGTTCAAACCGCTCGACGTCCGGGGCCGCGGGCTTGGGTATCTCAATTTCTGCGGTCGCGGTGACGGGCGGTAAATCCTTCGGATTCGCGTCAAGCCTCACCGAATAACTGCCGAAACCGCCATCTTTGGTATCGAGTACAGTTTGGCTTTCCCCAACGTCGCGATATTCGGAATCGACAGGTCGTCTCCACCTTAGGCGCAACTTTGTCTTTTCGAGTCGCTCTCGGTTCCAGAAAACAGCGAACTTGCCGTCGCCATGCGGCCGCACTAGCAACTCGATCTCTTTGGCTTCGAGTGGCGAGGACATTGCCAAAGGAGGCGGGCCCGGGGGCCGCGGAGGCACGTCTTCGTTCGCGGGCCGACCCGACGCAGATGGATCGGCTTTGCCACTCTGCTTTCCCAAAGGCGGACTAAGTGCGGCACCAGTCTTTTCATCGACCACATCGCGATCGGTGCCCCGACGATATGCGTCACCGAACAGATATGCGACTACGCCCAGAACAATCACCAGGACCGAAGCACTTCCCCAGACGATGTACTTTCGCCTGCTTGGGCTCGCATGTGTCTGCTGCCCTTGAATACGAGGAGCCAAGCCAGCCTGAATTTTCTCCAACACCCACTTCAACGGCGGAGCGGTGCTATCAACCGGAATGCTCAACGCATCGAAGGTCCGCGTCGCCAATGCTTGCCGCGTTTCGCGACACCGCAGTCTTGGGCCGTCGCCCCCCACTCGCTCGTCGAGTGGCTTCAAGGACTCGATCGCCGACATGGCTAGCCCGAGAGAGGCATCCGCTTCTGGAGGAATTCCCCGCAGTGCCCCACCGAATCGGGCGCTCGCTTCCTTCGCTCGGTCCGCGAGGTCGATCGCAGACTTGTGCAGTTTTTCCCAGCAGTCAAACATGGCCTTGATGTCTGTGCCAGGACCGACGTGATCTAACCACTTCCGCAGTCCCGGCACCCGACTGCGGCGTTCTGCGGCAAGTTGGCGGCCGTCGTCGGGGGCCGCCAGTTGCGTGAAAAGATCTCGAAGTGCCGCACGCAGTCCGTCGTGGCTCTTCGACACGCGGTCGGAAACGCCGGCGTGACGGTCGAGAAAATCAGCCAGCCGGGCCCGCAACTCCTCGACTCTGCTCGGCTTGTCGGCAGACTTGCTGACTACGAGATGCAGCATGTCCGACAGCGGCAGCCCCAAGCGATCACATGACGCCGCGTCAAGGTTCCGAATGGCATCGAGCAGCAGATCAGTGAATGCCAGCGAGGACGTCGTCAGCAGGAGAGTGCGTCGCTCGGAGTCCGGAAACATCTGGACAATTTCGCCGACGAGGTTCGCCGCCTCGCCACGTCGCTGCTTCGCACCACTGCAGCAATCACGGCAATACTGCGTGAATGCCCTGGGAATCGCCGGCGGCGTGGCGCGCCTCGCCGCCGCGACAACAGCCTCGGAGAGCACGCATCTTGGCACCGGCGGCGTGGCGGACAGCAGGCGAGCGAGAGCTTCGCCATCCGGGGGCAGAAACCGCTCCAGAACGTCATGCAGCGGCCGCGATGTCTCCCACATCGCCGGAAGGTCTTCACCGAACCATATGATGGCCGTCTCGAGGATGTTGGCGGGCCAGTCGACGCGACTCCCTGCCTCCGCCTCGATCGCGGCACGAAAGCGCTGCCGCAGGAACCGTTCCTCCACCGACCGTGCTCGCACCTGGGACTGGCCGGCCGAATCGCCCCGCAGATAGGAGGCGACGGCATGATCGAGCCCCGTCAGACCGTCGAGGCTCGCGGGCGAGAGGCCTTCTATAGCCCCCAGCGATGCCAGAAAGTCGTCGAGATCACCCCAGGCAGCCCGTGACGCGAGATCCACGACATGTCGGACATACCCGCGCTCCGGCGGCGCCTGGGCCCGGCCGCGATTCGAGAGGTCACGAAACGTGTTGCAAGCGAAGCCTCGTTGGTACAGTTCGGGCGGCAAGTCCGCCGTCGGATTCTCCTCTTCGATGAAGGTCGTCGCCACGAGGCCAGTCAACGGACGCTCGGGACTGGGCTCGTACGTCGAAAAGCTCACTGCCGCGGCGATCGGGGCGGGCAGGAGTCGGCAGACAGCGTAAAACACGATCGCCGCCACAGACGGCTCGGCCGCGATCGTCACTGTCTCGCGGCCGCCGCGCGCGGGACCGAGGATGGCTGCGTGCAGGACAGCTTCCACGAAGCCGCGCCGGTCCGCGGCTGCCATGCGGCACCAGCGATCGGGTACCAGCGAATCGCCCACGGCTTCACCAGCGCCGGCCTCAGCGACGAGAAACCGTTGGAGCAGCGCATCGTCGATAAGCGGGCTCTCGCTCCCTCGCACGTCGGCGATCGCCGCGAGAGGCGCAGGCTTCCAAGGGCCGTCGGCCTCCAGCCCGACCAATTGCTCCTCGGAAGAGATCCACCAATGGGCGCCCGCCAAAGTCTTCCGATCGCGGCCGGTCGACCACAGCCGCAGAATTTCCACGGCAGACCAGGCCGGCGCCGCGTCGCGACTCCGCGGATCAGACGCTCGTTCTACGATCAGGTCGGCGAAGTATGACCCGGGCCGGCCGGCGGTGTCATGCGAGCGGTATGATATCTGGCCGGCTACTTGCCAGCCTCCCAGGTTGGGCACGAAGATCAGACGCCGCGGGGCCGAATCGGCAGCCAGTTCCTCTTTCTGGGCCCCCGTCGCATCCTTGGGCAGCGCATACGACAAAAGTCTTTCCACTGCCCGAAACAACTGCCGCAGCTGGCCGCGATCGGCGTCGCCCAGCGAACTCCTCCGGACGCTGTAGCCAAGCACCTTGCCGGCATTTTCGGGCGTGCTTGCCTCGAGTTCAGAAGTTCCAAACGTGCAGTGCGTGCACAGCAGGCGATGAATCGGAGGCACGATCAGACCCTTCCCAACACAAGGGGCTCGCTCCACAGCACTGTGCTGCCCAGGTCAATCCGGGCCCAGACGACGGCGTAGCAGTCCTTCCAGGCCACGTTCACCTGCTGCGCATGGAATCCGCCGGCAGACTGGTAAAGCTCCCGGGTCTTGGGAATCTTCAACTGCGACGGAGTCTCCTCGGGCGTTGCCGCCGCAGCCGGCTTGCTTCGGCACAACAGCAAACGGCATTCGTCGGTGAACCGCGGATCCGGCCACTTCCAGCGAAAGACGCACCGCTGGAACTCCGCGTTTCTGACCGCCCGAATCTCGACGCCCTTGACGCCCACGGCCGGTCCAAGTCCGAGGCGGCCGGCGGGCAGAACCTCGGACCGAGTCCAGTCGAGCAAGGTATCCCAATGGTTCGCGAAAGTGCCGGTGTTTTCACGGATTACGCGGGCGGAGAAAGTGTTGGCAAAGCCGGCGCGGTCGCCGCGCCGGAGGGCATCGAGCATTCCCCGCACGGCCGCGACGTCACGGCTGGCCTCATCGAGGAAACGACGCACGGCGTCCGCGTGGAGGTAGCCCTTGATGCAGGGGTCGTTGTCAATGTCGAAGGCGCGGAACGGGTCACGCGCGGCGACGACTCGGTCGAGTTCGGTGAGCAACTGTTTTCGCCGAGTCGCCATGGCAAACGCAGCATCCCAGGCGGCCGCCTCCCGGCACCCTTGAAGGATCTGGGCGTCCCACGCTGCGAGGAGCCGCGGATCCCATTGGCCGGCCTGGGCGTTCGGATAGGACGAAGGAATCTTCTTGAGTTTCTCGAGGACCGCCTCGCGCCGCCCCGCCAAGTCGATTCGGGCACGCTGCGCGGGATCGGTTAACGCCTCGGCCTGCACGGCCTGGAGCTTGCGGAAGGCGACGGCAATACCAGCGTCGGCATCCGCGGCGATCGCGGCGTCGAGATCCGCGACCGCGGCCAAACGTTGCCGTGCGACATCGATGCGAGCGGTAATCGTCGGCGAATACCCCGATGGCAACTTGGCGGCCAGGCTCACCAGCCGCTCCTCGCCGGGATGCGATAATGATGCGGCGCCCCCCTGATTCAAGGCCTCTACGACCTTCAGCCGGGCCTGGGCATCGATGACCCTCGACTGCTCCGCCTGCGCCTTTGCCCAACCGGTGAAGACCGTCTCGTTCCATGCTGCAACGAGGCTCCGGTCAGTCGCCTCGTCGATGACACGCCCTACTCGTGCGAACGCTTGCCATTTCTGCTCGCGGTCGACGAGTTTCTCCACCCGTCTCTGGTGGGAATCCGACTCTGGATGGCCACCAAGCCCCGCGAGTTCCTTCCAGGCCGCAACCAGCGACAACACATCTGGCTCGGCCTGGCGCAGCGCGGAGAGCACCCTGTCGCACAGGGCGTTTCTCTTTCGCCACCCGTCAACCTCGGCCTCGAACCGGCTGACGCTCTTGCGGAGGCTGCCCTTCGGCTTCCTCAGGACGGGAAGCGCGGCATCCCACTCACGGACCAGATCGCGCCAAAGCCCCGCGGCCTTCGCGGCCTCGATTTTCTTCACCGCTACGAGGACCGCCGGGGCATCGACCGCCGCGGCCACCGCCTCGGCTGCCTTGGGATAATTCTTGAGCAGCGGTGAGTCTGCTTCCGTTGCCATCTTCGCCTCGTTTCCCGCGTCGATGGCCTGCACGAGTTCGGCAAGTTTGGCCACCCGCTGCCCGGCCTCCTGCAGTCGTGGCTGCAGGGCGGCGGGCGCTTCCGAGACCTTCTTGCCACCGCGAGTGACGAGCGAAAGGGCCGCGTCGAAGTCTCGTTGATCGAGAACGACTCGCACCTGGTCCCACGAGAAAAGCAGGTCGTCGAGGAACGGCACCTGGTCGATACGCACGCGCGAAAGTTCATGGAGCGTTGTCGCCAGCCGCTGCACGTCGGCGTCCGGTGATCGCCGGAGACGTTGGAACAGCGGTGATGCCTGGGGGTTCTCGAAGTCCTCCTTGCGAAACAGCATCTTGTCGTATTCGGTCTGGACGACGAAGTCATGCCAAAGCTTCGGGTCGGCAGCGAGAGCCCGGAGGCCGACGTAGATGAAGGCTGCAGAAAAGTTGTCGAGTGAAAGTGAAAGCTTCGTCTCGCCGTCCCGCTGGGGATGCTGATAGGGTTCGACGCCGATCTCGAGGTTGCGGCGACCAACGAGTTTGGGAACGCACATGCCGTCATAGTCGACGAGCTTGATGTCGCCCGAAGCGGTGATCATCACATTGCCGTGCTGAAGGTCGCCGTGAGCGATCTGGGCGCGGTTGAGGTCCTTGATGGTCTGCTTCCACTTTTCGGTGACCGCCCGAATAGCCTTCTGGTCGCCCGCCGTGGCCCTGTGCTGAAGCCAGTCGAAGAGCGTCTCGCCCTTCACCCACTCCATGGTCATCATCGGATACAGCTGCCCGTCGGCGGCCCGGAACGCCTTGTCGGTATAGTTGAACGGCACGAGGCTCGATAGCTTCTGCCTGCTCAGATGCTCGTTCACGAACTGATAGCGTTCCTGCCGATCGTCACCGTCCTTGAGGAATAGCCGCAGGGCTGATGTCGTGCCGTTCGCCTGGGTGAGTTTGTAGACAACCGCAAACGCGCCACTACGGGCCCGGGGCAGTCCCGTCTTCGTCTTCTCGACGTCGGCCCCGTGGAAAGCCTTGTCTTTGAACGCGATCCTGATGCCCTGCTCCGAAGTCAGCATCTTCTCGTACTCGGCGGGCGGCGGGTAGTCGCGCATGGGATCACCCGCCTCTCATTTTGCCGCGGCCCGCGGTAGCACCGGGTAGCCATTCATGTGGAGGAGCCACATGAGCGGATGGAGGGTGCCAACGGGAGAGATCACGCGGTTTCCGGCCGTCCAATCCTCGCCCATGCCGTCCAACCCGACTGGCGTGAACGGAAAGAACATGTAGCGGCCACCAAAAATGTCATCGATCGTCTTTTCGATTTCCCAGCCGGGCCAGATCGTGTCACGGAGATTTCGCATCAGCGTGGAGCGAGCCTGGATGCTCTTTTGATCCATCCCCCAGCCGATTTCGCCGATCTCACGATAAAAGAGATCGACCGCGTCACCTCCTGCGGGATCTGCGTAGGGCTGGCCGGTCAACAAGTCGATCTTCGGAACGCACAGAGCCACAGGGCAGTGAATCTGTTGTCCGGCACGCAGTTTTTTCACGATCCGCACGTCCTGGCGAAAGTTCGCCAGAGGCGCTGTTTGCTCGTCGCTCGTCTTGATTGGGTCGAGAAAAAAGAAGTAGCCGTCGGCAGTGAAAGCCCGTCGTCGCTGGTGATCATCGAGCGACGTCTTTCGGACGACTTCTCCACTGTAGTCGAAGATATTGACGAGCAGATTCGACCGTCCCAAACGATCCTGATCGACGAAGTTGAATACCAACGGGTGCGGCAAGACGGAAGTCTGTGTCGCCGCTGGCCCCCGCTTTGACAGAAGAATATCGTCGACGATGCGGTCGAACTCCTCGGAGGCCTGTGACCGAATCTTCGCGAATTCGACTTCCGGTGGTACGTCCTGGTTTTGGTTGAGTTGACGATAGACCATCGCCAGCCAGTGCGTCTTGCCGGATGATGGCACACCCAGCGTGGGGAAACTCAACTTTGGCAGCGTTCGGTACATCGCTGGAAAGTCAAAGTTGCATTCCTCGAAAGGGCTTTCCGATATCACGTTGCGGCACTGCAGGGTGTCCGCGCCGCCCGGCCCCGCTTCCAGCTTCCCTTTTGCCAGACACAGTGGGCAGGTCGCCCCCAGTTCACTTGTCCGCCGCGATATGCCCCGCAGCAACCAAAGGAACCCACCGGCCACGAGCCCAAGAAGGCCCACCCCGATAAAGCCGCAGGTCACACTGGCGCCCCGCCTCCATTTCGCAGCCGTGTCTCGATAGGATTTGATTTCCGCGGCCACCGAACCTGCCTGGTCCGGATCGACCGCCGTTCGACAGGCCTTGAACCGGCCCTCGCTGGCCGCAATCTCGACCAGGCGCCCACGCTGCTCGCTGGCTGCTTCCCACGACGACCACCACTCGTCGAAAAGCGACCCTAATGGCCCATCCGACACAATCGCCTTGAATTGCCGTCCCAGGTCAGCCTTCTTCGCTGCGACGGCCGCGATCTGCCGTTCGTAACGCACTTTGGCGGCCTCTGCGGCCTCGGCATCCCGCTGGCGCTCCGCCGCGACGGCAGCCACGTGGGTGCCCCCCGGGCCGCGATCGAGCAAATCAACCAAGATGCCATCGCTCGCGAAGAACAGGGCTACCGTAAGCAGGCACATGATCGCGAACGCTACGCAAAGCAGTTTCCCCAGCCCCAGGTCCCGAGCGCGGCCCCCGTTGAAATACCGCCGAATTTCCTGGCGACGGTCGATCGCAAATACAAGCAGAAGCCCGGCGACCGCAACGACCCCAGTGAGCCAGAACCAGCGGTTTTCTGTGCCCAGTGCTAACGCTGTCTGCTGAGCCTTGCGGGCTTCACGTTCGGCCTCATCCGCTTTGAACGCCTGTTCGAGCCGCACAGCCGCACACCTCCGCCATGCGGGCAGGACCTCGTCCTCGATCAACCTCGTCAGCCGAGCGTTCTCGACTGCGAGTTGCCGCCTTCGCTCAGACAGCCGCGATGAGACAATGTCGGCCAGGCCCTGTCGGACTTCCGGATCAAGGCCGGTCAACCACTGCAGCGGCCCGAAAGCGCACCGTTCGGCGTCTGCGGCGGCGGCGAGGATGCCGGACTCGAGGGCGTCAGCGCGAGCCGTGTTCACGACTGCATCGTGGGCCGCCGACACCGCGTCCTCGGCAGCCACGCGATCCGCAAATGCCGAAGCCTGTCGAGACCGACAGGCGGGCTGTGTCACGACGGTTGCGGCAAGCAGGATCAGCGCGACTGTGGTGCCCCACGGCCGCGGTATCGGTGAAGCGGCTTGGCTAACCATGTGCACGGAGACGAGAGGAATGGCCACGACCGGACCACCATCGCCGCGACCCTCGACGCTCGAATGGCCAACGGATAACCCCACCAATATGTCCCCCACGGCGACGGAGTCAACCTTTCTTACTGACGCCCTCGTCATAAACGGACTTGTCGAAAAACTCGGCAGGCTCGGAGGGACCCGCAACTCCTCGCGAGAACTGCTGCAGTCGGGACTTCCGCATCGAGCAACATTTTTGATTTCCTTCCCTGGCGGGGTATCCTCCTGCCGGCGGGACTAACACCGGCGCAGGCTACTATTCCATCGTGCGAGGGGGCAATCCGATGCCATGCAAAGCTTTCTACGAGTCTCGCGCGAACTGGCGGTGTTCCGCTCCCCTGCGGCCCGCAGCCGCGACCTTCCTTTTGGCCAGTCTGCAGATTGGACTCGTGACTTCCAGTTCGAGTTGCCTTGCCCGGGCCGACACGCCGCGCATGGACGTCAACATGCTCGTGAAGCGGGCCGCGACCGCTGTCGCCGCCGACCCAGTGCTCGAGGGCGCATGGCTGCATGTAGATGCCGAGGATGACGGCCGCGGAGGACAACGGGCCGTCTTCGCGAGGACCTTCGATGCCAATCGGTTGACGGAACAGTCGGCTGCGATGGACGGTATCATTCGCCGCCTTGTGCCCGGCGGCGAGTGGCGAATCGATGCCGCGCGGGATTTGAGACTGCCTTATGGCCGCCTCGTCGCTGGCATTCGCAAGGCAATCAAATCACAGCCCCGATTCGCGGGTTGCGAACTGCTCGGTGGCACATACTCGGAGAATAGCGACAACGACTCGCTCTCGCTCGTCCCGCGATTCAGGGTCGCACGCGAGGGACAGTTCGATGCCCTGCTGGACGAGTGCCGTTCGCTCATGGCCAGTGATCCTGCCTGGTCTGCGGCCAAGATCGGTCTCGACGACCGTGGTGGTGATCGACAAATGGTTTTGGTTCCAGAGCCACCCGGGCCCAATGAGAACGAGTTGGTCCGTGCGATCGCCGCCGCCATCCAAGAGATTCCGGCCCTCCGCGGTGCCTGGCTAGACGTGCGTCTCGACGACCAGGGCCATCCGGGCGTTGCGCCCACAATCTACGTATTTCAGCGGACATTCGACTCGGAGCGAGTGGGGCCGCAGTCAGCCGCAATGGACGCCTTGATACGCCGGCTTGTTCCCAGCGGGCGTTTCCGCATCGATACCGCGAGAGACGTCATGCTGCCTCTTTCGGCGCTACTCCGGGAGATCAACAAGATCGCCGATTTGGATCCGATTTTTGCCGGATGCGTGGTTTCGTCCGCTTCATATCAGTTCAACACCGATGACGATCGGTGGTATCTCGTGCCTCGAGGCCGCGTATGGCAAGGAGCACAGAAGCCGCAGGTCGTGAGGTTGTGCAAGCAACTGATGAATTCGCAGCCGGAATGGGGGAAAAGAGGCGTCGGCGTCTTCGAGAATACGACCGGTGAACTTGTCGTCGAGAGTCCAAACCCTGCCGTCGCGGCGCACTATTTTTCGGAAGCGATGCACAGGTTCTGGAAGGGTGACTATGGCGGCGCTGACGACACACTGGCACTCGCCAGCCTCGATGCCCCAGACAATGTCGTGTACCGCTACTGGCGTGTCATTTCGGAACTAGCCGACGGCAATCAGGGGCTCGCGGAAGAGCGACTCCGGCGGACGATTGACGGATTCAACCTCCAAAGGCACTCGCTCGCCCACCATGAAATCATGCAGTCCATCTACCGAATCCAAGGTCCGCTTCGACTCGCGCTCATGCGGGCGGAGCACAAGGCGATGGTGACTCGCACGACCAGGTCCAACGACCAAAGGCTGCACGCCGCGAACTGACCTGAATGGCCCCGCCCGCTTACGGGAGTAAGGATGTCGCTTGCAAGACTGGTTTTCTACAGCGCGATTCTTGCGGGATGGGCGGCATTCATCGCCTGGTCTGTCGCCGAAGGCGCCGTGTTGAACCGGTTTCCCGCAAACATCGAAGTGGCCGTTGCGGGTGCGATCTTGGGTGGCGCGATCGGCGGCGCGGTGAACGGCGCTGCCGCCCTTGGAGGAGGTGCACTTTCGGCTTCGCTCCAGAGAAGCTTGCCCGGCCTGCTCGGTGGTGCATGCGGCGGAGCCGTCGGCGCGGCGATCGGCAACGTGCTGTTTTCGTTCGTGCCAGGAGGGTTTCTTGGATGGATTGTGCGTGGATTGGGGTGGATGCTGATGGGCATGGGCATCGGCATGATCGACGGTCTGCTGGACCGCTCGGGGCCAAAGGTTCGCAACGGCCTACTTGGAGGTGCGTTAGGCGGGCTGCTCGGTGGCCTCCTCTTCGATCCACTTCAGTCCCTCGTGTCATCCGGCACGGGCATGTCGAGCCGGGCCACAGCCTTCGTCATCCTCGGACTCGCAATCGGCGCGTGCATCGGCCTTGCCCAGGTCGTTTTGCGGGAGGCATGGCTGACGGTTGTCGATGGTTACAGGCCCGGCCGTCAGTTCATCCTCCGTCCCCTGACCACGTTGGGGCGGGCGGAACATCTGCCGCTGCCGTTCATCGGGGCAATGAATAGCGCGCTCGCGCCGGAACAGGTAACCATCGAGCAACGCTCTGACGGCGGTTTCCTACTGCACGATCACGGCGGCGGACCTCGGACCACCGTGAACCATCAGCCGACGTCGGGTGCCGTGCCGCTGAGGGACGGCGATCTCATTCGACTTGGCCCCAACGTGATTCGCTTTAACCAGCGCCGCGGGAGCAAGGAGAGCCTGCATCCCAACCAGGTCAGCCAAGCGGTGGCGCCGCCTCCGCCACCCCCGCGAGCACCTCCGGTCCGCCCCGCTGCGCCAAAAGGCTCTGTGTCTCCCAGCCCGAAAACGCGGGCAGCGGTCGAATCAAAGCAACTACAACCAAACTCCGCGCCGCAACGCGGCGGCAGTTCGCCATCTCCACCGCCGCCACCTCCGCCGCCTCCGCGTAAGCCATCGTGAGGAGAACGGGTAAACCCGTTGTATCGAATGCTCTCGAACGCTGCCGATTCCATGACGCGCGAACGCGCGGGGCAAGGCAGGGCGTTCGGCGTCGTCGAGTCGGTCTTGGCTCTGGCATTAGCGGCAGCCGTCGCCGTCGTCTTCCTTGTCGATCGACGCCCATCAGCCGCCCCCGCGGCCGCGCTCGAGCCGGTGGCCGAAGTACCAGCGGAGCAGCCGGCACCTGCACGGCGTTTCACCATCGCTGTCGCTCCCGAGAAAGCCGAGTTTGACGACGTGGGAAAGCTTCTCGACGGCCTCGGACGCGGTTACGCGTACCGGCACATTACGCTCGACGAACTGCTTGCACCCGAGCGGCTCGGGCAATTTGACATTGTATTCGTCACTTGCTCTGGCTATTCGGACACTTGGCTCGCGACCAAGTCCGACGAGACGCTCCGCGGCGGGAGCGTCTATGCGCCGAACGAGGAGACGTTTGATCGCGCAAAGCAGTCATTGCGAAAGTTCGTCGAGGATGGCGGCACTCTGTACGCCTCGGACCTCCACCTGCCGCTTGTTGTCCGCTGCTTTCCCGAGTTTCGTGATCGATCACTAGACGCCCGCGGGGCACCGCAAACTGTCACGGCTAGCGTCGTTGATCCGGCGCTCCGGCAGATGATCGGCGGCACGATCGACCTGAAGTTTGACCAGCCCGACTGGCGCCCAGCCGCGCTTTCCGGCCAAGGGCTGCAGGTGTTCCTGGAGGGAACCTTCGCTACCAGTGACGGCAAGCGGACATCAGCTCCGCTCCTTGTGAGGTTTGCCCACGGAAAAGGGACGGTCATCTTTACCTCGTTCCACAACGAGAAACAGAACAGCGAACAAGAAAAGAAGCTGCTCCAGTTTCTGGTGTTCTCTGTGGTCACCGCGGCGACCGACGCTGATGCGGAGCGACAGATGGCCAAGGGAGGCTTCTCGCGTACGAGAAAGAACCTGTTCTCGGCATCCGCGGACGCGGAGGTAGTGGAGCAGACCTACGAAAACGCCGAGCCGGCTGACCTACAGTTCATTCTCGCCTTTGCGAATCAGGGCGCGATCCTCGAGCTTGCAGTCACAGCGCCCGACGGCACCATCCGCCGCGAGCGCGGTAGCACAACACTCACAATTGAAATCCCGGGCGCCGCGGCGGGACGCTGGCGCTACGCCATCCGCGCGATCAAGGTGCCCAGCGAACACTTTCCCTTCACCTTCTCGGTGGGGCGGAAACACTGATCAGGGCATGCGCTCCCTTTCACCATCACCGAGGCACCCGTGACTACTCCTACCGTTGCGGACAACCAATCGCTCGCATCCAGGTTCGCGGACGATAACGGCCACAAGGCGCTGTTCTTCGGCGTCACCGGAGCCCTGGGATGCTTTTTAGGCGCCCTTCTCGCAGAGCCGTTGTGGGCGCTGTTACCCCGCGCGGGCGGCCCTCAGGTCGACGTCCTGTTTGTGCTCGACACTACCGGCAGCATGCAGGCGCAGATCGACGGCGTGCGCGCCGGAATTGTGGACTTCGCACGCAAGCTCAGCGAACGGGGGCTCGACGAGCGGGTCGGCGTGGTGGCCTTCCGCGACGAGACCGTTGGCGAGCCCACGCAGGTGCTGGAGTTCGGCCAAGGCCCCTTCACCGCCAACTACCAAAGGTTCCAGGCTGAGGTCGGACGGCTGCAGGCGGACGGCGGCGGCGATAGCCCTGAGAGCAGCTACGACGGATTGCGCGTTGCCTCGCGTCAGCCGTTCCGACGGCAGGCCACTAAGGTGCTGCTGCTGATCACCGACGCGCCTCCCAAGCTGCCCGATGGCGAGAGTCGCTCGGCCGCGGACGTGGTCGGTGAACTCAAACAACATGGCGTCGACCAGTTGCACGTCGTGATCGATCTCGCGGACCGTGATGACTACATGCCGTTACAGAAGGAGGCCTCCGGTGAGGTCTTCAACCTGGGTGCCGTGGCCTCGGGAGCAGGCGGTTTCGACAGCCTGCTGCCGATCCTCGGCGAGCGGATCGCCGAGGCGACGGTCCGTGGCCTGGCCAGCAACTCGGCGATCGATGTGGCCTACGCTCCGCGGCAACTCGCGGTGACGGCTCTGTGGACGGGTTTGCTCGCGACAGGTGTCGGCCTCTCCTTGGTGGGCGGACAGAACCACTACCTGCGCAAGCCGACTTTTGACGCTCGGCAGGCGTTCATCGCCGCGAGTTTCGGTCTCGCAATCGGCGTGGTGGCCGGTGCGATGGGCCAGGTGGTCGGCTTTGCCCCGCAGTTTGTTTCAGGAACAGATGCATCTGGCCTGACGCGCCTGCTCGCGAGCGCGCTCGGCCTTGCCGGCATGTTCGCCGGCTGGGTGATCCTCGGGGGGCTTGTAGGCCGCGGCCTTGCCGCCTTCGTGCCAAACCTGGCCCCCTGGGCTGCGATCGCAGGCGGAATCGCGGGCGGCCTCGCAGGCGCGGTGGGTTTCATCGGCTTATCGGCCGTGGTTGGAGACACGGGCGGAAGGCTGCTAGGCGCCACGGTGCTCGGATTCTGCATAGGCATCATGATCGCTCTCGCCGAGGCGGCGACCCGGGACTTCTTTCTAGAAGTGCGATATGGTGCCCGCGAGACCATCCGGGTGACCCTGGGAGCCGCGCCGGTGACCGTCGGCGCTGACGGTCGCACTTGTACCGTGTTCGTTGCCCCGGCAACGCGGCCGGTGAACTACAAGTATTGGATCGACGGGGATGGTCTCAAACTGCTCGATTACTCACAGGAGCGCACGGAGCGAATCGGGCAAGGAGACGAGCGGACGCTCGGCAACGTAACACTGACCGTGCGATCCGGAAGGACGGGCGGCGCGTCGGCTGTCGGAGCCCCTTCCCGCGGCACAGCGCCGCCCCCACCGCCGCCGCCGATGAGCCGGCCCGCGGCGCCGGCGGCGACCGTGGTACGTCCTGCAACTGTAATGCCGCCCGCAACCGCGGCCGTTCCACACCCCACACCGATGGCTCCGCCGTCGGCGGCCGCTGAACGGCGTCTACCGCCGCCACCGCCTCCGCCGCCTCCGCCGTCGCGCAAAGTGTAAGACCGCAAAAGTATGTCCCCCGCAAACGCATCCTCGCTATCGTTTGCCTGCCCTACCTGCGGCAAACGATTCAACGCACCAGCATCGCTGGCCGGACGGAGCGTTACGTGCTCGGGATGCCGCGGGAGTGTGACGATCCCGTCACCCGCCGGCAGCAGTACGGTGCCGAGCGCATCGACGGCCGCCAGCACACCCGCTCCGCGTCCTGCAGTACCTTTAGCGCCAGCGACACATTCCGCGTCTGCCGGGCGTAAGAGTCTGCCCACGGCCGCTCGGCCGGCAACCGCGACGACGCCTCCGGCTCCGAACTCCGGCATGCTACCCGTCCCCGCGGCACGTGCGACTGCTACCGCCCCACCACAACTTTCCGACCGCAGTGCACTTTTCGTGGGCACGGCGGCTACAGTCATCGGCCTCGTCTTTTTGGTCATGGTTGGGTTCGTCTTCCGAAAAGGCATTGCCCGCGTGTACCAGCGCGCGGTGAAGACTGCAGCCGAAGTCGTGCCGACCGTGGCTGTTGTGGCGCCAGGCCGGTTGATCCGTGAGTCGGCCATCGACGAGGTGTTGAGCAACGTGCGACTCAATGAACTCTCGAGCAAAAACGTTCACCAGCAGATGGTCTCGTACGCCCGCGGCACCATGGAAATGTCGTCGCTTGTAGCGCTCGCCATGGGCGCTCGACCCAAAGAAGTGGAGGAGAAAAAGCGGGCAGCAGAGGTCGCCGAGACCAGCGCGCGGACGGTTTATCAACAAAAGGCGGTCTATCTGGAAGGCATGGTGGACCTGTTGGCACTGGCGGCTCGAGCCTCGGGGGCATCGGCGACAGACATCAACTCGACAATGTCCGCGGTGCGGACAGCCGACATTGGGACCGACACAGTCCACCAGCAATGCGCGAACTATTGCGATGGCGGTCTTCACCTGACCGCTATGATCGCTCGGAGCGAGGGAAGCTCGGCAGCCGAGGTGTCAGCGATCATTTCAGAGGCCGGGATCGACGACATCAACGCAAAAAACGTTTATCAGCAGATCGTGGGTCGGCTTACGGGCCTTGTGAAGATGCTGGCTGTCACGGCCAAGGCTCGGGGCACTTCGGCTGCCCGGGTTGAGTCGGTTATGAGCGAGATGCGGATGGCCGACATCAGCGCCGACACGATCTTTCAGCAGGAAGTGACACGGCTCGCGGCCGCCCTCAAGCTTCTCGGGCTCGTAGCGACCGCTAACTGAAAACTTTGCGCAATCGACGTACAAGTGGGGCAGTAAGGATCTTCTGAGACGCCAGCAACCGCGCCCCTTGGCCGTGGCGGGTGCGAATTTTAGAGCCGAGGTGTTGGTTAACGGATCGCCATTGAGCCTCCAGCCAATGCGCCATGCTGTCGCTTCTCGTTGCTTGGAGCCCGCAACCCTAGCGGCCTAGGGCCGCACCCCTTACTTTAGAGGGGCTTAGAGGTAGCGGCTTGGCCTCGCATCCCGAGGTCAATTGCTTCATCCCAAGCTTTTAAAGCCGCACACGAAGTCTCTTCATGGCCACCCCCAGCCCACGTGAAGGAATGATGGCCGTCGTCCGCAACAGGCGGGCGATGATCACCGGGGTGCAGGCGTTCGACGCCGAGGACTCCGGCCGGTTCCACATGGTCGAGGTGGAATACACCGACGGCACCGGCGTCGAGAGCGACACGTTCCTCTGGGAAGTCGAGCCGGGCACCGACGTGCTCTCGCCCGCCACGCTTCCGCGGGTCGCCGCCACGCCGCCGATGGCCCCGCGCGAATTCGACGCGATGGTTCGCGCCGCCCGCAGGGCTGCCCTCACGCCGTCTCTCCCGTTCTCGGGCCTCGCCGAGGATCGCCCGCCGCTTGCCGCTCCGCTTTACGTCGCCATCCACCCCGAGTCCTACCAGCTCCTCTCGCTTCTCCGGGCACTCGATATGCCGCGGGCCGGCGGCGGGTTCGCTACCCGCCGGTGATGCAGGATCCACTCCCTGCTTATTTCGAGGTCGCTCTAGTAGGCGAGTCACGACCATCACGCCCCGGCATCATTGCCTCTATCCGGCGTTAAGAGTGCCCTGGGCTCGGAAGCCTGTCCGGCCGCGGCCAACTCGACCGCCCGACCGCCGAGATCGTTGTCCGGGCGATCGAGTTGCTGTCGTACCTTCCGCTGGGCGTAAAACGGATTCCAAGACCGACACACGACAAGTGACGGGGCACTGCGAGGACAACGGCCACCACTACGGACCGCGGGCACCTGCCTAAACCTCACTGGCTCTTCGACGCAGATTCAACCGACCCCGCGCTGTTCGCGCAGGGGAGGCAGCCTTACGGAGGTCTCACATGGCCAGCCGGGGGGACCGACTGGTTCCTCACGAGCTCCAGTGGGTATTGGGCGCTACCAACGGGGGGAGTACCATATCGCCGCCCACCCGGCCTCAGATTCGAGCCACATGACGACTCCGGAAAAAAGCCAGCGACTGCTGAGTTTTCTCAAAGCCATGGCGGCGATTCGCTCCAAGCGAATCACCGCATATGGCGACAACGATCACGTGGTGTATCTGGCGGACGTCCCCGCAGAGGCATCCGCATGCAAGTCCTCATTTCTGCGGAGTCAGGGTGCAGCCACCGCGGAGCGTTACCCGTGGCTGAGCGTCAAGAAGCCGCGGCTGTCTGGTCCGCCGAAACCGAGCGACCTTCTGACGCCGTGGGTGGATCCGGCCGCACTCGATTCGCCAGACGTGGAACCCGTGCTTCTTTCCGAGGCCACCATCTTCGACTCGAACGCTGACGCTGACGGCAGCCGCGTCACAAGCGTCACGGCGCACTTGGAGGACCATCCCGAGGTCGCCACGGCGTGGAGCAAGTACCTCGAGAAGCATTGGAGGCCGTGGGCCGTCAAGCAACGTGAAGCGAATGCAGTGCAGGCGTTGTATGGCGAGATCGACGAGATGCGGCGAAAGGCCGAAGAGTCGTCCGATCGCTTCGAGCTCCTCATAGCCGTCGGACTGCTCCAGTGGCGAGATGACGGCGGCAGCACCATAGAGCGACACGTTCTGGTGGGGCCCGCCGAAATCAGCCTCAATGCCTCTCGCGGCGAACTCACGGTGGAGCCAGCGGGAGCTTTTGAAACGTTGCGACTGGAGCTCGACATGCTCCCGCCCGATTCACCAGCCATGGTCGATGCAGTCGAGCAACTGGAAGATCTTGCCGCGGACGTGTCGACGGCTGATCAGGTGATCGATTTGCTCAAGACGATCGCAAACCAATGGCGTGCAGACGCCCAGGTTGGCTCGGAGCAGATAGAGAAACCACGCGCGGTTAACGCCACGCCACGCCTCAGTTACGCCCCGGCGATTGTCCTGCGGCCACGACGTTCGACCGCGTACTCCACCGTACTCGGTGACCTTCTTCAATCGGTCGACGAGGCTGCGACCGACAGAGCTACCCCCTGGAGCCAACTTCTTGCAGAGGGGGCGACGAGTGCTGACGAAGAAGACAACGCTGATCGAGCGTGGCGGCCTGAAATTTCGCCGACTGAGGAAACAGCAGATCGATACTTTCCCTTGCCCGTCAACGACGAGCAGGAACGAATCCTCGATAAACTGCGTCTCAGCCCTGGCGTTCTCGTGAAAGGTCCGCCTGGCACAGGCAAAAGCCACACGATCGCGAACCTGATCTGCCACCTCCTCGCCAAGGGTGAACGAGTACTTGTGACGGCCCAAGCGCCGAAGGCACTGGGGGTTTTGCGCAGACTGCTCCCGGAGAGTATCCAGCAACTTTGCGTCACCGCCCTCGGTGGGGACCGGCAGGAACAGCAAATACTCGAGGACAGCGTGCAGGGAATCCTCGACCATAAGGATGAGTGGCCAGGCCCCGCTGCATCGGATGCCGAGATCGCTCGGCTCGAGACGGTTCTAGCCCGCGCCCGCCAGGAAATGCTGGCCGTCGAGCGTCGGCTTCGCGAGTCGAGGGAAGCGGAAACGTCCCGTATCACGTTGCCGGGTGGGTACGACGGAACGGCAGCAGCTATCGCGAGAAAGCTCGAGTCGGAGAGGGATGCCTATGGGTGGTTTCCCGGGGAAGACCTTCTGCTGGACGCCTGCCCGCTCGACGATGCCGAAGTGCGGCTCATAGCCCAGGCGCACGAGGCCTTTCCCGCTGAATCACTGAACGACCTCCACAGACATCTCGGAGACAAGCCTTTCCCGCAGTCGCAGCAGTTCACCGCCGCGGTGCAGCGACTTCGGGAGGCTCAGAGGCTCGCCGGAAAAGACCATCCGCACGCCAGCGACCTCACAGGAAGCTCCCAAGACACGCTATCTACGATCGAGGCTGCGATTCGCGGCCTCGATGGACTGATGGCGCGGGCAGAACGAAGTGTGGGGCCTACGGCGGCAGTCGTTTTGGACGATGCGCTCGTCGGGCGAATCGAACGTTGGCGAAAAACCGTCGATAAGGCGGCAGCAGTCCTGGAGACGGCGACACAATATTGCTCGCAGTTGCCTGCTGCACCGCCTCAGATTCCAGACGGCGTCGATCGACAGTCGCTGCTCGATGACGTCCGACGGCGGAAAAAACACTTTGAAAACGGAGGCTGGAATGGGATTTGGCTTTTCGCACCAAAGGTCATCCGGGAGACGCGACAGATTCCCTCGACCTGCCGAGTCGGGGGCAAGCCATGCTCGACGACCGAGAGTCTCGGACAGTTGGAAGCTCATCTCGTCGCCAACTCCGCTGTTTTGTCGCTGGGCGACCTGCTGCCGTCGCTCACGGTGCAATCGACAACACTGTCCAGCCAAATCGAGGAATGGAGTGAGCGGGTTGCCGAGCTTTCTCACCTTGTGAAAGGGCTGGGCGCCCTGCCCGCAGGATGGACGGACTGCCTGCCGCCGATGCTCGCGAGGAATTTGACGGGCGAGGAAAGCCGATCACAGATACGCGATGCCGTTTCAACCGAAACCATGCGGCGCAAGTCACATGAGATCGAGACCCAGATCGAGCAATTGCGTGCAGCCGTTGCTCGCGAAGCGGCCGCCCCCAACGCCCATCCATGCCTTCAGGCTGTCCTCATAGCGGTTGATGGCCGAGACACCGCCGCCTACGCGGCAGCACAGTCCCAGCACGCCCGGCTCGTCTCCCATCAGCGGCAATGGGCGGCGTATCAGCAACTTCTGAAAAAACTTGATGAAGGCTGTCCAGGCCTGGCAGCCATCCTCGAGAAACACCTTCACGCGGAGGGCTGGCCGGCGAGGATCTCCCAGCTTCCAGCGGCCTGGAGATGGGCCAACGCTTGTGGCAGCCTCGGCTCATCGCTCGATGGGCTCGCCACGGAGAATCTCGATCAGAAGCACAGGCGACTACGCGACACCGTTGAAACGACCATGGAAAGGCTCGTTTCCCAAAAAGCTTGGCGTGCGTTCTTTGAGAGACTAGATGATCAAACCGAACATCACTTGATCGCTTGGCGCGCTGCGATTCGAAGGATTGGCAAGGGAACGGGAAAATATGCCAACCAGCACCGAAGAACAGCTCGCGACCACCTCAGGCACTGCATATCTGCGATGCCGGCGTGGGTGATGCCGCTGCACAAACTTTGGGAGACGGTGAGTGCCTCGCCTGGTTTGTTCGACACGATCATCGTTGACGAGGCGTCACAAGCAGGCCTTGATTCACTCGTGCTGTTGTTGCTGGCCAAGTCGATCATCGTCGTTGGGGACGACATGCAAAACAGCCCGGATGACGTCGGCGTCAACCAGGTGCAAGCAAACCAACTGATTCGGGAGCATCTCGCCGCGTTTTCGTTCCGGGATCAGTACCGCGTCGACTCCAGCCTCTTCGACCATGCCCACCGCGTTTTTCGCTCGCAAGTCATGCTGCGAGAGCATTTTCGGTGCGTCCCGGAGATCATTCGCTTTTCCAACACGTTCTACAGTGGAAAGCTTGTTCCCCTGCGACTGGTGCCAGCCAGAGACCGCCTCCCTCCGCTCAAGCATATCTACGTTGCGGACGGAGCGACGGAGGGGCGCGACGGACGGATCCGCAATCAAGCGGAAGCCGAGGCGATCGTCGCCACCATCGAGAAGCTGATCGCCGATGAGAATTACGCCGGCAAAACGATGGGAGTGATCGCTTTGCAGGGGCGCGCCCAGGCCGAACTCATTTCGCGAACGTTGGCTACGCGACTACAGGCGAGCGAGATCGAGGAACGGCGGATCCGGTGCGGCGAACCGCAGAACTTCCAGGGTGATCAACGCGACGTGATCTTTTTGTCGATGGTAGCGGCGACAAACCAGAGTTACGCGGCCCGGACGACGGCGGATGATCAGCGGCGCTACAACGTTGCGATGAGCCGCGCTCGGGATCAAGTGTGGCTCTTCCACAGTGTCGGCCTGAAAGATCTGACGCCCGCAGACATGCGGCATCAACTCCTGAGCTTCTTCGAATCACCGACGGCCTCTGTACTTCCGGAGTGCAATATCGACAGGCTTCGGCAGGCTGTGCGCGGATACCGAGAGCCCGGCAACCAGCCCCCGCCATTCGAGAGTTGGTTCGAAATCGATGTCTGTCTGGGCCTCATGGAACGCGGCTTCTACGTCCAGCCGCAGGTGGAGGTAAGCAACAAGCGCATCGACCTGGTCGTCGAGGGAGCTAACGGTCGACTTGCGGTCGAGTGTGACGGGGAGTTCTGGCATGGCCCGGACGCATTCGCCGCGGACATGGCGCGCCAGCGGCAGCTTGAGCGAGCAGGCTGGACGTTTGAGCGGGTGCGAGAGTCATCGTTCTATGCCGATCGCGAGAGTGCCATCGAGAAAATCATCGACGCGTGCAGTGCGTTGGACATCTATCCTTGGTCGCAGGGAGGCGATGCGTCTCAGGACGTTCGAGTCGACGAGCCCGTCGCCGAGGTTGAGAGTGAAGCCAAAGATCCGAACGATGCTCCAGCACAGCCCGAGAACCGCGAGAAGCGCCCCGTCGAGACACCCGACCTGGATGACGACGACGAAGACGACGGAATGGCCGACAACGTTTCCGAACCTGCCGCTGAGGCCCGAAACGATGCCATCCCTTTCTCGGGGTATTCCGATGCGTCTGCTTACCCAGACCCTCGCGACGCTTCGCCCGCGAACGTTCGCGCACATGTGCTTGAAATCATCCGTCGCGAGGGGCCACTGCTACGATCATCCGTGCACAGGCTCTACCTTCGCGGCTGTCCTGGCGTGAGTCGGCTCGGCAAGGAGATACAGCGCGTTCTCAACCGCGCTATCGGAGTCCTCTTGGCGAGCGGTGAAATCGCGCTGGAAAACGAACTGGGCGTCGGCACACAGGAAGGCCAGGTGCTGCGTGTTGCAAACACTCCGCGAGTGCGCCCTCGGGCGATGGGCCAGCGATCACTCGAGGAACTTCCTCCATCGGAATTGATGTCTTGGCTCGATGACCGCCGCTCATCTCTAGGGCAGCATTTCTCTGCGGAGTCCGATGATTGCATCCGCTATCTGCTGGAGCGGTGCGGCTGCCACACAATGACACTGCATCGGCGGAAGTATCTCCAAAAAGTCTTCAATCACTGGCTGGACTGCGAAACTTAATGAGTTGGGATCGCTGCTGTTAGCCTCAATAGGCACCGGCGCGAGGCGGACTTCGCCGTAGCGACGCAGCGGCAGGCTTCTTTGTTCGGCCCCTGCCTCGCGTGCGCTATATATAGCGCACGCGAGGGTTGCGGATCGACCCGTTCGCACCGCCAATCCGTATACCCACTGCTTGACGAACGGACGAACGGTCACTAGTCCTGAAAAGGCGTCGCCCGTTTTCGTCACCCAATGACACCCCCAAGGCCCCACCGCATGACCAAGTCCGCCGCCGCTCCCCGTCGTCCTCTCGTGATCGTTGAGTCGCCGGCGAAAGCGAAGACGATCGGCAAGATTCTGGGCGACGAGTTCATTGTGGAGGCAAGTTACGGCCACGTCCGAGACCTTCCCGAAAGCGCCGACGACGTGCCTGAGGATCTTCGGAATGAGGAATGGGCGAGGCTTGGCGTTGATGTGGCCAACGGCTTCAAGCCCCTCTACGTCGTCAGCCCGGAGAAACGAAAGCGAGTCGCCGCTCTGAAGAAGGCCTTGGCCGAAGCCAAGGCCCTGTACCTCGCGACGGACGGCGACCGGGAAGGCGAGGCGATCTCCTGGCATCTGGTTGAACTGCTGCAGCCGACGGTGCCAGTGCACCGACTCGTCTTTCACGAAATCACGCGGAAGGCGATCGAGGTGGGCATGAAGAACGCCCGGGCCATCGACGCCGCCCTCGTGGAGGCCCAGGAGACCCGGCGGATTGTCGATCGACTTGTGGGCTTTGAAGTTTCCCCACTCCTGTGGCGCAAGATCGCACCCGGCCTTTCCGCGGGCCGCGTGCAGAGCGTGGCGCTCCGCCTGCTGGTGGAGAGGGAGCGGGAGCGGATGGCCTTCCGCTCCGCACGGTGGTGGGACCTGACGGGTGTCTTCGATCCGTTGGGAGTGAAGGAGAGCGGCTTCACGGCCACGCTCACATCCGTTGGCGGCATTCGGCTCGCTCGCGGCGGTGACTTCGACCCGACCACGGGCCGGCTGGAGAAAAGGGACCAGCTGCTTCTCGACGGCGATGCCGCGGCCAACTTTTGCGACCGCCTCGGTCGCGAGACCTTCACGGTGAGTTCCCGCGAAGACGAGCCCTACAAGGCGTCGCCGAAGCCCCCGTTCACGACGAGTTCGCTTCAGCAGGAAGCCGGCCGAAAACTGAGCGGCTTTACGGCCAAGCGGACCATGCAGGCGGCCCAGCGGCTCTACGAGGCCGGCTATATCACCTACATGCGGACCGACTCGACGCACCTTGCTGATGAAGCAGTCGCGGGAATTCGCCAGGCCGTCGAGCGAATGTATGGAGCCGAGTACGTTCCTGTGTCGCCTCGCCACTACCAGACGAAGGTCGCCAACGCCCAAGAGGCTCACGAGGCGATCCGGCCGGCGGGCACCGACATGCCGAGTCCGGAATCGCTTCGGTCCGAGTTGGGAGACGACGAGTTCCACCTCTATGAGCTGATCTGGAAGCGGACCGTGGCGTCGCAGATGGCCGATGCACGGGGGCACTGCACGACGATGAAACTTGCGAGCACATGCACGACGGGGCCGGTAGCCGTGTTTCACGTTGCGGGACGGACGGTCGACTTCGCCGGCTTCACGCGGGCCTACGTGGAGGGTTCTGACGATCCGGAAGGTGATCTTGCCGCCAAGGACACGATCGTTCCTGCCTTGGCCGTGGGCGCCCGGATCCATTGCCACGGCCTCGAAGCCCACTCCCACGACACGCAACCCCGCGCTCGCTACACGGAAGCATCCCTTACGAAAAAGCTCGAACAGCTCGGCATTGGCCGCCCCAGCACCTACGCCTCGACCATCGACACGCTCCTCGACCGAGAGTATTGCCGCAAGCGGGGGACCGCACTGGTGCCCACGTGGACGGGCTTCGCCATCACGCAACTCATGGCTGATGGCATGCCGCATCTTGTTGACTACGAGTTCACGGCTCAGCTCGAAGAGCAACTCGATGCCATCAGTCACGGAAAGCAAGATAGGCTGGAGTTCCTGACGCGGTTCTACGGCAGAGATGGACGGCAGGGGCTCGTGGCAATCATCGACTACGTCGACAAGTTGATCGATCCGCGTGCGGCATGCAGTGTTACGCTCCCCTCCGGCGTGGTCGTGCGGATCGGCAAGCATGGCCCTTTTGTCGTTCGAGATGGCAAAAACCTGCCTCTGCCCCCGGAGGATCGGCTTGCTCCGGACGAACTCACGGAGGCGTTTCTGACCACGCTCGCCGCGGGCGACCAGCCACTGGGCTTATGCCCGAAGACCGGCAAGCCCGTCTACAAGAGGACCGGTCGATTCGGCGCCTACTTGCAGCTTGGGCAAAACGACGACGCCGACAAGAAGACGTGCCCCCTTCTGAAAAACATGACTCTCGACGACGTTGACCTCGTCATGGCCCTGCGGCTTCTGGAACTGCCGCGTACGCTCGGCGACCATCCGGAAACGGGCGGGCCTGTAGTATCGCTCACCGGAAAGCATGGCCCATATATCCGGTGTGGCGAGGAAACTCGCTCACTTCCGGCCGGCCTGTCTCCTCTCGACGTGACACTGCCGCAGGCGTTGGAACTGCTCGCGCAGCCGAGGCAATCTGGCAAGCGTTCTCGCGGCAAGGCCGCAACGCTCCGCACGCTGGGCAACTCGCCAGCCACCGGCAAACCCATCGAGATCAAGGACGGAAGTTACGGCCCCTACGCGACGGACGGCAAGACGAACGCCACTATTCCGAAGGACGTCTCCCCGGACGCCGTCACGCTCGAACAGGCCCTCGAACTCATCGCCAATCGCCAGAAAAAACGCCGCCGGCGGTGACTGGGACCAAGGTTGACCGACTCCCGGATTTAAATGCGGGGGTTTGGCAGGCCGAATCGCCGCGCGTGCTCCTGACCCGAATCGTCATGAAGCGGGCCGATCTACCGACCCGCTGGATGAACTCCCGCGGAGGGGGTAGAAAACGATCCTTGTGCGGCGGGTGATACGACAGGATTTCCACCACCACGGACCCATGGCCGCAGCCTCAAACTGGACGAGTTTCGCCGAGTCGCCCTACCCCTGGGAGCGCGACGCCCTCGAGTTCTTGCGCGAGCGGTTCGCCACGCACGAGCCGTACCGGGCCTGGTCGCTCTTCGAGTTCATCGCCCTCGACGGCTCGGTCAACGAGGTCGATCTCCTCATTTTCGCCCCATACGGCTTCTTTCTCGTCGAGATCAAGAGCCGGCCGGGACGAGTCAGCGGCGATGCCGGCACCTGGACGTGGGAAACCGACGGCCGGCTCGCCTCCACCGACAATCCGCTCAAGCTCGCCAACCTCAAGGCCAAGAAACTCGCCGACCTGCTCAACCACCAGAGCGCGGCCAAGCGGGCGGGCAAGGTGCCCTTCATCGAGCCGCTCATCTTCCTGTCGGCCCCGAACCTGCAGTGCGACCTTGCCGGCACCGGCCGCCTCAAGGTCTGCCTGCGCGATCGCGAGGCGGCCGACGGCGTGACGGCCCGCCCCGGCATCATGGCCGCCATCCGCCGTCGCGAATGTCCTGGGCTCGAAAGCCTGCCCGGCCGCGGCCAACTCGACCGCCCCACCGCCAAGCTGGTCGCCCGGGCGATCGAGCAGGCGGGCATCCGCCAGTCCAACCGGCAGCGGCGAGTGAGCGACTACCTCCTCGAGCAGCAGATCGACGAGGGCCGCGGCTTTCAGGACTGGCAGGGAAGCCACGTCCAGCTGCCCGACACGAAGCGGCGGATCCGCATCTACCCGGTCCGCGCGGACGCTTCCGAAGAGGCCCGGCGCACTCACGAGCGGGCCGCGATCCGCGAGTTTCAACTCATCGAAAACCTGCAGAGCCCGGGCATCCTGCGTGCAGTGCAGTACACCGGCCACGAACTCGGGCCGGCCGTCATCTTCGAGCACGACCCCGCTGCCATCCGGCTCGACCACTTCCTCGCCCAACGCGACCGAGACCTCGCGCTTTCCACCCGGCTCGATCTCGTCCGCCAATTGGCCGAGGTGATCAGCTACGCCCATAAGAAGCGGGTCGTCCACCGGGCTCTGTCACCCCGCAGCATTCTCGTCCTCGATGCCGGCTCGGCAAAGCCTCGGCTCAAGGTTTTTAATTGGCAGGCCGGGTATCGGGCTGCGGCTGACTCGCCCGGTGCGCCCGGCACGTCCAGCGGCGCGGCCGTCACCGCCACATCGCACGTGGGCATGCTCGTGGACGATCCCACGACGGCCTACATGGCTCCCGACGTCCTCGTCGCGGGCGACAGCCTCGGCGAGCATCTCGACGTCTTTTCGCTCGGCGCGGTCGCCTATCACATCCTGTCCGGAAAACCACCCGCAGCCGACGGCGTCGAACTCGCCGCCAGCATCCGCACCAGCCGCGGCCTACAGTTGGCAGCCGTCCTCGACGGCGCCAACGAGCCGCTCTGCGAACTCATCCAATACGCCACCCACCCCGACGTGACGTACCGGCTCGACACCGTGGCCGACTTCCTCACGCTGCTCAACGACGCCGAAGACCAGTTCACGAGCCCCGTCGAGGAATACGCCGAGAACCCGGCCGAGGCGGTGGCGAACGACATTCTGCCCGGCGGCCTGAAGGTGGAGCGGCGGATCGGCCAAGGCTCCTGCTCGACGGCCCTGCTTGTCACCCGCAGCGGGGCCGACGGCCGGCCGGCCGAGGAGTTCATCCTCAAGGTGGCCTCGGCCGCGGAGCACAACGACCGGCTCCGGGCCGAAGCGGCGGCACTGCAGGCGCTCGCCGACGACCGCGACCATCGCATCGTGGCTTTCCAGGAGGCCGTGGAGATCGGCGACTACGCCGGCTTCCTCATGCGGCCGGTGTTCGCCGACTCGGAGAACAAGCGGATTGAGACGCTCGGCAGCCGCATCCGCAAGGAGGGCCGCCTTCATATCGATCTTCTGCAACGGTTCGGCGAGGACCTCATCGATGTCGTTCGCCATCTCGACAAGAAAGGCGTGTCGCACCGCGACATCAAGCCCGACAACATCGCCGTCGGATTCGCCAGCCGGGAGCACGTGCTCGAGATCGTGCTCTTCGACTTCTCGCTCACGGCCGTGGCCCCCGAGAACAT
>Ga0315904_10001668_pt1 | contig 35186 bp, 31 predicted proteins | sample LakEriMetagenome_6_FD_203529 | JGI IMG/M metagenome (GOLD analysis project Ga0315904, IMG submission 203529) | Freshwater fungal communities from buoy surface, Lake Erie, Ohio, United States - Buoy 12 MA120 | ecosystem: Environmental > Aquatic > Freshwater > Lake | place: USA: Lake Erie, Ohio...
TCTGCATCGTTTGGTGATGGGACATGGGTGGTGGTTTTTAGACACAACCCTTCTGCCACATGGCCCCACGCCAAACGATGCCTTTTCCAACTTCGGTTTTCGGGTTGAAGAGACGATTAGGCCCTGCGAGATTCTGCGTCAGCGGCACCGCCAATCCATCACCGGAACTTCACTCCCAGCTTCTGCGTCAGTGCTTCAAGCACCTTCTGGTGCGCGGCGTCCACTTCCTCGGCTTTGAGGGTGCGGTCGGCGGCGCGGTATTGGAAACGGTAGGCGACGGACTTGCGGTCGGCGGCGAGTTTCTGGCCGGTGGCATCGTTGAAGACGTCGAAGCACTCGATGGAGACAAGCAGCGGCTCGGCGAGTTTGAGCAGGACGTTTTCAATCTCCGCGTTGGGCAGGGTGGCGGCCACTTCCATCGCGGCATCGCGCGAGGAGCCGGGAAACTGCGGCAAGTCTTCGACGTGGTCGATGCCGGCGAGCAGTTTGCGGAGTTTGGTGAGATCCAACTCGGCAACGAAGACCGGCGAGGTGAAGTCGAGTGCGCGTTCGCGGGCCGGGAGGAGGCGGGCGAAGACGCCGAGGTTTTGGTCGTCCGCCTTGATGTCGGAAGCGAGGGCGAAGCCGTCGCGCTCGCGCGGCGAGAATCGGATGGTTTTGTCAGGAACGAGCGCGTTGATGAGGCCCTTGAGATCGTGGAGATCGGCGGAGCGTTCTTCCTGGTTCCATGCGGCGGGTGCGACGGGGCCTGAGAGAAGGATGGCGAGGGTTTCGTTTTCCTGATCCTTGGCCTTGCCGCCGCCCGCGTTGCGGAAGACGCGGCCCATCTCGAAGAAGCGCAGCGATTTCTGTTGTTGGCGGACGTTGCGCGCGGCGGAGGCGACGAGACCGGGGACGATGCTCGGGCGCATGACGGCGTGGTCCTCGCTGAGCGGGAGTTTCACGCGGATGACATCTCCGTCCTGCATCGGGCGCAGGGGGAGGGAATCTGTTAGCTGGTGGTCGGCGATGAGTTTGATCGTCTGGCACTCGTGGAGGCCGAGCGCGGTGAGGCGGCGGCGCAGGATCATGTCGGCATCGTAAGCGAGGTCCACGGGGCTTGCCGGGACGAAGGTGCCGAGGAAGCGCGAGGAGACCTTGGCCAGGCCGTGGACGCGGGCGATTTCCTCGACAAGATCGATGTGGCGCTGGAGGTCGGCGCGGAAGGAAGGGACGTTCCATGTGCCGTCGGCGAGTTTTTCCAAGCCGAGGCGGGTGAGGATTTCCCCGGCTTCCACGTGGGAAATCGAGCCGCCCATGAGTTGGTCGAGCTTCTTCAGGTCGAGCGCGACGGGTTGGGTGAGAACCGGGGCTCCACCGGCGGCTTGGACCGCGGGTTCGGCAGTTCCGCCCGCGGTTTCGAGGATGAGTCTGACGGCCAGCGCGGAGGCTGTTAGAACGCCCTGTGGATCTACGCCGCGCTCGAAGCGGTAGGACGAGTCCGAGGACAAGGCGGTGCGGCGAGAGGTGCGGCGGACGCCTTGCGGGGTGAACCAGGCGGATTCTAACAGAATATCGGTGGTGGTTTCGGTGACTCCGGAGTGGAGGCCGCCCATCACCCCGGCGAGGGCGAGCGCCGCGCCGGAATCATCGGAAATGAGGAGGTCGTCGGGGGTGAGGATATGCTCGGATTCATCGAGGGCGAGGAAGGTTTCGCCGTCGTTGGCCTGGCGGACGACAATGCCTCCGCTGAGTTTCGCGGCGTCGAACGCATGCAACGGCTGGCCGAGTTCGTGGAGGACGAAGTTGGTGACATCCACGATGTTGTTGATCGGGCGCAGGCCGATGGATTCGAGGCGTTCCCTGAGCCAGGCGGGGGATTCCTTGATGGTGACGCCGGAGATGCGGATCGCGGTGTAGAGCGGGCAGGCGGCGGGGGCATCAATACGAATTGAAGATGCGGGCGAGACGCCCGCGCTCCCTTGTTGAAGAGGCTTGAGCGGGGTTTTGAGGAGTGTGGCGAGTTCGCGGGCCATGCCGTAATGGCTCAGGAGGTCCGGGCGGTTGGGGGTGACTTCGAGTTCGAGCAGGACGTCGGATTCGAAGAGTTCCTTCACCGGTTTGCCGATGGGAGAGTCTTCCGGAAGAATGAGCAGGCCGTCCTCGCCGGGTGGCAGGCCGATCTCGCTGGCAGAGCAGAGCATGCCTTTGGACTCGACCTTGCGCATGACGGCCTCGGCGATGGTGAAACCGCCGGGCAATTCGGCACCGGGCAACGCGCAGGGAACCTTGTCGCCGACCTTGTAGTTCTGCGCGCCGCAGACGATCTGCCGCAGCACTGCCTCGCCGCAATCGACCTGCGTGACCTTGAGTTTGTCGGCATTCGGGTGCTGGACGGCTTCCCTGATTTGGGCGACGACGATTTTTTCCGAAGTGACGCCTTTGGAAACGATGCCTTCCACTTCGACGCCGGCGAAGGTGAAGAGGTCGTCGATTTCCTGAATGGACTTGCCGCCGAGATCAAGGTGGGTCGAAAGCCAGTTGAGTGAGACGTTCATGAAGAGAAGATGATGGATCGTGGATCTGGCGGATCAGGCGAATTGTTTGAGGAAGCGGATATCGTTTTCTATCAGCAGGCGGATGTCCTTGATGCCCCAGCGGATCATGGCGAGGCGGTCGAGGCCCATGCCGAAGGCGAAGCCGGTGATGATCTCCGGGTCGTAGGCCTTGTCCTTGCGCATCGTGTTGACGGACTCGAAGACGGCGGGATCGACCATGCCGCAGCCGGCGACTTCGATCCAGCGCGGGGCCTGGCCTTTGACGGTGAGTTTCACGTCGATCTCGAAACTCGGCTCGGTGAACGGGAAAAAGTGCGGGCGGAAGCGGACTTCGGTTTCGGGGCCGAAGAGTTCGTGGAAGAAGTATTCGAGAGTGCCCTTGAGGTCGGGCAGGGAGACATCCCCGGCGATGTAGAGGCCTTCGAGCTGGTTGAAGACCGAGAGGTGGGTGGCATCGATTTCATCGCGGCGGTATGCGGAGCCGGGTGCGATGATGCGGATGGGCGGCGTCTGCGATTCCATGGTGCGGATCTGTACGCTGGAGGTATGGGTGCGCAGAAGTTTCCCGGAATGGAAATAGAAAGTGTCCTTTTCATTGCGCGCAGGGTGGTCGGCTGGGGTGTTGAGGGCGTCGAAGCAGTGGAACTCGTCCTCGATTTCCGGACCATCGGCGAGTGCGAAACCCATGCGGCGAAGGATGCCAATGGCTTCGTCGCGGATTTGTGTGAGCGGATGAAGGGAGCCAACAGCCATCGGACGAGCGGGCAGGGTGACATCGATGCCCGCGAGTGCGGCGCGGTCGGCGAGATCCTGAAGGGCGGCTTGTTTCTCCTCCAATGCGGCGGTGATGCTGTTGCGCGCGGCATTGAGGAGTTGTCCAACCTCCGCCTTGTCCTCTTTCGGCACGTCCTTCATGCCTGCGGCGGCCAGGGTGAGGCTGCCTTTCTTGCCGAGCACGCCGATGCGCACTTCTTCGAGGCTGCGATCGTCCGAGGCCGCCGCGATCTGTGCAAGTGCTTCTGTCTGAATGGCTGGAATTTGCTCCTTCATGGGAAAGCCGCGGGCCATAGCCCGAAACCCGCCGCCGGTCAAAGCCAAGCTGCGGATTGTCCGCCTCGTTTGCTTCCGGCCATGAAGGCGGAAAATTTTCGCCAGACCGCACGCTTCCTGCTGTGTTCGGGCGCATGACACGCGAGCATGAGCGCCTTGCCGAAGACAAGGCAGGCACCCGCAAATGGCGGCGCTGGGGGCCGTTTCTCAGCGAGCGCCAGTGGGGAACCGTGCGCGAGGACGATTCCGACCACGGCAACAGTTGGGCCGCCTTTCCGCACGATCAGGCGCGCCGCCGCGCCTACCGCTGGGGTGAGGACGGCCTGCAGGGATGGAGCGACCGCCAGTGCCGCCTGTGTTTCGCTCCGGCCTTGTGGAACGGCCGCGACAGCATACTCAAGGAACGGCTGTTCGGACTCGGCGGAAACGAGGGCAATCACGGCGAGGATGTGAAGGAATGTTATTACTATCTCGACTCCACTCCCAGCCATTCCTACACCAAGGCGCTCTACAAGTATCCGCAGCGCAGGTTTCCCTACACCGAGTTGAGAGAGGAAAACCAGCGCCTCGGCAGAAGCGGCCCCGAACTTGAACTTGCGGACATGGGCGTGTTCGGCGAGGGGCGCTACTTCGATGTCGTGCAGGAAGTCGCGAAACGCTCGCCCGAAGACATCTTGTGGCGCATCACCATCACCAACCACGGCCCCGTCGCCGCGCCCGTCCACGTGCTGCCCACGCTCTGGTTCCGCAACACATGGAACTGGGAAAACTACCGCGAGGCTCCTGTTAGAAAGCCCGCTCTCACCGGCGATGGAGCGTGCGTCATGGCCAGCCACGAGTCTTTGGGAAACCACCGCTTCATTGCGGATTGCACATCACAAGGCGTGACTCCTAAGTGGTTGTTCACCGAAAACGAAAGCAATCTCGAAAGCCTGAGCGGCACTCCCAACACCGTTGCGCACGTCAAGGACGCCTTTCATCGTTATGTCGTGCATGGTGAAACCTCCGCCGTCTCGCCCGTGCCGCACGGCACCAAGGCGGCGGCGCATTTCCGCTGCCTCATCGCGCCCGGCGCCTCGGTGACCATCCGCTGCCGCCTCCATGCCGCGCACGAGAACAACGGCCTGGCAGACTTCCAGCACTTCGATGAAACCTTCGCCGAACGCATCGCCGAGAGCGACGCTTTCTATCAGGAAGTCATCCCCAAAAACATCACTGATGACGAGCGGCTCATCTGCCGCCAGGGATACGCCGGCCTGCTGTGGACCAAGCAGTTCTTCCATTACGTCGTTGATGAATGGCTCGCCGGGGGCGCGACGCAGCCGCCATCCCGCGCGCGCCTGCGCGGCCGCAACTCGGACTGGCACCACTTCCATGCGCGCGACATCCTCTCGATGCCCGACAAATGGGAATACCCGTGGTTTGCCGCATGGGACACCGCGTTCCACATGATCCCCTTCGCCTCGGTGGACCCGGATTTTGCGAAACACCAGCTCCTGCTGCTGCTGCGCGAGTGGTACATGCACCCGAACGGCCAGCTTCCCGCCTACGAGTGGAACTTTTCCGACGTCAATCCGCCGGTCCACGCCTGGGCCGTGTGGCGTGTTTATAAAATCTCCGACGCCAAGGGAAAACGCGACCTGCTCTTCCTCGAACGCGCCTTCCAGAAACTCCTGCTCAACTTCACCTGGTGGGTGAACCGCAAGGATGTCGAGGGCCGCCATGTTTTCGGCGGCGGCTTCCTCGGACTCGACAACATCGGCGTGTTCGACCGCTCGCAGGCTCTTCCCGGCGGCAGGCGCCTGCATCAGGCGGACGGTACGGCGTGGATGGCCTTCTTCTGCCTCACGATGCTCTCGATCTCGCTCGAACTCGCCTTGGAGAAACCCGCGTATGAGGACATTGCCTCCAAGTTCTTCGAACACTTCGTCAACATCTGCGACGCAATCAACTCGCTGGGCGGCACCGGCCTGTGGGATGAGGAGGACGGTTTCTATTACGACCAGCTCATCATCGACCACGACAAGCCGATACCGCTGCGCATCCGCTCGCTCGTCGGGCTGCTGCCGCTGTGCGCCGTCACCGTGCTCAAGCAGAAGACCATCGAAGCGCTGCCCGGTTTCCGCAAACGCATGGACTGGTTCCTCGTCAACCGTCCGGACGTTCTCAAGTACATCACCACCCGCCGCGTGAAGGGCGACAAGAATCCCGGCCGCTGCCTGCTGGCCATCCCGTCCGAGGCGCGGTTGCGCAAGTGCCTCGCCTACATGCTGGACTCCGCCGAGTTCCTCTCGGACTTCGGCGTGCGCTCGTTGAGCAAGGCGCATGGCGAGACGCCTTTCGTCTTCGAGCACCACGGCCAGCGCCACGAGGTATGTTATACTCCCGGCGAGTCCACCAGCGACATGTTCGGAGGCAATTCCAACTGGCGCGGCCCCATCTGGTTTCCCACCAACTATCTCATCATCGAGGCGCTTGAGAGATATTATTACTTTTATGGCGACGCCTTCCGCATCGAGTATCCGACGGGTTCCGGAAAACAAGCGACCCTGCGTGAAATCGCCGCCGATCTCTGCGAGCGGCTGCTCTCGCTGCTGCTGCCGGACAAGGACGGACGCCGCCCGTGTTTCGGCGATGCAAGCCGCTACGCCGAGTGCGAAGACTGGCGCGGGCTGCTGTTGTTCCACGAATATTTCCAGGCGGAAACCGGCGAAGGCCTCGGCGCGTCGCACCAGACCGGCTGGACCTCGCTGGCCATCCGCCTCGTCCGCGAGCGGCGGGAAATCCTCAAGTGGCTTGAGTGAGGGGTTTTTCTAACAACTCAAATCCCCCGGCAGCACGTCCGGATGTTCATGCGCCGCGACGGCCTGCTTTCTGACCTCCCATGTGCCATCCGCGCGGATTTCTAGAATGTGGTCGTAGGACAGTGACGACTCGCCGTTCTTGGCGAACACCAGCACGCCGATGCCCTGCTCGGCGAGCATGTCGAGAATGATGGAGACCTGCGGCTTGGGCAGCGAGCTGCCGGGGCGGTCGAGCAATACGAAGGCCGGACGCGCGAGCAGAATGCGCGCGAAGGACAACAGGTGCTGCTCGCCGATGGAAAAGACATCATCCCAGTCCTTGTCGGCGTTGAGCCCGCCCGCGCGCGAGACGACTTCCTGCAATCCGAGGCGGCGCAGCACGCTGTGGACTTCCGGGTCCTTGGTGATCGAATCCAGCGTTGTCCTCAACAGCACATCGCGCAAGGTTCCCGGCGGGAGATACGGACGCTCCGGAAGAAAAAACACATCTTCCAAACCCGGCCGGATGATCCTGCCCGCGCCGCAATCCCAGATGCCCGCGGTGGCGCGGAACAACGCCACCCTCGCGGAGTCTTCCGGGCCGCAGATCAACCAGCGCCCGCCCTGCGGGATTTCCAGCGTCAGCTTGTCCACCAGCAAGCGCGTCCCGTCTTCGGTGCGCAGCGTCACGCCCTGATAGCACACCCGGCCCGGTGCTTCCTCCGCCTCGATCGCGCAGGGTTGTTTCTCATGCGCCTTCTCGATCGCCTCGCTCAGAAAATGCAGCCGCGCGGTGACGGCGGTGAAGGCGGAGATCGATTGAAACTGCGTGACGATGAGAGAGAAGGCGCCCAGCAGGGTTGCGAATGCCATCGTGGACTGGGTGATGACTCCGAATTCGACATCACCATAGATGAATTTCGGCGCGATGATCAGCGCGGGGATGATCTGGATGAAATAGTTATATCCATTGGTGAAGAAGCCGAGGTTGCGGTTGATGCGGATCAGCCTGCGGAAGTTGGAGGTGAGCGCGTCGAGCCGCGATTTGAGGCGTGTAGTGAAACGCCCCTCGCGGTGGGACAGCGCGATGGACTCGGAGTTTTCCCGCACATGGATGAGGTCGGCGCGGAAGTTCGCCTCCATGTCGAGCTGGTTGTAGTTGAGGCGGATCAGCGGCTTGCCGAGGATCAGCGTGATCGCGGTGCCGCACACCGCATAGACCACCGCCACGACGAAGAGGAAGGGGCTGATGGACCACAAGACTCCGGAAAACAACACGGCGGTCATCGTGCCGTTGAGGATGAGCAGCATGAAGGAGAGCGTGGTGGTGGTGAAGGCGCGCACGTCGTCGGTGATGCGCTGGTCCGGATTGGCGATGCCGGCCGCGGAGTCCAGCCGGTAATAGGCGCGCCGGCTCAGGTAGGCCTCGGTGAGCCGCCAGGTGAGCTGCTCGCGCCACAGGATGCCGAGCCGTTCCTCGGTGAAGCGGTAAAACACCGCCACCACCGTGGAGACGATGAACACCACCGCGTAAAGCAAAGCCATCGAGGTGAACATGCCGGGGTTCTTGTTCTCGATGGACGACATGAAATCCCGGCCGACGTAGCTGTTGACCACGTTGAGTCCGTTCATGACGAGCATCAGCAGCACCAGGGTGCCTGCGAACAACATCGCCTTGGGCCCCTGTTTGGATTCCACAAGTGTCCGGATGGAGCCGCGAAAGCGCTTCCAGGTAAGGCGTATGACTTGCTTTCGGTCGGTGCGCATCCGGATGGAGAATAAGGACACCGGATTCCCCGCGATCGCCCGCATGCGGCGTCCTACGGGCGAGCCATCGCAAAAAACATCCCCATAGGCAAAGACAATCCTCCCGCGGCCGTCCGGCGCGTCACCTGCGGCACTTTTCCAGCAGGCCGGCGAGGAACAGGGTGATGCGGGCAAGGGTATGAATGGAATCCCCGGGCGGGGCGGGGAGATCGGACGGCTCTTGATCGGGGATGCGTTTGTTTGTGAATGACCGCGGATTCGCATTCATTGCGCATCGGTTCGCATCCGCGGGGCGCTATCTTGCCATGCGGACCGGCAATGCCGACAAGTGCGTTACACACCCGTCGCCCGCCATGATCGCAAGCGCCCCGCCCCGTTCCATTACCCAAAGCCCTGATGCCGCCGGTTATTTCGGCAAGTATGGCGGAGTGTTCGTGCCGCCGGAACTGGAAGCACCGCTGGCGGAAGTGCGCAAAGCCTATGAGGTCGTCTCACGCTCGCATGATTTCATCGAGGAGCTGCGCCGCATCCGCAAACATTTCCAAGGCAGGCCCACGCCCACTTGTCACGCCGCACGGCTCTCCAAAAAACTCGGCAAGACCCAGATCTATCTCAAACGCGAGGACCTCAACCATACCGGCGCGCACAAGCTCAACCACTGCATGGGCGAGGGCCTGCTCGCCCGCTATATGGGCAAGAAGAAACTCATCGCCGAGACCGGTGCCGGCATGCACGGTGTCGCGCTCGCCACCGCCGCCGCCTACTTCGGACTCGAATGTGACATCCACATGGGCGAGGTGGACATCGCAAAGCAGGCGCCCAACGTCTCGCGCATGCAAATCCTCGGCGCGCGCGTCATCCCCGCCACGCACGGATTGAAAACCCTCAAGGAAGCGGTGGATTCCGCGCTTTGCGCTTATGTCGGCGATCCGGAAAACCAAATCTACTGCATCGGCTCGGTGGTCGGCCCGCATCCTTTCCCGATGATGGTGCGGGACTTCCAACACGTCGTCGGCATCGAGGCGCGCGGGCAGTTCATGGAAATGACGGGCAACCTGCCGGACATCGTCACCGCCTGCGTCGGCGGCGGCAGCAACGCGATGGGAATCTTCGCAGGCTTTCTCGAGGATCCCGTCGAACTCCACGGCGTGGAACCGCTCGGCAAGGGCGGCAACATCGGCGATCACTCGGCCACCATGACCTACGGCCGCGAGGGTGTCATCCATGGGTTCCGCTGTTATCTCTTGCAGAATGAGGCAGGCGAACCCGCGCCCGTCCACTCGATCGCCAGCGGACTCGACTATCCCGGCGTGGGTCCCGAGCACTGCCATCTCAAGGACAGCGGGCGCGTGAAGTACGTGACCGCGATGGATCGCGATGCGGTGGAGGCGTTCTATGTGTTGAGCCGCAATGAAGGCATCATTCCCGCCTTGGAAAGCGCGCATGCGGTGGCCCATGCCATGCGCCTTGCCCGCGAAAATCCGGATACCCCGCGCACCGTGCTCGTCAATCTCAGCGGTCGCGGCGACAAGGACATGGACTACATGATCGAGCATTACGGCACCGGCGCGGATTACAGCCTGTGAACTTCAGCGCGGAGAGTGCGCATGGATTTGCGAATCGCATGCGTATCCGCTCACCCGCTTGCGCATGGATGGCGGCCGCATAATTTGCGATCCGGCCCATGGGACATGAAATTTTTCATGTTGGATGCGATAACGTCCGGTCTGACATCGGTAAATGAGCGTTATGAGAACCATCGATAAATCCCACTTCATGAAAACAGCAACCGCATGGATTTCCGCGTTGATCGTCTCATTGCCCGCCGTCGCGATGGCGCATCCCGGACACCATGGAGATGGCGGAACGCTGCCATCGCTGGCATCCGGCTTGCTGCATCCATTGTCAGGCGTGGATCACATGATACTGGCGCTGGCAATGGGCTGGCTGGTGTTTTCTCCCGGCAAGCGCCGGGCCAAGTTGCCGGCGATTGCGTTTCTTGCCGCGCTTGCAGCCGGAGCTTTTTGCGGGCGCTGGATCAGTGGCGGCAGGGGCTTGGAAATCGCGATTTCGCTCACCATCCTAGCAGCCGGTGGAGCGATGATTCGCGACCGGCACAGGGGACTTGGAATGCCCGGCATGATGGCCGTGGCCTGCGGACTGGTCCACGGTCTTGCCCACGGCGCGGAAGCTTTGCCAGGCGTGTCTTTCGCGGCTTATTCCGCAGGCATTCTCTTTTCCACGGCACTGTTGTTTGCTTCCGGCGGACTATTGCAGCACGAAATATCACGGACCGCGCATCCCTTGGAGGCGATCCGTGTGGCGGGACTGTTCATGATCACGGCCGGAGTCATCTCACTGATCGGTGTTTTCTAACAATCACATGAAAGGACAAGCGCCATGAAACTCATTTCACGTCGTCATTTCATCGAGGGGACTGCTGCGGCTGCGGCGGTGATTTCCTGGAACAATCCGCTCTTCGCCGCTCCCGAAGCCGGAGGCGAGGGACCATGGGACATGGTGGCTGTGCGCAACGGCGAACCGGTGGAGATGTTCGAAGCCGGCATCGCCGCGCTTGGCGGCATGAAGGCCTTCGTGAAGAAGGGCCGGAGCGTGGTCGTGAAGCCCAACATCGCGTGGGACCAGCCGCCTGAAGTGCCCGCCAACACGAATCCCGAGTTGGTGGCGGCCATCGTCCGCCACTGCCTGCAAGCCGGTGCGTCCAAGGTCACCGTGTTCGACCACACCTGCCACAATTGGGAGCGCAGTTACAAGTCCAGCGGCATCGCCAAGGCCGTGGAGGACGCGGGTGGTGTGATGGTTTCCGGCAATTTCGAAAAAGCCTACCGCGAGGTGGAATTGCCCAAGGCGAAGACGCTGAAAAAGGCGCTCGTCCACAAGGAGATGCTCGATTGCGATGTGTTCATCAATGTTCCGGTGCTCAAGCATCACGGCGGCGCGAAACTCTCGCTCTGCATGAAGAACCTGATGGGTGTCGTCTGGGACCGCCGTTTCTTCCACAGCAACGGCCTTGATCAATGCATCGCGGACATGTGTTTCGCGCCGCGCAAACCGGACCTCAACATCATCGACGCCTACCGCATCCTGCGCAAAAACGGGCCCCAAGGACGCGCGAAGGAGGATGGCGAAATCGCCCGCTACCAGATGCTCGGCACCGACATGGTCGCGCTCGACGCCGCCGCGGCGAAACTTTTCGGAAAGGAACCGGCGGATATCGGTTTCATCAAAATCGCCGGCGAGATGGGTGCCGGTGAGGCGGATTTGGCGAAAGTCAAAATCCGCCGCATCACGCTCGGCGCATGAACGCGCGGACATACCGGATCGTCCGCATCCTCATCGGTGGTCTGGTGCTGGCCGGTTGCGCGCTGGTTTTCGCCGACATTGGCAACTGGCTGGGAGCGGGTGCGGCGAGGGCGATCCTCTGGCCGCAGTTCGCGCCATCGCTCTCGGGCTTTTTCACGGGCGGCGGATGGTTGGCCGCGGGCTGCATCGCGGTAATCGTGCTCACGCTGTGTTTCGGCCGTGTCTATTGCGCGATGCTGTGTCCGCTTGGCGTGCTGATGGATTTTTCCGCATGGCTCGCCGGGCGCACCGGAAAAAAACGCAGGCTGCCCTATCATCGCGGCCGCCCGTGGCTGCGTGGTGCGGCGGCGGCGATCTGTGCCATCGGATTGATCGCAGGAACCGCCGTGCCGCTGGCATTTCTTGATCCTTACAGCATCTTCGGAAAAATCACCGGCGGCACGCTGCGGCCTTTGTTAGGCGGAGCCAACCAACTTCTCGCATCCACATCGTGGATCAATCCGGTCAAGGTTTCACCGGTGGCATGGGCCACGGCCGGGGTGGCGCTTGGCTTGCTGCTGATGGTGATTCTGGCCGCGGTCTATCGCGGCCGCATTTGGTGCAACACCGTATGCCCGGTGGGTGCGGTGCTCGGTATACTCTCGAAGCACGCATGGTTCCGCCTGCAGATCGCGGATTCCGCCTGCGTCGGCTGCTCGATGTGCGCGCGCGTCTGCCCCGCCCAGTGCATCGATTTCCGCAATCACCACATCGACCACTCTCGCTGCGTGATGTGCCTCGATTGCGTGACGTCCTGCAAACGCAGCGGAATCCACCTCAAGGCGGGAAAGAAATCAAATAATCCGGCCGGGATATCCGGCGCAGAAGCGCCGCTTCCGTCCCTCAAGCGCCGTGACATCCTAACAGGCATCGCCATTCTTCCCGCCGTGGCATTGTCCGGGCCGCAACCGGAGCACGCCCCCCACCGGAACAGGCGCGCGGTGTTGCCTCCGGGCGCGGGTTCGCTGGCGCGTTTCCAAAACCTCTGCACCGCCTGTCAATTGTGCGTGGCGAACTGCCCGGACCAGGTGCTGCGGCCGTCGATCACCCGGCACGGCCTGGCCGGGTTCCTCCAGCCCTATCAGGATTTCGATGTCTCGTTTTGTTCCTATAACTGTTCGAACTGCTCGCAGATCTGCCCCACCGGCGCGATCCGCCCGATCACGGTGGAGCAGCGCCGCTTGGTGCGCACCGGCACCGCGGAATTCATCCCCGACCTTTGCGTCGTGAAAACCAAGGGCACTTCCTGCGGCGCCTGCAACGAGCATTGTCCGACGCAGGCCGTGCACATGGTGCCGTGGGAAAAGGGCCTCACCATTCCCGAAGTCGATCCCGATCTCTGCATCGGCTGCGGCGGCTGCGAGTTCATCTGTCCGGTGCGCCCGCACAGGGCGATCATCGTCAACGGACTCGCGGTGCACGAACGCGCGAAACCCGTCGTGCTGGGACAACATAACTCCGTGCGCGAGGCCGAGGAGGAGTTTCCTTTTTGAGACCTTGCGCCTGCCACGGCTTGCAATCATGGTCAGACCATTCATGGAACTGCCGCACAACACTGAAAACCGCCGCTCGCATGTCGAAGCGATCCTGCGCGATTGCGGCAGCGTGCTGGTCGCATGCTCGGGCGGTGTGGACAGCGTGTTGCTGGCCGCCGTGGCCGCGCGCGCGCTCGGTGGAAACGCGGCGGCCGCCACCGCCGTCTCCGCCAGCCTTGCCTCCGGAGAGCTTGAGGACGCACGCGCAGCGGCGGCCGCCGCGGGCATCCGTCACATCGAGGTGCCCACCGACGAGTTGGACAATCCCGCTTACACCGCCAACGCGCCCGACCGTTGTTTCCACTGCAAGGACACGGCCTACGGAACTTTCACCCAACTTGCCGCGCAACTCGGCATCGCCTTTGTCGTCGATGGCACCAACGCCGATGACACCGGCGATTTCCGTCCCGGCCGCCGCGCCGCGCGCGAGCACGGCGTGCGCAGTCCGCTCGCCGAAGCCGGCATGAGCAAACAGGAAATCCGCGACTGGGCGCGCGAACTCGGCCTTGATGTCTGGGACAAACCCGCCGCCGCCTGCCTTTCCTCCCGCATCCCCTACGGCTCGCCCGTCACGCCGGAAAAACTCACCCGCATCGACCGCGCGGAGTCCGCTCTCAAGGCGCTCGGTTTCCGCCAGTGCCGCGTCCGCGACCATGGCGACGTCGCGCGAGTCGAAATCGAATCCGCGCTACTGCCCTTGTTGTTAGAGAAGCGGGCTGAAATCACCGCCGCCGTCAAACAAGCGGGCTTTCCCTATGTGGCGCTCGATCTCGACGGCTTCCGCTCCGGCAGCATGAACGAGGTGCTCGCTACAAAATCCGAAATATAACATGTCCGGCGAATCACACAGCACGCTCGATCCCGGACGCCTCGCACGGCAGGGCTTTCCGGAAATCGTCTATTGTCAGAGCAAGACGGCAGAGCAGGTGGCGGACAACCTGCGCGCGCTTGCCGCCGCCAACGGCAGGGCTTTCGGCACGCGTCTTCCGGCCGAACGCGCCGAGGCGGTGCTCGCGGCTCTGCCGGAGGCCGTTTATGATCCGCTGGGAAAAACCATTTCGCTCGGTGCCATGCCACCGGAGAACGCCCGCAGCGTGGCGCTTGTCACTGCCGGAACGTCGGACCTTCCTGTTGCAGCCGAAGCCGCTGCCACGCTGGCTTTCCTCGGCCATCCGGTGCTTCGGTTCAACGACATCGGCGTGGCCGGCATCCACCGACTGCATGCGCGCATCGATGAAATCCGCAGTGCAAGCGTGGTCATCGTCGTTGCAGGAATGGAAGGCGCGCTGCCAAGCGTCGTCGGCGGGTTGGTCGCCGCGCCGGTGATTGCCGTGCCCACCAGTGTCGGCTACGGTGCCGCCTTCGAAGGCCTCGCCGCCCTGTTAGGCATGCTCAACTCCTGCGCCGCCGGACTCACGGTGGTCAACATCGACAACGGATTCGGGGCCGCCATGGCCGCGCACCGCATTCTTCATTCCACCCACACATCCCCATGAAAACCGCTTATTTCGACTGCATCGCCGGTGCCAGTGGCGACATGCTGCTTGGCGCGCTCATCGACGCCGGACTTCCCGCCGCGGAACTCGAAGGCGCGTTGGCGAAACTCCACATCCATGACTTCCACCTGCACTTCAGCAAGGTTTCCAAAAACGGCTTCGGCGCCACCAAGGTGGACGTGCATGCCCATGATCACGCGCCGGAACGCCACTTGCGCGAGATCCGCGAGATCGTGGATAAATCACATGTTTCCGACAAGGTGAAGGAGCGCGCGATGCGGATCTTCACGCGCATCTGCGAAGTCGAGGGCGGCATCCACGGCATGTCCGTCGATGAAGTCCACCTGCACGAGGTCGGCGGAGTCGATGCCATCGTCGATGTGGTCGGCGTGCTGGCGGGCGTTGAGATGCTGGGCATTGAGCGCGTTGTCGTTTCCCCGCTGCCGATGGGCCGCGGCTTCATCAAGGGCGCGCATGGACAGATCCCGCTGCCCGCCCCGGCAACGGTCGGTCTTCTTGCGGGCGTGCCCGTTTACGGCTCGCCCATCGAGAAGGAACTCGTCACGCCCACCGGCGCGGCGCTTCTCACCGAGCTCGCCGATGCATGGGGGCCGCTGCCCGCAATGACCCTGCGCGCAGTGGGCTACGGCGCGGGAACCCGTGACCTCGTCATTCCGAACGTCGTCCGGATTCTGTTAGGCGACTCGTCTTCGGATGGCCCCTGGCTCAGCGAAACCATCACCGTTTTGGAAACCCATCTCGACAACGACCGCGGCGAAACCATCGGCCACGCCAGCCAGCGTCTCATGGCCGAGGGCGCGCTTGATGTGGTTTCGATTCCCGCGCAAATGAAAAAGGACCGGCCCGCGCAAGTGCTCAAAGTGCTGGCCAAGCCCGAGGACGCCGACCGCTTGGAGCGTATTCTCTTCGAGGAAACCTCGACGCTCGGCATCCGCCGCAGCGACACCCGGCGCGACGCGCTCCACCGTCATTACGACACGGTGGAAACCCGCTTCGGCACCATCAACGTGAAGATCGCCCATCTCCCCAACGGCGGCCTGCGCGCAACGCCGGAATACGAAGACTGCCGCAAGGCTGCGGAAAAACATGGCGTTTCACTGCACACCGTCACGCACGAGGCCGAACACGCCGCCGCCCACAAGTTCGGCATTCCGCATTGAGTTTTCACCTGCGGCATTTTCCCGGCAGGCCGGTGAGAACACGGAATCAGAACCGAACGGCGATTTCATCGCCAACGTCGAGCGCCAGGTTGTCGAGTTGTTTGCGCGATAATTCCACATCAAGAATCTGCCCGTCATCAAGCCTTACCGAGAGTGTGGCCACCGGCCCCGCGGAGAACAAGTGCTGGACGCGCGCGAGCTTGTCGGTGGCGGGATCGCACTCCGCGGCGAACAACACTTCGATTTCGTGGGGCCGGACATAGCGGGGCTCGGGATGAGCATCGAGTTTATTCACGTTGCCGAGGAATTCGTAAACGAATGGGCTGCGCGGCTGGTCGTAAACTCCTTGCGGATCACCCACCTGTTCGACCCGCGCGTTGCGCATGACCACCACTTGATCGGCAAGTTCCAGCGCTTCTTCCTGATCATGAGTGACGAACAAAGTGGTCAGGCCGATTTCATCATGGAACGAGCGCAGCCAGCGGCGCAGATCCTTGCGGACCTGGGCATCAAGAGCGCCGAAGGGCTCGTCTAACAAGAGCACCTTGGGCCTGATGGCGAGCGCGCGGGCCAATGCCACGCGCTGGCGCTGGCCGCCGGAGAGTTCATGTGGACGGCGTTTTTCCAAACCCTCGAGCTTCACCAAGCGGAGCAACTCGGCGACCCGCTCCTGAACTTCCGTTTTGGATGGGCGCATGGAACCGGGCAGCACGCTCAGGCCGAAGGCGATGTTCTGCGCCACGGTCATGTGCCGGAACAGGGCGTAGTGTTGGAACACGAAACCGACGCCGCGCTTGCCGGCCGTGACCTGTCCGACGTCCTCGCCATGGAAAAGAATGCGCCCCGGACCGTCGTCGGCGAACTCCAGCCCGGCGACGATGCGCAGCAGTGTGGTCTTGCCCGATCCGGATGGACCTAACAATGCGGTGAGCGAGCCGTCTGGAACCTCCAGCGAAACGTCGTCAAGCGCCTTGTAGTTGCCGAAGGTCTTGTTGATGTGGTGGATGGATATGGACATGGGAGTTTGGATAGAAATCAGTGTTTGGCGTTGGAAGAGAGTCCGGAAACATGTTCGACCACGGATTTGAGTCCGAGAGTAACGAGGGCGAGCAGAGCGAGCAGTGACGCACAGGCGAAGGCGGCGCTGAATTGATACTCGTTGTAGAGCACCTCCACATGCAGTGGCAGCGTGTTGGTTTCCCCGCGGATGTGGCCTGAAACCACGGATACCGCGCCGAACTCGCCCATGGCGCGGGCGTTGCACAACAGCACGCCGTATAGCAGTCCCCACTTGATGTTGGGCAGGGTGACGCGCAGGAAGATTTGCCAGCCGCGCGCGCCGAGTGTCACTGCGGCTTCTTCCTGATCGGTGCCTTGTGATTCCATCAGCGGAATCAACTCCCTCGCGACGAAGGGAAAGGTGATGAACACCGTGGCGATGACGATGCCCGGAACCGCGAAGATGATCTTGATGTCATTTTCAGCGAGCCATGGTCCGAACCAGCCTTTGGCTCCGAACAACAGCACCCACACCAGCCCGGCGATGACCGGTGAAACGGCGAATGGAAGGTCGATGAGTGAAAGGAGAAGCGCGCGGCCCTTGAAGCGGAATTTCGTGATCGCCCATGCGGCGGATATGCCAAACAGCGTGTTGAGCGGCACGGCAATGACGGCGGTCAGCAGGGTGAGTTTCACCGCAGACAAGGCGGCTTCCTCATGCAGCGATGCTAGGAACACCTCCCAACCGCGGCGCAGCGCCTCGATGAACACCGCGAAGAGCGGCATGAGCAGGAACAAGGACAGAAAGCCGACGGCGGCGGCAATCAGGACGAAGCGCACCGGCGCGGATTCGGTGGTGACATTGCGGACGGACATGGGGAGATCAGCGGTTCTGCCAGTCGAGCCGGCGTTGCAGGAGATTGATGAGCAGGAGCAACAGGAAGGAGACAATCAACATGCCCGCGGCGATGACGGCCGCGCCCTCGTAGTGGAATTGTTCGAGCTGCGAGACGATCAAGAGTGGCAGGATCTCGGTTTTCATCGGCAGGTTGCCGGAGATGAAGATGACCGACCCGTATTCACCGATGGCGCGGGCAAAGGCCAAGGTGAAGCCGGTGACGAGCGCCGGCACGAGCAAGGGCAGCACGACGCGGGAAAAAACCTGCCAGCGGTTGGCACCGAGCGTGGCGGCGGCCTCCTCGATTTCCCGTCCCATGTCCTCCATCACTGGCTGCAAGGTGCGCACTACGAAGGGAAAACCGATGAAGGTCAGCGCGATGAACACGCCGATCCAGTTATATGCGGCCTGGATGCCCCATTTCGAGAGCCACCCGCCGATCCAGCCGTTGGGCGCATAGATTGCGCAGAGCGTGATGCCAGCCACGGCGGTGGGCAGCGCGAAGGGCAAGTCCACCATGGCATCAAGCAGTCTTTTTCCGGGAAACTGATAGCGAACCAGCACCCAGGTGACCAGCAGGCCGAACACAACGCTCACACCGGCCGCTGCGGCGCTGGCACCGAAGGTGAGCTTGGCGGCGGCCAGCACGCGCGGCGAGCCTAACAGTTTCAGCCATTCATCCCAACCCGCGCCACCGGCCTTGATGAACAAGGCCGCCAGCGGGATGAGGATGATCAGGCTGAGATAAGTGACCGTGAAGCCGAGGCTCAGGCCGAAGCCGGGGATGACGCGACGTGTGGACATGTTACTTCGGGTTGTAGATCCGGTCGAAGGTGCCGCCGTCATCGAAGTGCTTCTTCTGCGCCGCAGCCCAGCCTCCGAAGTCGGCATCGATTCCGACCAGTTTCAGCGCCGGAAGTTTCGCGGCGAACTGTTTGGCGATTTCCGGATTTCGCGGGCGATAGAAGTGCTTGCCGGCGAGTTTTTGCGCCTCTTCGGTGTAAAGAAACTTGAGATAAGCCGTGGCCGGTTCCGTCGTGCCGTGTTTGGCTGCGTTTTTCGAAACAACCGCGACGGGAGGCTCGGCGAGGATACTGAGCGAGGGATAGACAATCTCGGTCTTGCCCGGAAACTCCTTTTCTATCAGCCAGGCCTCGTTTTCCCACGACAGGAACACGTCGCCGATTCCGCGCTGGGCGAAGGTGGTGGTGGAGCCGCGCGCGCCGGTGTCCAGCACGGGCACGTTACTGAAGAGCCTGGTCATGTAATCGAGCACCTTGGCCTCGTCTTTTTCATGCGCCTTCTCGGCCCATGCCCAGGCCGCGAGATAGTTCCAGCGCGCGCCGCCGGAAGTCTTGGGATTCGGCGTGATGACTTGCACGCCATCCTTCGCCAGATCTACCCAGTCCTTGATGGCTTTGGGGTTTCCCTTGCGGACGACGAAGACAATCGTGGATGTGTAGGGCGCGCTGTTGTCAGGCAGCTTGGTCTGCCAATCGGAGGGCAGCAGTTGAGCCTCCTTGTGGAGCACGTCGATGTCACCTGCCAAGGCTAGCGTGACAACATCCGCCTCCAGGCCGTCGATGACAGCGCGGGCCTGTTTGCCCGAGCCACCGTGCGACTGGGTGATTTCGAGCTTGTGGCCGTGCTCCTTCTCCCATTGTGCGGCAAAGGTCCGGTTGACATCCGCATAAAACTCACGGGTGGGATCGTAGGAAACATTGAGCAGCTTGTGAGTGCGCCCGGCGTCTTTCCTGCCGCAGGAAGAAAGAGCGGTCAGGGAAATCAGAATCAAGATGGTGTGGGGAATGATTTTCATTGGATTGAGTTTGTTAGAATGAGAAGCGGATGCCGGTGAGCAGGGTGAGCCCGTCGTAGGAATCCGCGGCTTCGTTTTCGAGCCAGGCGTATTCGGCTCCGGCCATGAGCTTGAGTTTGTCGCCGTAGATGAAGTATTGGGCGCCTCCGTAAACCGAGTGATAGGTGTCACCGCGGCCACCGTTCGCCGACACAGTGCGTTCGTAGCGGGATTGTCCGGAAACTCCGAGGGGGCCATCGCTATGGGCGAATGAATAACGCCCGACGAGCTGGATCTTCTTGGGAATGATGTCGTAGGTCGGCTGGATGAAGAAGCCGAAGACGTCGGCATAGGTTCCGTCCGCGCCCGTGGCATAATAACCCTCGATCACCAGTCCGATGTCTCCTTCCTTGAGCCAGAGGGTGGACGAAAGGATGTCGTCATATCGGTTCAACACCAAATCTTCGGCGGCATCGCGATCGCTGTGCAGCCAGTCGAGCCGGAAGTCGGCCTTCTCCAGGTTGAGCAGATGCTTGAAGTCATAACCGGCTCCGAGCGAGAACGACCATCCGCCGTTGAAGTCGCCGAATTCACCGTCACCGAATGCTCCGGTGGAAATGCCGTTGGCATCAGCGGTGTTGGAGGGCGTGTCGTTGGAATAGACACCGGCGCGCCAGGAGATTTCATCCTTGGTTCCCTCCACGGACAGTCCGGTGGCGCGGTTGACGCGGAGTTGGTTGAAGATCTGCGAGCGCTCGAAAGTCGGCTGGGTGTTGGTGGATTCCAGCCAGTCATAATGACCGATCAGCGGCTTGGTCTTGCCGGCCGTGATACTGAGCCATGCATTCGGTTTCCAGCGGACATAGGCATCAACGAGCCCATCATAGATGTCGTTGAAGCCATCGTTGCTCTGGAAGTCCGCCCGGATCTCGACTTTCTTGTCGAAGAGCTTGGCGTCGAAGCCGAAGCGCGAGCGGCGGTCTTCCCAATCACTCTGGCTGCCTTGATCGGCATCCACATCCCAATACTGGCCATGATAGCGGCCGCGGAGTTTGAACTCCTGGAGAATGGGGTTCAGATCATCCTTATAGAGCGTGGCGTGGCCCCAGAGCTTGTCGAAGGTGTTTGGCTCAAGGAACTCGGTAGTAAGATCCTGAGCAATGACTGCCATGGGTGACACCGCCAGCAAAACGGCGGCGGCCCGTTGCGGACGTTGCCTCCGGACATGCCTGGTTGAGCGCGGCTCGCGTTGGCGCGGCCGTGGATTGAGTAATCGGATTCGATGGTTGTTGTGCTTGTGTTTCATGGTTTCTGCGGAGCGTCCGCGTCCGGTTTTCCGGTGGGCGTTCGCAGTGGTTTTGGTGATGGCCCCCGCGGGTGCGGTGGACAGAGTTGCGAAAAAAAGACCGACCGGACGATGGGGTCATGCGGACGGCAAAACTCTCCCGCGTGTGACGGGATGGCTTGCCGCTCCGCGATTCCTCCGGTCGTCCGGTCGGTCTCGGCGGTAGTGGTTGGAGTGAGAGGTTAAATCAGCTCATCGTCCGGTGGTGTTGGTTTCCTTGGGCGGAACGAAGCGGGTCTTTTCGATGCTTTCGACCTGGGTGACCTTGCCGTCGTGGACGGTGATCTGGACGGAGCCGAAACGAAGCGAGGAAACTTTCCGGATCACCACTTCGATCCAGTCCGCGGATGTAAGCTCGGAAGCGTTGGCGGGTTTCATGGGGAATCGTGATTTGGGGTGACGAGTTGGGAGAGGCCGGCGAGGAACCCGTCGGCGGGATCAGCCTTGCTGCGATGGGAATTGGCGGCTCCCGTCGCGGAAGCCGCACTGGCGAAGGGCGGGACAATTCCGTCACGGCGCATCTTGCGAAGCGTGACCTCCACGACTTGGGCAACGGTGTAGCGGTCGAGGATGTTGGCGATGGCGTTGCGCACATCGATCATGACCATGCGAAGCCCACAATGGTCCTCGTCCGGACAGGTGCAGGGCTGGTAGGCATTCTCGCTGGCGCAGCAGATCGGGGCGAGACGGCCATCCATCAGGCGGACGATCTCGCCGATGCCGATCTTGTCCGCAGGCTTGGCCAGCGAGTAGCCGCCGAACTTGCCGCGGTGGGTCTCGACGACGCCCGCCTCGCGCAATTCCTGCAGGATGCGCTCGATGAACTTGAGCGGCAGGCGGTTCTCCTCGGCGAGTTCGGAACCCGGCACGGTTTGCCTGCCCACCTCGGCGGCAATACCAAGGTTGATGGTCGCCCGCAGCGCGTATTCAGCTTTCTTGGAAAGGTGCATTCGTTAATGTCGATCGATTGGTATGGATTAAAACCGGGCACGTCAACCGAAAATTTTTTGAAATCGCAGGAGCGGCGAAGGCCTTCCGTTGCAGAAGGCGCAGCGGTCAGCGCCGGCACTTTTCCAGCAGCCCGGCAAGGAACCAGGTGATGCGGGAGAGTGCGTCGGCATGCACCGAGTCACCGAGTGGTGCGAGGTCCTCGCGGCTTTGGGCGAGGAGGTTCAGAGCGGTGTCCACGGCGCTTTCGATGGCACCCTCGTATTCGGCGATGCCCAACAGCACCGGCAGATCAAGCGGCTCCTGATCGAGGATGCGCTTGTTGAGTTTGATGCGCTGGGCCTCGGAGGCGGTTTCGAGAAGATTGAGGATGGGCAGGGTGAGTTTGCCCTTGATGAGATCGGTGCGCAGCGTTTTGCCGACGACTTCCTCGGAGCCGACGAGATCCAGGCAGTCGTCGTAGATCTGATAGGCGGTGCCGAGTTTCATGCCGTAGTCGTAAAGCATCGTCTCGGTTTCCGCATCGAGGCCGGAGAGCTTGGCGGAGAGTCCGGTGGCGGCCGCGAAGAGCGCGCCGGTTTTCATGCCGATGACTTGGAAATACTCGGCCTTGGTGAAGGTGAGGTCGAAACGGCGCTGCGTCTGGATGATCTCGCCCTGACAGACTTCGCGCGCGGCATTGCCGACCTTGCGGCAGATGTCGATGCTGTCGAAGTCGGTGGCCAGGGTGAGGGCGTGGGAGAACAGCGCGTCGCCTAACAGAACGGAGAGCGAGTTGCCCCACTTGGCGTTGGCGGTGGGCACCATGCGGCGGGTGTTCGCTCCGTCGATGATGTCGTCATGCACCAGCGTCGCCATGTGGATGAGTTCGAGGATGACGCCGAGTTTGACGTGGTCGCCGTTGGCGCCGCCCGCCGCACCGCCGACGAGGATGGCGAGCGCGGGGCGGATGCGTTTGCCGGAGGTGTTGCAGATGTAGGATACGTAAGGCTCGATGGCGGGATCGAAGCCGCGAACCTGCTCGCGGATGGAAATTTCCACACGCTCAAGCTCGGGACGGACGAGTTCGAAGGGAAACAGGTCGTTGCGCGCTGCGCTGGGTGGGGTGTTGGTGGCCATGGCGAAGGGGCTGCTCCTATGATTCACGGGATGCGGCTTCCCGCAACCCGTATCTGACTCCGTCTTCAGGCGGGGGCTTTGTCGAGGCCGAAGGCGTCGTGCACGGCGCGCGCGGCGTCTTCGATGCGGGTCTCGTCCACGGTCACGGCGATCTTGATTTCGGAGGTGGAAATCATGCCGATGTTGATGCCCGCGTCGCCGAGGGCTTTGAACATGGTGGCGGCGACGCCGGAGTGGGAACGCATGCCGATGCCGACGGCGGAGAGTTTGGCAATGCCGGCTTCGGTTTCGATCTTCGAGTTCGGCATGTCGGCGAGGAGTGGCTTGAGGGCGGCCTGGGCCTTGCCGAGGTCGCTGGAGTGCATCGTGAACGAGTGGCGGGCGAAGCCGTCGTGCGCGATGTTGGAGATGATCATGTCGAGATTGATCTCCGCTTCACCGAGCGCGCCGAGAATGCGGCCGGACATGCCGGGCTCGTCGGGGATGCCGGTGATGGTGATGCGCGCTTGCGAGCGTTCGATCGATACGCCGCGGATGACGACGTTTTCCATGTTGGGATGTTCTTCTAACACGAGGGTGCCGGGGTTGTCGTTGAGGGAGGAGCGGACTTCGAAAACGACGCCGAATTTCTTGGCGAACTCGACGGAGCGGGATTGCATGACTTTGGAGCCGGACGATGCCATTTCCAGCATTTCATCATAAGATATCTCGGGCAGTTTGCGGGCGTTTTTCACGATGCGCGGATCGCATGTGTAAACTCCGTCCACATCGGTGAGGATCTGGCAGACATCCGCCTTGAGCGCGGCGGCCACCGCGATGGCGGTGAGGTCGGATCCGCCGCGGCCGAGCGTGTGGATCATGCCATCCGGTGTGATGCCCTGGAAGCCGGCGACGACGAGCGTTTTGCCTTCGTTGAGGAAGCCCCGCATCAGGGAGGGATCCATGTTGAGGATGCGGCCGCGGGTGTGGGAGCCGGTCGTGAGGATGCCGGCCTGGCGGCCTGTGATGGAAACGGCGTCCACGCCCTGATCCTGCAGCGCCATCGTCACCAGCGCGATCGATTGCTGCTCGCCGGTGGCAAGCAGCACGTCGAGCTCGCGCTCGCTGGGGTTTTCCGTCAGGTCCGTGGCCATCTTGATCAAGCCGTCGGTGACGCCCGACATGGCGGAAACCACGGCGACGACTTCGTTTCCGGCGTCGCGCGTGCGTTTCATGCGGGCGGCCACGTTGCGGATGCGGTCGAGCGAGCCGACGGATGTGCCGCCGTATTTTTGAACAATGAGTGCCATGGGCTGAGCGCGCGGAGTGAAGGGGATGGGTGCGGATTTGGCAAGAAATTGGAACGGAGCGCGGGTTTTCCACAGTGGTTGACCCCACCGGATGCGGTTGCTAGCGTCCGCGCCCCGTCATGAGCGACACCGCCGCCACTTACAAAGACACGCTGACCCTTCCGCAGACCACGTTTCCCATGCGCGGCGACCTCGTGGAGAACGAACCCAAACGCCTCGAGCGTTGGGAAAACGAGGACCTCTATCGGAAGATCATCGCCCGCCGCCGCGCGAGGAACGCTCCGGAGTTCATTCTTCACGACGGCCCGCCCTTCGCCAACGGCGACGTCCACATGGGCACCGCGCTCAACAAGCTGCTCAAGGACCTGGTGGTGAAGTCCAAGACGATGGCCGGTTTCACCGCCCCCTTCATCCCCGGTTGGGACTGCCATGGACTGCCCATCGAGTTCAAGGTGGTGAAGGAAACCGCCGGTCTCGAACCCGCGGAGATCCGCCGCCGCTGTGCGGAGTTCGCCAAGAAATTCATCGACATCCAGCGCGGCTCGTTCCGTCGCCTCGGCGTGTTCGGCGATTGGATGAATCCGTATCTCACGATGAATCCCGGCTACGAGGCCGACATCCTGCGCGTCTTCGCCAAGCTTGTGGAAAACGGCTGCATCTATCAGGCGAAGAAGCCGGTGCAGTGGTCCTACGGCGCACAAACCGCCCTCGCCGAGGCCGAGGTGGAATACAAGGACAAGGAAAGCCCCGCGATCTTCGTGAAGTTTAATCTCATGGAGCGCGGAATTCATTCCGCTCTTCAAAACGCCTCCATTCCCATCTGGACCACCACGCCCTGGACGCTTCCCGCGAACCTCGGCCTCGCCGTGCATCCGGAGTTCACTTATGTTGTCGGTCGTTTCAAAAACGAAATCGCCGACCGCGAGGAAACGCTGGTCATCGTCCGCGACCTCATCGAAGACTTCCACGCCAAGACCGGCTTCGCCCTCGCGGAAACGATTTCCGAAATCAAAGGCCGCGAACTCGAAGGCCTCGAAGCGCAGCATCCCTTTCTGCCGCGCGCATCGAAAGTCATCCTCGCCAACTTCGTCACCACCGAGACCGGCACCGGCGTGGTTCATATCGCACCCGGCCACGGCGCGGACGACTATGTGGCAGGCCAACAGAACGGACTCGCCGTGCTTTCCCCCGTCGATGATGAAGGCAAGTTCACCGCCGAAGTCGGCTTGGACGAACTCGTCGGCAAACATGTCTTCCAATCCAACGAACGCATCATCGAAATCCTCGCCGGGAGCGGCCACTTGTTAGGCCGCGAGGTTTACAAGCACTCCTACCCGCATTGCTGGCGCTCGAAAACGCCGATCATCTTCCGCGCCGTCGAGCAGTTTTTCATCTCGCTCGACAACCTGCGCGGCAAGGCGTTGGAGCAGATCGACCAGGTCGAGTGGCTTCCCGCGTGGGGCCGCAACCGCATCTACGGCACCGTCGAGGCGCGGCCCGACTGGTGCATCTCGCGCCAGCGCACCTGGGGCGTGCCACTGCCGGTTTTCTTCGATGAACACAACAAGGCCATCCTTTCCCCGGAGCTTGCCTTGAAAGTCGCCGAACTCGTCGAAACCGAAGGCACGAATTTCTGGTTCGAGCACAGCGACGAGGAAATCGCCGCCCGCCTCGGCCTGCCCGCGGGCGTGAAAAAATGCCGCGACACACTCGACGTCTGGATCGACTCCGGTTGCTCGCACGTCGCCGTGCTGGACCGCCATCCCGAACTCCACGCGCCCTGCGATCTTTATCTCGAAGCCACCGACCAACACCGCGGCTGGTTCCAAAGCTCGCTCATGCTCAGCGTCGGCTACCGCGGCACCGCGCCTTACAAAACCGTGATGACCCACGGCTTCGTCGTCGATAAGGACAAGAAGAAGCTCTCCAAGTCCGAGGCAGAGAAAGCGGGCAAGCCCATCGACGCCGCGCACTTCTACAACAAATACGGTGCCGACATCGTGCGCCTGTGGGTTTCCTCCGTCGATTGGCAGAACGAAGTGCCCTTCGGCGAGGATCTTTTCAAACAAGTCGCCGAACCCTACCGCCGCCTGCGCAACACCCTTCGCATCCTGTTAGGAAATCTCGACGGCTTCGATCCATCGTGCCGGCGTCCTGCTGCCGCCGATCTTCCTCTTCTCGACCGCTGGATCCTCGAACGCCTTCACGAAGTCGTCGCGGAATGCCTAAAGGCTTACGAGACCTATGAGTTCCGCAAAGTCTTCAATGCGCTCAACAACTTCTGCACCCACGATCTGAGCGCCACCTACATCGACGCGACCAAGGACCGCATGTATTGCGATGCCGCGGACTCGCCGCGCCGCATCGCCTCGCAGTGCGCGATGCACGAGATTTTCCACGCCATCTCCAAACTGCTCGCGCCCATCCTCGCCTTCACCGCCGACGAGGCATGGGAACACGCGCCCTTCACCAGCGGCAGCGTTCACGAGCAGGATTTTCCGGAGCCTGATCCCGCGTTCGCTCCAAGCGAGGCGAGCAAGACCGCCAACCGCCTGTTCGAAATCAAATACGCCATCCAGACCGCCATCGAGAGCTGCGTGCAGGCCAGGGAGTTCACCCGCAACAACGAAGCAGACGTATCACTGATCGTTCCCGAAACCGACGCCGCGTTGCTGCCGCTGCTCAACGATCGCGACTTCGCCACCGAGTTCTTCATCATCGCCGGCCTCAAGGCGGAAACCGGAGCCGTGCTCAATGCGACCGCCCGCAAGACGGAGCATCCACTCTGCCCGCGCTGCCGGAAACACGAGCCGGTGGTGGCGAGCGGGTTGTGCCAGCGCTGTGAGGATGTCACCCAAAGATCCGTCTGATCGGACGGATCTGACAGATCAGACGTATCCCATGAAAGACCCCCACAAGAAACTCCGGCCCAGTGGTGGCTACCGCAAGACAGCCAGCTTCCAAACCTCCACGATCATCTACGACTCCACGTATTGGTTTTGTGAGCGTTTCCTCGACTCTCGTTCCCGCACAGTGGACCAGATGGTTCAGGCCGCGCGATCCGGTCGCCAGAACATCGCGGAGGGCAGCCGCGCCTCTGCCACTTCCTCGCAGACCGAGCTTCGGCTGGTGAACGTCGCGCGCGCCAGTCTTGAGGAACTGCTGCTGGACTATGAGGATTACCTTCGGCACCGCCACCTCGAGCAATGGGATGCGGAGGGGCCTGAGGCCATGGAAGTGCGCAACGTGCCTTACAGTTTCAAAAATGATCAGTTAGATCCGTCCGATCTGACCGATCTAACAGACCACCAGCGCTGGGCCCTCTACAGCCGCTGGCTGGATCATGAGAGTGCCGCCATCCGCGCGAACGCCACCATCTGCATCATCCACCAGGCGAACTACCTGCTCGACCGCCAGATCGCCGCGCTCGAAGCCGCCTTTATCGAGGACGGTGGCTACTCCGAACAACTCGCCACCGAGCGGCTGAAGCAGCGCCAAAAAGATCGGTCTGATCCGTCCCATCCGTCGGATCAAAAACCTCCCGCCTGCCCGCAATGCGGCGGTCTCATGGCATTGCGCACTGCCAAATCCGGCAAGAACACCGGCTCCCAATTCTGGGGCTGCACACACTACCCTGAGTGCAAAGGCACTTCCCCGATATGACTCTCCCCAAACTCCTCCTCTTCCTCACGCTTCCGCTCTACATCCTCGACCAGATCACCAAGTTCTGGACGATCGGGAGGTTTTCGGATCCGCCGCCGGGCTATTTTTCGACGATGGACCCGCCGCTTGTCGTGGTGGAGGGCTTCTTCCAACTGACGCGCGTCCACAATCAGGGCGTGGCCTTTGGTTTCGGCAACGGCACCTCGTGGGCTCCCGTGGTGTTCCTCGTGGTGCCCTTGATCGCCCTCACTCTTATAACGGTTTTCTGGAAGAAGGGCGTCTTCAGCCATCCGCTTTCCAAAATCGCCGTGGCCTTGCTGCTCTGCGGCATCTTCGGCAATCTAACCGACCGCTTGGTGCAGGGTTTCCTGCTGGAGGCCTACAAGGACGCGTCGTTCTGGGAACGGCTTTCCAAAGGCTACGTGGTGGACTTTCTTGATGTCACCATTCCCGTGGTGAATTACCGCTGGCCCGCTTTCAATGTGGCCGACTCCTGCATCTGCATCGCGGCAACACTGCTCTTTATCGGCGGGCTGAGGGAAGAAGCTGCGAAGAAGAACGTTTGAAACCGCGGGACTATTCAGGTGGGGCTTTGAATTCCAATGGGACTCCGCAGCCCGAGGTTGTCCCGCAAGGCGGGGCCGCCTTGGGTTGAACGCCCGCCAGTGAATTCAACCTCAACGAGGTTGTGTAACGAGGGACTCCGATCATCCGCCCTGCACAACTCCTTTGGAGTTGAGGATACATTCGGGCTTCTGCCCCAGGGTAGCCCCGCTTTGCGGGACGACCCTGGGCTGGGATACACAATCCCGTTGGGATTGGATGCTGTGGCTGAACAGTTGCGAAATCGCAAACTCATCCCAGACGGTGCTGATCCGCGAGGGCCAACAGGTTTTCCCGATCGCATGCGTCGAAGGTCGCGGGCAGGGTCGAGTCCACATCAAGCACCGCGACCACGTTGTCATTGCGGTCTTTCCACGGGATGACGATTTCACTGACCGAGCGCGCATCACAAGCGATGTGACCGGGGAAGGCATGAACATCCTCGACCACGATCGGAGCTCCTTCCAGCCATGCCGTGCCGCAGACGCCTCGGCCGCGCGGTATCCTGGTGCAGGCGGGTGTGCCTTGATAAGGACCGACGCACAACACATCGCCCGTCACGCGGTAGAAGCCGGTCCAGAAGTAGTGCGGCATCGTGTGATGCAGCACGGCGACGACGCTGCTCATGATCACGACCGGATCGGTTTCGCCTTCAAGCAGCGCCGCCAGTTGTGTGCCGGCCTTCTGATAGAGGGCTGCTTTTTCCACTGCATCGGGAAGCCGGCCCTTCTCGCATTGGTAAGCCTCGCCGTGTGACATGGGCGGAGCCAACCACGATGAGCGGCAGCCGTCAATGAAGCGACAGGCACTGCTTCACCCATCCACTAAATCTGCCGTAGTTTTACCCTTGACGCTACCAGCGGTGCTCATACTCTCGCAGCCGTCGGTCTTCACCAGCTTCCATGCGTTGCGTCCAATGCGGCTCCCTCAAAGACAAAGTCCTCGATTCGCGGTCCTCGAAGGATGGCACTACGATTCGTCGTCGCCGCGAGTGCCTCACCTGCGGCTATCGCTACACGACGTACGAACAGATCGAGCGCACCGAGCTGCGGGTGGTGAAACGCGACGGCACGCGCGAGTCGCTCAACCGCGAGAAGCTGATGAGCGGATTGGTGAAGGCCTGCGAGAAGCGCCCGGTGCCGATGGACCGTCTGGACCGCGCGGTGGAGGAAATTCTAACAGATCTGCACAAGGACAATCTCAGCGAGGTGCCTTCGTCGGCGATCGGCGCGAAGGTGATGGACAAGCTTCATCAGATCGATCCGGTGGCCTACGTGCGCTATGTTTCGGTTTACCGGCAGTTCAACGACGTCAACGAATTCATCCAGGAAATCCAGTCGCTCTCCCGCCGCGCGGCGAGGGATCCGTTCCAGCGGCGGCTTTTCAAGGACTGACGGCAAACCGCGCGAGTTCCCCCCATTCCTGATCCCTTACACCCGGCAATACCTCCCCTAAGTGATATCCCTCATCGGCAACCGCCCCGCCCTTCAGATCGGCCGCTATCAGGTGATCGATTACGACACCGGATGGATCGACGACGCGCTGCGCCGCGCCGCACGCGCGGCGGATCACGAGGACTTCCCTTTCGTGGACGACATCCGCAGCGGCGTGGTGAAATACCTGGAGACGAGGTGTCCGCTGAAGCTGCTGCCCATTGATGAACTCTACGACCGGATGCGGCGCATGCTGGTGAAGATCGGCTGCGCCCGCATCGCGGAAAACCTGACGCCTCTTGCGCCGCCGGTGACTGTTTCCCTGGTGCGCGCGGCGATGGAGGCGGGCAATGGCTTCGAGTTGGCGTTTTTCGAGATGCTGCGGGCCGAACTTGCCGACCTGCGCGCCGTGGGTGCGGAGGAGATCCGTTTCACGGGTCTGCGCGAGAGTGCCATGATCCTGCGCGGCAACGGCAAATGGAACAAGAGCTGCAAGAGCCTGCTGAACGAGATCGAGGCCTTCCTGCGCAACTGGGAGCGTGATGAAAACCCGCACGCGGATGACCCGCATGTCCTTGCGGGCATCGCACAGTGAAGCCGCTTCAGATCCGGTAGGCGTGCCGGTGGCGGAGGACTGATTCGAAGGCCGGCTCCGGATTGCAGAGGCGGCGGATCATGTCGTCCCATATCCCGCGGCCCTTGAGGATCTCCACCTCGATGCGCAGGAAATAAACCGGCACGTCGATTGAAGTGGGCCGCGGGAAGCGCACGGCATCCTTCTCGGTGGTGAGGATGAGTTGCATGTCGCGTTCGACGCAGCGTTGCATGAAACGATCCACCTCCCTGCGGGAAAAGCGGTAGTGGTCGGCGAAGCGGCGGCGGATTTCCACGCGCGCGCCGAGTTTTTTCAGAGAGCCCTCGAAGGCTTCGGGCACGGCGATGGCACTGATGGCCCCCACCCACTTGTCTTTGAGGAAATCGAGCGGCTCGCGCTCGCGGGTGAAGACGTTTTCCAGATGCACCGGGCCGTGCGCGCACTCGATGATCTCCGCGGTTTTGTTGTATTTGCGGATGCGTTCGATGAGTTCGTCATTGGAGCCGCCGTCGCATTTGGTGATCAGGATGTAAGCGGCGCGGCGCAGGTTTTTAGGAGGCTCGCGCAGTGTGCCGCGCGGCAGCAGCGCCTCGGTGCCGAAGGGCGCCTGGGAATCGACGAGCACGATGTCGATGCCATGCGCGAGATCGAGATACTGCATGCCGTCGTCGAGCAGCAGCATGTCGGCGTCGAGATGGCGGATGGCGAAGCGGCCGCCCTTGACGCGGTTCTTGTCCACCAGCACCGGGACGCCGTCGAGATTGCGGGCGAGCATGAACGGTTCGTCGCCCGCGAACTTGGAGTCCAGGAGCAAGGCCTCGCCGGTGGATACCACGCGCGGCATTTGCTCGGACGGGATCGGCCTGCCATCGGAATCACGCCAACGCTGGGGGCTGGCGGGTTTCTTGCTTTTATAGCCGCGCGAGAGGATGGCCACCCTGCGGCCTTGATCGCGCAGAGAGCGGGCGAGCAATTCGACAACCGGCGTCTTGCCGGTGCCGCCGACGGTGATGTTGCCCACCGCGACGACCTGCGCGCCAAGATGGTGCTGGGCTTTCCAGCCGCTGCGGTAGCGCCAGAGGCGGAGTTGCACGAGTATGCGGAAGATGCCGGAGAGCGCCCGCATCAGAAAACGCGCGAGTGTGGCGCGAATGCCTTTGGCGCGGCCGAAGATGACATCCGCGCCCCAGCGTTCGAGCTCCTCGATCCATTCCCTCATGCGTGCGGCGAGCATGCTCCGCCGCCGCACGTTCAATCAAGCAGCAAAGGGAATGCGTGACGTGACCGATCAGGCCTTGCCGGGAATCGGCGGCACTTCCGGCGGCATGGTGACATCTCCCTTCTCGAAATCCGCCGCGGTGGGTTTGCAGGTGAGTTGATAGAAGGGAGAGTTTTCGTTTCCAGCGATGTCACTCCAGCGGACCATCTCACCGGTGTAGGCGGAGACGCGGCCCATGATGGCGACGAGTGTGACCTCGGCGATACGCTTGGCATGATTGAGCGGCTTGCCGTTCATCGCGCCGCGGATCATGTCCACGTGCTCCTGGACCATGCCGTTGTCGCTATCGAGTTTGATTTCCGGAATGGCGATCTCCTTGCCGGTGAGTTTGCCTCCTCCCAGGCAGACGCCGTGCGCGCCGGTGAAAATCTCGCCGACCCGCTGATAGGTGCCGGCTATCTGGCGGCACTGGCTGTGGATGTGCACGTCGTCGCCGAAGTCATAATCGATGCTGAAGAAATCGAACATGTTGCCCGTTTCGCGCCGGGCGCGACCGCCCATGCCTACGGCGCTGACCGGCAGACGGCCGAGGAACCACACGGCGACGTCGAGGTTGTGGACGTGCTGCTCGACGATGTGATCGCCGGACATTTCGGTGAAGTTGAGCCAGTTGCGGGCCAGATAGGAGGCATCGGACTCGTCTTTTTCGCGGCGCTTGATCCATGGCACGGTGCCGTTCCATTGGACCACGCCGCCCCTGATCGCGCCAATGGCTCCGGCATCAATGAGCGCCTTGTTGCGCAGGTATCCCGCCGTGTGGCGGCGCTGCGTGCCGGTGACAACGGCCAATCCCTTGGCGGCGGCTTTTTCACCGGTGGCGATGATGGAGCGCGCGCCGACCGGATCGACCGCCACGGGTTTCTCTATGAAGCAATGTTTGCCGGCCTCAACGGCGGCGGCGAAATGCACCGGCCTGAAAGAAGGCGGCGTGGCCATCAACACATAGTCGCATCCGCTGGCGATGACTTTCTGATAGGCGTCGAAGCCACCGAAGCATTTCTTCTCATCGAGGCCGTAGGGTTTGCCCGCGCCGATGGCGGCGTTTTGGAAAGCGTCGCCCACCGCGGTGACTTCCGCTTCCATGCCGAGGATCTTGCAGGCGGCGGAGAAATCCTTGAGCGCGCCCATGCCGCGCCCGCCGCAGCCGATCAGGCTGACCTTGAGTTTTTTCGAACCACCAGCGGCGGTTTGCGCCATGGCGGGCCCAGCGGCGAGGGCCGCTCCGAGAAGTGAACTTTGGCTGATGAAGGATCTGCGATTCATGGGTATGGTGGATTTTATCGTTGGAAATTCCGGTCCTGCCGGTGCTAAACGTGACAGAGGCACGCTGTCATACGACTCCAGGCCTGCCAATCCTACAATCAGATCGGACATTTTTCCCCCACCGCCATGAACCGTCTCCACACCTGCCTCCTGACATGCATCGGATTTGCGAGCGCCGCACTGGCGGAAACGCCGGTGCTTTTCATCGCCGGGCCGAAAAGCCACGGCGTCGGCCAGCACGAGCACCCCGAGGGCTGCAGACTTCTGGCCGCCCATCTCAACGCGGGCGGATTGGGCATCCGCGCCGAAGTGAGCGAGGGCTGGCCGAACGACGCTGCAAAGGTTTCCGCCGCCGCAACGCTCGTCATCTATGGCGACGGCATCGACGATCACCCCGCCAAGGGGCGGCTTGAGGAACTGCGTGCCCGCCACAAGGCCGGCAAGGGGCTGGCGGTGCTGCACTTCGCGCTCGAACCCGCCGATGCGGAGATGGCCGCGTTTTTCGACGAGGCGATCGGCGGCCACTTCAGTCCGGAATGGTCGGTCAACCCGATCTGGAAGATGAAGGATCCGCTTTTCGCAAAACACCCCGCCACACGCGGCGTGGAGACTTACGGGATCGAGGATGAGTTTTACTATCATATCCGCCTGCGGGAAAATGTGATGCCTCTGTTGAGAGCGCTGCCTCCGGCGGATTCGTTGGGCGACGACGGGCCGCGCAGCGGCAATCCCGCGGTGCGCAAGGCCCTTGCGGATGGCGTGCCGCAAACGCTCGCGTGGGCTGTGGAAAACGACAACGGCTCGCGCGGCTTCGGTTTCACCGGCGGTCACTTCCATCATTTGTGGAGCCACAAGGATTTCCGCAAACTCGTGCTCAACGCCATCGTCTGGACCGCCAAGGTCGAGGTGCCCGAAAACGGAGTGACCTCCAACATCGCCGCCAAGCCCGTGCACGAATCGATCGATCAGGCGATTGCCAAGGACGATCTCGCCGATGTGAAACTCCACCTCGCAGCCAATCCTGAGTCCCTCCACAAAGGCGGACGTGCAAACTCGCGCCCGCCGCTTGAACAGGCGATCCTGCGCAACAAGACCGCCATCGCCGTATTTCTGATAGAGTCCGGAGCCAAGCCCGACGGCCCGGAGGGATCGCCGCGCACGCCGCTGCATCTCGCCATCGAACGCAACAATCCGACGGTGCTCGCCGCCCTGCTCAAAGCCAAAGCCAAACCCAGCCCGCCCGACCAGGCCGGCTGGACGCCGCTCCATCACGCCGCCGCCAAAAACCAGGCCGCCAACGCCAAAATCTTGTTGGAAGGCGGGGCCAATCCGATGGCCCTGAGCGAACTCGGCGGCACCCCGCTGCACGAAGCCGCGGCCAGCGGCGGCGCGGAAATCATCCGCCTGCTCCTGGATTACAAGGTCGATCCCAAGCTGAAGTCGAAGCAGAACGTCACCGCGCTGGATCTCGCCAAGGAATACAAGAATCAACCCGCCATCGAGATTCTGAGCGGCCTCTGATTCGCCCCCGCAAAGGACGCTTGCTTCCGTCATGGGAGATTCTAGTTTTTCCCCGCTTATGAAAATCATCGCCTGCCTTGTTGGAATCGTCCTGCTGCCCGCATTCACCTTGGCCGAGGAAAAGAAAGCGGCAAAAGGAGTGCCTGACGCATCGTTGTCCGATGTCCGTTTCGGCGAGGTCGTCAACGATGTGCCGTTCGACAAGGAAACCCTCGCGGACAAGGTGGTCGTGGTCGAAACATGGGGAGTGAACTGCCCTCCATGCATCGCGAGTCTGCCGGACCTCGCCAAACTCGCCAGAACCAACGAGAAGAAAGGCTTGGTCGTCGTGGGACTTGAGTGCCAGGGCGGAACAAAGGAACAAATCCTCAAACTGCTCAAGGACGCGCGCGTCAAATTTCCGGTGATGAAGGGTGGTTCGGCTCCGGGCGGCGACGGCACCATTCCGCGTGCCGCAGTTTTCGATACCGCGGGCAAACTGGTATGGACCGGAAACCCCCATGACGATGAGTTCGAGCGCTCGGTGAAAAAGGCGTTGCGCGAAATCAAGAAGTGAAGGGGCCGTCGCGCGCGGATCTATCCTGCTTCCGCCAGTCACGGCGATCAAGCTAGGGAGAGGCGCAAAAATAGTTTGTAAACCATGACATTTAGGGCTTGTACACCATATCTAGTGGTCACAGCATGCCCGGATGCCTCGCAATCCTAACAAATCCGACTGGTC
>Ga0315904_10001669_pt1 | contig 35179 bp, 41 predicted proteins | sample LakEriMetagenome_6_FD_203529 | JGI IMG/M metagenome (GOLD analysis project Ga0315904, IMG submission 203529) | Freshwater fungal communities from buoy surface, Lake Erie, Ohio, United States - Buoy 12 MA120 | ecosystem: Environmental > Aquatic > Freshwater > Lake | place: USA: Lake Erie, Ohio...
CCGCAGCCCGAAGAGTCGCCGAAGAGGCAGCTCGTGTACGAGCTGAAGAAGAGGCTCGCATCCGTGAAGCACAAGATGCTCAAGCTCGTCGCGCGGCTGAGGAGGCCCGTCGAGTAGCGGAAGAGGCAGCTCGTCGAGCAACCGCTCCCCCGGCTCCTGCCCCTGCCCCTGCTCCGGCTCCTGCCCCTCCTGTTACTGCGCCCGTTGCGGCACCGCCGGGGCTAATCAATAGCCCGCTCCCCGTTGTCCCCGGCGCGGGAGACGTGCGCACTGGCGATTTCATTGACGACAACCTGAACGGTGTTGATGATCGCGATGAGGCTGCAAAGAGCGGCAGTTCGCGCAACCTGTTTGATTTGATCGGGGGCCTTGATCCAAACAGCGATGTAGGCCGGTTGATTGCTCGCCTGCGACCAGGTGGTGGGCGTAGGTCGGCAGGCCCGTCGGTCAGCGCTCCAGTATCCTCACTACAACCGATTTCTACCGCTCCGGCTCCATTGCCCGTGGTCCCTGCTCCATTGCCCGTGGACCAAGCGCCAAGCAGCGGCTACGTCCCGCAACCGATTCCAACGCCTGGGTATGTCGCGGCGCCTTTGCCGCAGAGTCCCGCCCCATCAACCCCGTCTTTCTTCCAGCCGAGCACTGGCGGGCTGACGCCGGGCGTATTGCCCGTGAGCGGCCCGCAGCCGCAGAGTCTTGCCACGAGCAACGTGCCGTTGCAGGCGATCGGTGCAAATCCGAACCTCTCGCCAAATATTCTTGGCGGCCAACAGAATCTTGGCTACTACACGGACCGCATGGGCAATTTGATCATGTCGCCTGGCGCGGTCCGTCCGCCTGGCTTCGCGAAGGGTGGTTCTGCGGACGCGGATCTGCTCAAAGAGCTTGAGGCGTTTCGCGAGGCCGAGGGGCTTAAGGACATTGACTCTGCGCGCACGATGCTTGAGCAGTTATCCAACGAGCCTGCTGCATCGAAGACCGAGGTCATGCTCTCGCCCAACGCGCAGAGTGTGCGTCGCACGTCGCGTCGCCCTATTCGTCAACAGACCGATCGCGGCACTGCCAAGGGCATGGCCATGGAGCTTGAGCAGGTAACCGAGGCCCAAGGCCCACGGGCCAAGAGCGAGGAGCGTTCGGTTGAGAAGCGCATGGAGCTGCTGCGTAACACCCTTGGCATGCCGACCTTTTCGCAGCCGACCCTTGCGCGTGCGGGGGATCTGATGGCGCGTCGCTTTGCCGAGGGTGGAGAGGCGGAAAGTCCTGCGCGTGAGAGGCTCGAGCAGTTGCTGGAGATGGCGGGCCGTGGCGCGCGAAAAGTGAAGCGTGGCGTTGCAGGCGCGCTGGGTGTCGAGGATGTCCTCGCGCGCGCGGAGCGTGAGTCAGAGACCGCGTACGGCAAAGAGGAAGCCGGTGGCGGCAAGGCCGATGCGATGCGGCATTTGATGTACCAAGCGGGGCTCACGCGCAAGTGGAATCCCACGGCGGCGGACATCACGAGCCGCTTGTACGAAGGGCTATCGCCTGGGCAGAGCGAACGCGAGCAAGCGATGGATCTGTACAACGACATGCTAGGACGTGAGATTGGAAGACTCGCCAAGAGCGAGGAAGATGTCGCGCGTCTTGCCAAGGAGTACGTCGAGAGCAAGAAGGCGCGTGTGCTGCCGAAGGAGGAGCGCACGGGGTATCGCAAGGGCGGCGAAGTCAAAAAGAGAAAGTAATGGCGAAGGATCTTTCAAGGGTCGTCCCTAAGCCTGCAAGCGGCGAGCCGCAGCCGAAGGACCCCAATGCGGGGACCTGGCGCGATCCGTCGCAGTACGATCCGACCTATCTTTCCCAGGTCGGCGGTCAGGCGCTGGTGGATGTCTACGAAGGGCTTTCGCAGTTGCCGGGGACGATGTACAACGTCCTGCGTGGCTTCATGGAGCGTCAGCGCCAGAAAAGTCCCGAGGAGCTGCGCGGTACGGCCGACCCTTATGACACCGCGACGTATGACGCAGCGATGGCGGCGATCGAGGGCGCGGCGCGTGAGCCTGTAAAAACGGCCAAGTCCGCAGCGAGTGCGTTAGCCGAATACGGCAAGAAGGCCGTCTCTGGCCCTGCTGGCATGACGCAGTTCCTGGCGGAGAACCTGACGCCGTTGCCGCGCATGCCCAGCGGACCGGGAAAAATGGAGGTCGTGCGCCCGAAGGGCTCTGGGGTGGTGCTTGATTACCCGGATGCCCCGCTGGTAAAACTAAGGGACAACTCAGCGAATCCCAACAGCGACACTAACGAGCTGTACGGCCATGTCCGTTTTCCAAAAGGCTTTGTTAATCGGGCAATAGAGGAAGGCAGGGACCGTCTTACCACAGTACGCGTGAGGCAAAACCTGACGTTAGACCAAACCACCGCCATTGATGATTTTTTGCGCACCAAGTTTAGAAACTATTTTGTTAATCAGTTTGGAACAAAAGACGATCCAGTCTTCAAGGCCATCAAAGAAGGCAAGCTGTCCACCGTTGGATTAAGGGATCGCGGGAACATACGCGAGTACTTGCCCGCTGCCGCAAAAGAAGGAAAGACCCGCGTCAATCCTGAAACGGGCGAGACGATGTTCTACCCGTCAAGCAGTGCACAGGCGGCGCTAGAAGACATTAACGCAATTTACGATCGAATGACTGGATTGCGGGGAACGGTCCTTGCTAACAGGACCATAGGCAAGCCCGGGCGTGAATACAGCGTTCTCGACCCTGAAATGGAAAAGTCCCAACAGTTGTTGGATGAAACAACCCAGGCCCTTATTGACGAAAGGAATCAACCCTACGAGATCAATCCTGCGGTCGGCATACTTGGCTACAAAGACCCGGAGATTGCAGCAGACTTAGACCCGCGCAGAAAATTACTCCAAGCATTCCCTAGTCAGGGACGTGTCAGGATTTCTCCTGCTTCTGAAGACATCGAAGCCTTGATGCTCGGTCAACAAAACGATCTGCCCAAGCAAATTAGAACGGCTATTGAAAAGGGTCAGCCCATTTACGATATGGATCCCAGCGGGCCGCTTGCCGATATTCTTGACCCAGAGTCATTGGTTGACTACCTAGTGACGCTTCCTCCTCGTGAAGTAAAGAACATGCGCTTTGAGGACGCGATTCGTGGAGCGGCAAAGCTGCAAGACATTCGCACTCAACGTGGGGAAGTGATCTCCCGCATACGAGATGGAAAGCCGGTCGACAAGAAGGTCTTTTTGGAAGGAGTCAGTGCTCCTCTGATTAGCTATGACAAGGACAGCCCGTTTGCCGGCTTTACCTGGCGACAGATCACTGACCCGGAAGCGACCGCAGTAGAGGGGGCGTTTATCGGCCATTCGGTCGGCGGATATTCCAGTGAGGGCGCGTACGGGCCCGATGCGAAAAAAGCATTTAAGTCAGGCCAGAACAAGGTCTACACTCTTCGGGACGAGCAGGGGCGCCCTGTGACAACCGTCGAGGCCAAGGAGATTGAAGGGAAAGGCCTGGTTGTGACGCAGACCAAGGGCGCGGGAAATAAGAGCGGCAATGTCAAACCGGAGGCCTACGATGCGGCGCTTGTTGACCTTTTCAATAAACTAAAGGTTGCCGCAGTCAACGAAAGAGACAGCTTCTTGCCTCCGCTTGCACAGGCATACAAAAACCAAACAGCCAATCCAGTGGAGGTGCGGTTGAGGGGAGGGCTGGGTCTGCCGCAGCCTATTGGACAGCCGGGAGAGGCCGCCCTTGCAGCCGCTCGTTTTGAAGAAAACATGCGTCGAATCATGGAACTGCGGCGCAGGCAAATACAGGGGGAAGAAGACTGATTCTCCGAACCACCTTCCCTAGCCAACCGCCTTTAATCGTATTAGGATCTCAACATGCCAATTGACAAAGCTCTTAACCAAGCCCCCGAGGCGGACATCCTGGTCATCGCCGAAGAGGCGGCCCCGATGCCGGACGTCGAGATCGTCATTGACGAGGAAGGCGGGGCGGTAGTCGAGATTGGTGAGAGCGAAGCGCAGGAAGTGGATTTTTACGCGAACCTCGCGGAGGTCGTGGACCCTGATGCGTTAGGCAGGATTGCTCTTGATGTGTCCGCGATGTTCGAGGCGGACAAGGGTTCGCGGTCGGACTGGGAGCAGATGTACGCCAAGGGGCTGGATCTCCTTGGTCTTCGCATTGAGGAGCGTACCAAGCCCTTCCGTGGAGCCGCTGGGGTAACCCATCCGATGCTCCAAGAGGCCATCATCCAGTTCCAGGCGCAGGCGTTTAAGGAGCTGATGCCTGCTGGCGGCCCGGTGCGCACGCAAGTTCTAGGTAAAGAGACGGTTGACAAGTTCCAGCAGGCCTCGCGCGTGCAGGACTTCATGAATTACCAGATCACGACGGTGATGGAAGAGTACACACCGGAGTTCGATCAGCTTCTGTACTACACCGGATACGGTGGATCGGCCTTCAAGAAGGTCTATTACGACATGCAACTAGGCCGCATGGTGTCAAAACTGTGCCTGGCCGACGACGTTTACATCCCGTACAACGGTTCGAGCGTCGTTTCGCAGTGTTCGCGGCTGACTCATCGCATTGCGATGGACGCAAATGAGTTCAGAAAGCGTGTTTTGATCGGCGAATACCTTGATGTTGCGGTTGATCTTGAGCCGACGCCCTCCGATCCGAGCCAAATCCAGGCTGCGATTGACAAAGCCATCGGTGTTCAGCCGACGGACCAGGCCGGAGAGGTCTTTTTGCTCGAAATGTTGGTCGATTTGGACCTTCCGGGCTTTGAAGACGTCGATGAAAGCGGCAATCCGACCGGAATTAAGCTCCCGTACGTCGTAACACTGGCCGAGGACACGTTAAAAGTCATCGGAATTCGCAGAAACTGGAAGGAAGACGACGAAAAGAAGCGCCGCCGCAACTATTTTGTCCATTACGTGCTGGTCGAGGGCCCTGGTGCGTATGGCTTGGGCTTTGTGCATCTCATCGGCGGCATTTCCAAGGCCGCTTCGAGCGCGCTGCGGCAGTTAATCGACGCCGGAACGCTTGCCAACCTGCCTGCGGGCTTCAAGGCTAAGGGCGCGCGCATCGCGGACGACTCGGATCCGATCCAGCCGGGCGAGTGGCGTGATATTGACGCGGGAGGCGCGGAGCTTTCTTCGTCTTTGCTGCCACTTCCGTACAAGGAGCCGAGCCAGGTTCTCTTTACGTTGCTCGGATTCCTCGTAGACGCGGGCAAGCGCCTTTCGAGCACCGCCGACATGCAGGTCGGGGACGGAAACCAGTACGCCCAGGTCGGCACGACGCTCGCGCTTCTTGAGCGCGGTGCGATGGTCATGTCCGCGATCCACAAGCGCTTGCACTACGCACAGTCGCTTGAGTTCCGGTTGCTCTTCCAGGGCTTTGGCCAGTATCTGCCGGACGAGTATCCGTACGATGTCCCTGGCGCGAGCCGCAAGGTCAAGCGCACGGACTTCGACAACCTTGTTTCCGTGTTGCCGGTAGCGGATCCAAACATTTTCAGCAGCGCGCAGCGCATTCAGCTTGCCCAGATGCAGTTGCAGATGGCGCAGAGTGCGCCGCAGATGCACAACATGTACGAGGCGTTCTATCGCGTGTATGCGGCGCTCAACGTGCGCGACATTGACGGCATTCTGTTGCCGCAAAACAACCAGATGCCCCGTGATCCGTTGTCCGAGAACTCTTCTGTGTTAAACGGGATGAAACTCAAGGCATTCGCGGGCCAGCAGCATGACGCGCACGTGCTGACGCACTTGATCATGGGCATGTCGCCGATGCTCCAGGCCAATCCGATGGCGGCGATGGAGTTGCAGCAGCACATCCTTGATCACGTTCGGCTCAAGGCCGAAGAGGACGTCGAGGCGGATCTTTTCCGCATGTATGGAACGGATCCGGATCGGATGGTTTCGGCGCTTCAGAAGGAAGGCATGATCGCGATCAAGTGCGCGACGTACATGCAAGAGATGAAAAACATGCAGGCGCAGCTTTCTGGCGAGGGGGCAGGGGAAGATCCGCTGGTCGCGCTCAAGAAGCAGGAGTTGGACCAGCGTGCTGCGGCAGAGCAGGCCAAGATCCAGTTCAACGAGCAGAAGCTTCAGCTTGATCGGCAGAAGTTCCAGCAGAGTGCTCAGATCGATCAGGCGAAGCTACAGCTACAGGCTACAAAAGGAGGGCGAAATGCCGCTTAAAAAGGGTTCGAGCCAAAAGACGATCAGCCGAAACATCGGCGAGCTTGTCGGGGCTTACAAGGAAAAGGGACGTATTGGCACAAGCAAGCCTAAGAGCAAGGGCGCCGCTGTAAAGCAGGCCGCTGCGATTGCGTATGCCAAGGCGGGTAAGTCGCGCAAGATGGGCACGGGTGGTGCGGTGCGCACGGTCAAGAAGAAGGACGGAAACCGGCCCGTTAAGATTTACTGAGTTAGACAAGCGCTTCTGGTGGTGCGCTAAACCGCCTGCTTTTCATGGGAACTCTCCATGCTTGAATTTGCAGATCTCGTTTTGAAAGAAATAAGAACGCTCCGCCATTCGGCGGAAGAGATCATCCTGAGTGGCACGATTACTGACATCGAGCGGTATCGTTTCATGATGGGTCGTCTTGAAGGTTTGAAGCTAGCAGAAGAGTCCGTGAAAGAGCTGTTGAAGGCGCGAACGGACGACGATGGCTTTATTACCTAGGAGGACCCATGACTAAAGAAATGACCGCGTTGGAGCAGAAGTGGGCGGAAGAAGCCGCCAAGCACGTGCCAACTTTGGAGGATGCGTACACGGCGGAGGGCTTTAAGCCTGAGAACCTTGACGCGACGGTGGTGGATCGAATCCCGACGCCTACGGGCTGGCGGATCGCGATCCTGCCCTACCGTGGTGCCGATCGGACCAAGGGCGGTATTGCCCTTTCCGAGGAGACGCAGCGCAAGCAGCAGCTTACGACTGTCTGTGGCTACGTCCTCAAGGTCGGTCCCCTGGCCTACGCCGATGAGGGGAAGTTCCCGACCGGCCCGTGGTGCAAGGAGGGCGACTGGATCATCTTCGGTCGCTATGCCGGTGCGCGCATCCCGATTGACGGCGGAGAGATCCGCTTGATCAACGACGATGAGGTTCTGGGGGTAGTCAAGGACCCCGAAGACGTTCTTCACATGTGGTAAGGAGATCTACAAATGTCAGGCGAACAGTTGGAATACAACATCGGGGAAGGCGAAGAGCCGGCAACCGTGCAGTTACCCTTGGAGGACGAGGCTCCGAAGCTTTCCTCTGAGGTTGTTGAGGAGGTCGCAGCCAAGCCCGAAAAGGGCGAGCAAGAGCTGGACGACTACAGCGACAAAGTCAAAAAGCGTATCGACAAGCTGACGGCCCGCTTGCGGGAGACGCAGCGTCGTGAGCAGGCGGCTTTGGACTATGCCAAGCAGGTGCAGGCCCGCGCGCAGGAGCTTGAGCAGCGGTACATAAAGACTGACTCTGAGCGGCTTGTCGAGGCCAAAAACCGGGTCGAAACCCAGGCCGTGGCGCTCAAGCAGATCATCCGCAAGGCTCGTGAAGAGGGGGACGTGGACACCGAGACCGAGGCGCAGCAGCGTCTTGCCGCGTTGACCATGGAGAATTCCCAGTTGGAGGCGGCTTCCCAGCAGCGCGAGGCGTATGCCCAGCAGGTGCAGGCGCAGCAGCAACAGGCCTACCAACCCCCTGCCCCGCAACCGGCTCCCCAGGTCGACCCGAGGGTTGAGGAGTGGGCGGAGAAGAACCGGTGGTACGGGCGGGATACCGTGATGACCCATGCCGCGTGGGGCATCCATCGCCAGCTTGTCCAAGCGGAGGGAATTGACCCCAGTTCGGACGAGTACTATGATGAACTTGACAAACGTATCCGAGATGCCTTCCCGCATAAATTTCAGGAAAGCAATTCGGGTGCGCAGAGCAGGGGCCGCAACGTGCAAACGGTCGCGCCTGCCTCACGATCCTCCGGGATCAACAATGCTGCACGCCGCACTGTCAAATTGACCCCAAGTCAAGTGGCAATTGCTAAAAAGCTGGGCGTTCCTCTCGAGGAATACGCCAAGTACGTGAAGGAGTAAGACCATGTCAGATGCCAAAGTACCTTCTCTCAATCGCGCTTCTCGCGAGACCGAAACTCGTGCGAAGTCTGCGCGGCGTCGTCCCTGGACTCCTCCTTCCCGACTGGATGCGCCTCCCGCGCCTATGGGATACAAGCACCGCTGGATTCGGGCTTCGGCAGGTGGGGTGGAAGACCGCACGAACATCGCAGGTCGTCTCCGTGAGGGGTACGAGCTGGTTCGCGCGGACGAATACCCTGACTTTCCATCTTCAGTGGCAGATGACGGCCGACACGCTGGTGTAATCAGCGTGGGAGGCTTGTTGCTTGCTCGTATCCCCGATGAAAACGTCGAGGAGCGCAATGCGTACTACGCTCGCAGGGCACACGACCAAATGCAGGCCGCAGACAACGAACTCATGAAAAGCAATGCTCACTCGAGCATGGTGATTGAGCGTCCGAGTCGCCGGTCTCGCGTTTCATTCGGAGGTTCCAAAAACGGAACCAGTGAATAACTTTTTTAGAGGATTAATCAAATGGCAAATGTAGACAAAGCCTTTGGTCTCCGTCCTCTCGGCAATTTGTCTGCGACTGGAGCCCAGAAGCAGTACGGTTACGAGATTGCGGATAACCAGAGTGGTGCGATCTACCAGGGCGACCTGGTGACGATCGTTGACGGCTATGTCGTTAAGTTCCTCCCGGCTACGCATGCTGCGGCGCTGGGTGTGTTTAACGGCTGCTTCTATGTGGACCCGTCCAGCGGCAAGCCGACCTGGAAGAACTACTACCCGGGCAGCGTCAACATCACGGAAGGCAAGATTGTTGCTGACGTGATTGACGACCCGAACCAGTTGTTCATTATCCAGGCGGACGAGGACATCGTTCAGGCCGATATCGGCGAGAACGCGGATGTCGTCGGTACGGGTGGAAGCACTGTAACGGGCGTTTCGACGATGGAACTGGATTCGTCCACCATTGCCGATACGGCGGCGTTGAACCTTAAGATCGTTGGCCTCTGGAATGTTCCGGGCAACGAGCTTGGGAACTTTGCCGTGGTCGTTGTGAAAATCAACGAGCACCTGTACGGCAGCACCGGCGTCAAGGCCGTAACCTGATATATAGGGGCATAAAACATGGCAATTTCACGTGCACAACTGGTCAAGGAACTCGAGCCGGGCTTGAATGCCCTGTTCGGCCTTGAGTACAAGAACTACGAGAACGAGCACGCCGAGATCTACTCGGTCGAGAGCTCTGATCGTGCGTTTGAAGAAGAAGTGATGGAGTCGGGCTTTGGGGAAGCTCCGGTCAAGACGGAAGGCTCTGGCGTCGCGTACGACCAGGCGCAGGAAGTCTATACCGCGCGCTACACCCACGAGACGATCGCCCTTGCGTTCTCGCTCACCGAAGAGGCCGTTGAGGACAACCTCTACGACCGTCTCTCGGCGCGTTACACGAAGGCGCTCGCGCGCTCGATGGCTCAGACGAAGCAGATCAAGGCCGCAAGCGTGCTTAACAACGCGTTTACGACTGCGGTCGGTGGCGACGGAAAGCCGCTCTGTGCGACGGATCACCCGACCCTGTCGGGCCCGGATCTGAAGAACGAGCTGACGACCGCTGCGGATCTGAGCGAGACCTCCCTTGAGCAGGCATTGATCGACATCGCCGCGTTCACCGATGAGCGTGGGCTGAAGATCGCTGTTCAGGGGTTGAAGCTTCTCATCCCGAAGGAGCTTATGTTCACGGCTGACCGTATCCTCAAGTCGACCCTCCGTGTCGGCACTGCGGATAACGACATCAACGCCGTTAAGAACATGGGCATGGTGCCGCAGGGCTACGCTGTCAACCACTTCCTGACCGACCCGGACGCTTGGTTCATCAAGACCGACGCTCCGAACGGCATGAAGATGTTCCAGCGTGTGGCCATCAAGACTGGTTTCGAGGGCGACTTCGACACCGGCAACGTGCGGTACAAGGCTCGCGAGCGCTATAGCTTCGGCTTTAGCGACCCGCGTGGTCTCTTTGGATCGCCCGGCGCTGCCTAATTAGTAGGCTAAAGGAAGGGGGCCGAAAGGCCCCCTTTCTGTATGTGGATGATTGACGTATAGTTGAATCTCCGGGGGAAACCGGCACGTCTGACAGACCCGGCTGACGACATGCAGACAGACGTGCTTAACTCGCATGTGAGGACAACATGGCTGCTACGCACTATTCTGGCCCGCTTCAGTATTCGGGCAAAGGCGCCACGGGCGCTTGGGGCACGGACCTTACGACGTCGGTTGACACCGACGTAGTCGTCGCTTCGGACGACTTTGTTGGGGTCGCGCTTGATTCCACTAACGACTGGACGGTTGTCAAGGACTCTGGCGCTTCGGCTGGTATTGGAGCCGACATCGTTGGTGGTGTTCTTGAGCTGACCTCCGCCGCTACGACCGATAACGACGGCGCGTCGGTCCAGGGCAATGAGATCTTCAAGCCTGCCGCAGACAAGCAGATTTGGTTTGAGACGCGCTTGCAGTGCAACGATGTCGACCAGAACGACATCTGCGTTGGCTTGACTGTTAACTTCGCCACGAACCCGGAAGCCATGCTTACGGCTTCTGATCGCATCGTGTTCCAGGTCGATGACGGCAATGCTTCGATCCTCTGCAAGACAGAGGCTAGCAACGTCGAGACTTCGACGGACTCGGGTGTTGACCTCGTCGATAACACGTATGTCACGCTCGGCTTCCGCGTGAACGGCACGGGTCAGGTGGAGTTCTATGTCAACCGTCAGTGGGTAGCTACCCACACGACCAACATCCCGGCGACGGAACTCGCCGTGGCTGCGATGTCGCTCTCCGGTGATGCGTTGGGAACCCACAAGACGACGGTCGATTACTTGTTCGCTGCGGCGACTCGTTAAGGCTAGGGAAACAATAATGGGCTGCCCCGGAGTTAGAACATAAGCGTCTAATCCGGGGCACTCATCCCTTACACGAGGAGCTACACAATGAGTTTTGCAAGCGACGTCAAGGCCAAAACGGTAGTTGCTTCTGGCGACTCGGTAAACGGCCGCACTCGGGTCCAGGGTGTTTATTACACCTGCACTGGCACCGCCTCCGGTTTTACTTTGAAGACGGGCGGTTCCGGCGGCACGACGATCCTGGATATTAAAACCCCGGCTGCTGCCGGCGCCTACGATCTGATCATCCCCGATGACGGCATCCTCGCCACTGATGGCGTGTACGTCACATTGGGAGATGCGCAGGTTCTTAGCGTGACCGTGCTGTTTGTTGGTGGGGCCCCGGCCTAATGAAACGCACCGGCATGGGGCTCGCGCTTCGTGGCGGTGGTGCCGTTAGCAAGGGCATGGGGATTGCTACTTCCGTAAAAAGTGGCAATTTTCGTCCAACTAAACAAGGGGCTGGCATGACCAAGAAGGGCGTGACGGCTTACCGTCGCGCCAATCCTGGTAGCAAACTCCAGACCGCAGTTACCGAGAGCAATCCAAGCCCTGCTCGAGCCAAGCGCCGTAAATCTTTTTGCGCGCGTTCGGCTGGGCAGATGAAGATGTACCCAAAAGCGGCTAAGGATCCAAATAGTCGGATTCGTCAAGCACGCAGGCGGTGGAAGTGTTAACCAATGGAAATAATGATTTGGAACATCATCCTATCCGCGATCGTGACTGGGATGGGATTTATGTTAAAGGGCAAATTTGACGAGTTAGCTCGACTAAACATCCTGCTTAACCGCACGAGAGAGGAAATTGCGAGAGATCACATCACTCGCAGAGAGGTGGACGATAGGATCGAGAAGTTTGTTGCACACGTAGATCAACGATTCAATCGTCTTGAAGCTAAATTGGACGAATTACGACAGTAGAGGACTTAACAATGCCTGGGAAACTTAAGATGGTCAGCAAAAACGGCAAGAAGGTTCCGGCCTTCGCTGCTGATGGCGTTGGCAAGATGAAAAAGGGTGGCATGGCTGATAAGAAAGGCCGCGCCATGAAAAGCAAGAGCAAGGATTCGCGCGGTCGCGCGATGCGAGGGTACTAACATGGCTGGACGTGGAATGGGAGCCGCCTCTCGCGGCGGCGGCGCGGTCGAAAGTGGCCGCAAAAATAAGATGGTCTCTGAGCCCAGCAAAAGCACCGGTAAGGTGCTTATGATGTCGAAGGGTGGAGACGTCAATCAGCACAAGCGCATGGCTATGGGCATGATGGTTGGCGGAAAGTCCAAGAAGAAGGTCAAGAAGATGCGTTACGGCGGGTCTTGCGGCTAATTCATGGCTACTTCGGGCACAACCGATTTCAACCTTTCCATCGATGACATCATCGAGGAAGCGTTCGAGCGTTGCGGCATGCGGCCGACGGCGGGTTATCAGCTCGCCTCGGCCCGTCGCTCGCTAAACCTGGTCTTTTTGGATTGGGCAAACCGTGGGTTGAACCTCTGGACCATTGAGCAGGCGACTTATTCGCTTACTCAAGGCACCAAAGAGATCACGTTGCCGACGGATACGGTCAATGTGCTCGAAGCCATCATTCGACAGAGCAGTCAGGGCGTCAATACGGACGTATACATCGAGCGGATCAGCCGCGAGGACTACCTTAACGTCCCCGACAAGACCTCGGAAGCGCGGCCTGCGCAGTTTTATGTCGAGCGCACAAGCACTCCGAAGGTTTACTTCTATCCGGCGGCAGACCAGGCGTACACGTTCGTGTATTACCGCATTCGTCGCATCCAGGACGCAGGCATTTACACCAACACGACGGATATCAACTTCAGATTCCTGCCGTGCCTTGTGTCCGGCCTTGCGTTCCAGTTGTCGCTTAAGTACGCCCCTGACCGTGCGCAGGCACTGAAAGCACTCTATGACGAGGACTTCAATCGCGCTGCGTTGGAGGATCGGGACACTGCCAGTGTGCAGTTTGTGCCCGACTTGGGGGTCTAATGGCCTACGCAACCGGCAAATTTTCGTACGCACTATGCGATTTCTGTGGACAACGCTACCCCTACAACGTCCTGCGCAAGCAGTGGCAAGGGTACATGGTCTGCCCGGACGATTATGAGCCAAAAGAACCGCAACTGGAGCCGCTTCGTTATCGGGGAGACGCTATTGCGTTGCGAGACCCGCGTCCGGATCGTATCGAGCCGGTCTCCGTGTTCGTGGGGGCCCCCGGATTCACTGCGTTCCAGAGTTATGGTAGCGCAAGAGGCACCAACGACATGCGGCCGTACGTATCTGGACAGGCACTTATTGCCCAAGGCGTTGTTGGGTCGGTCACGGTGACGACGTCATGACATACGATGAACTGGTTACGAACATCCGAGGCTACTCCGAGGTAGGCGACAACGTCTTTACCAACTCGGTTATCAACAATTTCATTACTTTTGCCGAGAACCGGATCCTCCGGGACATCGATTTAGACGTTTTTAAGCTCGAAGTCAGCGGAACAATGACTTCTGGCAACAAGTTTCTGGCCGCACCGAGTGACATCCTCACTCATCGTTATCTGATGATCACCTCGGGTAGCGACCAGATCTTTTTGGACTTCCGTGACACCTCGTTTATGAAGGAATACTGGCCAAACGGGGCCAGCACGGGCGTCCCCAAGTACTATTCGGTCTGGGATCAGAACACCTTCTACGTCGCGCCGACCCCAAATGCTAACTTTGTGGTCGAAATGGGCTATATCTACCGCCCGACGCAGCTATCCTCGACCAATACGACCACCTGGATCAGCACGAACGCCCCGGAAGCCCTGTTTTATGCCTGCATGATCCAGGCATATAGCTATACCAAGGGTCCGCCGGAGATGATGCAGTACTTCCAGAACGCATATCAGCAGTCCATCCAGGGCCTGGGCATCGAGCAGCAGGGCCGTAGGCGTCGCGACGAGTACCGCGATGGTATGATCCGCATACCGGTCAAATCGGAGTCGCCTGGCCCATGATTACCGTAGAAATGCCTGTTTTGGTGGGTGGGGTAAGCGTTGCTACGACGCAAAATCGCGGTTGGTCGTCCGAAGAGCTTGCTCAACGGGCCGCTGACAAGATTGTGTACGTCGGCGATCGTTCCCATCCCGCCATTCAGGCACAGGCGCATGCGTTCAAGGCCGCTGTACAAGATGTTGTTGCTTTTTATTTGCGTGAAGCCGTTCAACAGGATCGCGCTACGATTGCTCAACGGCTTCGTGAAGCGGGACACCCTGAGCTGGTGGCCATCTTAGGAGAGTAGTTATGGCGTTTTCAGGCAATTTTATGTGCACCAGCTTCAAAGTGGAGCTGATGAAAGCCGTGCACAACTTTACTACCGGTACCGGAGACACGTTTAAGCTCGCGCTGTACGACAACGGTGCGTCTTTCACTGCTGCAACCACTGCATATACCTCGAGTAACGAGGTAGGAAACTCCGGAACGTATTCGGCAGGCGGCGGAGCACTGACGAACGTCACCCCTACCTCTAGTGGTACGACCGCATTTACGGACTTTGCTGACCTGTCTTTCACGAGCGCGACGATTACGGCGTATGGAGCGTTGATCTACAACGATACGGCTGCCGGAAACCCGTCTGTATGCGTGCTGGATTTTGGCGGGGCAAAGACTTCAACCAGTGGTACGTTTACGATTATCTTCCCAACGGCTGATTCGACAAGCGCGATCATCCGAATCGCTTAATTGGAGCACTTAAATGGCTAACGCAATCTATCCTCTCTACAAGCAGGCGCTGCTCGACGCCTCGGCCAACGTTGATCTGAACGACGGCACGGTCAAGGTCGCGCTGATCGACACGGGGGTCTACACCTACAACGCGGCGGATGAGTTTTATTCCAGCGTTTCGGGTGTCGTCGGCACGCCGCAGACGATCAACAACACGACCGTCACCAACGGGCTATTCGATGGCGACAACGTGACATTCACCGCCGTCAGCGGCAACTCGGTTGAGGCGCTGCTCATCTACATCGACACCGGGTCCGCTGCGACTTCGCGTCTTGTCGCGTGGATTGATACGTCAGTTACGGGTCTGCCGGTTACGCCCAACGGCGGCGACATCTCAATTACCTGGAACGCGTCCGGCATCTTCCAGCTCTGAGGTAGGTCATGGCAGACAACGTACCGATTACACCGGGCAGTGGCGCAGACATCGCCACTGATCAGGTGACCGGCACCGGCGAGCAGGTGCAATTGGTCAAACTTGCCATCTCGACCGATGGCAGCCGGACGCTGATTCCTGCCGATGGCACCAACGGGCTAAAGACCGACGTTTCTAACGCTTGCCTTCCCGTAGGCGATGGAACAAATATCGTCACGATTGACACCGACCCAGGCGACGCGGAACCGAATAGCGGCAACGCGATTCATGCTGAAAGCCGCACCTACGTCTACAACGGCACGACCTGGGATCGCGTGCGTGGTGACATCTCAAACGGAATGGACGTTGACGTTACCCGAGTCGGTGGGAACGTCACGGTGGTCGGCGCTGCCGCCTCCGGTGCAACGCTTTCTGGAAACCCTGTGCTGGCTGCGGGTAGTGATGGCACGAACGCTAGAACCCTGTCGGTCACGACGACTGGTGAACTAAACGTCGATGCGGTCGGCAACGTCGCGCATGACACGGCAGACTCTGGCGCGCCGGTCAAGATTGGCGCGAAGGCAGTCGCGTCACTAGATAACGTCACGTTGGTCACCGACGGCGACCGAACAGACGCCTATGCTGACCTCGACGGCGTATTGGTCACCAAGCCGCTGACGACCTACGGCGACATCATCGTGACCCGTGTCACGAACACGGACGGCGTATCGACGGCGTTTGCCGCCTTTGGCGCGGTTGCCAGCACCCGTAACTTCATTTCGACGATTACCGTCTACAACTCATCGACGGGCAACGTCTTTCTTGATTTGCGCGACGGCACGGCGGGAACTGTGATCTACACGATCCCTCTGCCAGCCCTTGGCGGTGCGACAATTACTTTCCCTGTCCCGCTGCGCCAGCCAACGGCTAACACCGCATTGGCGTATGACGTTTCGGCTGCGGCTACCACAGTTTATATCTCTGTTGTCGGATTCCAGAGCAAGGCGTAATGGCGGCAGTTAGATACACGGCGGCCTCCAATACGTTCACCGGCCAGCACGGCACGGCGTGGACGATTGCAAATTTATACGGCGGTGGCGGCGCGGGAGGTGGAGCGACCGGAAACCCCGCTGCGGGTGGTGGCGGCGCGGGTGGGCAATTGGTCGTTAGCACAATCGCCACAACTGGCGGAACGAACTACACCGTTGCCGTTGGTCAGACTGCTCCTGGATCAACGACTGCGACCGTCAATGGGAACGATACGACTTTCGCATCCACGACAGCCGTTGCAAAAGGCGGAACAGGCGCTGCCTCAAACATTACCGGCGCTGGCGCGGGAGCCAACGGCTCAACGACGGGCGGCGTGGGTGACTCTGTGACGGCGGGTGGTAACGGCGCGACGGCTCCGAACTCAAGTACGTCTGGCGGTGGTGGCGGCGGAGGAGGCGGTAATGCCTCTGGGCAGACTGCCGGTGTCGCAACTGCACCGGGCGGTGGTGGCGGCGCAGGACGCACGACCAATGGCGCAGGTGTCATAGGTTTTGTGTTTGGCGGCGGAGGAGGCGGTGGACGCACCGCAAATAACACCGACCAAGCGGGCGGTAGTGGCGCAGCGGGCGGCGCAATTCTGTATTACCACATCAACTCCGGCGCATACCTTTTGGGTTGTAACTAATGAACACTTACAACTGGCGCATTATGTCGATGGACGTTCGTCCGCAACTTGACGGGCAGACGGACGTTGTTGTCCGCGCACAATGGGAGATCACGGCGACCGATCCGGTCGTGGGTGACACGGCAGGTACGCAAGGCTTCACGCAGTTTTCGGTGCCTAGCGGCTCCTTTACGCCGTATGACAGTCTGACCGAGGCGCAGGTGATTGGCTGGGTGCAAGGCGCAATGGGGCCGAGCCAGATCTTGGAACTTGAGGCGTTCGTAGACAACCTTTTGATAACCAACAGGCTGCCGCCTATTACGCAATTGCCGCTCCCCTGGGCATAAGGAGCGACTAAATGTCGCTGCTGCTGTTATTCAAAAGTGGGGCCGCAGCGCAAACGCTGTCGCCTAGCCTCTATACCAACACGCAGACGTTTTTTGCGCCGACCGTCACCGCTGGCGCGGTAAATCTACAGCCGTCGCTGTTCACAAATACCCAGACGTTCTTCGCGCCGACAGTAACGGCGACGTATGACCTGGCTCCTGCGCTGTACACCAATACGCAGACGTTCTACAGCGCGACCGTTTCGCAGACCGGCGCAGCGCAGAACCTATCTCCTGCGCTGTACACCAACACGCAGACGTTCTACTCAGCGACGGTCAGCGCTAGTTACAGTCTGGCTCCTGCGCTGTACACCAATACGCAGACGTTCTACTCGCCGACAGCTACGGCAAGCAAGGACCTCTTGCCGTCGCTGTATACGAATACCCAGACGTTTTACAGCGCCACGGTCTCCCAGTTCCAAAATCTCGCACCTTCGTTATACACAAATAACCAGGTCTTTTATTCAGCGACCGTAGATGCGACGTACAGCCTCCTGCCGTCGCTGTATACGAATATCCAGACGTTCTATAGCGCAACGATCGTCCCAGGGGCCGTGACCCTTGCTCCGTCCCTTTATACCAATACACAGACGTTCTTCCAGACGGTCGTAAATGCCACGTACGACCTGCTGCCGTCTCTCTATACCAATACACAGACTTTCTACTCGGCGACCGTTACCCCAGGGCCGGTGAGCCTTGCTCCATCCCTCTATACCAATACCCAGACGTTCTACAGCCCTGTAGTCAACAGCGTCTATGGGCTGCTGCCGTCTCTTTACACCAATACCCAGACCTTCTACTCCCCCACCGTAGAGTGGACCGTGGTCGGGGTCAGTGCTTTTGGCCAGATCGGCCAAGTGCAGGTCACAGGAACCGGGCAAGTCGATCTAAGTGGAGTGGTCGGCACCACGTTTGTCGGCGACGTCATTGCCAGTACGGCGGTCGCCATCACCGTGACCGGTCTTTCGGCCACGTCCCAGCAGGGGTCGGTCACGACGACAGCAGGCGCCTCTGTTACCCCCACGGGCGTCTCGGCACAGGCCATTCTTACCCCAGTCCTCGTTTGGGGCCCGATCGATGACAACCAGACACCAAACTGGCAGAATGTCAATGACTCTCAGGCTCCGGGGTGGGGGGCTGTGGATGACTCCCAGACGCCCGGATGGCAGGGGGTCAATGACTCTCAGACTCCGGGGTGGGTTGCGGTTAACGATGGTAATACAGTGACTTGGACCCGGATTCAGACTTAAAGGAAGGCTCCCATGCCCAGTACGTACTCAAGTAATCTGAAAATCGAACTCCAGGCAACTGGTGAAAACTCCAATACCTGGGGCACGATTACCAACACCAACCTGGGCACGGCCCTTGAGCAGGCCATCGTCGGCTACGGCAATCCGAGCTACGCCTCGGACGCCAACCTGACGCTGAGTTACACCAACACCAACGCTACTCAGACGGCTCGAGCGCTGGTCCTTAACGTCACCTCTGCGGTCAGTCTCACAACTACGCGCGAACTTGTCGTTCCGACGATCCAAAAACAGTACATCGTCCAGAACAACACAACCGGATCTCAGAGCATCACGGTTAAAACGTTGGCGGGTAGCGGAATTACGGTTCCAAATGGACGTAAAGCACATCTTTACGTCGACGGAACGAACGTCATCCAAATGTTCGACTTTGTGGACATTAACGGAGGTGCGATCGACGGCGTCACCCTGGGCACCAGCTCCCCGGTGACGGAAGCGCAGATCGATAACGTCAATATCAATGGCAATACGATCAGCAGCACCGACACTAACGGCAACCTGGTTATTGCCCCGAATGGCACTGGCGACGTGCAGCTTGATGCCGACACCGTGCGCGTGGGCGATAGCAACGCCAATGCAACGATCACGACTAATGGCACTGGGGACCTGATCCTTAGCACCAACAGCGGAACCAATAGCGGAACGATTACCATCGCCGACGGCGTAGACGGAAACATCTCTGTTACGCCGAACGGCACTGGCGCCTTATCGACGACTAAACTCGTCGCCAGCTCCGACTCCGAATTCAGCTCAACCGGCGCGTTGCTAATCTCCAAGGGTACGGCTGGACAGCAGCCGGGCGTGCCTGTCACGGGCATGTTGCGCTACAACACGACGAGCAATGAGTTCGAGGGTTATTCGGGCAGCAGCCCCTCTTGGAAGTCGGTGGGTGGCTCGGCCATCAGCAACGACACTTCGACGGCATCGGATCTGTATCCGTCATTCTTGGCAGCGACTACAGGTACCGCGCAGAACATCTACACGAGCAATGCACGGCTGCTTTACAAGCCCAGCACGGGCGAGTTCAAGGCGCTGGCTCCTGTGGCTTCTAACGGCATTTTTGTCAACAGCACTTCGATCGCTACTAATTACACTATCGCGGCAGGTACGAATGGGTTTTCGGTTGGCCCGATCACGGTCAACTCTGGTATTACCCTCACCGTCGCTTCAGGTCAGAGGCACATCGTCATATGAGCACTATTAAAGCAGGTACTACCTCGACGACGGCGTATCAGGTCGAGGCTGACACGACTGGGGATCTCGTTATTGCAACGGGGGCCTCTGCGAACGTCGCTATGACGGTGAATAGCTCGGGGAATATCGGCATCGGGACGAGCAGTCCGACGCAACGTTTGAGTGTTTACAGTTCAGGCGCATCAAACGCGCTTATATCGGCGGGTAATGGGACAACTGGTGTTGATGGCACTTGGTTTGGGGTTGATGCGGCAGGTAACGGCATCGTCAATGTTCGTGGCGCGTATCCTCTAATTTTTTCAACAAACGCGCTTGAGCGGGCAAGAATCGACTCCTCCGGCAACCTCGGCTTGGGCGTGACGCCGAGTGCGTGGGCAAGCGGCGACACCGTTTTGCAAGTCAAGGCAGGCTCTAGCACAACTGCTTTGTGGGGACGCAGCAATACGGGGCGTTTGATTAGCAATGCGTACTATGACGGTACTAACTATAAGTACGTTGCAACCGCTTCTGCTACTTCGTTTGAAACAAATACGAGCGGTGGGTTCGCTTGGCAAATAGCCCCTTCCGGCACCGCAGGCAACGCCATCACGTTTACGCAGGCGATGACGCTTTCGTCTGCCGGACAATTAGGGATTGGCGAAACTAGCCCCACCTACCGCCTTGAGGTGAAACAGGACGGCACAGAAGTTTACACGGTTGGGCGATTTAGAAACTCAAACTCCACCGCATTATTACTTGTCGGTGTTGGTGGCAGCGCCGTTTCTAACTCAGGGTTGCAAAACAATGCGTTTCTATTTAACGACGGCAACTCTGCACTTTCATTCGGCACTAACGCTACGGAGCGTGCGCGCATCACGGCGGGTGGATATAGCAAGTTTAGTAATGATGGGACGTATTACGGAAGCACAAGCGCATATCACGAGATGCGGCAAACAGCCGCAGACACTTGCGTAGTTCTTAATGCAACAAACGCAAGTTTTGCATCAGATATAATTTATGCAAGGGCAACTCGCGCAGCAAATTCTGCGTACAACTTTTTTACTGGAAACGCAAACGGAGTAGATCAAATTAGGCTCCGGGGCGATGGCGTTATTTACGCCCAGAACACTACCGTTCAGTCCATCTCCGATGCGCGGCTGAAAGAAAACGTCCGCAATGCAACGGAAGGCTTGAACGTAGTCAACGCGCTGCGTCCGGTTCGTTACGACTGGAAGCCGGGATTCGGCAACGACCGCAAGGATCAACTGGGCTTTATCGCGCAGGAAATTGAAACAGTATTTCCTGAAGCAGTTAGTGAATGGAAAGTCAGCAATGACGACCAAGAAGCATATAAAACAGTCGGACCCGGCGCGTTAATTCCGGTGCTGGTTAAGGCCATTCAGGAACAGCAGGCCATGATTGACGAACTGAAGGCCAAAGTCGCCGCGTTGAAGGCGGGTTAAGGAGACCACAATGACTGTAATTATTGACGGTACAAACGGGGTTCAGTCGGTAGACGGCTCTGCCGGGACTGCTTCCTTAACCAATGACGGCGATACCAACACGGGTATCTTCTTCCCCGCAGCGGACACCTTGGCCGTCACGACGGCAGGCAGCGAACGCCTCCGCATCGACTCCTCCGGCAACCTCGGTCTCGGGACGAGCAGCCCGGCGGTAAAGCTTGCTGTCGTTAGCACAGGCGGGGAAACCTTCTCAATTTCAGGCGGCGGAACCAGCACACAATATCAACGGTTTAACACTACCGGTGGCAATTACTACATTGGTGTCAGCAGTTCAACCGGAACTGGATTGCTTGGCGGCGCTTCAAATTATTCCATGTGTCTTGTCACCGAATCTGCGCGGGACATGATTTTTGGCACGAACAACACGGAACGCCTCCGCATCGACTCCTCCGGCAACCTCGGTCTGGGCATCGCGCCGTCTACCTCGTGGCGTACTGATGCGACGCTGGCTGCGTTTGAAGTTAAATCTGCCGGTAGCGCGATATGGAACGCGGGCGCGCGTAACTTTAACTTTAGCAACAACTCCTATTGGGTAACTGGTGGAACTTTCCAGTACGCCAGTACAGGCGCTGCCTCTTGGTATCAGCAAACTAACGCAGAACATCGCTGGTACAACGCAGCCTCCGGCACCGCAGGCAACACCATCACGTTCACGCAGGCGATGACGCTGACGAGTGGTGGGGATTTGGGGATTGGGACGACTTCGCCTGCCTCTGGATACAGGCTTGATGTTGTCAACTCTAAAGGCCAAATCAGGATTGGAAGTTCCTCATCTAGCGCGGCTAATGTTCCGGTGCTGGCCTTTAATCACAGCGGAAACGATGAGTTTCAGATTAGAGCAGGAAGCGGTTTGTCTTTTTGGCAGTCTGGCGCAACAGAAGTTATGCGGATTGCGTTCGGCGGCGAAGTTTACATTGCTGGATTCACAGACCAAGGCGCATACAATCTCCAAGTCGCTGGAACCGGAGTCTGGGGTGCTGGCGCTTACGTCAACGGTTCAGATGCGCGGCTGAAGGACAACATTGAGTCTCTTGATTCGTGCCTTGATGTTGTTAATGCGCTGCGTCCTGTGACGTTCCAGTACAAGCCGGAACACAGCAAGGATCAAAGCGTACAGACGGGCTTTATCGCCCAGGAACTTCAGCAGGCATTGGCTGGCAAGCCGTACCTTGACGGGTTGGTGAAGGAAGGGCCAGAGCATTTGAACGTTGCCTATCAGAACATCATCCCGCTGCTGACCAAAGCCATCCAAGAACAGCAGGCCATGATTAAGGCGCTTGAGGCCAAGGTCGCGGCAGCAGGACTTTAAGGAGATTTAAATGGCACAGACAATCAATGCTGATGACGGCGTAATTTCCGGCTCTGCTGGGCTGAAGTCGTCTTCTGATGGGACGGCAATACTGTCCCTGCAAACCAAGGGAACCACTGCGCTTACGGTGGACGGCTCTCAGAACGTCGGCATCGGGACGAGCAGTCCGGCACAAAAACTTGATGTCAACGGAACGATTGCTATTGGCGGGACAAAATTCTTTTCCAAGATTACTAGCGACTCGTATATTTGGAATAACACATCTGCATTGAACTTTGTTAGCAGCGATGGCAACACGGTTCAAATGAAACTTGACTCCTCCGGCAACCTCGGTCTCGGGGTCACGCCGTCGGCGTGGCAATCAAATCGGCGCGTGGTGCAAGTCGGCGCAAACGGCGGTGCGTTGTGGGGTATTAACTCCGGTGCTGGAACTTGCTTCCTGTCAAACAACACTTATTACGACGGGACAAACTATAAGTACATCAACACCGCCAACGCCACTTACTACGCGCAGGCTTCTGACGGTAAGCATGAGTGGTACGTTGCCGCATCGGGTACAGCCGGGAATAACATCACATCGTTCACGCAAGCGATGACGCTGAATGCAAGTGGAGACCTGTTACTTCAGGCCGCTGCGCCAAATTTTTATATCCAGCCCAGCACTACCACTAGCAACGCTTTAACGCGATGTATAAATACCGGCGGAACACTTTATGTTGGCTTGGATAGCAGCGCAGGTGGTCTTGGCGGCGCATACACGGCCAACTTTTGGCATAGCGGCAATTACGCAATGGTCTTTGCCACCAACAACACCGAACGCGCGCGGATCACGGCGGCGGGAGAATTGATGGTTGGAACTACCGGCCCTAACGCCGGAGAAAGACTGCACGTTAAAGGCGCTGGCAACACGGCTTCAACTTATAACTGCTATTTTGAAAACTCGGGTGGAAGCCGAGTATTTAGTTTTGAAGATGCAGGAAAGTTCACCACCGGAACGCTTGCTGATTCGCCGTACAACCTTGTCGTCGGCGCGACTAACCGAGATTTGTTTGTAGACAATGCGGGTGCGATTGGTTACGTCTCATCCGTCCGCGCCAGCAAGACCAACATCACGCCGGTTTCGGATACGGACTGGCTGCTGCAACTCAACCCCGTCACGTTCAACTTCCGCAAGAAGGATGCGGACGGCAATTACACGGACGAGGCAGATGGCCCGGTCAAGCACGGCCTGATCGCGGAAGAAGTTGAAGCGGTCAATGCTGACCTTTGCTTTTACGACGACGAGGACAAGGGCGGCGCGCTGCGGGGTGTCAATTACTCGCACCTCATCACCCCCATGCTGAAACTGATCCAGAAGCAGCAAGCGGCAATAGCGGCGCTTGAGGCCAAGGTCGCGGCGTTGGAGGCGAAATAATGCAAGACGTAACTTTGTCACTTTCTCTAGAAGAGGCCGTTGCCATCGTGAACCTGATCGGCTCGTTGCCGACGGCGCAGGGGGCGTATCCGCTCTTTGCCAAACTCAAGGCACAGGTGGAGCCGTTGTTGCCGAAGCCGGAAGAGCAGAAGCAAGCATAGGGGGCCAAGTCATGGTCGAGTTGCTATTAGTCTTGTACATCATCCTGCAAGGTCTTGACATGTATACGACGATGGTCGCTCTTAAGCAGGGGGGCAGTGAGGCAAACCCGATCCTAGCCTATCTTTTTAAGTACTTCCCGCCCTTGCTGGTTATGGTCGTGGTTAAGGCTTGTGGTGTTGCGGCCCTCGTGTGGGCGGATTCGTTTTACGTCAACATCGCCGCCTGTGCATTGTACGTTTGGGTTGTGATTAATAATTGGAAAGTGATCCGAGATTAATATGACTGACGATCTAAACCTTCTGCGTGAGCAGGCCAAAACGGAACTTGCAAAGCTAGAAGCCCAAAGCAGCGCCAAAGACGTAGCTGGCAAGGCCATCGGCAAGGACGGTCTTAAGTACATAACGGCCATCGTGGTGATCGGCGTTCTTTCTAGCCTTGCGCTTGACTCGGACAAGATTGCTGCCGTGATGGGCCTGCTCGGTGCCTCGTTGACGGCTTTGATCTCCATGCTGGCTAACATTGCTGGGGCGTCCGAGAAGGAAGAAAAACCCGAATTCGAGGTCATCAAGAACCTCATCGCCAAGCTCGACAAGCTGGACCGCAAGGAACAGCCGATGCGTGTGGATGTCGAGGGCGACCATGTGACCGTGACCAAGGGCGAAGATGTTGTGAGGGCCAAGAAATGATCCCTGCTGCTTTACTGCCGATCATCCAACCGTTGTTGTCTAACGGCCTGAGTCTTGTGGCCAACGCCGTCATGGCGAAGGGCAAAAAGGTTGTTGAGGACAAACTCGGCGTACAGCTCAAGCCAGATATGTCCCCCGAGGAGATCATTGCCCTCAAGACGGCTGAAATGGAACATGAGGAGGAGCTGTTAAAGCTCAAACTCGAGGAAAACAAACTGGATCTCCAGGAACTGGAGATGCGGCTTAAGGACGTAGACTCCGCGCGAGATCGGGAGGTACAGATCGCCACCTCCGACAAAGCCCCGTTGCTTAATAAGATCGTAACCCCCGTTCTCGCGCTGGGCCTGCTGGCATTGACGTTCGTCTTGTTTGGGGTCGTCATGTTCGACAATACCCCGGTAGAGTCGAGTCGCAAGGACATCCTGATCTACATCCTTGGCGTCCTTTCTGCCATTTCTACGCAAATCGTCTCGTACTACTTTGGCTCGAGCCAGGGAAGTAAGGAAAAGACCGACCAACTTCGGGAGGCACTGAAATGAGTAGCGTCGCCGAACAGGCTGCTTTCTTGCTGGACGTAGGCAAGCTGGTGCAAAAGGCCACCGAACTCGGGTTCCAGGTCACGGCCGGGGAGCTGTTCCGCACCCCCGAGCAGCAAGAGGTTTACGTCAAGAGCGGCCGATCACGGACCATGAACAGCCTGCACTTGCAGCGCCGGGCAGTGGATCTGAACTTCTTTAAGAACGGCAAACTGACCTATGACAAGGCCACCCTGGCTCCGCTTGGGGCATATTGGGAGTCCTTACATCCGCTTAACTCTTGGGGCGGGAATGGGGTTAAACTTGTGGACACGCCTCACTTTAGCCGGGGCGTTGATAAGCCAGAATGGCGGAGGGTAACGGGATGAAAAAGCCGATCTGGGACAAAAAGCGTCCTGCTGGCCTGGGTAAGTCCAAGGCCTTAAGCCCCGCCAAGAAGGCGTCCGCTAAACGGATGGCTGCTAAGGCTGGCCGTCCGTATCCTAACCTCGTAGACAACATGCGGGCGGCTAGAAAAGGGCGACGCTAATGGCCAGCGTCAAGAAAGAAGCCATCGGCCAGGAGATCCGTAAGTCGTACGAACGTGGCCAGAAGGGCTGCCCGGAAGCGACGATGGACATCCACGTCAATCTCAAAAACCGCAACAACGCGATTAAGGAGTACGGTTACGGGCCGTTGAACCCGGAATCCGAGTCGCGGGCGTTCTGGGATAAAAAGGCAGAACTCTGGCAGACCACAGCGCGCGAGGCCAAGAAGGCCCGTTGCGGGAACTGCGCTGCGTTCATCCAGACCCCGCAGATGCTGGCCTGTATCGAAAAGGGCATCCACGACTACGACGAGACGATGGATCACGAAAACTACGCCCCGGAGGTCGTGGAAGCGGCTAACCTCGGCTACTGCGAACTGTTTCACTTCAAATGCGCTGGCGATCGCACTTGCGATGCATGGCTCGTTGGCGGTCCAATCAAATAGGATGCGGCCATGCCACTTCTTAGACTCTTTCTAAAGCCCGGTATTGACAAACAAAACACCGAATACGGTGCGGAAGGCGGCTGGATCGACTCCGATTACGTGCGCTTTCGTTACGGGCTTCCGGAGAAGATAGGTGGCTGGTCTCCCTACGGTGAGGGTGGCGACGTTTATCTCGTTGGCATGCCGAGCGAGATCTTTACCTGGAACACGCTCGACGGTGCCCCGTTTCTTGCTGTAGGAACCAACAAGAAGGCCTATGTCTACTCGGGCGGCCTGTGGGTAGACATCACACCGATTCGAAAGACCAGTGTCGGGGTGACGTTTGATACGACGGCCGGGGAAACTCGGGTAATTGTTAATGACACCAACCACGGTGCTATTGTCGGGGACTTCGTTACGCTTTCTGCGACTACCGGTGATCCTGGCGGCATTCCCAATGCCACGATGAATGCCGAATATGAAATTGTCGAGGTTCCGAACAATAACGTATTCGTGGTCCAGGCCTCGGTGGCGGCCTCTTCTACAGCCACTGCAACGGGCACTGCAACCGCTGCCTTTCAGATCAACACCGGAAGTGACGTCAGTTACGCTGACTTCGGTTGGGGCGTTGGCAATTGGGGGTTAAGCACCTGGGGTACGCCACGTCCTGCCTCTGCGGCGGTCACGCTCTTCTCGTACGTGTGGCAATTTGACAACTACGGTGAAGACCTAATCATGCAGGTGGTTGACGGCGGCCTGTACAAGTGGGCTCCGAGCGCGGGTTTGACCACTCGTGCGGTGGCCGTATCCGGTGCACCGACAAAGAGCAAATATGCACTTGTCTCGACTCCCGATCGGCACCTCGTCTGCTTTGGAACGGAAAGCACCATCGGAACGCCTTCTACACAAGATCCGATGTACGTACGCTTCTCAAATCAAGAGGACATCAACACCTTTGAGCCTTCCGCGACCAATACGGCTGGCGGCCAGCGGCTTAATGACGGAAACGTGATTGTTTCTGCGCTACGTTCACGCGGACAGATCCTTATTTGGACAGACACTGCGCTTCACGGCATGCAGTACCTCGGTCCGCCGTACACTTTTGGCTTCCAACAGCTCGGTGCAAACTGCGGGCTAATCGGTCCACACGCCTCCGCCGACGTCAACGGTGTGGCTTATTGGATGAGCAAGGACGCGTTCTTCGTGTTCGACGGTGTGGTCAAGAAGCTACCTTCCACCGTTCAAGACTACGTTTTCCAAGATATCAACACTGAACAAAGCCAAAAGGTGCATGTCGGCATCAACACCCAGTTCAACGAAGTGACGTGGTGGTATTGCAACGCGGACTCGGACTACATCAACCGATTCGTGACGTATAACTACATTGAAAACGTGTGGTCGACCGGTACGATGCCTCGGACCTCCTGGCTTGACATCGGTGTTAACGAGTACCCGCTCGCCAGTACGTATGATCAGTCGGCGACGGAGGCGACGATCAGCACGATCAATGGCCTTACGGCAGGTAGGTCGCGCATCTACAACCAGGAGTTCGGCACAAACGGTGACGGACAGGCCATCACGGCTTATATCAAGTCTGGTTATTTCGATATAGGCGATGGCGACCAGGTGTTGTTCATGAAGCGGTTTATCCCCGACTTCAAGAACCAAGAAGGCAATCTCACTGTCAGGTTGCTGCTGCGCCTGTACCCGCAAGCGACCGCTACGCCAAGTTCGCTTGATCCGTATGTCATCACGCCTACAACGCAAAAGGTTGATACGCGCGCACGCGGAAGACAGATCGCATTGCAGATCGAAAGCAGCGCTGTTGATACAAACTGGCGTTTCGGCACGATGCGTGTGGACATCCAACCGGATGGGTTGAGATGAGCAAGATCTTTAACGTCCGTCTTCCTAACGCAGCGAAGGACACCTATAGCCAAGAACAGTTCGACCAGCTCGTCCGCTCCTTGGAGCAGGTCATCTTTCAGCTTAACAACACGTACACGGCGGTTACGAGCGAGGACAAGGCCGGTGCGGGCTCGTGGTTTGCGGCAGGCTCCGGTGCGGGCGGAGGCTTTGCTGGCGGGATTCGGGGGTTTCAGTTAAGCAACGGCATCCTCTTGCCGCATGCGATGCTGCTGTCCAATCTCGATCAAGACTTGACGAGTACGACTACAGAAGAACTGCTGACATATGACGTTGTCGCAGTGGCCAACGGGATTCGTGTTGTAGACAACAGCAAAATCTATGTCCCTTGTTCTGGCCAGTATCTCGTCACGTTCACGCTACAGGTGTCTAACAGAAGCAACGCGGTCCAAGAGTTTGAGGTCTGGGCTAAGGATAGCGGCGTCAATTACGACTCTAGTCGTACTCGTTATGACATCGCGGCACGTAAGGACTCAAGCACCTGGGCGCATATTGTTCCGGCCATCACTGGGATTTTTACGGTTAACGACCCGAGTGTCGAATATCTAGAAATCGCTTGGTGGGCAAGTAGCACAGATGTCTTTCTTGAACACTATGCGGCGCAAAGCACCCCTACCCGGCCTGAAATCCCTTCTGTTATCTTGACCATTAACTTTATCTCGGCAATGTGACATGGCAAACAAGTATTTCCGCAAGTACCTGACGCCCTCCGCCGCAACAGAGACGACGATTTATACGGTCCCTGCTGCTAACACGACGGTGGTCTCGTCCTTGCGCGTCACCAACGAAAATGCCAATGCCTCGAACATTACGGTAGCCGTTTACCCACTGGGCGGGGCTACCCCCTACTACGTCTTGCGCGCTTATTCACTGCCCACGAGCCAGACCATGGACGTGTTTAGCGGCGTACCTTGTGTGCTTGAGGCAACCGATGTTCTTAAGGTGACATCCTCCCAGAGTTCGGTCGACTTCTTCCTTTCTTACCTAGAGATGGATAGGTCATAACCGGTGGACAAGCCTTGACAACTTACCGCATAATCCCAGCCATCTTCGCGTCCTTTCCCGGCGCGCGACCCCTTGTTGGGTCTTCGGCTCAAACTGGAAAGGACCGCTATGGAAAATGAAGGCATCATGGCGTTGCCCCCTGGGCAGCCCATGCAAAACCAGGGGCCCGCAAAGCAGCCGATCTATGTATCGAGCGCGGACACGTATGACGCTGCGCTAACGGCGCTGGGGGCATCTACCAACGACCCCGCACAGGCCGAAGCCGTCCGTCAGGCGGTCAGGGAAAGCATTGACGAACTGGACCTTAGCCCGACCGAGGTCGATGCGCTGCTCGAGGTCCTCGAGCACATGTCGCAGAACCCGAGTGAGTACCCGCAGATCCGTCAGCGGCTGATCGACTCGGGGATGATGGACGATGACGACCTGCCGGAGGCCTACGACCCGGCCTACCTTGGCATGGCCATCATGGCCTTGAACGAGTACAAGCAAACGGGTGTTCAGGGTGCCCAGGCCCCGATGGAGATGTCCCCCGTCGTCGAAGGCCTCGAACCGATGGCCATGGCCGAAGGCGGTTTGGCCGACATGGCCAAGTATCTTGCCTCCCAAGGCCGAAACGGCGACACAATCCTTGCCCACATCACGCCCGCCGAGGCGCGCCTACTCAAGTCCATGGGCGGTTCTGGGACGATCAATCCGCAGACGGGCCTGCCTGAGTTCTTCCTCAAGAAACTCTTTAAGGGCATCAAAAAGGCTGTCAAGAAGATCCTCAAGAACCCCATCTTCCGGGTCATTGCCACGGTCGCACTTGCCACGGTCCTCGGTCCGGCAGGCTTGGCTATCGTAACGTCAAAGGCGGCGGCTGGAGCTATTGCAGGTGGTGCAATAACCGCTGCTTCCGGCGGCAAGCTGAAGGATGTCCTCGTGGCCTCCGCGACGGGCTACTTCGGTGGTGGTGGCACGATCGGCGGGGTTGCGCCTGCTGGGGCGATTGCGAGCAAACTGGGACTTAGCGGTGCGTTGGGCACCGGTGTTGGAGCCGGTGTCACAGGCACGGGCATCGGCCTGCTTGCAGGCATGAAGCCTGAAGAAGCGTTGAAGATGGGCGCACTTCAGGGCATCTCGGCAGGTGCTACGCAGGCATTCCAAAACCTGCGCGTGGGTCAGGCCCCGACGGCGCAGGCAGCTCCTCCTGATTACGGGTTGGAGCCGATTGAGGTCACCGCGCAACGCATCAATCCTCCGGGTACGCCGGCTGTGCAAGCCGCACCAAGCCCCACGGCTCAAGGGCCAGTCGAGGCCCCCGTGGGCGGGATTGACTCACTTTCTGCTCCTGCGGGCACTCGGTATGACGTCGCTACTGGCCGTTTTGTGCCCACTGCGATGCCTACGACGGCTGCCGGTACGATGCAGCAAATCGCAAACTTGCCGGGGAGCAGTTTCACTAGCCGTGTTGGAGAGTTCATTCGCGACCCGTCCCTCTCGTCGTTCAAGGACGCGTTTTTGGTCAATCCAAATGCTGCTCAAGGAACTTTGGCTCGCTACACCCCTGGCATAGCCACCGCGCTTGCCGTGACGGGTGCAGCAGGCGGTTTCAAGGCAGGAGAAGCGGACCAAGAGCCACTATTCAAGAAAGACTATACGGGCATGGACTACATGCGCGACAACCCGGAACTGTTCAAGGGCCAGATCCAGCCCACGGTGTTAAAGCCGTACAACCCAGTTGTCGAGACGCCCTCTTATGGGCTTGGCGCTTCTGCGCAGCCTTCCGGTGGTATCCCGCAGCCTTCTTTTGCGACGCTTCCGGTTTCTGCGGCTCCTAACTATGTCCCGCCTCCGGGATCCATGACCAACATGCCTGGCGGCATCCCACAGCCCTACAACGTGCAGGGCCTGTATGGCGTCCCGTTGCTGTATGGGAATCCCGTACAGCCCGCCGGCCGTCCTCCGGGCTATGCGGGTGGCGGCATTGTCGATAAGGCGATCCGCAGTGCAGTGATGGACCCGCGTCAGGTCGCCAAGGCCGAGGGCATGCTGTATGCAGGTCCCCAAGCTGGACAGCAGGCGGCGATGGCCGTCCAGCAACTCGATAGACAAGGCATCATGGGTGTCCAGCGCTTTAATAAAGGCGGCCAGCCGACGCATTTTCCGCGCAAAAACGGACCGATCAACGGCCCCGGCACGGGAACGTCGGACTCGATCCCTGCGATGCTTTCTGACGGAGAGTTTGTGTTTACCGCCAAGGCCGTACGCAACGCCGGAAACGGAAGCCGCCGCAAAGGCGCTCGGCGCATGTACAAACTGATGAAGATGCTGGAAGGCGGCAACGTAAAGGGCAAATAACATGGCAGATACCTCTATTCAGCAACAGATAGTTCGTGAGGCCCCGGAGATCGAGGCCTACAAACTTGCGTTGCTCCAACAAGCACAGCAGCTTGCCACTCAGCCGGGCTTTGCAGAACAGATCCCTGGTTATCAAGTCGCCGGATTCTCCCCCGCCCAGCAGGCCGCGATGCGTGCCGCCGAGCAGCAGGGGGTGGGTGCCTTTATGCCGTATGTATCGGCGGCCAACCAGGGTCTAGCAGGCGCCATGGGCACGACTCGCGAAGCGGGCGACATTCTTCGTGCTGCGGATACTCGCCAACAGTTTCTTGACGCGCAGGCCGCCATGCGACAGGCCGGAGGCGCTGCTGCCGGCATTAGCGGCGGTATTGGTCAAATCAACACCGGCCTTGGTTACATGGATATCGCAGGCCAGCGTGCGTTGGCCTCGGATGTTACTGGGCGCCTTGGCGGTGCTTACCAAGACATCGGTAGTGGTATTAATGCGTTAGCTGCGGCGCAAAACATGGCTGCTCGTTCGTCCCAGGCAGGACTTTTGCCTGCTACAGCGACGATCTCTCAAGGACTGGGCGGCCTTACAGATGCTCAAAGAATGGCTGCCCGTGCCGCTGGTGCAGACTTCTATGGCGCACAACAGCTTATTGGCGGAGCCACGCAGGGCTTTGATCCGTCAAGAACGCAAGCCTTCATGGATCCGTATCGTCAACAAGTCATTGACGAGACGATGCGTCAGATCAGCCGTCAGGGGCAGATTGCACAGCAGGGTCTTTCTGCGCAGGCCGTTCGTGCAGGCGCGTTTGGTGGTGAGCGGGAGGGCGTGCAACGCGCTGAACTAGAGCGTGGGCTTTTGGAACAGAAAGCCAGCACGATCGCAAACCTTTTGTCGCAGGGCTATTCGCAAGCACAAGCCAATGCGATGGCTACGTTCGAGCAGCAACAGCAACGCGGCATGCAGGCAGGACAGGTCATCGGACAGCAGGCGGCGCAGCAGGCGCAGCTCGGTCAAGGTGCCGCCGGCTTATACGGCAATCTTGCGCAAAACGTCGTTGCAGCAGGACAGGGCCTTGGTCAGTTGGGCGTGGAGCAAGCACGTCTTGGCCAATCTGCTGCTGGTCTTTACCAGCAAGCGGCGCAGGGCTACGGCAATCTGGCCTCTCAGCAGGCAGCGATTGCAGGTCAAGAGTCGGGCATTCAGCAAAACATCGCCAATTTGCTCATGCAGCAGGGTGCGGGTCGCACAAACGCTGCCCAGGCACTTGCGGGCATCTACGGCCAGCAGTCCGGAATGTTCCAAAACATTGGCCAGGGCATTGGTTCGTTAGCCGGTCAGCAGTTTGGCATCGGCCAGGGTATTGCCCAAGGCCTCGGTCAAATTGGCCAACAGTACGGCCAGCAGGCGCTCCAGCAACTCGGCATTGGCCAGGCTGCACAGGGCATGCAACAGTCCGACATCAACTTCCTCTACAACGTCGGTCAGGCGCAACAGGCCTTTCAACAACAGGCGCTCGATGCGCAGCGCGCTACGCAGATGCAGCGTCTTTATGCGCCGTATCAGCAGGCGGCGTTCCTCTCCGACATTTATCGCGGTGCACCGTCGACGCAAATGTCAACGGCGGCGGTCAGTCAGCCTTCGGCAAGCCCGTTCCAACAGGCGGCGGGCATCGGACTTGCGGGCCTGACGGCCGCAGCAGGCGCGGCGAAAGCCGGCCTTATTTAAGGGGTCGATATGAAAGACAAGATGATGATGGACGACGACGTCGAGAACGTCGGAATCATGCAAGGCTTCCTCGAGCAGGCTAGGGAGGAAGAGGATGAACTCGAGGAGGAAGAAGACTCCGAGGAGGCCTCCGCTGCGCGTGTTATGGACCGTCGTCCAAACTCACCCGAGATCCTCATGAACAACCTTCGTGGCGACATGCGCTCGGTCGATGCGCGCCGCGAAGAGTTGGCCGATCTTGTCGGCTACGATGCGGCGGCCGAAACGCCTGACGCCGTTCTTGCGATGCTCCAGCCGGTACTCGCGCAGGGCGGTGGGCTTGGCGCGCTTCCGCAATCAAGCGACATGGCCCAAGGGCCACAGCCTCCTATGCCACCGCCCCTGGGAGGAGCTATGGGAAATCCGCCTCCCGGTGCTCCACCCCTACCTCCTGGTGGAGTTCCGCCTATTCCTGGCGGTATGGCCGCGCCCGCTGGCCCTCCTCCTGGGGGCGGTATGGCACCTGGCCCGATGGTTGGGCCTGACGGACAGCCGATCCCTCCAGAGGGGATGCCTCCTATTGCGATGAAGGACGGAGGTCTTGTTCAGCGTTTTCAGGATGGGTCAGATGAAGAAGGCGTGACCCCGTCCGAAGACGACAATTCGCCTTCTTTTATGCAAACGACCCCGAACATGCTCGAGATGGCGCGTCAGGGATACGAAGACCTTTTGTCTGCGCGCCCTAGTCGTGAGCCGGGTCTTGCAAGCCGTGTTTCTGAAAAGGAAAAACTTTACAGCGAGTTACTTGGCGAAGACAAAGACGCGCGCCAGGCGCAGCTTTTGTTCGCTTTGGCGCAAAAGGGTCTTCAATTTGCAGGCAACGTCGACGCCCAGGGCCGCCCCCTGCGCGGATCTTTCATGAGCCGTCTTGCAACGGCTGCCTCCGATCTTCCTGCGACGATCAATCAATTCATTTCTGACGCAGATAAGCGTCGTATGAATATCCGCATGGCAGCGATTCAGGCTGCTGAAAAGGAAATGGAGACCAAGCAGGCCGGAGACATCAAACTCATCGAGTCTCAGCGCAAGGCGTTTGGTGACATTCTTAAAAACACGGGCAAAACCCCGAGCAGCATGTTCGGTAAGGGAGCCTGGGACTGGAGTGTGGTTAACACTCCCGGACTTTTGCAGGCATACGCTGACGGGGAGACGTCGCCGGAAGAGGACAACCTTATCACGAGCGCCGCCTCACGACTGTTACGTGAGCGAAAAGAGCAGTTTACTAACGAACTCGGCCAGATCGTCACCCGCACGATCCCCGGCTACGATCTGCCCTTCTTGCGCGATGCGCTAGCGCAGCGACAGGCGGTGGAAAAGACAGGCGGCCGTGCGGCCCCTGCGACGACAGGCACTGTCCCCGTGGGTCCCGGCACCGTCTCGCCAGAGGCGGCTGTACCGACAGTTTCTGCCCCCGCCGCTGCTCCGGCTGCGGGAGAGCAGCCCGTTTCGGCGGACGTTTCACCGGGAGAGCGTAGTTTTGCCGAACCGACGCTTTGGGCGGCGGCGCAGGAGGGCATTGGCTTCATTCCGAAACTCACTTCTGAGTTTGCACGGCGCGTACCACTTGAGATTGCAGGCGAAATCGGCCGCACACAACAACAGGCCGCTGCAACGGTGAGCAAACTGGCGCCTCGTGTTGCTTTGGCCTTGCGTGAAACGACTCGTTTGTCCAATGCCGAACGCGAAGACATCAATGCCAACTTAAACATTGAACCTCGGTTATTTGAAAACCGCATTGGTTACCTAAACAACCTCGTAAGCCTTGGTCAGGTGCTCTACCGCATCCGCAACGACGCACTTGACAAGTCCGCAGACCGTACGCTGGCTGTTAAAGACGCCAACGAACAACGGTTCAAGGCACGCGAGATTCAGGCTATTATCGACCTTGTGGGCATCCCGCCTGTCGTCTCGACGCGCGAGGAGTACCTCCGGTTGCCAATAGGTTCGCAGTT
>Ga0315904_10001673_pt1 | contig 35164 bp, 17 predicted proteins | sample LakEriMetagenome_6_FD_203529 | JGI IMG/M metagenome (GOLD analysis project Ga0315904, IMG submission 203529) | Freshwater fungal communities from buoy surface, Lake Erie, Ohio, United States - Buoy 12 MA120 | ecosystem: Environmental > Aquatic > Freshwater > Lake | place: USA: Lake Erie, Ohio...
AGCGGTCGGTGATCGAGGCGGCGCAGCGGCCCCGGCGGCCGGCGCCGGTGGCGTCCACGGCGGCCAGGCTGGTCGATGCCCAGCCCGTCACGGCGGCGGCCAAGGTCGAGCGGCCGTGGCCGTGGCTCATCGGCAGCCTGATCGCGCTCTTTCTGTCTTTGGGCGCCAACGCCTACCTCGGCATGCTGCTCGGCGCGATGCGGCAGCGGTACATCGAAGGCGTGCAGCGCGGCTACGTGCGGGCGTAGCCGGTCCGCACCGCACGGTCAGCGGCGGTTGCGACGCCGGCGGCTGCCGCGGTCTGCGGCCCGGTGCGGGGCCGACGGTTGCGGCTGGCCGCTGCCGCCGAAGAAGAAGGCTTCGGCGGGCCAGAGGTCGCCGTCCATGGCCGGCGGCTCGGTCACGAGCGCTCCGGGGGCAGGCTCCGGCTCCGGGGCCGGCGCGGGTGCCGGAACCAAGCGAACCGGCGCCGGGAGCGGCGTTGGCCGGCGGCTCCAGATCGGCCGCGGGTCGGAGAACGACCGCACGTGGGCCCCGGCCTCGTGGAACGTCTTCGCCACATGCTCGTGGCAGGTGAGCACGAGCATCTGCCGATCCGCCGCCTGTTCGGCGATGAACTCGACGAGGACGCGGGCCGCCGAGCGGGCCCGGACGTCGTCGAAGTTGACCAGCGCGTCGTCCATCACGATCGGCAGGCTGACGTCGTGCCGGCCGAGGTCGCGGATCAACGCCAGGCGGAGGGCGAGGAACACCTGCTCCCGCGTGCCGCGGCTGAGCCGCTCCGGATTCCAGATCGCGCCATCGGCGTCGTGCACCTCGAGCCGCGCCTCGTCGATCGCCGTGGTGATCGAGGCATAGCGGCCCTCGGTGAGCCGGGCCAGCCAGCGGGAGGCCTCGCGGAGCACGGGCGGCTGATGGTCGCGGGCCACGGCGGCCCGGGTTTCCTCCAGGAGCATCCGCGCCCGCTCCAGAACCCGCCGCCGGTCGAGCTGCTGGCCGAGCCGCTCCTCGATGTCGGCCAGTTCGGCCTGCAGGCTCTCGGTGCAGCGGTCCTTGGCGGCGGCGTCGACGCGGGCCGCCACCGACCGGCGGCGATCCTGCGCGGCGGCGAGCCCCGCGCGATGCCGCGCCGTCACGGCGCAGGCGTCGGCGAGCCGCTGTTCGAGCGGCAGCGCGGTGTCGACGAGCCAGGCCTCGACGTCGGCCGGCTCGGTCGTCCGCCGGCGGGCGTCGAGCCAGGCGGTCTCGGCCATCTCCGCGTCGCGCCGGGCCTGCTCGTATTCGGGACGGCGATCGACCTTGGCGAGGAACTCCTTCTCGGTGGCGACGCCCCAGCGGGTGAAGAACTCGCGGACGGCCCGCTCCGCGACCTTCACCTGCCGCACGGCGTGACGATGGCGGCGGCGGGCCGCCTCCAGCCGCCGCGTGAGCGAGCCGCGGCGGCGGATCGCCGCCTTCTCCGCATCGAGCCGCTCCTGGAGGAGCTTGAGGTGGTCGAGGGGCGTGGCTTCGGGCACGAGTTCGCATTCCACCAGCAACTCGTCGATCCGCTTGCCGAACACAGCCAGCTCCTCGCGCTTGTGTCGGGCCTCCTCCGAGAGCCGCCGCCGGTCGTCGTCGAGCGTGAGCAGGGTGTGGCGGTGCGTGGCGATCTGCCGCACTTCGCGGGGCGAGAGCGTGGGGGGCAGGCCGCGATGCTCGAGGGCCCGCCGCCAGCGTCCGCGAGCGGCCCGACGCTCGTCGAGGGCCCGCTTCAGTGCCTGCTCGGCCACCGTCACCTTGTCGCCGAGAAGATGCACGGAACCCTCACGGGCGGCGAGCTCCTCGAGGCGGTCGAGTTCGGCCTGGGCCACGGCGAGCCGTCGATCGAGCGTGTTGATGGCGTCGACGGGAATCTTGCGGTCGAGCAGGCCGCACTGGGCGAGCAGCTCCTCCCGTTGCTTCTTCGCCATCTCGTGCTGGCGGCGGGCCGTGTCGAGGCGGGCCGCGGCGGTGCGGTCGAGCGACCAGGTCGTGACCGACGCCAGGCCGGTGCCGGCCAGGCCGAGCGCGGCCAATGCGTAGGCGAGCGACCCGGTGACCTCGGACGGCAGCAGCAGGCCGGAGAGGAGCATGCCCGCGCCGGTGACGAACAGGGCGCCCAGCGCCACCAGCCAGGGGATCGGCAGCAGCTGCCCCTCGACGCTCGCGGCGACCTCCCGCTCCAGCCGGGCCACGGAGCCGTCGAGCTCGGCGAGCTGCTCGCCCGTGGTGATCCGCTTGCGGAGCGTGCGCACCTTGTCGCCGGCCTGCTCGATCGCCTCCGCGATCGTCAGGCCGCCGAGCGCGGAGCCTGCGCCCTTCACGGAGCCGCGGGTGTCGTCGTGCTCGCGGCGGGCGCCGGCGAGCGCCTGCTTCGCGTCGGCCACTTCGCGGGTGGCGCGGGCGCAGTCGCGAGCCCGGGTGCGAAGCGGCCCGAACGAGAGCGCGAAGCCCTCGGGGAGGAGCACGTCGGGAAGCGCGTCGGCGTCATGGACCGCCGGCGCGATCGGCACCACGCGGGTCAGCCCGGCGATACCCACCTGCTCGCCGAAGCGCCGGGCCGCGAGCCGGGCGTGGGACTCCGCCCGCGCCACGTCGGCGGCGAGCCGCTCCAGCCGCGGCAGTTCCTCGCACAACGCGGTCACGGCCGTGCGGTGCCGCCACACGGCGGTCTCCCCGGGCAGGTCGCGAAGCAGGCGGGCGAGCTTGGCCCGCCGCTTCTTCCGCAGGGCCGCCCGCCGTTCGAATCGCTTGAGCCGGCGGGCCGCATACCGCCAGGCATCGCGGTCGGGATGGAGCAGGGGCGCCGACTCGAGCGCCGTCAGCCGCGCGGCGGTGCTGCGCCAGGCGGCATGCAGGCTCGCCAGCGGGAGCACCCCCCGGACGACCGCCTCATCGTGGACCGCCGCGGCGATCCGCGTCTCGATCGCGCGGATCTCCGCATCGAGGTGGGCGAGGTCCGCCCACAGGCCGCCGGCCGCGACCGCGGGCGCGTCGAGCGCCGCGAGCCGGTCGAGCGCCTCCTGCCGCCGCATTTCGAGGCCGCGGATCGGCGACACCGTCGGATCGGTCGAGTCGAGCCGGCCGAGCGCGTCGCGCAGATGGCCGAGCACGCGGGCCACCTTCGAACGGTCGAGGCCGCTGGCCAGTTCGTAGAGCCGGCGGCCGCAGCCCTCGGGTTCGAGGGTCCGCAGCTCGTGCAATTCGTCAAGGCCGAAGGCCATGACGCTCGTGAAGGTGGTTTCGTCGATGTCGCCGACGAGATCCTGGAGATAGACGCGGTGACGGCTGCCCGCGCTCCGCGGGTCGACGTCGGCGATTTCGATGAGGTCGCCATGATCGCCGCCGAGGCCCACGACGTCGTCGGCATAGCTTTCCCGCGTCAGGCCGGCGATCAGCGGCCCCTCGTGCCGCCGCTCGATGGAGAGCAGGGTCCGCTCCGGGCCGCTGCGCACCAGCAGCCGGCCGGCGCAGGCGATCTGGGGATCGAGCACGCCGCGGCGAAACAGCCCCTCGAAGCCGAAGAACACCGCCCGGACGAACTCCAACAGCGTGGTCTTTCCGGTCTCGTTGGTGCCATAGAGCACCTGCACGCCCGGCCCCAGCCGGTCGATGGCGACACGCGAGAGGGCGCCGAACTTTTCGGCGTCGATGCGTTCGATGAACATGGGGCCTCCGCTGCGGGGGCGAGGGACGATGACGAGACCGGGTCAGGTTGATTCGACGAGTTCGAGCGCCAGCCAGCCGGCCTCGCGGGCCATGTCGGCCGGGATGACGGGCGCGGGTGACTGCTCGATGGCGGACACGATGTCGGCGAGCGCCGACGAGAACGATGTGGTGGTGCCGGGTCGGCTGCCGGAGCGGGCGTGCCCCAGCGGCGCGAGCGACTCGCCCGGGTCGGCGACGAGGTCGCGGCACCAGATGCGGAACGTCTTGGCGTCGTAGAGCTGCCGCACACGAGCCAGGGTTTCGGCCGCGATCTCCGCCACACGCACCCGCCGGGCCACACTCGTGCCGCACTCGATGGAGCAGCGGACGATCTCGAGGGCGGCGTGCCCCGCGGCAGGCAGGGCCTCGAGCGCCGACCAGATCGCGGTCGCCAGCTCCTCGTCGCCGCCGGCCGCCGACTCCACCGCCAGGGTGCGCCAGGCGATGCGGTGCGTGGCCGTCTCCTGCCAGCTGGCCCGCCAATCGGTGTGCGGGGCGGCGAGCGGCCCGGGGCCGGCGGGATCGCGGTGGAAGAGGGTCAGGCCGCAGCAGCCGCCCGGGCTCGCTTCGTGTCCCGATCGCGCCTGCAGGGCAGGCAGATGATGCAGGCCCGGCGGCAGGTGCTGCGGCCGCCGCGAGCCCCAGACCCAGAACGTGGCGGGGTGCGACCAGGCGGGCGATGCCGCGGCGGCCGCCGCGAAGGCGGCCGGCGTGAGCGGCACGCCGGCGGGCCCGGATGCGTCCGCGGCGAGCGCGGGATGGACCGCATCGTGCGGCTTCGCGGCCGCGGGCAGATCCCAGCGCTCGGCCTGCCACAGGGCCGTGTCCCAGCCCACGACGATCCGTCGGTGGAGCGGCGCGGGGCCGTCGAGGGGGCCGGCGGCCGTGCCTGCCGCGGGCCCGTGGGCGGAGGCGATCTCGACGAGCAGACCGTGAACATCAAGTTCGAGCGGCGCCAGCGGCGTCACGAAGTGCAGCCCGGCCGGCTCTCCGAGCATCCGCGAGATGGCGTGGCAGGCGGCCGAGTCGTCGGCGACGTAGACGGTGCGGCAGCCGCGGGTGGCGAGGTCGGTGACCATCGTGCGCAGGGCGGCCGCCTGGGCCGGGCTCGCGCGGGTCGGATCGAGCAGTCGGCCGCAGATCACGAGTGCCGCCGCGCGATTCGCATCCGCGAAGGCCACCGCGGCCGCGAGCGCCTCCCGGGCGGCGGTGGCGATCGCTTCGGCCACGGCCGGCGGTGCGTCCTCCGGTGCCGGCAGCGGTCGGTCAAGCGCCGGGTCGAAGGCGAAGACGAGATCGGCCATGGCGACACCTCCATGTGGCCGGACAACGCCGGCGGGCCACGCACCGAATCCGGCGGGCCGCCCGCGGCGCCCTGGTGCCGATCCGTGGCCGTGAATCAGGGAAAGATGGGGGCAATGTAACGCCGCGCGGGCGGATGCCGCCAGCCGAAAAACGTCCGGCCAAGACACGCGGGCGCCGCGGCTTTTTTCCCGGCCGACGGCCCGTCATGCCGTCAGAGGCGGGGGGGAGGCGGCGAAGGCGGTGACCAGCGCGGTGGCCCAGGCCTCGGCGTTCTCCCCGGGGCCGACCGCGGCGAGCACACGCCCGCGGAGCAGAACCCCCTTCTCGAGAGCGGAGGAGAACAGCCAGCAGGCGACTGCCATCCGGCCTGCGGCGCGGCGCACGAGCAGCCGCCGCGCGTCCGCCTGATGGGCCGCGAACAGGACTGCCGGGGCGGGCGCCGCAGTCCGGCACCGGATGAGGATGCCGGCCGCGTCCGTCGGCAGCTCGGCCCCGCTCGTCCAGTTCACGTTCGACGCATCGCGGCTCCAACGCAGATCCCCATCGGCCACGTCGGCAGTGACTGCCAGCGCCGCATCGCTGTGCACGATCGCGGTCTGCGCCGAGAGCGTGAGTTCCCAGGCGGTGCAGGCACCGGCCGCCGGCACATGGAGCGGCCGCCACAGCGCCGTGGCCCGCAGTCGCCGTGGGTCGGCCGGTTCGTAGCTTGCGATCAGGTCGTCGCCCCGCACCCAATGGTCGCCGGCCCGGCAGGGCGTCCGCAGATCGACTCCCAGCAGCGCGTCGCCCGCCGGCAGCACGATCCCGCGGGCCGGGGCGTCGAGATCGAGTCGGCCGCCGGCGGCAGCGGTCGCGATCCGATCGACGATCGACCAGGCGGGGGCGGTTGCTTCCGGGCTGGGCATGTTGAGACGCTCCGCGGGAGGGGACGGACCGCCGATTGTAGCCGGAGCGAATCGGCTACCATGACTCGAGGGCAGGGCCGCCGTCGTGGTGGCGGCCCATGATTCCGCGGCAGTCCCCAGCATGACCTCATTTCAAGCGGCTGATCCGCTCACCGTCTGTGAGGCCGCCGCGCGGGCGGCGGGTCGGGTGCTGCAGGACTGGGTCGGCCGGTTTGGCGTGTCGAGCAAGGGACCTCGCGATCTCGTGACCGAGGCCGACTTCGCGGCCCAGCGGGAAGTCCGGCGGGTCGTCCTCGCCGCCTTTCCGGAGCATGGCTTCGTCGGCGAGGAGGCGGAGCCGGGTGCGGGGCAGCCCGCGTCGGGGCAGGTCGGCCACGCGGGGAGCGGCACCCGCTGGATCGTCGATCCGCTCGACGGGACCACCAACTATGTCCATGGGTTTCCGGCCTATTGCGTCTCGGTCGCGTTGGCCGTCGACGACGCGATCGAGGCCGGCGTCATCTTCGATCCCGTGCGCGGTGAGTGTTTCACGGCGCGGCGCGGTGGCGGCGCCTTCCTCGACGGCCGACCGATCCGGGTGCCGGCCGTTGCGGCGCTCGAAGATGCAATCGTGGCGGTCAGTTTTCCGCCGCAGGTGGCGGCCGAGTCGGCGGCCGTGGCCGACTTCCTCGCCGTCGTGCCGCGGGCGCACTCGATTCGGCGCACCGGCTCCACGGCGATCAATCTCGCCTATGTCGCCTGCGGCCGGCTGCACGCCTTCTGGGCGCGGCGGATCGCCTGTTGGGATGCGGCGGCGGGCCTGTTGATCGCCCGCGAGGCGGGGGCCACGGTCGAGCCCTTCGCCGCCCCGGGAATCGAGGTGCCCCTCGATGATCCGGCCTTCATCGTGACGAGCACGCCGCCCCTGATGGCCGAACTCCGGGCGACGCTGGGGGCTGGGCGTCAGGCCGCCATGCCGGCTGCCGCATGTTCCGGTCATGACGGTCATGACGGCTGCGGAAAATGAAGAGAATGGCCGCTTTGCGGGGAGTTGCGGGGTAGGCTTAGGGTGGTTCTCACGCACGACGCGTCTGGCTCCGCCTCCCTTTCGACTCCGTCCATGAAGCCCGCGCAGGCCAACGTCAGACTCCGCCTCCTGATCGCGGCAGTCCGCGGTCTGGTCGCCGTTGCCTGCATGGCGGGGATGGTGCCGGGGCAAGCGCCGCCCCAGCCGACCGGTGATTCGGTGCGGGTCGAGGAGCGGAAGCCCGAGATTTTTTATCTGGAGGATGATTCCGGCGGCCTCGTCCCGGTGCCGGGGTTCCGCTATCGGGACTTCGTCGAACTGTTGCGGCTCAAGGAGGGACTGCCTGGCCCCGCCCTGCCGCCTGCAGCCGTGCTCGAGGAGATCCGCGTGCAGGCCGATCTCACCGCGGTCGCCGCGGGCACCTGTCCGGCCACCGTGGTGTGCACGATTCGCCAGTCGCGACGCGGGTGGGTCGAGGTGCCGCTCGGATGCGCGGGGCTCATTCTCACGCAACCACCGCGGCATGAGGGGCCGGGGCGACTGCTCGTCGATGGGGCGCCGGAGGGGCGCGGCTATCGTGCATGGCTCGAGGCTCCGCCCGAGGCCGGTGCCGAGCCGCGACACACGGTCACGCTCGAGGGCCGGATTGCCGTCGATGCGCCCGTCGGCCGCGAAGCGATCGTCCTCCACCTGCCGGCGGCCACCGCCTCGGCGGTGGAACTCCGCTCGGCCCGCACGGATCCAGAGGTCGTGGTCCAGCCGCCGCCGGCCGCCCGGAAGGCGCGGCCCCGGGAGGCGGGGGGCACGGACGTCACGCTGTCGGGCATCGTCGGGACCACCACCATCAGCGTCGGAGAACGATTCGCGGCCGACGCCAGCCGCATGCCGGTGGCCGAGGCCATGGTGGAGAGCGTCGTGCGGATCGACGGCCGTGATGCCGTGACGCAGGCGCGGATCAAACTCCGCGGCCTGGCGGAGGCGGCTCCGACGGTGCGGATCACCCTGCCGCCATCCGCGACGCTGCGGAGCGTTCGCGCGCCGGCCGCAGAGGTCGGTCGCGGCGGCACGGCCGACGCGCCGAGCATCGACGTGGCGGTGGTTCGTGGACCCGATGGCAACGCCGTCGTCGAACTGGAGTGCCAGCGGCCCCTCGATCGCATCGCCGGTGCGAAGGAGGCAGGGCCGTTCGAGCTGGCCGGATTTGTCATCGACGGCATCGAGTCCTGGCGGCAGTGGGGGCGGATCAGCCTCGTCGTTGAAGGCGAATTGCAGGCGGTGTGGAAAGAGGGGCTGCGCCGGGTCGATCCGCCGGCCGCCGGCCGCCGGCCGGGCCTCATCGCGGCGTTCGCCTATGACGCGCAGCCCGCGTCGCTCCAGGTGCGGGTGGTGCCGCGACGCAGCCGCGTGGTGATCGAGCCCGAATACCGCTACGAAGTCTCGGCCGAGCGGCTGGCGCTGCAGGCGCGGCTGGGAGTCACGGCCTCGGGCGCCCCGGCGACCGAGATCACGGTCGACGTCGATCCCACCTGGACGATCGATGAAGTTGGGCCGCCCGGCGTCGTCGACTCCGCGGGCATCACGGCGGAAGGGGGAAGGGTGCGGATCCCGTTCGCCCAGCCGCTCGTCGGGAACGCCGTCGTCGAGATTCGAGGCGGCCGGGCGATCGAACGCGACGCCGAACGACTCACCTGGCGGCTCCCCGTGCTCGCATCCGGGCTCGTCGGGCCGGCGACCGTCGTGGTGGGCGCCGACAGCGACATCGAGCTGCTGCCCGACAACGAGCGGATCAAGGGGCTGGTCCGCCAGACGGCGGCGGCGCTGTCGCGGACCGACACCGACGAGGTGGTGCTCGCATATCGGCTCGACGCCCGTCAGGGCGAGTTCGCTGCGACGCGGCGGTACCTGCCGCGGCGTGTCGATGCCACGGTCGCCGTGCAGGCGGTCATGGACGAGGCCGCCACGGTGGTCACCGAGACCATCCGGCTTCGCGTGCTGCACGTGCCGCTGGAGTTCGTGGAGTTACTCGCTCCGGAATCGGTCGCGGCCGGCGGGGCGCTCGAGGTGCGGCAGGGCGATTGGGTGCTCGATCCGGTCGAGGTGCCCGAGGCCGGCGCCGCAGAGCTGCCGGTCGGCATGCGCAGGCTGCGGGCGATCCTGCGGGGCCAGCTTCTCGGCGAAGGCGAGATCGTCGTGAAGTACACGCTGCCGACGCCGGCCGTGCCGCCCGAGACGACCGTCGCCCACGACCTGCCGCTCGTGTTGCCGTTGGCGGCGCGGATCACGCGACAGACGGTCGCGCTCGATGCGCCGGAGCGTTGGTCCGCGGAGGTGCGCGGCGACGCCTGGCGCCGTGACGCGAGCCCGCAGCCCGCCGCCGTCTCGCGAATCTGGTCCACGATTCGCCAACAGGACGTCGTGCCGCTGGCCCTCGCCGTCCGGCGCCGTGCGGCGTCCGGGGGGGCGGTGGTCGACGCGGCGCTGCTGCGGACCACCGTGCTCGCGGATCGGCGGGAGGACGTCTTCACCTACGCCCTGTCCGGGGCGGCGGAGCGGCTCGAGTTGACGCTCCCGGCCGGCGCCGTCGAGATCAGGCTCGACGGCCGCGCCGTGGAAGGCACGGCGCGGGCCGATGGGGCGCTGACGATCGACCTGCCCCGGACTGGCAGCGGACGGTGGTCGCTGGAGGTCCGCCGGTTGGTGTCCCGGGAGGCCGAGTGGGAGGCCCTCGCGGCACGGTTCGGCCTGCCCGTGCGTGTGCCGCTCGATCCGCCGCGGTTCTCGGCCAACGTCGTCGAGCGGCGGTTCTACTGGGAAGTGGTCTGTCGGGCCGACGAGTGGATCTTCGGTGCGCCGTCGTCGTGGACGTCGCAGCAGCGCTGGCGATGGACCGGCCTCGTGCCCGATCGGGAACCGGCGGTGTCGCGGCAGGCCCTCGCCTCGTGGCTACAGGCCGCCGGCACCGCGGACGGCCCGCCACTCGGCGGCTTCGAACCCGAAGCGGTGGGCCGGCGGGTCGTCTACTCGGGTGTCGGTCGGCCCGGGGCGGCCGCGCCGTGGCTGTTGCCGTTGTGGTTTCTGGTTTTGATCTGCTCCGGGATGGTGCTGACGGTCGGCCTCGCGGGCCTGCGGTATCACGCCCTTCGGCGTCCGGCACCACCGCTGGCCCTGGCGGGCTCCGCGGTGCTGGCGGCGGCCGCGGCACCCGACGTCGCGGTGCTCGCCGCGATCGCAGCCTTGCCCGGGGTTTTGCTGGTTCTCATGGCATGGGCGTTGCAGCGGATGAACGGCGAGACCACCGGTCGCCGCCCGTCGTCCGCCGCTCTCGGGAGAGCCGCCAGTTCCTTGACGCGGGCGGCCGCGCCGTCGCTGGTGATCACCGGATCGGCGTTCGACGGCGAGAGTGCGACGGCGCCGGGGCGGTCAGCGCCATGAGCCGTCGTGCTGCCATGCCATGCCGAGTTGCGGCTGCGATCGGCGTGGTCCTGTTCGTCGCGGTGACGGCCGGGGTCGACGCCGCCGAGGAGGAGCCGCGGACGCTCGATTTCCTGCGCGTGCACGTGCCGCGCGGGCGACTGCAGGACGTGCCGTTCGGTGACGGCCGCTACGTGCCCATGTCGGCGGCGGAGTTCGAGCAGGCCGTCGCCCGTTTCGGACCGCGGCCCGTCGCCGGCCTGGCGGCCCCGCGGCTGCTCGCCGATCGTGCCCGCTATGTGCTGGCCATCGACGAGACGGGCCGCCTCGCCGGGCGGGTGGTGTTCGACGTCGGTGATGCGGCGGCCCCGTCCCTGCGCGAAGTGGCCCTCGGCGCCGTGCGGCCGGGCCGCTGTTCGCAGCGCACGGCCGCCGGCACCGGCGACGCCGTCGTGTTTGGTCGACCCGATGGCACGGCCGCCGTGAAGACTCCCGAGGCGGGCACGTATGAGTGCGAGCTGAGCGTGGCCCCGGCGACGTCGACGGACGACGCCTTCAGGTTGCCGCTCGTGCCGGCGCTGGCGACTTCGGTCGTCGTGCGGCCGCCGACGGGAATGCGGCCGACGGTCTCCGGCGTCCCGCTCGGTCAGGCGGTCGTCAGCCGCACCGGGGACGGGGAGTGGCGGATCGAGTGTGGGCCGATCACTTCCATGGATCTGTTCTTCGCCAAGGACGACGCGGGGCCGGCAGGCGTGGCGGCGTGGAGCGACGTGATCGTGCGCGGCGGGCGGGTCGAGGTGGCGACGGCGCTGGTGCCCCGGGGCGGCTGGAAGCATGACGTCGTGAGCGTGGCGAAGCCGTCTGCCCTGCGGATCACCGCCGTGCGGCTCGCCGCGGACGAGCGGATGCTCGAGTGGATCGCGGACCGTGACGGCCGGACGGCTCGCATCGCCCTGCCACGGGACGTGGTGGGCCAGGCCGCGACGCTGGTCGTGCATGCGGTGGCGCCGGTCGACACGCGGACGGCCTGGACGGTGCCGCTGGTGCGGCCCGCGGCCGACGCCTGCTTCGGGGGTGGCAGCCGGGTCGAGATCGATCCCTCGCTCGGCGTGGTGGGCGTGGCCATGGAGGAGAGCCGGGTGGTCACGCCCGAGATCGCCGCCCGCTGGCCGCTTCCGTCCCGCCCTGCGAACGGGCCGGCCACGGCCGGCGCCGTGCTCCCGGCGATCATCCACTTCGAGCATCAGGCGAAAGACGCGACGCAGGCGATCAGCCTGCGATCGCGCAGGCCGCAATTGGACGTGGCCCGTGTGACGACGGTGGAACTCTCCCCGGGACAGGTGGTGGGCCGGGCTGCCTGTGACTTGCGGGTGGTGACCGGCGAGGCGTTTGAGGTCACGGCCCGCGTCGCGCCGGGCTGGATCATCGATGCGGTGGAGATGGTGGAGCCGTTCGATCTCGCCGCGGATGTGGAGGAGCGGCGCCGGGCCACCAACGCAGACGTCGACTGGCGGACCACCCGCAGCCGTGACGGTGGCGAGGAGTTGCGAATCGGGCTGGCGCTGGCGGCGACGCCGCGGCGCAGCCTGGGCCTGCGGGTCGTCGGACATCGGCGGGGTGTGCCCCTCGGCGGCGAGTTCCGCACGTCCGACATGGACATGGTGCGGTTCGACGGCGAGGCCGCCGATTCGGCCGTCATTGACTTCAACGTCGGCCCCGAGGCTATCGTCGAGATCGCCGCGGCGCCGGTCGGCATCTTTGCCGTGCCCCCGCGGCTGGAGCGGCTCGTCGAGCCCGGGACGCTCCGCGGCCGCATTCCAGGTGGTGAACGGGCGGCCGACCGTCGCGCCCGACTCGTGCAGCGCCGGCCGCCCCTCGACGTGCGGGTCGACGTGCGGCTTGCGGCGCGTGACGAGCGCATCGCCGAATCCTTCACGCTCACCTGCAGGCCGGAGGCGGCCGCCGTGGATTCCATCGTGGTGCACTTCTCCGAGCCGATGGGGGATGAACTCGAGTGGTCCCTCGTCGAGCCGGCCGGCGGCGTGCTCGTGGCCCGGCGGCTCGATACTGCCGACAGTGCCCGTGGAGACGGCGCACGGAATCCGGCGTGCGTCGAATCGTGGCTCGTCGAGATCACGCCCGCTTTCAGCGACGCTGTGACGATCCGCGGCTCCCGCGAGGTGCCGTTTCACGGGCCGCAGCCGGTAACGCTCGCCTGGGTCGAGGGGGCCACGACGGCCCGCGGCACCGTGCTCGTCCGCGACACGGGACCGGAGCGGCCGCAGGTCGTCAACCGCCGGCTCCGGGAACTGCCGCCGGTGCCGACCGTCGCAGGCCAGCCTGCGACGCTGGTCGAGTTCGCGTTCACCGCGCCACAGCCAGGCACAGAGCCGACGGCCGCCGCTGAACTGGTGCCGACAGCCGGGGCCGAGGCTCGCGCCTGGGCGTGGAGCGAAGCGATTTCCTGCTGGTGCCACGATTCCGGTCGGGTGGAGTGCGAGGCGGTCTACGACATCGAGAACCAAGGCCGCGATCATGTGTCGCTGACCGTGCCGATGGGGCGCCGCGTGGAGGCGGTTTTGCTGGACGGGGCCGTCATGCCGCTCGAGTCGCTGGACGGCGGCGGCACGGCCAAGGTGCCACTCCCACCCGGTCGGCGGCGGCTGCGGCTCGTGGTGCGGACGCTGGCGGAGGGCGCGCCGGAGCCGGGATGGTGGCGGGTGGAGCCGGTCGGCAGCGCGATCGACGTGCCGGTCCTCGATCAGCGACTGCTTGTGTTCCTCCCGCCTGACCTCGCGGTGGCGCCGGTGCTCGGTCGGTATCGTGAAGTCGGGCCGCCACAGGCACGGCTCGTGGAGCGGCTGTTTGCCGCCCGCGTTCCCGCGGCCCATGTCGCCGCCACGGAACAAGACCGCGAGGCGACCGCCTCACCGGCCGCTGCCGGCTTCACGGCCCGGCGTTTCGTCCCTGTCTCGGGCCGCAAGGGGGCCGGCATCGTGGTCGTGCGCGGCCGGTTCATGGCGGCGGCGGCGCTCGTCCTGGGCTTCGTGTCATTCCTGTCGGTGCTGGCGCTGGCGCGACGCGGTCCCGTCGCGGCGTTGTTGCTCACGGCAGTCACCGCCGCGCTCGCCGTATGGATCGAGCCCCCGTTCGCCACGGTGGCGCGGGCCGCCTGGTGGAGCTGTCTCGCGGGCTGCGGGTGTCGCCTGCTGGGTGGTCTCGGGGCCCCGCCCCGGACCGTGGCGGCATGCCTGCTCGCGGCCTGGGCGTGTGCCCTGCCGCAGGGCCACGCCGCGGATCCGCCCGGCGATGCTCAGCCGCTCAAGGTGCTGCTCACTCCGGGTGATGACGGCGACCTGGCACTCGTGCCAGAGCCGCTGTTTCGCGCGCTGCTCCGGGGAGGGCAGCCGGTGGCGTCCACGGCGCTGCGGATCATGCGCTGCCGCGTGCTGGTCGAGGACGGTCCCGTGCCAACGCCGTGGCGCCTGGTCCTCGATATCGACGCCGATGCCGGCGGCACGCTCGTGCTCGATCAAGGTCCCGGCGAGGCCCGATGGGAACCGCCCACCGCCGGGCAGACCACCATTCAGGTTCGCCAGGAAGGCCGGTTCGTCCGCCTGGTCGCTCCCGTCGCCGGGAGCCACCGGCTCGAGGTCAAGGTCCAGCCGGCTGTCGATCGCCGCGGCCGCCTGGAGGCGGCTGCGATCCGCCTGCCCCCAGCGGCCGTGACGCGGCTGGAACTCGTCGACGGCAATGGGACGGCGATTCCGGCGGCCGGCGATGCGGTGCAGTGCGATCGCGCCGCGCCGGACGGGCCCTTCATGCGGGCTGCCGAAGCCAAGCCCGGCGAGCCAGGCTTCGATCTCGCGGGTGCGGCCCGGGTGCGGCTCGTGCGGCCGATCGACCGCCGCGACAAACTCTCCGCGGGAGGCCTGGCCGCGACGAGTGAGAATGACGTCGCGTGGGACCTCGACGCCTGTCGGGTGCGGGCTCGATTCGACATCGCCGGTGAAGCCATCGTTCGCGCGGTCGTCGTCGCCGCCGACGCGTTGCTCGAGCCGCTCGAGGATCCGACGGCTGAAGGCCAGGTCGTGCGGCCGCTCGGCCGCGGCCGCTTTCTCGTCGAGCGCACGTCGCCGGAACCTGGTCCGACGCGAGTTCGCCTCGCCTTCCGCATGCCGCTGGTCGATCCGGTCGGCTCGTTTGACGTGCCTGCCGTCTGGCTGGAAGGCGTGGACACGGACGCCCGTACCGTGCGGCTGACGGCATCACCCGATCTGATCGCCACCCTGGAGTTGCCCGCTGCCCAGTCGGGCGACCAACGCGACGAGTTCCTCGGGGCCGGCGGCGACGTGTGGCGGTACGAGGCCGGAGGTGGAGGGGCGGCGCACACTCGTGCGCGGCTTGTGGTCGGCCGGCGGCCGCAGGAGGTGCGCGGTTCGCAGGCGCTGGCTGTGAGCCTGGAGCCCGATGGCATCGACCTGCGGCTGCAGGCACGGATCGACGCCACGTCGACGCCCCTGGTCGCGATTCCGGTGGAGCTGCCACCTGGCTGCGACATCGGCCGGGTCACGTTACGGGAGGACGATCTGGCGGCGCCCGACGCCGGCGCCCGCCCACCGCTCGATCTCCAGTGGTCCATGACCGAGGCCAATCGGCTGACCATCGTCATGCAGCAGCCGCGGGCGGGTCGGTATCGGCTCGACATCGATGGCCGGCTGTCGATCCGTCCCGCGTCGCGCGGCCGCGTTCCGTTGCTGCGAGCGGATCTGGCCGGGAGCAGCCCGCTGAGCCTCTCATGGAGCCGCGGTGGCGGCCCGCTGGTGGTGGCGAAACAGGCCGAAGTGCCGCCCGGCGCCGCCGGTCCGCTCTATGATCTGGCCGCGGAGCCCGCGCCGGCGGCCGATGTGGACGCCGTCAAGGAGCCCGTGACGCCTTCGACCGCAACGGCCGATCCGCAGGAGGCTCGTGTCGCGCGGGTCTTGGTCACGGCGGCGATCGATGATCGTGGCCGGTTGCGCGGGCTCGCCCGCTACGATGTCGTGGCGGCACGCTCCACGCTCCGCCTCCGGTTGCCCCCGCGGATCAGGCTGTTCGATGTGCTCGTCGACGGGCAGGACGTGGATGCTCGGCCGGTCGCCGCGGATGCCTGGGAAGTGCAGTTGCACGACGCGGCCTGGCCGCGATCCATCATGGTGGTGTTCTCGGGCGACCTTGATGCCGCCCTCGGGGCGGGACGGCCCATTCAGTTGCAGCCGCCGCTGATCGAGAACGTCCCCGGTGGCGAGGTGCTCTGGACGATCGACGCCCCCCCTGGCCGCACGCTGCGCGTCGCGGCCCCCGCACGGCTTCTCGACGAGGTGAGCTGGCAGGCTGCGTTGAATGCCGCTCGCGAGCGCATCGATGCCGCCTTCTCTCGGGCTCTTGCAGGAGCCGGCCCCGACGCTGATCGCCTGCGCGTCTTCGCCGCCGCCCGTGCCGCCGGCGAGGCCGCGCATCTCGAACGGGCATGGGAACATGCGATCGATTCGCCGCCGGGCGTGATGCCCATGCGGATGGCGGCCGCCGCCGATGGCCGTGTGACGGTGCGGGTCGTGCGGGAGTTGGACGTCTCCACCGCGGGGCGGGCGGCGGCCACCATCGGTCTGGCGGTCATCGTCGCGTGGGGCTGGCTGGCGGCGCGTCGCCACGGGCTGACATGGGAGTCGCTGCGCGCCGTGGCCGCATGGTCCGTTCCCGTGCTGTTCATCGTCGGCGGTGGCGGCTGGGCGGCGGGTCTCGTCCCGACTCTGCCCGGATGGCTCATGCTGGGGGCTGGCGCGACGGGGCTGGCGGTCTGGTACAGGTCGCGGCGCGCGGCCGCAGCCCATGACGAGTGGAGCGGCTATCCCTCGACGCATTCGCTGCGGGACGGCTGAGGCCGGTTCCGCCCGCGCGTTGGAAAACGGGGCGAAGCGGGCAAGTGAAAAGCGATCTGGCCCGGCCTGGGGTCGGCCGCTACCGTCCGCACCCTCTTGGGCCGAACGGCGGCCGCACGGAGTGGCCTTCGCGGGCCCGGCTGCGTGCGGTTCGTGACGACGGAAAGGATTCCGTCACGGCCTGGTTTGAATGCATGGAGGCACGACGGCATGAATCGCGGACGAGGAATCGCCCTGCGCCGGGCAGGAATGCGGCTGGCGTGCCTGATGGCGGCGCTGTCCAGCTGCTGGAGTGCCGGAACCGCCGACGCCGCGGGGTACCGAACGGCCAATTTCCTCGTCGATGCCCCGACCGAAGAGCTCGCCCGCAAGATCGGCGACGCCTCCGAGCACTACCGCCACACGCTGGCCGTCGAATGGCTCGGCCGGCCGCTGCCGCGATGGAGCCGGCCCTGTCCGATCAAGGCCCAGGTCGCCCCGCACCTCGGGGCAGGGGGCGCCACGAGTTTCGTGTTCGACAAGGGGGAAGTCTTCAACTGGACGATGACGATTCAGGGGAGCGAGGAGCGGATCATCGATTCCGTGCTGCCCCATGAGATCACGCACACGATCTTCGCCAGCCACTTCCGCCGGCCGCTGCCGCGCTGGGCCGACGAAGGCGCCTGCACGACGGTCGAGCACCCGGTGGAGCGGGCCCGCCAGCACCGCATGCTGATCGAGTTCCTGACCACCGGCCGCGGCATCGCGTTTCCGGACATGTTCGCGATGCGCGAGTATCCGGCCGACGTGCTTCCCCTCTACTCGCAGGGCTATTCGCTGGCCCGCTACCTCATCGAACGCGGTGGTCGGCACAAGTACGTCAACTTCGTCGCCGATGGCCTGGCCGGGGACGACTGGGCCGGTGCCCTGCGGAAGCACTACGGCGTGCCGGGCGTGGCCCAGATGCAGACGGTGTGGCTCGACTGGGTCAAACAGGGCTGCCCGGCGCCGCCGGCCGCACTCGCGGCGTCGGTGCCCCCGCCGGCGGCCAGGGACGGCACCGCCCGGGGCCAAAGTCCGGATCCGCTGCCCGCCGCCGCGGCGCCGGCGCGGGGGCCGGTCGCGTCGACGGTGGGCCGCACGTCGATCTACGCTCAGGCGGGCCGCACTGGCGCGAACCCGCCCCCCGCCACGCGGTGATCTCGGGATCCGCGGGCCCGCGGTTGCACGATTGGCCGCGGCTCCGGGCCTGGGTGCTCGAGCTGAGCGAGGCCATGGATGGCTCGCTCAGCGATCACGACAGCGCGTCGGCGTAGCGGGCGACAAGCTCTCCCGCCTCCACCGGCGTGCCCGGCGCCACGAGCACCTCGCCGATCCGGCCGTCGCGCTCGGCGTAGACCGTCGTCTCCATCTTCATGGCTTCGAGTGACAGGAGCTTCTGCCCCTTGGCGACCGTGTCGCCCGGCTTCACCGCCACCGTGACGATCAGACCCGGCATCGGCGCGCCCACCTCGCGGGCGTCGCCGATCACGGCCTTCGGCCGCCGCTGCACCTTCGCCTCCAGGCTCTTGTCGGCGACCGACACGCTCCGTGGCTGGCCGTTGAGCTCGAAGAACACGGTCCGCGTGCCGTCGGCGTGCGGCTCGCCCACCGTGAGCAGCCGGACCACGAGCGTCTTGCCCGGCTCGATGTCGATGGCGAGCTCCTCGCCCGGCTTCGGGCCCTCGAGGAAAGCCGGCGTGGGGAGCACGCTCACGTCGCCGTGCTTCGCCCGGTGCTGCGCGTAATCCTGGAACACCCGCGGGTAGAGGAGCCAGGAGAGGACCTCCTTGGGCGACGCGGTGCGGCCCACCAGTTCCGCCACCTTCTTCGCGGCGGCGGTGAAGTCGGCCGGCGGCAGCGACTCGCCCGGGCGGCCCGTCACCACGTCGCCGCTGCGGACGATGCGGTTGACGACCGCCGCGGGGAAGCCGCCCGGCGGCTGGCCCATGCGGCCGGCGAGGAGATCGACCACCGACTCGGGGAACGAGAGCTCGCGGGAGTCGGAAAGCAGGTCGGACGCGTGCATGCCGTTGGTGACCAGAAGCAGCGCCAGGTCGCCCACCGACTTGCTCGTGGGCGTGACCTTGACGATGTCGCCGAGCAGCTGGTTGCAGTCGGCGTAGGCCTTGCAGACCTCCTCCCAGCGGTCGCCGAGGCCGAGGGCCTTGGCCTGCTCGAGGAGATTGGTGAACTGGCCGCCCGGCATCTCGTGAAGGTAGAGGTCGGCGTCGGGCGCCTTCATGCCGCATTCGAACGCCGTGTAGTGCTCGCGGACGGCGGCCCAGTAGTGCGACAGGTGGCGGAGCGGCTCGGGATCGAGGCCGGTGTCGAGCGGCGTGTTGCGGACCGCGTCGACGAGGGCGTTGAGGTTCGGCTGGCTGGTGAGGCCGGCGAACGACGCGAAGGCGGCGTCCACCACGCTGGCGCCGGCCCGGGCCGCCTCCAGCAGGCTCCCCATCTGGGCGGCCGAGGTGTCGTGCGTGTGGAAGTGGATCGGAATGGAGACCTCGGCACGCAGTGCCTCGACCAGCTTGCCCGCGGCGAACGGCTTGCAGAGCCCGGCCATGTCCTTGATGGCGAGCATGTGGGCGCCGGCCTTCTCCAGTTCCTTGGCGAGCTTCACGTAGTAGTCGAGCGCATACTTCGTGCGCTTCGGGTCGAGGACGTCGCCGGTGTAGCAGACGGCCGCCTCGCAGATCGCGCCGCTCTCGACCACGGCGTCGATCGCCACCCGCATGTTCGGCACCCAGTTGAGCGGGTCGAAGACGCGGAACAGGTCGATGCCCGCCGCCGCCGACTCCTTGACGAACGCCTGGACGACGTTGTCGGGGTAGTTCGTGTAGCCGACGGCGTTGCTCGCCCGGAGGAGCATCTGGAAGAGGATGTTCGGGATTCGCTCGCGGAGCAGCAGGAGCCGGTCCCAGGGGCACTCCTTGAGGAACCGCATCGCCGTGTCGAACGTGGCCCCGCCCCACATCTCCAGTGAGAAGAAGCCGGAACACAGCCGGGCGTAGGCGTCGGCGGCGGCGAGCATGTCGTAGGACCGCATCCGCGTGGCGAGCAGCGACTGGTGGGCGTCGCGCATCGTGGTGTCGGTGATCATCAGCCGCTGCTGCTCGCGGACCCAGGCGGCGAACTTGTGCGGGCCCAGTTCCTGGAGCTTCTGCCGGGTGCCCGGCGGCGGGGCGGCGAAGGCGTCGAACTCGGGGAGCGGGGCCGGCTGGCGGCGGGCGGCGGCGGGCCTGCCCTTCACGAGCGGGTTGCCGTTGACGATCACGTCGGCGAGATACTCGAGCACCTTCGTGGCCCGGTCCTTGCGGATCGGGAAGTCGAACAGCGCCGGCGTCTCGTCGATGAACCGCGTCGTGCACTCGCCGGCCAGGAAGGCGGGATGTGTGACGAGGTTGATGAGGAACGGGATGTTCGTCTTCACTCCGCGGATGCGGAACTCCTGCAGGCAGCGCTCGATGTGCCCGGCCGCCTCGCGGTGGGTGAGGCCGCGGGCCGTGACCTTGACCAGCAGCGAATCGAAGTAGGGCGTGACCACGGCGCCGGAGAAGGCCGTGCCCGCGTCGAGCCGGATGCCCATGCCGCTGGCCGAGCGGTAGGCGGTGATCCGGCCGTAGTCGGGGAGGAAGCGGTTCTCGGGGTCTTCGGTGGTGACGCGGCATTGGATCGCGGTGCCCATCGAGCGGATGGCCGCCTGGTCGCCGAGGCCGACCTGCGGATCGGAGAGCTTGTGACCCTGGGCCACGAGCAGCTGGCGGCGGACGATGTCGATCCCCGTGATCTCCTCGGTGACGGTGTGCTCCACCTGGATCCGCGGGTTGACCTCGATGAAGTAGAAGCGGTCGGCGTCGGCATCGACGAGGAACTCGACGGTGCCGGCGTTCTCGTAGCGGGCCTGGCGGCCGATGGCCAGCGCCGCCTCACAGATGGCGTCGCGCATCTTCGGGGCCAGGTTCGGGGCCGGGGCCACCTCCACCACCTTCTGATGCCGCCGCTGCACGGAGCAGTCGCGCTCGAAGAGGTGCACGAGGCCGCCGTGCAGATCGCCGAGCAGCTGCACCTCGATGTGCCGCGCCCGCTGGATGAACTTCTCCACGAACACGGCAGCGGAGCCGAAGGCGGTCTTGCTCTCGCGCTGGGCGCTCTCGAGCGCCACCGCCAGCTCGTCCTCGCCGCGGACGACCCGCATGCCGCGGCCGCCGCCGCCGTGGGCGGCCTTGAGGATCACGGGCCAGCCGAGTTCCCGGGCGATCTTCAGCGCGTCGGCCTGGCTGGTCACCGGCTTGGCGCTGCCGGCGAGGATCGGCACGCCGGCCTGCTTGGCGAGGTCGCGGGCGGCGGTCTTGTCGCCGAGCGTGCGCAGGAGCTCGACCCGCGGGCCCACGAACGTGATCCCCGCCTTCGCGCAGGCCGCGGCGAACTCGGGATTCTCGGAGAGGAAGCCGTAGCCGGGATGGATCGCATCCACGCCGTGCTTCTTGGCCAGCGCCACGACCGCCTCGATGTCGAGGTAGGAGCGGATCGGCTCGCCGGGCTTGCCGACCAGATAGGCCTCGTCGGCCTTGAACCGATGAAGGGCGAAGCGGTCCTCATGGGCATAGATGGCGACGGTGCGGATGCCGAGCTCGTGGGCCGAGCGGAAGACGCGGATCGCGATCTCGCTGCGGTTGGCGACGAGCAGCTTGCTGATGGGGCGCATGGCGGGGCCTGGGGAGCGGGACTGCCGGAAAAACAGCCGCCAATCGTACCGCACGGCCCGAATTGGCATAGCGCGGGCCGTGGGCCGCGACGCAAACGCATCGCCCCACGCGCGGGCGCGGGGCTGCCCATGTCCCGTCGCCGGACGTTCGCGGATGCCATCCTGGCATTCGCTCACTCGGAGGCGTCTGCGCTCCGCCATCCATGGCTCCGCTGGCCGCCTACGCCGGCTCCTGGGGCATGGGCAGCCCCGCGCCGATCTCAACCCGGATTGCCTGGGAAGAAGTCTTTCCGCGGGATGGACTGTCAAGTGCGGCGTTCGTCGGCGTAGCTGGGCCGCACGTAGTCGGGCACGAGCGTGAACGGGTCGTCGCGGCTCCCCGCGGCGGCGTGGAGCAGGGCCACGGCACCGGCCGCGGCGGCGGTGGGCGTACGGGCGCCGGGAGGTGCGAGTCGCAGGTCGGGGCGCGTGGCGAGGAGCGGGCCGCACGCTGCGAGGGCGAGCGCCGGGCCGGCGACGAGGCCGCCGGGGGCGAGGGCGTCGATCCAGTCGGCGAGCGGCACGAGGCTCCCCGGGCCGGCAGCCCAGCCAGAGGGCGACGTCGTCGCCGGCAGGGCCGTGGTGGCGAACACCTCGCCGCGGCCGGCGTCGTAGGCGACGTGGATCGGCGCATCGGGCCAGCCCGCCGCGGCATGCGCCAGCCGCGCCACCACCTCGACTCCCGACACGCCGACGAGCCGCGCCCCCGTGGCCCAGGCAAGGCCCTTCGCCGTGGCCACGCCGACCCGCAGGCCGGTAAACGACCCCGGACCGCGGACCACCGCGACGAGCTCGGCGTCGCGCGGCCGCCAACCAAGTTCCGCCGTGGCCTCCGCCAGTGCCGCGGCCACGAGCCGCGCATGCTCGCCGGCGGCGCCGAGCGGCCGTGCGACGCTGCGGTCGCCATCAAGTGCGGCCACCGAGCCGGCGGCCAGGCTCGTGTCGATGGCGAGGGTTTTCATGGGGGAGGTTTCCCGCGGCGGCAGCGGCTGCGATCCTTGACCGGCCCGGAGGGCGTTCGTAGTCTCAAACGATCCCTCCAAAACCACAAGTTCGAGCCGACGTGGCCGCCGGGTCACGGCCCGCCACCAGGGTGCAGCAGGCGTGAAGCGGGCCATCATCAGCGACGTCCACGGCAACCTCGAAGCCCTCCAGGCCGTTTTCGAGGACATCGACCGGCAGGGCGTGGACGCCATCTTCTGTCTCGGCGACGTGGTTGGCTACGGCCCCAATCCCTGCGAGTGCGTGAAGCTCGTGCAGGAGCGGTGCACGCTGGTTCTGCTCGGCAACCACGACCAGGGCGCCCTCTTCGATCCCGACGGCTTCAACGTCGGCGCCGAGCGGGCGATCCGCTGGACGCGGGTCCAGCTGGAGGGTCACGACCGCCAGCCGAAGAACGCCGCCAACAGGCTCACCGACTTTCTCGGCGAACTGCCGCGGACCCACACCGTGGGCGACTCGATGTTCGTGCACGGCTCAGCCCGCCGGCCGCTCGACGAGTATGTCTTTCCGGAGGACATCTACAACCCGCTGAAGATGGAGCACATCTTCGAACTCATCGGTCGCCACTGCTTCCAGGGCCACACCCACATCCCAGGCGTGTTCACCACGACGCCTGAGTTTCACTCCCCCTCCGTGCCCAAGTCCGAGGCCGAGGTGCGGATCGAGCTGCCGCCGTTGAAGGCCATGGTGAACGTCGGATCGGTCGGCCAGCCGCGGGATGGCGATCCGCGGGCCTGCTACGTGATCCAGGAGGCTGACACGGCCGTGCGGTTCCGGCGGGTGGCATATCCCTGCGACGTGACCTGCAAGAAGATCCACGGCATCCCGGACCTCGACAATTACCTCGGTGACCGCCTGCTACAGGGCAAGTAGCCCGCTGCCGTGCGGGTATACTCGTTCGCGTCACCCCGGGAGCCTTTCGTGGAACGTCGTTACATCTCGTTCATCGCCATCTCGCTGGCCGCCATCCTCGCCGGCCAGGCCCTGCAGGCCTGGCTCTATCCCCCGCGGCCCAAGGCGGAGAAGGCCGCGGTGGAGCAGGTCACGGCGCCGCCGGACTCCGGCGGCCGGCAGGAGCCGGGACGTGACGCTGGTCTGCCGAGCGACCGCCCAGCCACCGACGCCGAGCCCGTGATCGCAGCGACCGCGCCGCGGGTGCGGCGCACGCTCGGCTCGCTCGATCCTGCCGATCCGGCGCGGATGCTCGTCACGCTCTCCAGCCGCGGGGCGACCGTCGAGCGGATCGAGCTTTCCAGCGAACAGTTCCATGACCAGGATGATCGGTCGGGCTACCTCGGCCACCTGGCCGCGAGCACGGTGCCCGAGGGCTGCCGGATCGGCGTCGTGGGGCCGGGCACGCCCGCCGCGCAGGCGGGCCTCGCCGCCGGTGACGTGATCGTGAAGCTGGCCGGATCGCCGGTGGCGGACGTGTGGTCGCTCGGCGACATCCTCGCCAAGACGAAGCCGGGGCAGAAGGTGGCTCTGGAGATCGTGCGCGACGGCAGTCCGCGGACCATGGAGGCCGTGCTCGAGCGCCGGCCGCTGGAGGTGGTGCGGCCCGAGTTTCGCGGGAAGCCCGTAGCCGATCCGGACGGCGAGCGTCACGACCAGCTGTCCTTTACGCTGGCGGTGGACTCGCGGGATGGCCGGCGCCGTGGCGAAGACGGCCGGGAGCTGCCGGGCCACGAGCTCGCCGACGTCGATTGGGAGACCGAGGCGACGGGCGACGGCGGCGTGCGGTTCACGCGGCGTCTCCCCGGCGGGGTGACTGTCGCGAAGGAGTATCGGCTGCTGCCGCCGACGGAGGCGGCCGATGCCGGCTACCGCCTGGGACTCACCGTGACCTGGCGGGCCGATGGCGCCGCTGCGGGCCGCGAGTCGATCGTGTCCTACGCGCTTGACGGGCCCACCGGCCTGCCGACGGAGGGCTGGTGGTACGCCCAGCGGGTGGCTCGCGACTGGAGCTCGCTCGCCGTCCGCGACGTGGCGCTGCGGTTCTCCGGCGAACAGACCACGCTCGTCAGCGGCTTGAAGATCGCCGATCAGGCCCTCACCCATCCCGCCTCCACCGTCCGCGAGGGAAAGCCGCTGTCGTTCGCCGGCGTGGACGCGTTGTACTTCGCCTCCGCGCTGATCCCGGTGGCCGCCGGCGCTGACGCGCCGGCGCTGGCCGAGGTGCGGCCGATCGCCGTGGCGGAGCCCCCCGTCGCGGCCCGGAAGAAGCTCGTCGACGTGACGCCGCGGCTGGTGTCGCAGGAGATCGTCCTCGCCGCGGGTGGCACGGCGACCCACCGCTACGAGATCTTCGCCGGCCCCAAGAAGCCCGACCTGCTCCGCCAGTTCGGCGCCACCGGCGCGGCGATGGACGACCTCGTCTATTACGGCTGGTTCGGCTGGGTCGCCCGGCCGCTCATCGCGCTGCTGCACGGCCTGCACGCCGTGATCGGCAACTACGGCATCGCCATCATCCTCCTCACGGTCATGGTCCGCGGGGCGATGTTCCCCTTGAGCCGCAGGCAGGCGGTGTCGTCGCAGAAGATGCAGGCACTGCAACCGGAGATGAAGGCCCTCGCGGAGAAGTACAAGAACGAGCCGGAGAAGCGGACGCGGGCCACGCAGGAGCTGTGGCGGAAGCACGGTGTGAATCCCGTCAGCGGCTGCCTGCCGGTGTTCATCCAGATTCCGATCTTCATGGGGCTCTACCGCTCGCTGGCGACCGACGTCGAGCTGCGGCAGGCGCCGCTGTTCAGCTCCGCCATCCGCTGGTGCTCGAACCTCGCGGCTCCCGACATGCTCTGGGACTGGTCGAAGTTCCTGCCCGACTTCCTCGCCGCCCCGGAGGCCTGGCTCGGCCCGTTCCTCAATCTCTTCCCGCTCGTCACCATCGGCCTCATGCTCTGGCAGCAGAAGCTCTTCATGCCGCCGGCGGTGGATGAGCAGCAGAAGGTGCAGCAGCAGGTGATGAACTACATGATGTGGTTCATGGCGCTGATGTTCTTCAAGGTGCCCTGCGGACTGTGCCTGTACTTCATCGCCTCGAGCCTGTGGGGCATCGCGGAGCGGCTGTGGATGCCGACGACGCTCCCGGTCGCGGCGGCTGCGGCCGCGGGCGGCGGGCGGACGATCGACGTGCCGTTCGCCGCGGTGTCCAAGCCGGGGCAGAACGGCAGCGCCGACGCGGCCCGCGAGAAGCGGCAGGCACGGAAGAAGCAGCGGTAGCCGCCGGACACTTGCCGGCGTGTAGCATGAAAGGTGGGCCGCCGCAATGTCGCGGCGGCCCACGGTCTGCCGCAGGGACGCGTTCCGCAGAGGAGCGTGTCATGTCCAGCGACTCTCCCGCGGCCGGGGCCACGGCCGGCGGCCCCCGGCCCGCCGTCACCGCGACGCTGCGGGTCGGCCTCGTCGGCTGCGGTGCATTCGCCCGGTTCTCGATGGCCCGCTACCGGAAGCTGCCGGGCGTGACGATCGCCGCCGTCGCCGACATCGATCCGGCGGCCGCCCGCCGCGCCGCCGGGGACCTGGGAGCGGAGGCCCGGTCGCCCGACGCGGTGCTCGTCGCACCGGACGTGGATCTCGTCTACATCGCCACGCCGCCAGCGCTCCACTGTCGCCAGGCGCGGGCCGCGCTCGAGGCCGGCAGGCACGTGCTCGTCGAGAAGCCGCTGGCGACGACCGTGGCCGATGCCGAGACGCTTGCCGCCCTCGCCGCCCGGCAGCGGCGGGTGTGCGTGGCCAATCTCGTGGAGCGGTACAACCCGTTGGCCGACGCGGTGGCGGCCGTGATCCGCTCGCGGCTGCTCGGCGACCTCGTGCACGGGCTGTTCGTCAACGAGGCGGCCGACGAGGGGCTGGCACCCGGCCACTGGTTCTGGGATCGCGACGTGAGCGGCGGCATCTTCGTCGAGCACGGCGTGCACTTCTTCGACCTCGTGGCCTTCTGGCTGGGCGCGGGCGAGGTCGTGGCCGCGGCCCGCAGCGTGCGGCCGACGGCGGGTGCCGCGGGCGACGGTGACGCCCGGGCCGTGGAAGAACAGGTGATGTGCACCTGCCGCTACGCCGCAGCCGACGGGCGGCACGCGGGCATCCTCTTCCACTTCGAGCACGGGTTTCATCAGCCGTCGCGGCTGGATCGGCAGGAGCTGCGGCTCGTGTTCGAACGGGGCGAACTGCGGCTCTTCGACTGGGTGCCGACGCACGGCGTACTGCGGGCGGTCCTCGACGACACCGCGATCTCGGCGGTGGCGGCGTTGCTGCCGGCGGCCGAGATCCGCATGGTCGAACGCTACGAGGGCGCCGCCCGGCAGGTGCGCGGCCGGTTCCGGCCGTTCGAGGCCGCCGCCCTCGTGGAGATCGCCTTCACCACCGGAAAGGACAAGCTCGGCATCTACGGTGATGTGGTCGCCGATCTGGCGGCTGATCAGGTGGCGTGGATTCGTGATCCCGCGCATCGGCGGCGACTGACCGAGGCCGAGAGCGTGGCCTCGGTGGCGCTGGCCTGCGCCGCGGACCGCCTGGCATTGGCCGGCCGGTAGTGCGGATCTGGCCTGACTGCGGCGGAAGTCGACATGGATGACGGGGTGGCGTTCGTGCCCGGAATCCCCAGGCTTCCGCCCGGGGCTTCTTGGGGGAACGCGGACATAAAGCCACCGGTGGCAGCCCGGGGGGATCGTTCACGCGAACCTGCGGCATCGTGCCGCAGTTCGCTTGGCGGGCCTCCGCCCGCTGGCAGTCAACCCGGCCCTCCGGGCCTGGCGCTCACACAAAAAGCCCCGGGTGGAAACCCGGGGACTCCGGGCATGAAAACCACCCCGCCGTCCATGCCGGATGAGGGCACGCAAGATTCTGGTTCAAACCCACATCGCATGGCACCTGGGAAGGCATGCGACCCGGAGTCCCCCGGCTTCCGCCGGGGGCTTCTTGTGCCGTTCGCGCGTGTCAAGCTGAGCGCAAGACTGGGGAACGCGCACCATCAAAAGGCGCAAGTCAAGGGACTTCGGGTTGCATGCGATCCCGCGTGCCATGCATGCTGGCGTTGCATCGCGAGCGTGTGGAGCCGCCCAATGTTCTCTGCTCATGAATTGATCGTCGCGCCGGCGACCGTGCCTGGGCCGGCCGCGCGGGCGATCGTGCGGCTCGCTGGCGACGGGCTCGACACGCTGCTCGCGCGATTGTTCACGGCCATCGCTCCCGGGTTCGCCGCCGCCGGGGATCCGGCACGGGTCGTGGAGGCGCGACTGGCCGGCGGGGGATTGGGCCGCGCATGGGGCGCGGTGCCGGTCACGGTGCTGCATTGGCCGGGACCCGGGGGGCCGATCGGCGGGCCGCTCGCGGAGGTGCAGTTGCCCTGCTCTGCGCCGCTCGTGGAGGCGGTCGTGGCCGAGGCCTGTCGGCACGGGGCGCGGCTGGCGCGGGGTGGCGAGTTCACGCTGCGGGCCTTTCTCGCGGGCCGGCTCGACCTGCTGCAGGCCGAGGCGGTGCTCGGCGTCATCGATGCCCGCACGCCGGAGGAACTCGCCGCCGCCCTCGACCGGATGGCGGGCGGTGCGGGCGTCGCCCTCGGCACGAGCCGCGCGGCCCTGCTCGACCTGCTCGCCGACATCGAGGCGGCGATCGACTTCGCCGACGAGACGACGCCCGATGCCGTGCCGGTCGCCGACGTCGCGGCGTGGCGGGCGATCGCAGCGCGACTCGAGGCAGAGCAGCAGACGCTCGCGGAGGTCGCGACGCGCCTCGCCAGCCGCGGCGCGGGGAGCGGCGACCTGCCGCGGGTCGTGCTCGTCGGCCGGCCGAACGTCGGCAAGAGCAGCCTCTTCAACACGCTCGTGGGCCGCGATGCGGCGCTCGTGGCCGACGAGGCTGGCACCACGCGCGACTGGATCGAGGCCCGGATCGTCACCGCCGCGGGGCCCACCTGCGTGCTCGTCGATCTCGCCGGCGTGCCCGATGGCGCGACCGAAGATCCGCTCGAGGCGGCGGCGGTTGCGGGGGCTCGGGAGCAGGTCGCCCGCGCCGACGTGGTCGTCGTCTGCCGCGACGCGACGGCCGCGGCGAACTGCGCCTGGGTGCTGCCGAAGGTGCCCCGGATCGACGTCGTCACCCGCTGCGATCGGGCCGACGCCGGGGCCGCCGGCATGCGCACGAGCGTCCGCGACGGGACGGGCATCGGCGAGTTGCGGTCGGCCATCACGGCCGCCGTCGCCGCCGTGCCGCCGCGGGAGTCGCCCGCCACGCTGCGCATGGCGGTCGGCGTGGCGGCCGCCCGCGCGGCCCTCGCCGCGGTGCTGCCCGACGTCCGCGCCGCGGTGTCCGGCAGCCCTGCCGACGAGGCGCTCGTCGCGGCGGCCATTCGCCGGGCCGTCGATGCCCTCGGAGAGGCCACGGGCGCCGAGATCGGCACCGATCTGCTCGATCGGATATTCTCCCGGCACTGCATCGGCAAGTAGGTGCCGATCCGGCCGCGGAGTCTCGTCCACGCATGGTGCCCGAACTGCAACCAGTCTGCGAGCGGCTTGCGGCCGGCGCCGTGCGGCATCAAGCCCGCGATGCCGCGGCCCGCGCCACGGTCGCGCGGGCGACGGCCCTCTCGGTCGCCGCCGCGGCCGACCGGTGGGTGGAGGCGGCGCTGGCGATCAAGGCCGCCGCGGGGAATCGGGCAGCCGTCGCCGAGGAGATCGCGACCGGGCCGATCGCCACGCTGCGGCTCTTGCTCGTCACCGCGCGGCGGCTCGGCGAGATCGCCCGCACCGGCCTGCCGCGGCCGGCCCGGCCGCCGCGAATCCTGCATCCGGCCGCCGGAGCGACGGGGCCGGAGTCGTTCGTCGGCATCGACCTGCTCCCCGAGCCGGGGCTCTTGGATGGCGTCGTGTTTCGCAACCACCGGGCCACGGTGCGGTGCGGGAATCCCGGCGGCGTGGAGGCGTTCCTGCGGTCGTGGCGTGAGGAGGCCCGCGAGCGGCCGCGTCAGGGGGGCGTGGCGGCCGTCTTCGGAGCGGGCAACGTCACGGGGCTCGCCGCAGCCGACGCCATCGCGCAGATCTTCGAGCACGGTCGCGCCGTGCTCCTGAAACTGCACCCGCAGCACGCTCCGCTCGAGCCGGTCCTGGCAGCGGCGCTCGGGCCGCTGGTCGCCGCCGACCTGCTGGCGATCGTGTCCGGCGGCCCCGACGTGGCCCGGGCGGCCGTCGTCATTCCGCAGGTCACGCACGTCCACCTCACGGGCGGGCAGGGTGCCTTCGACGCGCTCGTCTGGGGCGGCAGCGGGCCGCGGGCCGCCGACGCCCGCCCCGTGCTCGACAAGCCGATCACCTGTGAACTGGGCAACGTCACGCCGTGGATCTTCGTGCCGGGCCGCTACACGCCGGCGCAGCTCCGTTTCCAGGCCGACGCGGTGGCCGCGTCGATCGCCAACAACACGTCGTTCAACTGCATTGCCACGAAGTGCGTGGTCACCTGCCGGACATGGGATCAGCGGGACGAGTTTCTCGGGCTCGTAAAGATGCGGCTCGCCGGACTGCCGCCGCGGCCGGCCTGGTATCCGGGCGCGACCGCGGCCTGGGAGACGGTCACCGGCACCGCGGCTCCCGCGGACGGCAGGCTGCCGTGGACGTTTCGCAGCGGCGTCGATCCGACCCGCGAGCCGCGGTGGCTGGAGCGGGAGTGGTTCGGGCCCGTGGCGGTCGAGGTGCCGCTCGGCGCCGATTCGGTCGATGCGTTCTGCGGCCGGGCCGCGGCCTTCGCCCGCACGCTGCCGGGGAGCCTGGCCGCGAGCGTCACCGCGCCCGCCGGACTGGCGGCGCACGACGAGCGCCGCGTGACCGCGCTGGTCGAGCATCTGGAATACGGCGTCGTGGCCCGCAACACCTGGTCGGCGCTGGCCTACTCGTTCGCCAGCGTGCCCTGGGGCGGGTATCCCGGCGCGACGCTCGCCGATCCGCAGAGCGGCATCGGTCGTGTGCACGACCCGCTGCTCCTGCCGTTGGTGCACAACACGATCGTCGCGGCGCCGCTGGCGATTTGGCCCGCGCCCCCCTGGTTTCCGTGGCATTCCCGCGCCGACCGGCTGGCCCGCGGGCTCGTGGACACCTACGCCGCGATCGCCCGGGGCGGCAGCGGCGTCATGCGGCTCGCCGCGATGCTTCCCGACGTGCTGGCGGGCTAGACCGCATCTGACTTTGGTGGAGCCCTGGCTTCGGGGGCGGCAAAAGTCGCCGCTGCGCGGTCTTGCAGATTCTCGCTGTGGCCGCGGCGGCCACACGCTCGTCGAGGGTTCGCCGACCCCCGCGGCTCCCTATCCCCATGTGTCCGGGCAACGCTCCACGGAGGCCGGAACCGCTCTCCCTTCGACGCGTGCAGTTTTTGAAGGCGGACAGAGGTTACCCGTCGCGTAGGTCGGGGGTGCCCACGCCCCGTCGCCGGACGTTCGCTCCGGACATCCTGTCCGCTTCATGACACGTCGAATGGAAGGCTTCCTTGCCTCGCCCGCCTTCCAAGGCCGCGCTGGCCACGCTCCGGAGCGGCCGATCCGGCACGGCGAACACGCGGCAACCTGTTCAGCGCAGCGACTGCGGTCCGACCGACCGTAGATGGAAAGCGAGATCCGACGGCACCTGCTGGCGAGCATGTCCGCCGGGCTGGGCAGCCTCTGCCCGCGCTTGCGCGGCCTGCCGTTCGTGCCCGGCTGGCGCTCGGGCCTCGCGTCGTACAACCGGGCTCCCAGAGGCGGGCGACTCGTCGGAGCGCAATTGCCCGGCAGCTTCGCGAGCAGGTTCTGTCGGCACGTGATTTCCCGGTTCAAACCCACGTCGCATGGCACCCGGGAAGGGATGCAACCTGGAGTCTCCCGGCTTCTGCCGGAGGCTCTTTGTGTCGTTCACGCGTGTCAAGCCGAGAGCACGACGGGAGAACGCGCATCATCCAAACTCGCGCTGCGGGCTGCCCGGCAGGCGGGCACGACGGTCAGCCCCCTTCGCTTCAGGGCCGTCAGCGGCCGCGCTTCGCGGGGCGGCTGCGGCCGGCTGGGCCGGGGGCGGGCTGCGCCGGCTCGGCGCTGAACTTCTCCGCCTGACCCGTGAGCTCGTAGAGAAACCGGCTCGGCTTCGAGGGCTTGCTCCGGCCCCACTTCGACCGCGTGAGGCAGAGCGAAAGCACGAGCCGGCGCTTGGCCCGCGTCACACCCACGTAGCACAGCCGCCGCTCCTCGTCGAGCGCCTGCAGGCCGTCGTCGATCGATCGGCGATGCGGCAGCAGGCCCTCCTCCATGCCCACCATCCACACGCAGTCGAACTCCAGCCCCTTCGCGGCATGGAGCGTCATCAGCCGCACTGAGCCCGCCTTGGGCTTCTCGTCCTGGAAGCGGTTATCCTCCTCGACCTGGAGCACGAAGTCGTCGAGAAAGCCGCGGACGACAGCGGCCAGGTCCTTGCCGGCCCCGTGGGCCCGCTCGTGCTGATCGAGGGCGTTGGCCACCTCCTCGCAGCAGTCCCAGCGTTGCAGCGCCTCGTTCGGGTCGTCCTCGTATTCCTTGCCGAGGTGCTGCTGGTAGCCGGCCGCCGCAAGCAGGCTGCGGAGCACCGCGCCGGCCCGTGTCTGCCCCGGCTCGACCGGTGGCGCCGCCTGTCGCAGGGCGACGAGCCGCTCGAGCGCCGCCACGCCACCCGCTGCCGCCGCCGAGAGCTTGCCCGCGTCGCGGGCGGCGCGGAGCTCGTGCCACAGGCTGTGGCCCTGCTCCTGGGCCCGATTCCGCGCCCCCTGCACGGCCTGCGCGGAGAGCCCGCGGGGCGGCACGTTGGCGATCCGCGACAGGGCGAGGTCGTCGTCGGGGTCGACGAGCACCCTGAGGAAGGCCATCACGTCCTTGACCTCGCGGCGGTCGAAGAAGGAGCGGCTGCCGACGAGCTCGTAGGGAATCTGCCGCCGTCGCAATTCCTGCTCGAAGGCCCGTGTCTGCTCGCCGGTGCGCACGAGGATCACGGCCTCCGTCGGATCCACCCGTCCCTCCTTGAGGAGGCTCTCGAGGTCGCTCACGACCCGGCGCGATTCGTCGATCTCGTCCTGGGCCTGGAGCACGGCCGGCGGCGCGCCCGGCGGCAGGTTGGCGACGAGCGTCTTGCCGTGCCGCCGCGCGTTCCGCTCGATGAGCAGGTTGGCCGCGCGGATGATCTCCGGCGTGGAGCGGTAGTTCTCCTCGAGCTTCACGATCCGCGCGCCCGGCCAGCGCCGGGCAAAGTCGAGGATGTGCGACACCTCGGCGCCCCGCCAGGAATAGATCGACTGATCGTCGTCCCCCACCACGCACAGGCTCTTGTGGTCGCGGGCCAGCGCCGTGAGGATCCGCTCCTGGATGGCGCTGGTGTCCTGGTACTCGTCGATCAGCAGGTGGTCGAACCGGCCGGCCTCGTCGCGGCGGGCCTGCTCGTCGGTGGAGAACAGTTCGTCCACCAGCAGCAGCAGGTCGTCGAAGTCCACGGCCCCGGCCGTGCGCATCGCGTTTTGGTAGCGGCGGTAGCCGGCGGCCGCGAGCGTCCACGAGTCGTCGGCGTCGCCGGAGACGGTTTCGAGCGCGGCGTCGGGGCGGATCGCCCGGCTCTTCCAGCGGCTGATCCGGTCGAGCAGGTCGCCGGGGCGAAGGACGGTGTCGGGCACCCGCAGTTCCTTGAGGGCCGTGCGGGCGGCCGCCTCCTGCTCGCCCCGGTCCACGATCGCGAACCGCTCCGGCAGGCCGAGCTTGGCGGCGTTCCGCCGCAGGATCCGCACGCACAGCGAGTGGATCGTGGAGATCTCCGGCTTCTCGTCGAGCTTGCGGCCGAGCTGCGCCGCGGCCCGGGCCAGCATCTCCCGCGCGGCCTTGTTGGTGAACGTCACGGCCAGAATCCGCGACGGTCGGGCGCCCTTGCGCACCAGATGGGCGATCCGCGTGATCACCACCCGCGTCTTGCCCGTGCCCGCGCCGGCGAGCACGAGCAGGGGGCCGGGGGCCGCGAGCACGGCCTCGGACTGGGCCGCATTGAGTCCTGGCACGCCGGTGCGCACCGGGGGTCGCTGAGGCGCGGGCGCGGGCGTTTCGGCGGTGGGCGCGGTCATGGCGGTCGAATGTAGCACACGCATCGGCGCGCGGGGGCCTGCGGGGCGTGAATCACCTTGACGCCCTGTGCCCGGAAGTCTCTATTTTCACTTCGCACACAGGAGATGGCAGGATGGAATCGGACCGGCGGCATGAACTCGAAGAAAACGATCTGGCCGGCAGCACGCTGCAGCTCGTGGACCGGATCCGCCCGCACCTGCGCACGATCGTCACCGCCATCGGGCTGCTATTCGTCGGCCTCGCCGCCTGGACGCTGATCGCATCGCAGCAGTCGGCCGCCAAGGCCCGCAGCTGGGAAACCTGCATCGCCGCGCTCTCCAGCGGCGACGCCGCCGGGCTCGAGGCCGTCGTTCGGCAACACGCCGACACGCCGGCGGCGGGCTGGGCCCAGCTCGTGCTCGCCGACTCAGCCCTCGCCCGGGGATGCGACCTGGTGTTCAACGATCGAACCCGCGGCCTGGAGCTGCTCGAGGATGCGGTCGGCCGCTATCGCCAACTGCTCGCCGCCCGCCCGACCGGCATGCTCGCGGAGCGGACGGTGTTCGGCTTGGCCAAGGCGAACGAGGCGCTCGGCAATCTTGACGAGGCCCGCAAGGGCTACGAGGCGGTGATCGCCGACCACCCGGGAAGTGCGGCGGCGAGCCTGGCGGCATCCCGCGTGGCCGCTGTTTCCCGCGACGCGACGCGGCAGTGGTACGATTGGTTCGCGGCCCAGAAGCCGGCCCCGCCCGCGGCTCCCGCGGAAGGTGGCAAGGCCGCGTCCCCCGATGCCCCGTCCGCCGATGCAGCCCCTGCCGCCAACGCCGCCGAGCCCGCCGCTCCCGCGACCGGCAAGTGATCCGCCCGATCCCGTCGCGGCGGCAGCAGACGCCGCCCCTGGCACGGAAGTCTGCCTGCCCGTGGATGCCGATGCGGCCGGGGCGCGAGTGGACGTGTTCCTGGCCCGGGCGTTCCCCGCGCGGAGCCGGTCGTTCCTCGCCCGGGCCATCGAGAAGGGGGCCGTCCGCGTGGATGGGCTCACCGCTCGGGCCGCCGTGAAATTGAAGGCGGGAAGCATCGTCCGCTTCGTCGTGCCTGAGCCGCCGCGGGCCGGGCCGGAGGCCGAGGAGATTCCGCTGGAGTTTCTCCATCTCGATGAGTGGCTCGCGGCCGTGAACAAGCCGGCGGGCATGGTCGTGCATCCGGCCAAGGGCAACTGGAAGGGCACGCTCGCCGGCGCCCTCAAGTGGCACCTGGAGCGGTCGGGCGGCGGTCTCTCGCAGGCGGGGGGTCCGGTGCGGCCGGGGATCGTGCATCGGCTCGACCGCGACACCAGCGGCGTGATCGTGGTCGCCCGCACCGAGGAGGTGCATCACGCGCTGGCCAGGCAGTTTGAGCGCCGGACGGTGGAGAAGACCTACCTGGCGATCACCCAGGGCCAGCCGCAGTTCGATCGCGACGAGATCAACCTCCCGATCGGCATCCATCCCTATCAGCGCGAGAAGATGGCCGTCCGTCGCGACCACGCCACGAGCCGCGAGGCGGTGACGCGGTTCGAAGTGGTGGAGCGGTTTCGCGGAGCGGCGCTGGTGCGGGTGACGCCGAAGACGGGCCGCACGCACCAGATCCGTGTGCACCTGGCGGCGATCGGCTGCCCGGTGCTGTGCGACGGCCTGTACAGCGGCCGCACGGTGATCGAGCCGGGATTTCTCGGCCTGTCGACGGACCTCCCGCTGGCCGACGGCCCGTTGCTCGCGCGGCAGGCGCTGCACGCGGCCCGGCTCGTCCTTGACCATCCGGCGTCGGGCACACGGACGGAGTTCGCCGCCGCGCTGCCGGCCGACATGGAGCGGACGCTGGCCGCGTTGCGGACCGGGCGGCTGTAGCGGCGGTCTCTGACCGCCGTGTCCCCCGGCTTCCGCGGGGGGCTTTTCGTGGATCCGTCGCGCGTGGCCCAAAAAGCCCCGGGTGGAAACCCGGGGACTCCGGCTCCGGAAACCATCCCGTCCTCCATGCCGCACGCCGCCACGCGATCCCCCGGTTCGGAACCGCATCGAATGG
>Ga0315904_10001675_pt1 | contig 35160 bp, 58 predicted proteins | sample LakEriMetagenome_6_FD_203529 | JGI IMG/M metagenome (GOLD analysis project Ga0315904, IMG submission 203529) | Freshwater fungal communities from buoy surface, Lake Erie, Ohio, United States - Buoy 12 MA120 | ecosystem: Environmental > Aquatic > Freshwater > Lake | place: USA: Lake Erie, Ohio...
ATTTGCCTGTGTGAACTCTGTACCAATCCCAATCGCTCACTTGCTAAAGATTCCTTTCGACCCCGAGAGATGACGCAGCAGCCCCAGACGTGCCAGCGAACCTTGCACGTTCCCTACGGGCACGCCTCTCCGACGCGAGCTTCTTTTGCTCATCACCGAAAGCAGCACTAAGAGCATCCCTCTGGTTATACGTTTCCGTGTCGATAGCGGCAAGGGTTGTCTCCCTGTCCGCAACCCTGCGTGCCTGGTCAAACGTTCCCTCCAAGTTCGCAAGGGTGCCCATTTGGAACGGGTCAATGGTCTGACCCACAGAGGTGCCACCCAGGCGCTCCGCGAACGTCCTGTCCATGCTGAACCCGGCACGCTCCGCAGCAGCACCAATCTGGGCCGCACGGCCCTCCTGACGGATCTGCTGCTGAGTGCGAGCGGACTCAAGGGCAACGCCCTTCTCGTCCGTCAAGCCCAGCAGGTAGGCCATCTGGGTGCCCTGACTCACGCCGTAATACTGCTCAAGTTCCTGAGCGACCAGGGGATTCAGGGACTGCTTCGCAGCAACCACCCGCTCCTCAACCTCACGCACAGATAGACCCGCACCGATCAGTCGCGCATAGTCAGCAGGGTTGTCATAGAACGTCGTGGGCAACCCATAGTTCTGCATCACGTTTCTGTACGAGGACTCAAGCTGGATGTATTCAGCCTCAGACACAGCCTGACCACGCTTGATCAACTCAGCCATGCCAGCGAAGCGACGCTTGTAAATGTCTGTGTCACGGAACTTCATCAACACCGGCTCCGAGCCAGAGTCAGCAAGGCCCGTCTGGATCCATCCATCGACCAGGCCCATGAGGGTGGCTGTATCGGCGTCACCGAAACCGAACTGCTTGAACAGTCCCTCAAGGTAGCCACGCGAATTGGTGCGTGACTGCATGAGGGCTGAGTCAACCTGCCAACCTAGGTTGTCGTCCCAGGTGTAGGGCTGCCCATCGGAAGGCCGCGCAGGGCGAACCCAGGTTGTGCCGCTCCAAGTCCAGGCAGCACCAGGGCGACCGGCAGGCTCCGTGGGCGTGTTGCTGCCACCGTCACCTGACCCAGGCGGCTGATAGCCAGGAATGGGGCGCTGTGACCAGCCACCACCAGGAGTGGACACCCACTCAAAGCCAGGCTTCGCAGGCTCCGTCGGCTTGAAGGACCCAGGCTTAGACGTTTCCTGCCAGCCAACACCTGGAACGTACTTCCACTCCATCCCAGGCTCAGGCTTCTCAGTCGGCTTGGGAGGTCGCGGATTAGGTCCACCACTTACAGGCTTGTCGGGATCTCTAGGCTTCTTATCCTTAGCCATATCTAACCCACAACTCCCATCATGCGAGCCAGATCGGAGCCAATCTGCGAATAGGTATTCAAGGCATTGGTCGTGTACTGCCAACGACCATCCTTCTTAATCTCCTGAGTGAACTGCCACAACGGCATAGCCGCAGGATTGCCGTTCGCATCCACATTCATAAACGCCTTCTGCAACAGCGGATCCTGAATGTCGATCATGTCGGGATCATTGATCTCCAAGTAGCGTGCAAGCTGCGAGAAGTAACCAGCACCCACATCCCGAACAGAACGATCCTTAGACAACTTCCCGGCAAAGGCCGGGTACAGGGACTCAGCCTCAGCAATCAACTCATTCCAGGCGTCATCCTCAGTGAACCCAGAATCAGGATTCAGGATGCTCTGCGAAGTCCTCTTGAACCAGTCATCGGGTCGGAACACGCCGTAGTTCCTAGCAGCGTCCCGAAGGGTCCGCTCCTGATCCAGCAATACGCCGCCAGGCGTCAGGTCAGCCTCAGGGTCAGCGGACTGCTTACCGAACTGACGCGACAGCCAGACCCTCAGGCCACGCTCATCGCCCTTACCCCAGCCCTGGTAGTAGTAGCGGCGAGCAATCTTGTCCAGCACATCCTCAGAGATCGTGATGTTGTACATCGACTGGGCAAGATCACGGATCTTGATCTTCGCGTCGTCAAGGGCCTCCCGCCACACACCGGGAGCCTCCTGATACTCAAGTCGAAACGCCTCACGCCAGGACCCACTCTTCTTGGGGTCCTTCCACCAGTCCGTCTTCTTCAGCTCGGACAGGAACGTCTGGTCATCCCAGCCCTTGCGGATTGCCTCATCGAACAGGTTCTGCAACTGCGGGGCACCACGAATGATGCTGGCAGCCTCAGGGCCTAGGCGGTCGTAGTAGTCCTCCATGAAGTCACGACGAGCCTCCTGACGGTCCTCACCAGGATCGGCCTGCTGGATCTTGCGAAGCGCCTGCCGTGCCTTCTTCAGGCGGTCCTCAGCCAAGTCGATGTCAGTCTTTGAGCCGATCTTCTTCTTATCTTCCAGATCCTGCTCGGCAAGACGAATATCACGCTCGGCAATACGAATAGCCTCAGGCTTCCTGCGCCCACCACCAGTAGCGTTAGGGCCACCCGAAGGGGCATCAGGATCATTTCTCGGCTGGTCAGCCATCACACACCCCCAGCCAAAGCCTGCATGAATGTACGGAAGTAGCCGTCACCCTGACGCTCTTGAAAGTCCTCCTGGTCCTGAGCAAACTCAAGAGCCAAGACACCAGGATCAACACCGCCAGACCCGACAGCCATGCCACCATCAAAGGAGGCCGTGCGGGGGTTAGCCATCTCCGCTTCGTTCAAGACCTGAAGAAACGTCTTGTACTCATCATTCGACGGGTTGCGACCCAGCACAGACTGCATCGTCTGCATCAGCAGGCCACGGGCAGAAGTCGGGTTCGTCAGTGAGACGGAACCGCCTCCACCGCCACCTCCGTAGCCACCGCCGCCGTATGACCCGCCACCAGAGGAGTAACTACCAGGGCCGTCGGCGCCGTCAGACTGAGGCATTCCGCTCGGACTGAGATAACGCTCCTTGAGAACGGCATAGGGCGTGACGTAGTCGCCCCTCTGGCTAGCCAGGGCTGACGCAGCTACCGCTTCTTCCCAGAGAGAGCGACCCTGCTTAAGGGGGTGAATCGTTTCCGCTATGGAATCAAGAATTGCCCTTAGCCCTGGCGGGACCGTCATGTCATCGTCGTAAGCCTCTGCCGCCTGAGTCGGATTGACAGAGTAGTTCCACATCGGAGTCGGATTGGGGTCGGCTGGGTTCCCAAGAACACCCTGGTTAAGGGTGGAACGTGGGTCAGAGGGGTCCTGCGTGCCATAGACATCAGCAGACGAGTAGTACCAATTCATGTTTGGAAATGACACGATTGGGTCGCCAGCGTCGATACCGTAAGCGCCTTGCATGCTAGATCGCGAGCCAGTTGGTGAATCAGTTGACACGTCAGTGGATGGGGGAACCGGGTCGAATACCGCCTGATTTTTTGGCTTAGGGGACTGTCCAGGCTTCACAGAGCCCGACGTGCCAGCGCTTCCCTGCTTCACATATCCGTAACCGGGAACGTAAACCCTACTCATTCGCAGTCACCTCAGGTAGATTCGGAAGCGGAAAGCCAGTTGTGCTGAGCGGTCTGTCCAAAAGCTGTTGTCCAGAAAGGTCGCGGCCCGCAAGGAATCTCTCGTAGTACCCGCTAAAGTTTCCGGCCTGCGGGAGAAAGTTTGTACGTACGAACTCATCCCACTGCGTTGCAATTGACTGACGCTCTTCAGTTGATTCGGCAGCCTCATACATTTGCCTGGCGCGGAAAAGTTCAACGCGATAATCGCGAATCGTTTGCCAGGTTACAGACTTGCCGATCGTAGACATGAATCGACGATCCTTCAGGAGGTAGTCGATGCCGTCGATAACCCGCCCTGCGCGACCTGTATCAAACTCTGCCTTATCGGCTTTCCATAGAGCATTCTCGGGGTCATTTTCAAACGACTTCTCAAACGACTTCCACTGCTCATACAGCCAGGCGCTTTCACCATCTGGCTGTAGTGATTTAAAGCCATACTGAAGCGCAAGTGCGTCGCGCTTCGTAACAGCGGCATTCCACTGCGCCCACGACCTGCCTATACGGTACTCATCCTCACGCTCCTGGGGTGTCAGTCTGTCCCGCACCGGCTCGGTATCGCCGGGGAGATAGGCCGTGAATTGCCAGTTGTATACGACTTCGGAGAAGTCGGCCTGATTGAATGTTTGCTCATCCAGGAACAACAACTGAGCCAGGTCGTTCGGACTGTTAGGGGACTTCTCCCGAAGGTCGCTGAGAACGTCCTGGTTGCTGCTCCAGATTTCGTAGGCATCTTGCGTGGGGGGCATGCCTGCCCTGTTGCCCGAGGTTGACTGCATCATAAAGAAGAACTCGGGTCCGTACATCAAGCGTGCCTGGGCAACGGCGGCAGCGTAGTTGTTCGGAAAACCGGCCCGAATCTTGAACCACTCTCTGCGGTAGAACTCCCCCTCGGGTGTCAAGCGCAAAGCCACCGGGCTAGCCCAAGAGGCGAGTGTTCCGTCGATGTAGTAGTCCTGTGCGTTCTTGAAAGAGTCCTCCAGTTTTGGCATCTCGCCGCGCTGTCCGTCTTTCGCCCACTGATACATCTGATAGTCGTAATCCTGGATCACGACTCGGGCCCAGTCTTCATCACTGATTTCCTGGAAGAAGGGATTGTCAATCCCAGCAACCTCGGGGGTGTTTCTTGCAAGCAGGACGGCCTTCTTCTGGTACGAAGCCATAAAGGGGTCAAGCGGCACTCCCAGAAGATCATATTTGGGATCGGTGTTGGTGCCGTATCCGAACATCGCTTCCCATACCTCGGGATAGCGGTCCTTAATGGCTCTTTCCAAATCCGGCTTCTCGCGAAGGACCATGCTCACTGGCACCGTGAGCGTGGGAAGGTAGCCCGACTCCTGAGTGCCAAGGTTGATTGAGTTGACATCAATCTTCAGATTCGGATCAATTGGCACATTCCACTCATCGGGGAATGAAATTACAAGGTGCTTTGCGTCCTTCCAGGAAGTGATCTCACGACCTTCTTCGTCCGTACCGCCGAACTCCAGGATGTTCATCCAAGTGTTCGCCAGGACGGTAGCCCTGCCAGGGTTGCGGTAGGCGAGACGGAAGTAGCGATAGGCGGTGTTCCACGTAGCTGCGGCAAAGGCAGTTATGTAGCGCAACGCGAAAACTGGATTGGTCATTCTACGTACGTTGTAGAATGTGTTTTCCATCTCCTTAATCGAGCGCGACTGCGCAGTTGTGCGCATCGCCTGAAGGGCTGCTCCGTCTACAATCTGGCCCCTGTCCTGCGCGATCCTAATCTCGCGTTCCATTTGGCGCTGATACTCGCGGGTGTAGAAGGTCCAGCGAGCAAACCTAGATTCGGGCAGAACGGCGCCAACATTCCAAATGGCATTGATCCCATTATTGATGGCACGGTTGGCCCTTGCCAAGGGGTTGCCGATGAACTGCAACCCCGTGCCGTAGATCGGGGCAAGCCCCTCAATCTGTCCCAGTGCCGATTGGACCTCACCGGCGGTCCACTCTCGCGACTCTGCCAATTGCTTGCGGAAGTCCGGGTCAGGGAAATACTGCGTCAAAAGCCGACGATTTTCGGCGATTACGCCATCCTCAAACAGTGTGATGCGTGCGTCAGTTTTGGTGTCCCTGCCCAGCGGAGAGGCCTTGACCGAACCGCTCGGGCCCCCGCGCAACTGGTCGTAGGTCCAGCCCATTTTCTGTCGGTAGTTCTTGCCCGCCGGAGTCTCAAACCACCTCAGGATCTCTACATCGGATTTGCCCGAGAGGAGTAAGTTCGCGAACTCATCCCCCGTAATGTGTCGGTTAATCACGTAGGTAAGTTCGTCCCAGTACCGAGGGTCGAATGGAGTAATTACTTCACCCTGCTCGGACTGCCGCCAGCGCATTCCTGCGTTTGAACCGTTCAGCCTGCCACCCGTCATTGTTTGGGCAGCCGTCAAACCAGCACTTGTTTCGGCACGCAGCGCCGACCCGTAGTTTCCAGTTGTCGCGAACGGGGCCGGAATTGTGTAACTGATCCCACCGACGTTCATTTGGTAGTCAGTCTCGCCGCTAAACTCGCGCCTTGAAAGGCGCTCACGGGCCAGCACTCGGGCGGCGATGCGAGAAGATAGCGAGGCGCGCTCACCATCCAGCTTGGCAAGTTCCTCTCGGAGCTCCTGCATGCGCTTCAACGCCGTGGGCTCAAGCGTAAATGTTTCCTCACGGATCGCATCAAGCTTTACCGTAAGGTCATCCAGTACCGATTTGGCATCAACGTCGCCAAGATCAACGCGACTGCGAGCAATCACGAGAGCGCTCAATTGATCCAACTCGGCCTGTTCCACAGGCGTCAGTCCAGAAGAGGGGACCTTCTTACGGGAAATCAGTCGTGCCGTCGCCTCAAGGTCGGCGATCTTCTCGTCCATATAGCTGATACTTCTAATGACACTTTCCACGCGGCGTGTCGCGTCACTGCGCCCCGGCACCCTGCTCATAGAGGTCATGTCACGCGGGTCGTTGACGCGAGCAAGCTGCTCGATCCAGTCGGGTGCAATCCTCGCATCAGGATTCTCGGGATCCAAAAGGTCCCGGCGCTTGTTCTTTGCGGGATTCTTGAGATCGCGCTCAGCCGCACGGCGACCGTCACGCTGATACAGTTTGTCCCGCTGCGCCACAAGCTGGCTCCTACGCGAGCGGAGCCTCTTGATCTCCTCCATTGTGGAAGCGAGATCACGAGCGCCGTCCTGGCGCGATACTGCCAAGTCACGCAACTCGTCCATGCGACGAGTCGCGGTTGCGGTGAAGTCGGGATCCGTAAGTGCAGCCGTCAGGCCCTTAACACGATCAGATAGTTCTGCATATGTTGGCACCTCATCGACCTGGGTCCACTTATCGTCAATCAGGTCCAACTGCTGCTCAAGTGCCTTAACTTGAGCATAGGTAATCTTGCGCTCCTCTTTAGCCAGGTTTAGGTGCGCTGCACGAACGGCTGGTGATGTACCCGCCGAGTCCAGATCAGCAATGTGCGCCTCAAGTTCGTCAAGACGCCTGCTCTTCTCCAGATACGAAGCGAAGACTTCCTGCGCCTTGCCAGCATCACGACGCGCGGGGCTCAGGGGCAAACGATCGGCAACCGCAAACTTGAACTGAAGGATGCGACGATCATTGTTGGCGTCGAACCTCTTGAGCGCATTAAGCAACCCATCCTGTGGGAACAAACTGCCATCAGCCAAGATCTCTGACAGTCCCGGCTCAGCAAAGGAGTTCTTCGGCGTGTACCCAGGCCTAAAGAGAATGTTGGTCCGGAACCACTTGAAGATCAAATCCGCTGTCGCTGCCCCCCCACGAAGTACGCGCCTGGTCCCTCTGCCGCGCTGGGCGTATCCCGTTGTGCTGTTGATGCGAAGTGCCCAATCAAGGTCGTCAAGGGGCATAAGCATGCGTGAGTCCGGCAACTGCCGCATGGTTACGGGGTCAATGATTTTCCGGACAGGGCCGTCCATAAAGAACCCGTCCTGCGCTACCTGTGCCGCTGCGCCATCGACTTGCTGCTGAAGGCCCTCAATGATCTCTTCGGCGCGCTGAGCCGGAACGTTGTACTTGTTCACGGCGACCGACATGAGTTCCTTTTGCAGGTCGCGCACAGTTGCGTCAAGTGCCACATCTCCTTGCGCCTTAGCCGCAGTCAAGCGAGCGATCGCTTCGGATCGCCACTGCCACGAGGCGACTTCAAGGTTTGAGGCTACGCCGGTGTCCGGGTCGGTGCGGGTGACGGTCCAGGTGCCCTGACGCAGCGTGCGAGCGCTGCGAGAATAGGCCATCATCTCTTCAACAACTTCGTCTGGACGCAGACGGTTGTAGCTAACCATGTTCAGCGGCTGGCGGCTGCCAGCCCAAAACAGAAGCGTCGTGAGGGGGCCAGAGTTCTGTGCGCCCAAGGGAACCTCAACGAACGTATTGGGCCGATTGATGCGAGCGTCTGCCATTGTGCGACGTAGCCAGCGTTGAGCCATGCCAGCCGCATTGGCAATCGGTGCTACTCCCTCGCTGCCAATTGGCACGAAGTCAGAGCCCGTTCCGCGTAGGGCATTGAGTTTACCTGACTCCAGTCCCTCACCCAAAGCGTCAAGCGGGTCGTCCACCTTGCTTGTCATAAAGATGTCACGCACAGTGGTAAAGAACTCATCTCGCTCTAAAGCGGAATCGAACGTTGCCTCGATGACGCGAGCCATTTGGGGGGTGGGAATGAATTGCCCACCGACGGCAAATTCACGCGCCATCTTGTCGTTCATGTGGGTGAGGGACCACACTGAGTCTGGAGCCGTTTGGAAGAGGCGGCCCAGAGCGAGCGCGTCGCCACGATCTGCAAGGACCAGCTCGGTGATCAGATCCTCATTGTCTGTTCGAGCAATCAGTTGAGATAGCTCGTCGGCATAGAACGAACTCGGGCGCGTCCAGTTCGTCAAAAGCGGGGAACTGCGAACTCTGGCAACGTCGGTTTCCTTGGCAAGATCCTCAATCAGCCGCCCAGGAACGCTAAAGCGACCCTGTGTGCCGCCACTCGCACGGAACGCCTTGTAGGTATCAATGGACTCGCGTAGACTGTAGAGTTGACGCAATTCCACAATCTGCGTGTTTAGGCCCGCCGCCTTCTTCGCTGTTCGTGCAGCGGCGTTTACGCCCTTACCGCCAGCAACAATTAGGAACCCGGCGTCATAAATGCCAGAAACAATGGTCCCAAATGGCGAGTTGTCCCAGGCCCGTTCGTACTGCTCGCGACTTACCCCACCAGTCGTGGGATAGGGATTTGTGATTGCGCGATACAGATCTGCCTGCTCAGTTGGTGCATCCAGAGCAACCTCTTGTGGCGAACTCTGTGCTAGGCGATTCTGCACAAGTGCACGTGCGGGTGAGATGTACTCACTGGCATTCCACATGCTGACAAAGTCTTGCCACTGTATGCCGTCTCTATAGAGTGGGTTGACATTGTACCTAGATGTTGCGCCTGCTTGCAGGGCTGTAGATGTTGGCCTAGCAATTGCGTAGGACTCAACGGCATCAAGGAAGGTCAGCCCCGCACCGACCACCTGAGCCCCCGCGCGTGCGGGTGCGGTGAGCAGACCACCCGCCGTAGAGTCAAGAGCTGTTGACACGGGGGTGTTTTCAAACGGCCACAGCCAATCCGCGACGGCAGGAATGCCGCCGCTCACCTCACCCGTAGATTGATCGGGCGTTCCAAACAGAAAGTCCTCTAGGAAGTTACCCACCAAGGATCCTGTCGCCATAAGTGTCGCGGGTTCGCTGTGCAGTCAATGCGTCCAGGAACTGGTCGCGGTCAACAATTGATTCCCACGGAACCTGCGCCAGTCCCCACGCGACATCTGCATTCTGGAAACCGACCGAGTCAGCAGCAGCCGCGAAGTTGTCCCACACTGTTCCGGCTTTCCATACGCGCTTCTTCACACTGACCCCTGCAAATACTGAACGAGGGCTCGGAATCTGTCCGGCGTTCCTTCGTACGTGGCGACTTGACGCAGTACCGGCAAATAGCGGGTTACTACATCAAGGTTGCGATTGGGCTGGCTGGGCAGAGGGGCGCTCTCCGCGGGCCCAGGTCCGGGGCCGAACGGGGCGCCCGCAGTAATCGGCTCGTCGGGACTCTCCGTAGGAGCGAACAGGGGAGTAGGGCGCATGCCCTCCTCAACCACCTGACCACCGCTACGAGGCCGCCGCATGCGCGGCTGCTCGGGAGCCTTCGACATCGGGGCAGAGGTCTGAAGATCCATCATCTCCTGGCCCTCCCCGTACTCACCACCAGACATGTACCGGGCACCCTGACGACCATCCGTGCGACGCGACAAAGCACCCGGCCCTGAGACAGGGGCAGGATTGCTGGGGCGACGGTAACCACCCTGCTGTTCAGCCATCCTGCTCCTTCACCTCAAGCAACTTCGCAATGTCCGAAGCCGTCTCATCCACAAACTCTTCACGATCCTGGCGAACCCACTCATGCGCTGACTGGCCCAAAGCCAGGAAGGCAAGGTTCTGGAAGTGGTCTGCTGCGGCTTGCGCCATCTGCGATGCGAACACCATTGATGTGGCTACCGTGTCAGAGTTGAACCAGGGTGTGGCTTCAACAACGACGGCCTGCTCAACCTCAACACTCTGCTCGGTTTCGTAGTCCTCGTTTTCTTCCACACCCGGCTCCCTACCACTTCACTTTGTCGGCCCAATAGGCCGCACTCATCTTGCCCTTCGCAATGTTCTTCGCATGGCGTGCTTTAAACGACGCCTGACGTTTCGTGGGCTGCCTGTCACCCGTCACACCCTGCTGACCAAACCGGATCGTCTTGATCTGCGATCCCTCTTTAGCCACAACGACGTGCGACTTTGTGGGGTGGTTGGGTGTGCGCTTCGGCTTGTTGTAGCCAGAAACACCAGCACGGTCCAGGCGTGAATCCTTCTTACTTGCCACGCTTTGAGCCCTTAATGGGCAGAGGCTTAACCGGAGTCGGGGGCTTCTTGCCAACAGCAACCATCTTGCTGCCCTTACTCCCGCCAGGAAGTGGCTTGTAGGTCTTCTTGATGTTAGGCATCAGGACTTCGCCGCCTTTTTGTTAGTGACCTTGCCGTACTCAAAGATCTGCTCAACCTGTGACTCAGTGCGCTCGTGCTGGGCTGTGCTGTCGGGCAGCTTGCGACCGCCATAACCCTGACCTGTCTTTGTCTGGCAACCACAGAAATTGCACATGGCTACTACTTCTTCTTCGACTTGGAAGTTGACTTCTGGCTGGGCCAACTACGGTCGTGGTAGTAGCCAGAGGCAGACGAGCTGCCCTGACGATTGATTCCAGCACCGCCATTACGCCCAGATGGCGTTGCCTTCCGGGCAGCCGCTCGCTTTCCGGTGCTGCCTTTAGCGGACTGTGCCTTCATCGAGCGCCCTTACCGGAGCCACGAGTACCACCCGGCTGCTTCGCAGCAATGTGATCTGCCCACACGCCATGCGTCGGGCTGTACTGGTGAGGAAGCGCGTTCGTACCCGACACGGCCTTCTCCTGATGATTCACAGGCTGCACATACGCCGGGGCCTTACCGCCCTGGTTTGCGGGCTTCTTCGGTGCTGCTGCGGGAACCGCCATAACTACTCCTTATGCGATGGGAACTCGTCGTGATACAGAAGCGGAGAGATTCGGCTCACCGCGTGCTGACAAACCAGCCAGCAGGAAGTTCAGATCCGGCCTGCCGCCGGGAGGAAGACCCGCTTGGCCCGGTGCAACACCACGCACCCGACCCATCGCGTCAATGCCCTCAAGGGACTCAGGTCCACCACCCGACATGGGATCCTGCATGGGATCGCCAGGGACCGGGGAGGCGTCATCAACCATCGGATCAACCATGCCGGGTGGGGGCTCAGGGGGAGCGAACGCTTCAGCGATCACTTCCTCAATCGGCTTACCCTTCTGGCGTCCTTCGATGATGATCGCCAGGCGGGAAAGAATCTCGCCGGGATCCTGCCCGTTCTGCGCTAGCACAGGAATTGCCTGGGCATAGCCGGATACGGCCTGGCGCAACGCCTGGCGCATATCCTCAATGTCCAGCTTCTGCTCTTCCTCCGTCGCATTCAGCGAGAAAGGCAAGGAGCGGCGAAGCCAGTCCTGCGAGATGAGGCGATCCCCACGGGCCTGCAACCCAAACACCAAAGCGCGGTTAGGGTCCAGACCCGCCATGAGGCCATACTGGATATCCACCGAGTAATCGTTCTTGATGTCTTTCTCGGGGGAGTATGAAACCTCATACGGGGTGCCGTTATCGTTCCCGCGAACCGTCTTGCGGAACGCAGGCCAGCATCGCTCCTCCACCTCAAAGCAGAGGGCGACCAAATCTGTGTAGGCTTCCGCGAACATGGCATGCGCGGTACGCACCTGTGTATCGAAACCGCTCATCAGGGCCTGCACACCGCGACCCGTCACGATGGACGCATCCAGGTTGCCGCCACGCACCTCGGGGTAACGTGAACCCTGACGCAGCTCCTGATCCAAAATGCCCTGCTCCTGGAACGCAGCAGCAGGAACCTCAAGCGGGATACGCCGAATCTTCTCCGGTGTCGTAGACCGCAGCACGGCGTCTGCACCCAGGGACAGTTCCTGCACATCCTGGGGCAGGGCGATAGGTGCCTGCACCGACTTCTGTGCAGCCTCCATCGCCAGCAGCGCGAAACGTGCCTTCGCCACCTGAACAGCAATCACATCATCGAACTGCCCACGCGGGTCATCATCCAAACCAGGACGACGCACCTCCACGGCAAGGCACTTGCCCACCGGGTTAGGTGTGCGGATCAGTTCAATGCCGCCCTCACCGGGCAGGAACAGAATGTCCACGTCCTTGTCGTGGTAGCGAACAACCTCAATCTTCGTTGACGCACCAGGAACCTGCGAGAGAATCACATTCTCCAGCACCGGGAACTTCGCGATCAGATCATCAATGTGATAGTTGATCGTCTGGAACAGCGCCTTCACACGGTCCCTACGGTCCCGCACCGTGTAGGTGCCCATAGAGTCCAGCCACTTGATGCGCGGCATGCGCTCGTCCCAGTCAATCTCCACGATGCCAGGAACAAAGCCGTACGTCACATAGCGGTCAGCAGCCGTGTACGCCTGCTTCTGCAACTGCGAATACTGCACATAGTAGGTGGCGATGCGGGTGCGCTTCTCAGCGAACATTCGCGCACGATCGGACACCATTGACGAGCTAGAGCAGTTGAACGACGGCAGGGGAGCGATAACCTCAGCAAGATCCCGCGCCGCAACATCGACCATGTTCGCCACAATGGGGCGAGTGAAGGGGCCATCCTCAGGGAACAGCTCGGGGAACACCATCCCCATCTGACCGCCACGGACCTGCTTTATGTCACGCATGCGCTGGTCACGATCATTGTTCTGCACACGCAGCCTGTTGTAGAGGTTGGCAACCTCAGCCGTTGTCGGCACCCATCCTCCTACAGAGTCACGAACATGCGGTCACGTTCCGCATCATTTAGGTTCACCGTCGCCCTACCCGCCTTATCGAAACGAGTCACGAACGGGTTATTCACATGGGACCGGGCGTAGTTACTCATCGCGGTCACGCGATCACGACATCCCAACTCGGCAAACCACAACGCCATCACGATGTCGGTCTTTTGTGTTTTCGGTGCGGCAGGATGCCAGATCAGCAACTGCTCTACCAGGGCCTTGCTGGATTCAGAGATCGCAGTCGAAGGCAACTCAATCAACTGCCGCTTATCTTCCCAACCAGCCCACAGCGTCGTCATCGACGCGACACCGAAATCCACATCATGCTTATTGGATCCGGTGAAATGCTCCCGCAGGATCGCACCAGCACCAGCCAGATACTCCCTGACCTCACGGTCTTGGGTGAGCATCGACTGGAAGGCGTTCTTCTCCACGCGCCATTCGGTAATGCCGTACTTAGTGGTCCACTCTCGGATCAAATCCCTGATCTGGTCCGGTGTCATCGCTGGCTTGTTCCAAATGTCCAGCACGTAACGTCTCTGCGTCGCTGGATCCAAGCCGATCACCACGGCTGCCGTATGTCCCGCCATTGCCGGGTCCAAGCCAGCTACACATATCAGCCCATCCATCCCGTCAGGGCGGCAGTTCACCATGCCGCGAGGCATCAACCCGGTCATGCGGTTGCCATTGATGGAAGCCCGTAGTGCCTCAGCGGAGAAGATGCCCTGATCGGCTACCTGCTGCTGCTGATACACCAAAGCCCAAGCCCTGGGGGACACCCGAGCCCTCTTCTTGGCTAGGCGTGGCCCGTCCCATTTCGGGAACAGTCCATCCTCACCCGGCTCGGTGTCTTCACCCCTGGCCCCGGCCTCGGGCTGGTTGGACCTAGGCCACAGCGTGAACCAATCCTTCGGTTCCTCCGCGAACTCCAGCACCGCTGGCATCGCCAGGTACGTCCAGGGGCTGACCTCATCGGGATAGCGGGTGTTATCCCGCAGCTCCGAATACAGATCCTTGCTCGCCAGGCGGGTCCCCACCACCAGCAGGGCGCCCTGGCTAGAGATACGCGAGATCACCTCGGACTGAAGCCAATCAATCTGCTTCTCAAACTCGTGGGCGTTCGTCAGATCGACGCAGTCGTCCATGATGATCAGATCCGCACGGGCACCATAGATATGACCCCGAATACCCAGGGCCTGCACAGTCGGGTCCTTCTCACCAGAATCCCTGGCGTCGCCAGAGACGTAGATCATGTTCTGGTTCCAGGCCTCAGAGTTCTTATCGAACCCCCCGACCGGGGCGTAGTTCGCGATCATCTCGGCATACTTGGGATGCGTCAGGCGGGTCTTCACCGCGTACAGCATCTTCTTCGCCATGTCCTGGGTCTTTGACACCAGAATGATCCTGACGTTGGGATCCATGCAGATCCGGTAGGTGACGTAGTTGATCGTCACGCTCGTCGTCTTGGCATGCTCAGGGGGCATGTTCACGATCAGCAGATCCTGCTCGCCCCGCTCATACGTCATCCCCGGATGACGCCAATCCGGCTCGTTGCCCTCAATCAGGTCCACCACGTTCTGCATGTGCGGGAACACCCGAGCGCCCAAATACCTCTCAGAAAAATCTGAGAAAGACAGTTGCTCGCCCTGCACATGCTGCGCCCCCAGGCGCATCTGCCGGATCCGATCCGCATCCACCGCGAACTGGGCATCCGACCGCCGCCACGTCTCATACGTCGTGCGAGTCCGACCCGCCAGCTTCAGCGCATCATTGATCGTGCGGCCCTCGTTGTAATACTCAAGGAACCGCTTCTTCGCCTCAGCCGGATTATCGTTGCGCTTCCTGCCAGCACTATTCGCAGCCACCCAGGACTCCTCACCCAAATCAGGGGACACCCTGCAAGGGGGGTCACAGGCTCATATCCACAGCCTGTGGAAAACGGAACCTATATTTACTCCGGCGAGGGAGCTTGCTCCCGAGACGGAGCCAGGACAGACCTGTCCCTACAGATATAGGTCTACCTATACCTGACTGAAGTACCTATAGCGGCGCCCCCCTGAAGGGGCGCCTTTAGTAAAAGGCTCTATATGTATATCCCTGGTTTCAGGGGGGGTAGGTGGACACCTGAACAGCAAGATTTTACCTAAATGTGACGCACCTCACAGTAAATAACGGACATACAGGTACAGAACAGGCTAGATAGGAGTGGGGTCAGACAGGTACAGGGGTCAGCTCTGACAGCAAGATTACAATGCTACGCGGAAGGTGATAGGGATAATATTATATATATATAGATAGTATTCTTAACACCCTGGGGTCAGGCTGACAGGCGCAAGCGGTTGATCAAAGGCTGATCAGGGCAAGGGTTGTCATGCGGATATCACACCTAGTCCCCCTCCCACTCCCCAGGGGGGAGGGCCTGCCCTCCCGTGTGTATACATATAGGTCTGTCCTCCCCTTGATGTAGGACAGTAGAGGTGACAGGAAGCAGGGGAGACTATCCCCATCCCTAACCTACGGACCCGTAACCTACGCCACCGTAGCCTGTCTGTCTGGACCTAGTCCAGATTCTTACACACTCCAGAGCTGTGCCAGGGTTGATGTAAGCGTGACCTATCTGTTACCTGCCTATGGGGGAATTGGTATTGACAGGAGGATGGAAGTATGATTGACTGAGGTCACAACAGAAGAGAGGGACAGGCCACTAGGTCAGACTCCTACATCAAACCGGACGCCGGGGGAGTACTTAGGAAACCTTCCCAATACTGTTGACAGGTAAGTGAAAGTGTGGTAGGCTAGGCACTAGCAAGGTAAGAAGAGACTAGATGAGATGGAGGTCAGGTTATGTCCCGCGCCACTAGCGCGGGTGTGTATGGTCCGTCATGGATAGATCCAGCCAGGACTCCTAGAGTCGCGGCACGCCGCGCCTATGGTCTTCGGACGGCTTCCCATCCTGACGGTTGGGCTCCTGCCTATGTGTCCCGTCCTCGCCGTAAGCGGCGTGAGGTTGTGGACCCGTCGACGGGACTCCTGGCACCTATCGCACCCGTCGATGATGATGCTCCTGTCCGACGCTACGTCCGCTCGGACTACGCGCCGACAGGTCCCGACTACGCCGCGGAGCGACGACTTATCCAGCCGATCGTCATGGCAGACTTCTAGGAGGATGCTAACATGGCAGAGTACATCATAGAGTCTGCGACGGGTGGTACCTGGCGCTGCTGCTGCGGGAACACGGAGGACTTCGAGGGCTTCCCTCCCTACTCGGAGGGGTACGAGGTCAGGTCGGATGATCCTGATTGGAATGGGCACGACCTAGCCTGCCGACGTTGTCGCAGGGTAGTGAACGGGTGGCAGGCAATAGACGCACCAGACGGGAGTATCCGACTCCCGGTGATCGACAGGCCAGCACGCATCGTGTGGCTTGACGACTAGACGAAAGGAACACGCATCGTGGCTGACACAAAGCTGATCCACCCGACCCTAGGTTGGAGCATCGAATACCAGCAGGGCTCACGCTTGGCTGACCTGTTCGCTCCTGACGGATCGTGTCCGGACTGTGTACAGGTGAGGCCTTGGGACCACGCACGCAACCCGTCCGAGCAGGAGCCCTACACGGTTAGCGATGATGAACTACGCGCCGCACTAGATCAGTACTTGACCGACCAGGGGTTGCTCTCCCTGGCTTGATCCTAACAACGCACTAGAAACTAAAGGAGACAACGTGACACAAGGTATCTGGTCAGACGACAACACACGCTTCGCCAGCAAGAAGGCATTGACCGAGACAATCAAGGCAGGACACACGACGTATCTGGAGGCGACCTCAGTCTTCGGTAATGAGTACGCCGGGCCGCTGCGAGAGGCACCGGACGGGGCGTACTACGTCGTAGGTCCCGACCCGTACAAGTCACGCAAGTGGTACGCGCAGATCGTCAAGTCCGGCGACACGATCAAGGTGAAGTGAGGCAGACATGAGTGACAACTACAACTACTACGCCGACCACTACAAGCAACTAGTAGGGAAGACGATCATCAAGGTGCGACCTATGGCACCCGATGAGGTCGAAGACTTCTACTGGCAGGGCGATGAGGAGAGGGCATGGGTGCTGATCCTCAATGACGGATCAGCTTTGATCCCGATGCGTGACCCTGAGGGTAATGGACCTGGACACCTGGAGATTGTGCAGACGGAGGTGAGGGACGCATGAAGTGCGATTGCGTATGCCATGACCTAGATGTTCGGGCCTCTCACGATGCGAAAGATTGCTGGTGCGTGGCATGAAGGTGCATCTGGTCCCGAAGACCAACAACAAGAAGACGGGCAAGGTCGCTGCTACCTACATCACGGGCGATACCTGTCCTGATCGGTGCCCATTCCTGAAGATTTGCTACGCCAATCAGGGCAAAATGGGTAACAGTCCATTCAAGACCGCAGAAAGGTACGGCACCGAGGATCTGACACGCACGGCTGACGGTATCCGCAACCTGCCGCAAGGCACGCTAGTCCGACACGCTGTGTCGGGGGAGCCAACCGCTGAGTACGTCGCTGAGATTGGACAGGCGCACATTGACAGGCCCGACACGCTGGGGTGGACGTACCTGCACTCCTGGCCTGATCGCACACCCGCAGAGTTTCCGTCCAACCTTGTGCCTAACGCATCATGCGAGACACCTGAGGAGTTGGAGAAGGCAGCGGCTAACGGGTGGGACACGGTGCTGGTGGCTACGGGGGAGGACGATGAGCTGATCGGGCAGAAGGTGGCAGGCAAGCGCGTCATCGTGTGCCCTAATCAGACACGCGGGGTGACTTGCGCCGAGTGCAGACTGTGCATGAAGAGGGATCGTGCGGTGACGATTGCGTTCCTGCCGCACGGTGCAAAGAACATGATCGGGCTTGCCGTTGCTTCTAAGCGGTGAGATACTTACACTACACAACGAAACGAAAGGAAAGATCATGGGAGATCGCGCAAACTTTGGACTGAAGCAGCACGACGGGAACACGCTCTACATCTACGGGCATTGGGCGGGGGAGGGGATGCTCGCGACGTTCGCCCGTGCCCTGGATCGTGCATCACGGGCAGGACGCCTGCCAGGTGATGAGGCCTACGCCAATCGCATCATCATCAGCGAGATCGTGGATCGACCTGACCTGGATACGGGCTGGGGCGTGACGCTGAACTACGTCAGCGACAACGAGCATCCGATCCCGGTCTACGACTACAGCACCGACACGGTTTCGCTGTACGACTACGACTGGCAGACAGGCATCGCAAGCGAGCCAGGCGTCACGGTCAAGCGTGAAGACTTCATCGCTGCTGCACTAGTCAAGGAGGCATGACATGAACAGCACGCAGCACAGGATTAACCAGTTCCAGGTGTGGCTAGAAGCACACCCTGCACGCAACAGCAACGACAATCCTGACTTCCTTGAGGCGATTGCCACGCTTGATGAGGCCTTGTCTGCTGCGTTCCTGGCGGCGTTCGACCTTGACGAGAAGGAGGCCCGACATGGCTGAGGTGACGAGCGGGAACATGACGGCGCTGCTTCTCACGCCTGACGAGATAAAGGCTGTGTGTGAAGTGCTGGAGGATTACTCCATGCAGGGCAGGGATTGCCCTGGCCCTTCTTACGACGCCTGCCGTGCCAATGTGCGGCAGTTGCGCGAGCTGTATGACGCGCTTGGCCTGGTGGATTACACGGAAGAAATGGAGGTGTGACATGCGTGACGAGATGGAGTACGAGGGCATGACATTTCAGGCGTGGCCGGAGCATGGCTGCTGGTACGAGAAGGGCAGGACTAATGAGATGGGGGCTATGCACATTCCTATGAGTGTGAGTGGTGCGCCTGTGTTCGATGACATGGGTCAGGTTGAGGTCTTGTGGGAGGAGGCGTGATGAGCGCACCTATCCCTGAGCTGATCCTGCTCGTGTTCATCATGTTCATTGGATTCCCTGTGGCTGTGGCTGTGTGGGATGAGTACCGCTGGATGCGTTACCGCCAACACAAGGAACGCAGGCATGACCTGATACTAACAACGAGGAAGGAACAAGGGTATGAGTGAGTGTGGACTGTACCGCCTGGGCCTGTGTCCTGACTGTCAGGAGCAGGAGGACCGGGAGGCTGCGGCTGCGGCCTATGACGCATGGGTGGACAACCAGATCAAGTGGGAGAAAGAGGAGCGTCTGCTTGGGGCTGACGCATGAGGCTGCTGGATCTGTTCTGTGGCGCAGGCATGGCCTCAGACGGGTATCACGCTGCCGGGTTCACCGAGGTCGTGGGCTGGGACATCAACGCACAACCCAACTATCCGTATGAGTTCCATCAGGGCGATGCGCTGGCTGTCCTGGCTGACACCGACTACCTGTCAGGGTTCGACCTGATTCATGCATCACCGCCATGTCAGGCACACACGAGGGCGAAGCATCTACGCGCAGCACAAGGAGGGAAGTCTAAGTATGAGGATCTGCTCACGCCCACGCTTGCCCTACTCAGGGCGCATGACACGGCGTGGATCGTGGAGAACGTACCAGGGGCACCAGGCATGGAGGGTGCAGCGATTGAGTGTGGCTCGGCGTATGCGCTAGGGGTTCGCAGGCATCGCCTGTTCGCCTCCGATGCGATCCCGCTGACAGGTTCAGGGTGCAAGCACAAGGAGCAGGGCAGGCCGTGGGGTGTGTATCACGTACCGAAGGATGACATTCCGCAAGGCGGCAGGACTGCACGCAACGTGGAGCATGGTCGTCAGGTGATGGGTGTGACCCGTGACCTGACTTGGAATGAGCTGAAGGAAGGGTTCCCTCCTGCGTACACGCAGCATGTAGGGGAGCAGGCGTTTGATTATCTGTCGATGCTTACAAAACACAGGGAGGTAAGTGCATGACCGACTACGACCTGGCAGTAGCGCGTGGCGCTGCTCTCATGGAGGCCTACATCAACCTGACGGGGCAGCCTGCCCCGAGCGTGGAGGAACTGCTAGTGGACTTGGTGGCCTATCGACAGGCCGCGAGCTAACATGACACTAGAAACAAGAGAAGGGGAAAGAGGACTAGACATGGACATTCACCTGTCACAGCACGACTTCGACAGGCTCACCCAATCCAGCATGCGCTGGGCTGGGATTGACTGGGCCGCACAGGATGGACGCTTTGAGGTGTCAGAGCCCAGCATGACAGAGCCGATCAACTGGAAGGCCAAGATGGTCTACTGGGTGGGGGACAACCCTGCCGCCATGATCCTGGCCCGTGAGTACGTCAAGGCACAGGGCTTCGACGTTCAGGTGCTGTGGGATATGGCGCAGCATCCCAACGACGACTACTTCGGTTATGCGCTGCTCACCGATTACGTCAGCGACAACTGGATCGAAAGTGGCGACTCCGGTGGCTAAGGGGATACCTGCCTGTGAATACTGCCGGGGTGGTGAATGCCAGGCCCGAATCGTGGTGAGTGTGGCGAAGAGCATCACGGAAGAACACATCGGTATCGACCTCATCAAGTCTGAGTGCTGGGAAGTAGAGGAGGACGACCGCCGCGTGCATGACTTCTTCCAAGACTTTCCGCTCGTTGCCGTGGACGTGATGCTCATTCCCTCCGAAGCAGAACAGGACATTCCTGGGCACAGGTGGGAGGGCATTGATGAGTGGGAGTCCGTGTCGCACCGAGCGCACTATCCAGGCTTAGAGGAGTGGTGCGACACGCATCATGCCTTGGGTATGGAACGGATGGTTAAGGTTGAGATCACGGAGGACAACCTGTGACCCGCAAGACCAGGGGTACGCGCACAAGTAGCGACCACACCCCTAAGGGCAGCATGTTCGGTTGGTGCATGGATCAGGTGCATGAGCGGTGCATCGTCAGCTTCCCTTCACGCCTGACTGACCACATCTACACCTGTTCCTGCACCTGTCACACGAGTGCCGAAAAACCCAATAAAAATGGGGCAAATCTGGCCCCTCTCGGCGTGTCGGACGCCGAATCAAACCTTTGATACTAACATACCAGTACAGACCTAAGGAAAGGACGACTAGACCAATGAACATCGAAGATCAGAGGGCTACGCAGGCACTCGCACGCCTGCTGTACCTGCACTACTGCACGCAGCGGGGCATGGACCCCTGGCCTGCACCACGGGTGCCTCGCTGGGCTATCGACTACGCCGAGATTGCGGTGAAGTGGTACGGGTACACCGATGAGGCCGTTGATGAGGTGTTGGCAGAGAACGACAAGCACGATCGCACCCTAGAGGTGGCCTAATGGCCGCCTACCCGCCCTATGACGGCTCTGAACCGTGCCGTGAGGTAGATCCTGAGATCTACTACCCGTCCTCATTCAATGCCGTGACCCGTGCGACACGGGCACTCATGGATCAGCTCTGTAACGACTGCCATGCTCGTGATGCGTGCCTCATGTGGGCCTTGCATCACGAGAAGGACGGCTACTGGGCTGGCACTACACCTGAGGACAGGTATCGGCTACGCCGATCCATGAACATCCTGCTGGATGTGCCTGTCATTCCGATTACGGAGCGGAGGCAGGTCGCATGACATGCCAGGACTGTGTTGAGGGTGCTAAGTGGAATCGCATCTGGCGATCAGGTGGGGGAGGACAGTTCCTAGACATGGCTGCGGAGTGCCATGCACGCTGTCATGGCTGCACCTGTCAGCACGCTGTCGGGGTTGATTCCCTGGTGGTCACACCCGCATGAGCGAGGTCAAGCCGTGGTCGCACATCTTCCACGAGCTGAGTGAGGGTGGCCCTGACTATCGCTGGGCTGGCCCTACGCATGTGTGCCTGTGTGGGAACGACAACATGGCAACGATCACGGTGTTCCATGACAAGCAGATTGCCATGTACTTCACGGACATCAGGTGCCTGGCCTGTGGCGCACACTTGATTGCACCTACTGAGGCTGATGACGATGTTGTTTGAGACGGACTACTCCCGCATGAAGCGGGATGGCTACATCCTGGGGGAGCGGGACACCCTGGACAAAGTAGAGGCGATGTTCTCGCAATGGGCAATGACTCACCCTGATGCTGTGGTGAGGGATGAGTTGTGGGGTTTCGTGAACAAGATCCGAAGTGAAGTGGGTAAGCAATGATGGACTGCTTCTGGTGCGGGTCCTTACTCAATAAGTCAGGGGCCTGCACCAGTTGCGCCTCAATCTTCCCAGTCCTCCCAGATATCATGCGGCTCATCCCTGAGGGCGAGCAAGAAGCTACCAACCGTCCAACCAGCGAGCATCCCTAACACACTCAAGCCCCCGATCAGGGGGATTGCCCACCAACTCATGCGCTTATCCCTTTCATATCCCACCACGGCAGTTCACCACCAAGCCTGTCCACCAGGCGCTGCACAGCACGCTGCTCCCGGCGTTGAATGGTCTTCTCGGCAACCTCCAACGTGGCTGCCAGCACTTGATGCGTGACACCACCATCGGCATACAGATCGGTGAGCAGGGCCTTGTCGTCATCACTCAAAGATTCAAAGCCCGACTTCACATCGACCACCGTGGCGAGGCGAGTGTTGCCCTCGCTCGGTCGGGACGTACCCGATACCCGCTCCTGATCATTCGTGGAACCTGACAGCCAGTCGTCAATGTCGAAGATGTCAGGCAGTACCTCACGCACAATCGCAGGCGTGTAGTAGGCAATGTCATCCTTCTCCAACACATAGATGCGCCTGCGCTCCTTGCCAATCAGCGACAGGCAATGCTGCTTCGCAGAGAATCGCAGCAGGTTCTCACCGTGCTTGCCCTTCTCCCGCCACATGAGCAACTTCTTCTCGTGCGTGAGTGCCCACACGACAGCCTCATTGATGAGGTCACCGAGATCCATGAACTTTCGTTGTGCGTTGTAAGCATTAGTCGCCCCCTGAGTGATCACCTGTAGCTCCCGATCAGTCAGCTCCACGAGTAACGCTCTCCCTCAAAGACGAAAGACTTGCCGGAAATGGGGATGAGATGGGGGTAGACGTTTTGCCCATCGACGTACACAACGGCCCAGCCTGCCTGCCAGTTGTGTGTCTTCACGTACTGCATGCCAGGTGACTTGATATCGGTGAGGTGACCCACCTCCATGCCAAACAGGGTGCGCGTGTAGTTGCCATTCACATCGAAGGTGATGGGCTGATATCCCTGGCGGTGCGAGTGCCCCACGACACACGACATTCCTGTGCGCCGAACAAGTCCTGCCGCTGTTGATCCACCGATCTGTGACACGCCTGCTTCATCGCCATGCATGAGCAAAGTGTTGGGGGCCATCTTGAAGGCCTTCTTGTGGTACGTGATGCCCAGTTCGGGGAGGCCGAGGAAGTTCTCTAGCTCCAACTCGGGGGCACCGAGCAGCCCAGGAAGCCTGCGAGTGATCGCCAACCACAGCCTGTCGCAATGGTTTGATCTTGAGATGTGTTGCACCTGTAGATCCTTGAGGATCTGGTGCGTGAGGTCACGGTCCTTACCGATGGACCGCTCCCATTCCAGCGCGGACCCTTGGGCGTACTTTGAAATGGTCTGAAAATCCATTTCATCGCCCACGCTCACGACCATGTCGTCGTCAGTCTTGGTATCTGCGATACACGTGGCAACAGCGTCCACTGCTTTACGATCGACGTAAGGTATCTGCATGTCTGAAATGACATAAATGCGGCGCATAGTTATGGCCCTCTCACTTATCGTTCGCGCTAGGCACAGTCAGGGCACACACACCGTGCCCGAAGAACACGGCATAACTTCCTTCGCCGTCTGACAAATACACGAAGCCGTAGTGATGCAGTCGCTTCGCCACTTCCACGATGGAGATCTCCGCAAGCCTGATGGTCTTGCCACTTGCCAGATGCACATCCACATACGGGTCAGTCATGGCTGACACATCGGGGAAGTCGTCTTCGCTGAATGTCACCGCTTGACCCCAGGCCACTTACCGTCCTGACACATGACACCGATCAGCGCATAGTTCGCCAGGTCAAGCCATGAATCCCGAAGCCGCTCACCATAGACAGCTTCACCCTCACTCTTGAGGATGTGCTTGATGCGTTCCAACTTGTCACCCATGCGAACCACGAGTGCAGTCAAAGGATCGGGGTAGGCGTTAGCGATGTTGCCGGGACCGTAGTCCCGGTGCCTACCGATGAGTAGGTCTTCAGCCTCATTGAAGGCAGACAGGACATCGAACAGGAACGTGGCATTCAGTCCCTGCTCGGCGGCAGGTAGCCCCCGATGAAACCGTTCTTCTTGTCGATCTTGATCCTCACTAAACCCAGATCCTGTAATGCGGACATGAGCCTTAGCCAATCCTCGTTCAGCAAACTCAGACACCAGCCCTCCTACGAATACCCTCAGCACCCTCTTGCAGATAGGTGCCATTCACATCCATGCCGTCAGGCATGACGATGACGACTGCTTGATCCACCTGTGTGGCGATCTTCTTGCCCAGTTCCCGGCCCGGTTGGTCACCGTCAGCCAGCACCAGCACACGTTGGTAGTCACCGAAAGCCCGTGCGTAGTAGGGCTTCCAGGCGTTCACTCCGGCGATGCCAATGGCTGGGATACCGACCAGGGTGTGGGCTGTGATGGTGTCGATCTCGCCTTCACAGATTGCGATCACATCGGAGGGCACGGAGAAGGACAGCGGGTTGTACAACGTCAGCTCTGCACCTACACGACCCAGGTACTTGGGTGATACCTCATCCGATATCGACCTGAATCTGAGGTCAATGACACCTGTCGTAGTGATGTAGGGGATGGACACCCGGTTCACGAAGGCCTCGTGACCGACAGCGACGTTAGCCTCTGTGACGTACCCGAGAAGATGAGCGGCTGCTGCTGCCTGAGTAATCCCTCTGCGAGCCAGATACTCCGAGGCCAGATCTACCGATTGGTGATAAGTCGTTGCCGCTTCCGCTAGTGACATCCTCAATGATTCGGAAAGCATCCCTGTACTCAACTCCCTGTACCTCCTTCACAAGTTTCGGAAGATCCCCACGAAAGCCGCAACTCATGCAGGCGATCGCTCCTGTCTCGTTGTTCACCCTGCAACTGGGTGTGTTGTCCGCGTGCATCCCGCACGAGATGGTCTGCCAGCCCGACCGAGGGCCAGGCAGCTTCCAACCGAGGTGCGTGAGTACAGCCCACAGGTCACCTCTTCTGTAGGTGTAAGAGGAGTGCGGCAAAGTCATCAGCCTCCATGACGATGTATGACTTGGATGTGGGCTGCATGCGCCGCTTCACGGCGGCAGCCCCGATCACGAGATCAGCAGGCATCGGCTCATGCACATGCTTGGCTTCCCACCGCAACGCTTCTTCGGTGGCTTCCTTCATGTACCCAGCCAGGTCAATGGCCTTCTCGTTCTTCGCTTCAAGGATCACAGCCAGGTCGTGGACCCTGATGAGGATGTCCCCTTCATCGTCCTTACCTCGCCGCACTAGGCGTGTGGCATGCAGGAACTTCTCACGGAACATCTGCTCAAGGTCCACCTCAAACTGTGCGCCCTTGCGCTTCGCAGCCCTGGCCTTACTAGAGGCATCCATGAAGTTCCACCCCGCAGTCACAGCACACGGTGTTCTCATCACCCTCGAAGGTGACCAGGCGCACGCATCCCTCGTGCTTGCACTCGCTCACAGGTTGATGTCCTTGATCTGCATCGTGGCTGGGGTGTACTCCATCCACATCGCTGTCTGACCTGACGGATCAGCAGGCCCATACCTGTTCTTCACCGGAGCAATAGCCATCAGGCCATCACTAGGTGAGGCCAGGGTGCAGATGAGGCTCGGGATCTGGGCGATCTTCCCGTGCAAAGCAGCACGAGGAGGACACGGATTGCCATTGAACTGCTCCGAGGTGTGATGCAGGGCCAACACAGCAGCACCTGTCTCACGAGCCCACCACTTCAGCTCCCTGGACAGGGAACGCAGGGATGAGAACTCATCACCTGAGTCGTGGGTTACGTCGATCATGTTGTCCACCACGAGTAGATGTGGTGGTTCGCCATTGATCTCCCGGTACAGGGACAGTTCATCGGACAGATCCTGTAGTGAGGGGGAGGCATCGAACATCCACGAAATGTGAGATGCCTTCGATGCCAGGATCTCTGAAGCCCAGGTGGGGTTCTCTTTGATCCTGTTCTCCACCTCACTCTGGGCAAGGCCTGTGACCATCGCTGTTGTGCGGAGAGCCATCGTGGTTTCGTGCGTATCCATTGATGCGTACAGCGTGGGCACGCAGGACAGCACAGCCACAGACAGGGCGAGGGTGGACTTGCCTGCACCCGGTGGGCCAGCGAACTGAGTCACCTCGCCCCTCCGTATTGACACTTGGTAGTCGGCCCAAGACCGGAACGGGACGGGGATTGTGGCCCCGCCCCGATCCAGGTGTTGAACTGCACGGTCTAGTCGCCTCATGCCTTAACCGGGGAACGAAGCCCACTCGGGGCTGTTCTTGTTCACCCAAATAGGGTCACACTTGGCAGCGCCTTGAGGTGCGTTGCACATCCAGGATTTCCAGGGCCCCTTCGCCCCGACCTTGGACACGGGGTTACGCGGCCCGTGAGCGCAGACGGGAGCGACGGCGGCTGAGAACGCCGGGGGAGGCGCAACCTGGGGGGAGGGCGCTGGCGTCGCCCAGCCACCGTCGCTCACCACAGCAGCAGGCGCAGGAGGAGGCGTTCCCACCGGCTGCTGGGTCAAGGAAGCAGCGTTAGACGCTGCCACAGTTAGTTGAATGGACTCCATGAGGACAGGCATGGACTCAGCCAGTTCAGCCCATCGAAGGTTGAAGTCTGAGGATGTGTCGCCACGAACCGTGAGCTGCACATCGTGATCGGAAAGGCGAACACGCATGTTCGCTGAGAACGGGGACTCGGTGCTAGACATTCGCTTCCTCCTGCATTACGGGTTGAGTGTTAGTATTGAACGGTGAAAATCTGGTGTTGGGGTTGAAGACATAGCAATGCTGCTTCACGCCACAGCCCTTGCACAGGTTCGTGATGTGCGGCAGGAAGATCTCTGCCTTCACCCCTGCATAGGTCTTGGCTACCCAGTAGTCGATGACCTGATCGCTGTACGGATCTAGGTTTTCAATCGTGGAAAGGCTTCCCTCACGAGCCATCCAATAGGCCCCGTACTGTGCGTCAATGCCGTACGCGGCCTTCAACGCACGCCTGTAGAAACCGAGCTGCATTCCGTTCGGTGTGGTCTTACCTGTCTTCAGGTCCACGATCAGCACCTGGCCTGTGGATTCATCCACGAATACCCGGTCGATGTAGCCCTTCAACTGGATGACCTCACCGCCGTCCACCTCAATGTCAGCCAGCACCCCCAGTTCGATAGCGGGGGAGCCGTCGTCCATCGTGAGGATGTGCAGGTTCGGGTTCGCCTGACGCCAAGTGATCCACGACTGAATGTAGGCAGGGCCTTGGGCCTTCCACCATGTGCCATCTTCCCCGAAGGGCATCGCCTTGGTGGGTCTACCGCCTGCACGGATCGTCTTGCCCGGTGTGATCTCGTCCATATCCTTGGACCAGGACTTGTTGAACTCATCAACACCGATCTCTAGGTATTTGTTCATGCCTTGAACTCCTCAAAGAGAGCGCGATCAATCGCCTCCGTTGCGGCGTGAACAGCCGTGCCACCGACGAACCAATAGGCGGGGTCTTCGGCTACACCCACGATGCGGGTGAGCCGGTATCGCTCGGAGCAGCCAACGTATTCGTTGAACTGCGAGTAGGAGATGTGGCTCATGCCGCCACCTCCGTGGCGATGGCGAAGATGTAGATCTCCGTGCCGTCTACCTCATCGGTCATGCCTGAGAGGTGGGCTTCAATGTGCTGATGTGGGGATAGGGCATCGGTCCAGTCCTGCTCGGTCCAACCGGGCGCACAGGACACCACCATCAGATCCTTCGTGAGCGCAACGCTCACGGGGTCAGATCCCCCCGAAACGCTGATCATTCCTTTCGACCTCCTCAAGTTCGTGACGGAAACGTTATAGTTACAGCGATGTAGTTTCCAACCGACACGCCGTACAGAAGTCTGACTGGTCAGACTTTCATGGGCATCGGCACAAGGCTATAGCAAGGGTCCGACCTTCGGCGTGTCGCTTTTCTCAGATCGTCGTAAGGCACGATTACACTTGAATACAGGTACGGGTAATAGAAACAGAAATAGGCCAGGCCCCTGAGGGCCTGGCCTTTAGATCTGTACAGATATAGATATAGGGCCGCGCCTCAGGCGCGGCTTAGGTGAATGGTCTTCTTTCTGATGGGGAGATCCTCATCCTCATGGTCCCTGTAGCCAGCGTCCACATAGTGGACCCCCATGTCATCGCCAGGGTCATAGGCCACGATCAGGTTCTCGTTAGCCAGGTGTACGAGCCAGGTGTCCAGTAGGCGAGTGTCATCCTCAGACAGCTCTACCCCTGCCCTGCGCTTACCGAGAAGCCGAAGCATCCTGATGGGGTAGGTCTTGGCATGGTCCACCTTCACCCGCCAGGGGATCGTCTCCTTGTACCGAGGCTTGGAGTTGGTCAGGCCGTACCCCATGAGTGCGACGGTGATTGCTGCTCTAGTCACCCTTCGGCCTGTTTGCTCGTAGACTCGGTCTGCCATCTGCTGATGGGTGAGCCCTTCAGCGAGCCACTGCTGGAAGGTGGTTTTGTCTGGCGTGTATTTCGGCGGTGCCATTTGCTGCCCCCTGTTCTTAACTCTCAAAGTTAAAAACAGGATAAGTCGGACTTAGGCGAATGTCAAAAACAAAATAGCGGTGTGGTCGATGTTACCCAGTAGTAACTTCCATAGAGGAAAATCGAACATCTGTACCCACAAATCTGGTGCGTTTGCCCACGTCAGATTGTGTATAGGTATTGCGGTGTCCGAGGGGGGACTTGAACCCCCTTTTGGTATGTAAGTATTCGGGTGTGTTAGCATCGTCCACAGCAGTATGTTAGCAAAAATACATATCCACCTTTGGACGGAGGCTAGACCAATGCGAACGAAACTATTGAGTGATGCCATAGAGGAGTACCTGAGGCACTTGACTGCCGTAGGCCTGACTCCTGGCACCCGCAAGACCCATGAGATTCCACTAAGAAAAGCACTCACCCTGTGGGGAAACATTTATGTAAGCAACATCAAGCCCGAACACATCGACAGGATCTTCAGCCACTACCCGTGGGCTCCCGCTACTAGGAACCTGTACCTGGGTAACTACAAGCTGTTCCTCGCCCATTGCCGTAGGCACAACTGGATTCCCAGGGACTACGACCCGACTGAGTCCTGGCGACCCGTGAAGGTTCCCCGCAAGGAGATGCCCCGCATCGGGATCGAAGACTTCGCCAGAGTCCTTGAGGCAGCCACCGATCCCAGGGACAGGGCAGTGGTGGCCCTGGGCCTATTCACCTTCTGTCGGGCTAGTGAGGTGCAGACCCTGAAGGTCAGGGATCTGGACTTCGACCGGGAGTTGGTGGATCTCTACCGCCACAAGACCAAGGAGGGCGATGTCATGCCCATGCCCGTGGAGTTGAGGAACGAGATGCTTCGCTGGCTGAACATCTACCGCTCCATTGCGGGGGAGGTGCAGCCTGACTGGTATCTGGTTCCGGCGAAGGATCCTCTGCCGATGGCCTGGGATCACCGTCTAGGGCGTCTGGCACCGACAGGTGCCCCAGCACCCCTTCGCCCCACCAAGCCCATGAGCCACCCTTACAGGGCTTCTCAGCGTGCCCTGAGGGCTATCGGCATGAGTGGCAAGGGCCTAGGTGGGCACGTTCTCAGGCGGTCAGGGGCCAGGGTCCTGTTCGACAGGCTCCGCACCGAGGGCTACGACGGTGCATTGAAGAGGGTGCAGGCCATGCTCGGGCACACCTCAGCCCAGCACACCGAGACTTACCTGGGTCTGGATGTGGAGAAGGTTCAGCGTAATGAGATGTTCGCTGGCAAGGCCATGTTCCCAGGCATGTATGAGGTCGCTACAGTTACTGACCTGAGGGCTGGGTAGTCAGGATGGGAGGCAGCATGGCAACCCTAGAAGTAAAGATCTGCGACCTGTGTAACAGTCGCGAGGATGTGTACACGATGGCTGTGGTCTGGAAGTACGGGGACGATTCCCCGTGGGAGCTGGACCTTTGCACTCGCTGTTACGGCAATCGGATGTCCGATATGCACGCTGTGAGCCGTAGGGCCAAGATCAATAATGTTAGACCTCAGGCCAGGGTTAGAAAGACCAACATCACGGAAGCTAACCTGTAGCCTAGAAGGGGCCTAGAAGGTATCTAGCAGGCCCATAGACGGCTTTAGGCCCCCTACCCTATGTGGGGATAGGGTAGGGGGTTCTAAGGCCTCAGCGTGGCTGAGATTGATTCTAATCTGTTAGTTAAATCAGCGACCGAACAGGCGTCCGAGACGGGCTTTGATCCCAGTTTGATCTTCACCCATGAGGCGAGCAACGCGACGCCGCTCACGCTTCAGGTTCAACTGGTCAGGGTCATTCTTCCTACCCTGAGTGGGCAGGACAGGAACCCCATCCACACCACCATCAGTCCAAGTCTTGTGGAACAGCAGACCCTTCGACGGGATCCCATAGTGCTGCATCAGGGCAGCCGTACCCCGACGCAGAGAGTCCAGTTGAGCGGGGGCCCACGGCTCCCCGAAGGTGTGGTCAGTCTCAATGCCGAAGGCGTACCAGTTCATCTGATCCTTCGGCACACCCCAACCAGGGCCTCCGGTGCCTGCATGCCAGGACACCCCGGCACAGTAGACATGCCAGGTCCCATCCAGGGCCACCCACATATTGGCTGCGGGACCGGATGCCTTCATCCACGAGAGAGCTCCGTATGACACGCCTTCCGGTGAGGCATCGTGATGCCAAAGCACATGGGTGAGTTGCGGGTAACCCGTACCGGATGCAGACACAGACTTCCACGAGCGACCAGCGAATTGGCCTGAGGTGTACTTCTCCTCAACAACCTTCACGCCAGCACGACGCAGCACCTTGGCTGCGTCACTCAGCCAGATGGCAGCCATCAATCTTCGATCTCGTACACGGGCTCCACAACAGCCTCACCCGCAAGGGACGGACCCTCAAACTGGCCCAGGCGAACAGATGCAACAGAAGTCAGCACAGACACAACAGCAGCAGTCGCAGCCACAGCCAGACCCTGCTGCCAATCAATGTTCAGAATCGTCACACCCGCAGCGAACAGGGCAACAAGAGACTGAGCGAACGTCTTAACGGCACGCTCCCCGGCAGCAATCCAAAACAACTTCTCACTCAGCAATGTGATCCAACTCCTCATCAATACGAACGAGCTCTTTCTCAATGCGACCGATCCGTCGCACCACGTCATCAACTTTCTCGTGCAGATCACCCAAAGACCTGCCACCGTTTTTTGGCATGCGCTGGTCGATGTACCTCTCTAGCGGTTTGACAATCAAGAACTTGCCAATTGCAATGACGGCACCGATAAGGGCCGTGAGGAATGCCAGAACAATGGCTGCGTCTTGCACAACCTGAATCCAGTCAGGGGTGTCGTAACCCATTACAACTCCCGACAGGTGACCACAAGGACACCGCCAAGACCGGACTGCTGTCGTGGGGGAGAGGTCTGCGCTAGTTGCAGATCCTCAATCAGGACCGTGTACGTCTCTTTCGCCAGGAAGTCCTGAAGGACAACAGGCGTGCCTTCGATCAGGGCATTGCGGAGGTTCTGCCAGCGAGTGATCCCATATCCAGGGTGCCCGGTCCTCTGACCAAAGCGATCAGTCTCCTGATCAAAGGCGAGCAATGGAATCCTCCATAGCTGCTTACGGGGCACAGCAGGCAAAGCCTTGAACTGCCAACCCCGAATCACCGGACCCTTAGTGGAATCCCCAGCACTACGAGTCAGAGTGAACTTCAAACCCAGCGACTCCACAGGAGCCGAAGGCACCACCTGAATCTCCACATTCGCAGAAGACTCAGGGAACGTGTACAGGTCAGCCTCAGTCCCATGAGCCTGCACCGTTCTCACATTCACCGTCCCCTTCAAGTCGCCGTAGCGGCGAACATTCAGGAACCGGAACGACTTATTCTCAAGAGTGTTGTACCTGACCTGACCCGTCACGAGTGTCCCTGAGGACACGAGCGTGGAGGCTGAGGTTATGTGGACGCCTGAGGCATTAACACCAACGCAGACACGGTCAGAGGAACCCAGCACGCAGACTCCCTCAACGGTGCCCGTGACACCAGTTGAGACATCGTTGGCCCAGGCTGCACGCCCGGTCTGATCCAGATCAGATAGGTCAAGACGGATCACCCCACTCTTACCGTCAATCGCGTTCGTCACACCAGCAAACACAAACCTGTCGAAGCCCGTGAAGAACTCCACAGGGCTAGACGACTGGTACGTCAACGGCCCATACGTCACCTGGCCCTGGTCAGACACCTGACCGATACGCACACCCCGGTTCGTGCCAATCACCAGATAGGCACCCAGGTAGGTGAACATGCCCGTCACAAACTCACCCACAGGCAACTCAGCCACAGTCACAGCAGCCGACAACGTCGGCAACGTGCCATCAGCCTCATCGACCGTGAACTTGTAGATCGTGGAAGAGTTCCCCGAATAGCCAGCAACCAGAATCGCACCAGGCGAATCCACAGCAGCAGTCCACGTCCAACCAGACTGAGGGTGCGTGTACAGAGCAGTAGGCAGGGCACCACCCGTGAACCCACCCAGCTCATACAGCGCAGCCCCATAGGCTGCGATCAGACGCTGCTTAACCCACCAGCCCTTACCTACTCCTGAGGCCCCGGTCCACCGCGATGAAGCAGTAGTTCCCGAGCCAGCAGAAAAGTCGATACCAGAAGAATGGAATCCCCACACACCATCACCAGTCGAAACCAGCCACGAGGGTAGGTTGGTCCAACCTGTAATCTCCGTAGACGAAGACCCGTTGCTGCGAAACACCTTCGCATTCGTCGTGGAGTAGACATAGTTCGTTCCCCCAGACACCACACTCACGGCACGACAACCACCCGTAGAGGTTTCCCCCGCACTCATACTGCGGAGGAGCTTGAACTCACCAGGCGTCCAACAATCAATCCCGATGCTGCTGCTGAAACGGCGCATCGTGCGCTCGTTATCAGCAGGCTCCAAATAGGTGATCCCAGAACCACCCGAGAAGTCACGCTGCGAACGCAGCCACCAACCCGTCAGAGACTGCTCACCAGGATCACGCTGATTATCGAACTGCTCCTTGTTGCTCGCCGTGAAAGCGCGAGTCAGGGGGAACTCATCAGAGGCCACACCCAGGAACGGCTGACCAGCGATAGCCCACTCATAGGCGAACGCACCCAGGCTGAACGAGTTCAGGCTGGACGAGTAGGCGACCCCGATGTCCAGTAGAACGGAATCGGTAATGTCTGTAGTGACAGTCACAGATCAGTCCTCGTCATATTCGACATAGCCCAAGAAGTCCCAGATGTCGTCGTCCATGACTCCTCCTTCGGGTGGCAAACAAAAACCCCACAAGCCCTAGGGGGCTGCGGGGAGCTGGATCGTTAAGCCGGAATAGGCTGCCCGTTATTTCGGCTTACGCCGAAACCTTAAACATGGGAATTCCTTAGTAAAGGTTGCGCGAGATCGTTAACGTGACGGTTACGGACTACGCCCCGACCAGGGCGGCGGCCTCATCCTCGGTCAGCCCGAGGGCTGCCAACTTGGCGATGGCGCTGGCCTTAGCGGCTGCCTTGGCTTCCTCCGCAGCGACCCGCTCAGCCTCCGCAGTAGCGGCGGCAGCGGCGTCGGCCTCCCGCTGCGCGATCTCCTCCGCAGTCAGGGGCCGCTCAGTTACGTCGCCGGTCTCGCAGTTGACCTCGATAGCGATGGGTGTGGACATGAATACTCCTAAAGTCAGGCGCGGGAAATCGCGTAGAGGTAGAAAGACGAATCTGCGGCGAAGTTAGCGACCTGAGAAATGACCTCTACCGAGGTAATGGCACTAGTCAAAGACCACAGGCCAGCAAAGGCGAGGATGAAGGCGTTGCCCGCCGCGCCCCCGTTGTGCTCCGTGACTGACGTAGAGGACACACTCTTAGCGGTGCTGCCCGCATAGTTGGGGATGTAGATTTCCCCAGAAGCGAACGTGCTAGCCGTTGCCGTTGCTGCCGTTGAGTAGCCAACGATCAGTTGGGCCTGCGCCGACCCGTTGAAACTACTGACGGCTGCGCTGTTGCCCTCTAGGTAGCGGAATGAGTAATTGGTCGCGCTGGACCCGTTGAACCTGATGTTGATGTTGTCGGCTGGCTGTCCAGACCGTATCGACCGGGCTGAGTATGTGATGAGTAGGTCGGTGTAGGTGCTGGGAATGGATGAGAAGGTCACCGAAGCGGCAGCGGACCCGAGAGTCTGCTTCCCAATCAGCTTCATGGTGGTCGGCATCAGCGGCCCCCGGTCGTATATTCACAGGTAAATGACATCAGGCGGCCTTCAATCCAAAGAGCGAAACCGTGCTCCCGCTCTTGAGGTTTCCGGCGCCGGGTCGCAGGGTGAGCGACGTTATTGCCGACGTTGACTGAAACAGCGTCACGCTACGACGAAGAAGGCTCTGCGCCCCATCATCGGATTGCCACAGGACCGTCTTGAATACGTTGGTGTTGGCATAGGACATAACGTGCAAGACAGTTGTCCCGAACACATTTGATGTCGCAGTATTGCCCGGTGCCACGCCGCCGTTGCTCTGCGTCTCCGTACTAGCAGAATCGCGGCCACTAGACGCCGCGCTGCCGCTGCCCTGCAATCGCGTGACCGAATAGAATCCGGTCGATGTTGTGCCGTTCAGTCGCAAGCCAAGGCCGCTAACGGTTGCGGCCTCGCTTGTGCGGGTTTGCGCTACGACTACTAGGTCAGTGAAGGTGCCGGGGATGCTGGAAAAAGTGACCTCTGATACGTCGCTGCCCAACGTCTGCGAGGCGATGGGCTCATACGTTGCAGGCATGGCACCTCCCCGTGTCGTTTACTATCGAATTAGTGGCGGCGGTCATGCGCGGAAACCGTAGAGCGCCGCCGTGGTGTGCTGATTGAACGAAGAAGACCCAATCTGGTCCGACAGGTGGATCTTGGTTATGGCGTTGGTGTTGCGCCATGACCCCGAGTTGATGCCGACATAGCCAGCGCCGTTGGAATCGGAGCCATGAAGCACGCGAATAACCTTGTGCTTGC
>Ga0315904_10001680_pt1 | contig 35124 bp, 35 predicted proteins | sample LakEriMetagenome_6_FD_203529 | JGI IMG/M metagenome (GOLD analysis project Ga0315904, IMG submission 203529) | Freshwater fungal communities from buoy surface, Lake Erie, Ohio, United States - Buoy 12 MA120 | ecosystem: Environmental > Aquatic > Freshwater > Lake | place: USA: Lake Erie, Ohio...
CGCCAGTAGGTGGAGCGCCTGGCGATATCGAGCTTGCCGTTAGGGTCATTGGCCGGGCAATGGCGGCCGGAAACTCCTGAGAATGGCTCTACCCCGCAACGGCAACACCGGGAGTTTTGGAATGCGCGTGTTGTGGGAAGTCAAAGGTCAGGACGAGCGGTTCAGTCCCCGTGTTCTCGATTTCCACCCCGCCGCGGTTCAGTGCGGCCTGGGTGATGAATCCGATCTCGGGATAGATTTCGCCAAGCCTCATGTCCTGGTGATATCGCACTTCGAGCTTTCCAATCCGACCGCGTCCGCGGTTCGTGTGGAACAGTGCGGGGCTCTCCGGGCGGAAATTCGTCTTGGCGCCAGGTGCAAGGGTGAGACGGAGAATTGAGCACTTCTGGTCGCCGAGGATATCACCGTATACGATCCACTTCGCATCTACGCCTTCGCCGGCGAATTCCTCGGCGGTGATCGCCGGACGCGAGTTCTTCTTCACGAAGTCCGGATCCTGATTCGCTTTGAAGTCGAACGTGTCCACCAGGTATTCCCAGTCTTCGTGCTTGTCCTTCGGATAGTCCTGTTCCCGGCAGGCATAGAACGCATCGGCGGCTCCGATCCGTCCATCCAACGTCAGGTCCTCGGCGAGGAAATGCTCGTCCATCGTCACGTGCAACTCGTGCGTGCAAAGGTCCGTCGGTGAGTGCAGCACACCGTTGGGCATCACGAAGCCGTTGTCGATGTGCATCATCGTGTGCGGCGACAAGTGCCGCACTCCGTTATAATCGCCCTGGCCCCAACGCTTCATGCAGGCGAGGAACTGGTCCTTTGTCACGAACGGATACAGGCCCATTGCCGTGGTGTGATAATGCGACGGACTGACTCCGGGATTGTCGAAAGAATTGATGTCGTACACTTCCCATTTCGCCCAGTGAAGATGGTGGGGAATCGGGTTCAGGTTGTCGAACTTCTTGGACACGATCGGCCAGGTGGCCTTGCCGAACAAGGATTGCGAAAAGGCCGTGAGTTTCGCTCCCATGACAGCTTCCGGATTGGTCTCAATCAAATCCTGAAGTGAGATGACCTGCCCGTTCGGCGTGAGGACGTGTGCTTCTCCTTCACGAAATGGCGCCTTTCCCGTGCGGGTATCGATGACGCCTGTCACAATGGGCACGGTGCAGCACATCCAGACTTCATCGAGGCCCGTCCCGTTCATGTATTCCGGGTAGTACGATTTAGCATCCAGGCGAAGGCGCTTTCCCGGTGTGCAAAATGTCCGGCCCGCATAGCGGTGCAGAAGCTGCAGCACCCCGTCATTCTGATTGAGGCAGTCATCGAGAATCGAATCCGATCCTCCATCGATGACATCGTGTTGTGGGTATTCGTGTAGTTTATCCGGGAGAATTGGCATGATGAACCGTGGGTGGCGGGTTGGTGGGTTGTTAGGGAAACTTCTTACAGCGCCTCGTCCACTTCGATCATCGCCTTGAGCACGTGGTTCCAGGTTTCGGCGTTTTCGAGGACGTTGTTGGCGAACATGCAGCCGTCCCAGCAGATGTGTTTCATGCCGCGCGAGGCGGCGTCCTTGAGCCAGTGGGCGGAGCATTTGGCGATGTGGAGTTTTCCGTTCGGATCGTTGGCCGGGCAGTGGCGGCCGGTCTTGTCATGCGAGCCGGTGCCGTGAACCGATCCGTCGTTTTGTGCGACGTGGAAATCAAGCGTCCATGGGCGCAGCGCGTCGGTTAGGGTTTTGTAGGCGGGCCAGAATTCCTCGTCGGTGTAGCCTTCCTTCAAGAGAGCGGCTTCGGGAGCGTTGTAGCCCATGAGATAGAGATAAGTGTGTGCGAGGTCGGCCTGGAAGCCTACGACGCCGGGCATGTTGGTGGCTTCAAGCGTGTCGAGCATGGCCTTCCACGAATGCATGCCGCCCCAGCAGATTTCGCCTTCGGCAGCGAGGCGCTCGCCGTTTTGCTCCGCCACCTTGCCTGCTTCGCGGAAGGTTTCGGCGATCTTCTTGGTGTTGCCCGCGGGATCCTTCGCCCAGTCGGTGACGCCACCGGCGGAATCGATGCGGATGATGCCCGACTGACGCACGCCGTGGTCATTGAGAATCCTGGCGATGCGGCAGGACTTCTCCACGGCGAGCACGAAGTTCTTGCGGTCCTCGTCGCTGCCGAAGGCGGTGCCACCGACCGTGCCGGGCCACACCGGCGCAACCAGCGAGCCGACCTTCAAGCCCTTGGCGGCGATCTGATCGGCCATGGCCTTGATCGTGTCCTCAGACGCGTCGGGATCGGTGTGGGGATGGAAGATGAAGAGATCGACGCCATCGAACTTGCGGCCGTTGACCGAAGCAGCGGTGGTGAGTTCGAGCATGCGCTCAAGCGAGATAGGCGGGTGGTCGGTGCCTGGTTCTTTTCCGACGAGTCCGGGCCACATGGCGTTGTGCAGTTTCATAAAATGGAGGTTGTTGGTTTTTAGTGTTCGGTTTTCAGGAAGAGGTGTGTTCAGAGAACGAAGTCCCACTCGACGGGGACGGTGATTTCCTCGCCGGATTCGCCGCTGATGACAACGGAATTCCTCCCGGCTGGACGAATCTGAACGACCTTGCCGAAATTTTCCGGCACGGGCGCGACGGCGTGGATCATGCGCAGGGAAACGGTTTCGTCGCTATGAAAGCGGCGGACGGTGGGGATGCCGGGTAGCGGACTTTTGCGCGACTCATCGACGCCGTGGCTGAAATAGGAACAGACTTCTTCAATACCGATACGGCCGGTGTGGCGGCTGTTCCATGGAGCGCCGGGGCGACCGCCGTTCGACATCCAGAACAAGGTGGAGGGGAAATCCACCGGGTTTTTCAGGGCAAACCAGACGTAGCCATCAAGCACCGCCGCGGACCATACGAAGGGTTGTTCGGGTGTGGCGGGTGTGCTGACCATCATCACCAGGTCATCGTTTCCGGGGCGGGAGGGATAGCGGGTGAGATCGGTGGTGCCGCCGGATGCGAGCGGCACGGATGTTGGATCGCTGAACTCCGCGCCGGGCATGAGGGCTTGGGTTTCGCCGTTCGCGGGATCCGAGAACCAGCCGGGGAAGACAGAGGCATAGCGGAACGGGCTGACTGAAATGCGGGCGTTGCATTCTGATAGATCAAGCACAGGATGGGTGCCGTAGTTGTATTCACCGTCGAGATCGGAGATGCGGTGCTCTGCATAGACCGCGTGATGACCGGGGCGGGTGGAGAGAATCTTTTCGATGGATGCGCCGGAGTCGGAGGCTTGCTGGCGAAGCGTGATGGATCGTTCGTTTTGTGAAACCAGCGACCACTCGGCGTTGGCGGGATCGCCGTGGGGCGGACCGTTGGTTTGCCCGCCGAAAGGAAGGCAGAAGAAATCGCCGCGCAGGACGGATAGGAGCGGCGGGAGTTCGGGAAACCCGGCGGGCTGCCACGGGGCGAGCGCATAGGGCGAGACATCGCGGCCCGGCAGGTGAAAGACGACCGGGGCCATGTGGCCGGCGCGGGCGGTGACGCTCAGGTCCAGCTCCGGTGTTGTTAGTTGATAAGAGTTTTCGCCGTGGACCTGTTGCATGGCGTCAGTGTTTCAGGATGCCGCGGGCGAGGAAGTTATTGAGGCGGTGCGCGATGTCGGCGAGGCCGTCGGCCATGGTTTCAGCATAAGTGCGTCCATCGCGGGTATCGACGCCGAAACCGGGCTCCAGATCGCGCAAAGGTTGCAGCGCGGCATCCTCATGGTGGAACATTTCCACATAAACTTTTTCCAACTTGCCGGTGGCCGCGGCGGCGGCGAGCAATGCGCCGATCCAGCCGTTGTCGGTGGAGAGGCAGCCGCGGGTCGTCGGCGGAGTGGCGTGGAAGGCGCCGAGTTCGTCGTTCTCGCCGAGGCTGCGGATGGTGGCGATGTTGTGGTCGATGCCGAGGCCGGAGTTTCCGCAATGCGCGGCATCGACGATGAGTTTGAAGAATTTTTTCCCAAGCGCGGAGTTGGCGGCTTGGACGTAGGCGCGGCCGCGGTCGATGTTGGTGAAGGTCCGGAACTCGCCGGGGCGGAGGAACTCAATGTGCCAGCTTTGCACGCTGGAGCCTAACAAACCGGCCTCCTTGATCACGCGCAGGTGGACTTTGACGTTTTGCGCGATGGCTTCATCGAAGGCCTTGCCGGTTCGCTCGGTCTCGCCGGGAAACATCCAGCCCTCGATGGAGGTCGAGGAAACCGTGCCGATGCCGTGTTTCACCGCCGCCTTCATGCCGGGCAGAAGCTGGCCGACCACCGCGTCCTCGTCGGCGGGATTCATCGGGTTCACACCGCCGAGCATCATGATCAAATCGACGTCGAGGCCGAGCGCGCGGAGCTTGGTGATCATCTCGTCGAGATCGTCGTCGCTGCAGCCCGGAAACACGGAGATCTGCACGCAGTTCATGGCGACCCGCGAGGCGGCGCACAACTCGCGCATGCCGGTGATAATCTTGATTTCCCCGGATTCGTCGCGCGGGTAGCGGCCCGCCTCATCAGGCACGAGGCAGCCAACGAAACGCAGGTGGGTGGGGACGACGCCGAGACCGATGGAGGGTTTGAGGGTGATTGTGTGACTCATGCGAACCAATGAAGAAAGGATGCCGGGGGAGGGGAAGCCGGAAATTCCGGCGGCGCTTGTGGTTCACAAATTGTGCGCGGAGGGTTTGACGTTCTTGCGGAACGTGCCGAAGCCGTACATCAGCGGCTCATAGGCGCCAACGGTGTCCACCCTGGCCTTGGCGGGGACTTCGAGTCCGGTGGCCCAATAGACTGCGTTGACGATCATGCGGCGGAGTCCCTCGTTTGCAAGATCGGTGGCGGCGCCCGCGGTGGTGGTGAAGATTTTGTGTGGTTTGCCATCGGCGGTTTTCAACTCGCGGGTCCAGGCGATGGGCATCATCGGATCGTTGATGTCCTGCTCGCCGCCGCCGGCGCGTTTCTTGGTGTATTGCGCGGGAGGATCGGCGGGAGTCATGCCTTTGAGAACCTGGCCGCGCATGAGGATTGTCGCGTCGGCCGGAGGCGCGGCTTCGTAAACATCGGAGTCGAAAAAGACATCACTCACACCGCGCAGGATGGGATGAGAGGCGTTGGCGGCTTCGATGACACCCTTGCCTGCCTCGACCTTGTGTTTGCCCCAATGGCTCACCCATTTCTCGCCGAGCACATCTTTGCCAAATGAGTTATATGAGGCGAAGGCGCTGGTTTTTGGCAACTGGAAGGCATGTGTGCTGGTGCGCATGCCGATGACCGGAACTCCGCGTTTCATCGCCGCATCGAAGCGCTTCATCGTCTCATCCGGCCACTTGCGAAAGCGGGTGAGCATGACGATCGCGTCGGCGGAATCGATCGCTTCCGGGTTGCTGAGGCTGGCGCCTGCATTCGGATCGATGAAACCATCCGGACTAACGGAAAACAGCACGCTGCACTTGAAGCCGTGGTGCCGGGAGAGGATTTTGCCGAGCATCGGCAGGCCGTCTTCGGAGCGGTATTCCTCGTCGCCCGAGATGAGCACGATATGTTTGCCTTTGCCCTGGCCGTCGGCGGCGGGATATTGGACCCAATCCTGTTCCGCGCGGGCAATCAATGTGGCGGAAAGAAGGGTGAGTGCGGAAATGATATGGCGTTTCATGGGATGGCAGCCGGATACCGCGCGGCGGCGCGGATTCTTTCCAAATCCGGAGCGCGGGTTTTTTTTGGAGATTCTTTTTGGACAAACCCGCCGGTTGCTGCTCGTTTTGCCGCGCATGAAGACACACCTCTTGTTGAAAAGTTTCGTCGCGCTGGTTCTGTTAGCACCCTTGCCCGTCATGGCTGACGGAGATTCGCCACTGGCCAAGCAGATGGAGGCGCTCGACGACGCGTTCAAGGGTTTCCGCAGGGAGAAGGATGCGGCGAAGGGGGCGGAGCAGGCCCGTGCGGCGCAGTTGGCCCTGGTCCGCGGTTTCGTGGAAACCCCGCCGATGCTTGCAAAGATGCCGGATGGCCCTGAGAAAGCAAAAGCCGCCGCGCAATACCGCGCGATGATGGCCGCCGTGCTGGTGAAACTTTGCGAGGTGGAGCAGAAGTTTCTCGCTGGAGACATCGCCGGTGTGGAAACACTCGTCGCCGCGCTCAAGGAGTCCCGCAAGGAAGGTCACGACAAGTTCATGGAAGAAGAAGAGGAGTGACGCTCCGCTTCGTTCTTACTCGATGACCACCTTGGTGCCGGGTTTCACCTTGGAATAAACGATCGGTATCGTGGCGCTCGGACCGCGGACGCAGGCGTGCGACGCCGGATAGCGGCGCACCGGGCCGATGTGGTGGCCCACGCCGTCATGGGTGAGCCGCATCCAATAGCGCATCGGCGCGCCGACAAACTGCCCGCCCTCGGGGATCGGGTCGCTCAAGACATCGGCATCACCGTTGACCACCTTGCCCTCGACATCGAGAATCTTGCCGTAGCGGTTGGAACTTTTATCGACGATTTTTTCCAAGATATAAAATGTTCCCGTCGGCGTGGGCCGACTTTTGACGCCGGAGCAGATCGGGTAGTCGATCACGACCTCCTCGCCATTCATGAGGAAACCCCGCTGGGTGCGGAGATCAATGCGGATGTGGGAATTGGAGTCGTTCGTCCGTGAAAGCAGTTCCTGGTTTTTCCAAACCGAGTGGGTCTTGGGATAGGCGGTCTCCGCCTTGAAGTGCTCGTAAGTGCCGGGCGGGTGCGGATTCACGGGCTTGCCGTTGGCGTCGAGCTTGGCAGGCTTCTGGTTGGCGCAATTCGCAAGCAGAAACAGGGCGGCGGCTCCGGCAAAACGGACGATGTGCTGGCAATAAGTCATCGGGGCGCGGCGAATTAGAACGGTTTTCAGGCAAATGCAACCCTGCGCGCGACCAAGGAGCCGCCCGCCACAGGGATGCGCACCTTACGCGGAGGCAGGCAAAACCGCTCTCACGCGATCGCGTAATGGCCGGTTTTGGGAATCCATTCTAAAAACACGACCTCCAATCTCTATTGGTTATCAAGCGCTGTTTAATAAATTCCCTTACCACCATGACCACTGATCCCGATGTGCTTCCCGAGTTCGACTCGATTGCCGCTCTCTTGCCCGCGTTCGAATTCGAGGGCCTGATCGCCCGCGGAACCGCAGGACCTGTTTACAAAGCCCGCCAGCGCTCGCTCGACCGCCATGTCGCGATCCGTTTCATGCCACAGAATGAAGGAGCCGACCCTGCTTGCCGCAACTCCTTCGAGGCCGGCGTCAAAGCGATGGCGAGCCTGACGCACCCCAGCCTGATCCGGGTGTTCGACTCCGGCGATGTGGACGGACTGCCCTACATCGTCATGGAATACGTGCCGGGAAAATCACTTCACCACTCCGCGCACGGCAAGGCGATCGAACCCCGCCAGGCCGTGCAAATCATCATTGCCGCCTGCCAGGGCTTGGCCCACGCGCACGGCAACGGCATCTTCCACCGCGGGCTGAAACCAGCCGACATTCTCCTGACGCCAAAGTGCGAACCGAAGATCGGCAATTTCGGATACGCCCGGCAAAACCAAGCCAATGCCGCCGCCTACATGGCTCCCGAACTCGCCGACGGCAGTGTTTCCGAAAACCCGCAAACCGATGTCCATGCCATCGGAGTGATGCTGCGCGAACTGCTCACCGGCATCCCCGCCGGGACGGTGGATGCGGAGCCGTCCGCCATTGCCGATCCGAAACTGGCCGCAATATGCGACAAGGCCACTCACTCCGATCCCGCACAGAGATATTCCGATGCAGCAGCCCTCGCCGAGGCGCTAAAACAATGGTCCGCCAGGGGATCCATCATCCCCGTCGCGCGACCGCGGTATGCCGCCCCGCAGCGCCCGCGACCCGTCGCCGTTCCGCGTTCAAAACCCCGTGCGGAAAGGACCTTGTTGAAAAACTGCGCGGTCATCGGATTCCTCCTCTTCGCCATCTGCGGCGCGTGGGGAGTCTATAAGGAAAAACAACTGGAGTTCGCACGTCTCCAGCAATCCAACGACACCAAGCCCCGGATCGTCACCGTAAAGGTGGAGACGGAAAACGAAACATGGGATCAATTTGATCCCATGTTCGCCCGAATGGAACCCTGATCCGGTCCCGGTGGGATCGACTTGCGCCGGGCCGCACTTGCCGGATTTTTCCCTCGATTTGAGGGGAATGCGCCCTAGTGTGTTCACCCAGCCCACAATCGTATCCATTCACCATGGCCCGCCGCGCGAGTTCACGACCCAATCCCGTCATCATTCTTGGTGTCGCCGCCGTCATCGTCTGCGCGGCCTTTGCCGGAAAATCCTTGCTAGGCCGCAAAGCCACCGCCTTTGCCGATGTCTCCCCTCTGCACATCGAGGACTTGCTGGAAAACGGCAACAGCCTGCGCGGCAACGAATACGTCGTGCAGGGCGTGATCGACGAGAAACTCCAGTGGACGCCCGACCGCGGCCAGTTGGTGAGCGTACGGGTGGACACTCCGTCAGGCGATGAATTCATCGGCATCGAGATTCCGGCGGAGTTCAATTCGCTCAACATCGACACCCGCCAGAAATACGCCTTCAAGGTGAAATTCCGCCAAGGCGGCATCGCCGTCGCCACCGGCGTCAACCGTCTCTAACAGCAAACCCGCGCCATGAAACTTCCCATCCTTGTTTCCCTGATCGCCGCGTGCTCCGCCAGCGCCCAGGTTTACACTCCGCCGACGCAGCCAATCCAACCGGCGCAACCGGTGAGCCCGCCCACCGACACCGCGACCCGCGAGGAAAAAAAACCTGCCGCCAGTCCCTTCGGTCAGGAAATCCCGCTGCTCGATCCCTCCGCCGAGACCATCACCGTCGGCGGCGTGGCCATCCCGCTTGGCGACAACCGCATCCTCAAGGCGCGTTTCGAGAAATTTCTCAGTCAACCGCCGGAGCGCGACGAGGATGCCATGCGCTACCGCGAAACGATCGCCGAGATTCTCGCCACCATCTCTCCCTTCCGCAGCGGAGGCCCCGATCTCTACGCCGCGTTCAAGCTCCTGCCATCCGCCTCAGCCTATCCCGGCGATGCCAACCTCTGCGGCTCGCTCGCCGAGTCCATCTACATGGCCATGCTCGCCAAACGCGACGTCACCAGCCTCAACAAACTCAACGAGAGCATCGAGGAGGAGAAGAAAGCCATCATTTCCGACGGCGATTGGAAGGCGCGTCACGACCGCAAGATCGACATGACCGCACCGCAGCCGGCCGGAGGACGCGGAGCTCCGCGCCAGGGCCAGCCCGCCGCCAACAGCCAGCAAGCCACCGGCTCCGGAGTGAACTCGCTCAAGTATGCCGAAACGCTGCGCCGCATCGCGGAAATCGAAGTGCTCAAGAAAGCCAACATCGCGCGCACCGAAGCACAGACGCTTAAAACCAAAGCCCAGTATCAAGTGATGATGATCCAGTGGTTCGTGCAACGCCGCTACGAACACGTGCTGATGGCCGCGCGTTTCTATAACCAGATCTGGAAGGACGGCGACGCCACCCTGCGCATCGATAAAAACTCGGATGTCTCCAAATTGTTTTCCGAATCCGTCGGCGTGAGTCCCACCGTTTCCTCACTCGACTCGCTTTCCAACGAAGCCATCCGCGAAGTGGCAAAGTATGTCGAGGCCTTCGATCTCATGCTCTCACGCGACGAACTCCATTCCGCCTCGCAGCGCCTGATGGAGGCCTTCGCGCTCGGAGAATACCTCGGTCCCGTTGCCACCATGCCTTTGGAGAAGAAGCGCCGCGTGGCCGAATATGTGCGCGATCTTCACGAGCTTTACGGCACGCTGCAGGCGCGCGATTACACCAAGACCAAGGTGCTCGCCACCCGTTTGAAATCCAGCGCCAAGGATTTTCCGTCGTCCAAAGTGGACAGCGCCATCGCCGCCTACACGCTTGCCTCCGATCTCGCCATCGAGGAAGCCAAGGCGCATCTGTTATCGAAGGACAACGACAAGGCGGCGGAGAAAATCAAGGCCGCCACCGAAATCTGGCCCACCAATCCCAAGCTCGACGAATTCCGCAGCATGGTGAACTCCGGCAGCGGATTGGTGGTGATACGCAATGATTTCGATCGTCTCTTGAGCGAGCGCAACTACCGCGAGATTGCCCGCCGCCAATATGAGATCGCCCCGGCCATCCAGGGCGATGCCACGCGTGAGGACGCCTTCCGGCAAATCATGGAAAACCTCACCAAGATCGAGGCCGCGCTCGGCAAGGCAGGGGAGTTCGGCAAGGTCGGCCAGAACTACGCCGCATGGGAGCAGCTCGCCGAAATCCGCGAACAATTCCCCGACGATCCGAAACTCGGCCGCGAGATGGAATTGTTAGCTCCCAAGGTGGCGGACTTCACCAAGGCGCTCGACCAGGCGCGGCAGTTTGAAAACCGCAGCCCCGCCCAAACCGGCACCGCCCTCTCATGGTATCTCAAGGCGCGCGGCATCCACCCGCAAAGCAAGCTCGCCGAGAACGGCGTGAAGCGGCTCGTCGGCCAGATCCTGCCCGCCGAAGTCGCTGCATCTTCGAGCGCCACCTCTCCGGATAACTGAGTTCGGCCCGCCAGTTCGTCATAACTGCGGCATGTCCTTCAGCAATTCGCGTGTTTCCAAGCCGAGTTGCTTCGCGGCCAGGCCCTCGATGTGGCTCATTCCGCCAGCCTCCGCATCCGGAGCCATCAACCGGTCGCGTTGCGTCCACTTGATCTCGTCGGAGCGGTGGAGTGCGAAAAGCAGGCAGGAAACAATCACCGCGCCGGTCCATGCCGGAGCGAGAATCTGATGCAGCGCGATGCGGCGCATGTTGATTTCCTTGGGTTTGCGGAAGATCCTCGGCAACCAGAAAGCCAGCGGCCAGCACACGGCGGGAATGAGAAGCGCGACGCAGTATTTGAACATCCATTGATAACTGGAACCGCAGCCAAGCATCATCAGCAGCGAGCATGCGACTCCGAACCATGGCAGGCACCGCCGCCACGAGCGCCGCGCGGGTTCAAGCATCGCGAGGCGCTTTCGCATCAACCTCGCTCCCACCGCGATGGTCAGGTTGACCATCAGCAGCGTGAGCGCCACAAGCTGGATGGATGGCACAAGGAAAGCCGTAATGCGCATCCCCCACTCGCGGGCTGACAGATGGGGGATTTGAATCATCGCGAAATAGAATGCGACCGGACCCAGGATGCCGGCTACGAACAACAGCACTCGATCGCGTGGGGAAACCAGATCCGCCAAGCGCCGCCCTACGATCTGAGACTCATACGGAACCATCGTGCGCGACAACAGCGCTCCCAGTAGGAGAAGGCCGAAACAAATGGCCGCGATGATCGAGTGCGCCTGGCCGAGCAATGCGTGGTCGGTGAGGCGTCCCGGCTTGAGATCATCCCCGGTGATCACCGGCGGGGAATCCAGCTGACGCATCGACATCGGTATCTGCAAGTCGGCCATGACCGAACTCATGGTCATGATCAACAATACGGTGTCATCCTCCTTATCCCTTTGCTTCCGCCGTTCTTTATCCGCTTCAAGCCGTTCGTCGAGCATGCGGAAATCCTTGGACGCATCCCCCAGCCCGAGGCGTGCGGCCGCGTCGCGGAAATTTTTCAGCGGCGTATGGATGATCGCCCGCGTGATCAATCCATCGATCAAGCACCAGCTTGTGTCCGCGGAGCGCTCCGCCAGCCAACTCCACAAGCGCACGCATTCACGGAACTCCGAGATATCCGCGGGATCGTCAAAGGTATTCGCTTTCGCGGCAAGCAGCTTGGCGAGATCCATCAACTTGGTCTTTTGCGTGGTATAGCCCATAGTGTATGCCACAACGGATGAACGTTCGAGATAATCGCGCCCCGGCGGCAGATGACGGAATCGTTCCTGATTGAGAGTGATGTTGTGATCCGTAAAACCAGGGAGTTCGGCCGCCTTGCGCAGCGCCTCGTATGCTTGGTCAAAGCGTGCCTGATCCTTGACGACAAGCACCGGAGCTTCGGTGCTCTTGCGGGCGGACCATGGAGGAGTTTTCCGCTCAATGGTCGAGATTGCGAGAGAACCCGCCGCCAGAGTCTCGAGATAGGCGTTTCCGGGATCGGTGGTTTCCACCTGCTTGAGCAGATCCGGCGGAATCTCTTTTTTATCAGAAAGGAAGCCTTCCGCATAAGCCTGCAGATAACTGGGATTGGACCGATCGCTTTCCCACAGCAGCTTCCATTTTTCCGCCTCACTACCCGCCGCCACATCGCCGAACAACAGCAAGCGGGCATCCGGAGAGAGTTTTTTTGCGTAACGAACAAGCGCCGAGGTCGCACCATCGTCCGGGAGATGGGAAGTCATGCGAATGAATCCCCGGAACTGGATGAACCGATAGGCCGTCGTTCCTACAACAACGGCCAAAGACACAAGAGCGACCGCGCCTAGCAGAGGCAGAACCCGCCTGCGCATCTTACTCCGGTCCGCGTTTACCAGTCTCTCGCTGGCATCCTCCAGCACCGCGTCGGTCGTCTGCGGGCTTTCTGCGATCCGCCGCGCGAGGTCGGCCCGTGCTGCGATGCATTGTTCCGCGTTGGTCTCTAACGGACGCGTGGCGAGATCGAGGAAACGCCGCGCGCAGGGAGAGTCGGAATGATCTGACATGTGGAGATGGGGGACGGCGCCATCAGAACCCCGGTGCGGCCACGGTGGCATTGTCCCGTTCCTCGATGCGGCGGCGCAGGATGCGGTCGGCGATTTCGCGGACCATCTCGGCCAACAGCAGCCACAGGTGCGATCCCTCTCGGTAGTCCGCGGGGGCAATGTGTTTCACGCGGCCGGCATGGGTGGAGAGTTGGAAACACTTGCGGAAGGAGCGGCCGGTGGGGTCTTCCGGATTGTAAACGGCGATGCCGTGGCCGCCGTTGCGATTCATCACGGTGAAGCAGGGCACGTCGGTCGGACCGTCGCCCACATAGACCATGTTTTCAAACGGGATGGGCCGCTGGTCGTTGGGCATGTGGTCGTTCACGTCCTGATCGTAGCGCAGCATGCCCTTGTTGATGCGGAAGAGAAACTGCGTCTTGGTGGTGTGCGAGATGACACGTTTGGGAAAACTGATGCGTCCTTCCGCATCCTCGCCGAACTCGCATCCGAACATCGCTTTGACATAAGGCTGGAGACGCGAGCCTTCGAGCAGGGCCTTGAGGCCGGAGGAGATGATATAATGTTCCACCTTGATGCCCGCCAGCTCGTGCTCGGGGGTGAGCGAGGTTTTCGGCAGCGCCTCGAACAACTCGGGAAGACCCGGAAAAAATCCCAGACCCGCGCCCAGCTGGACCAGCCGCTTGTTGGTCACGTTGTCCATGCCGAGGTAGTCGAGCAGGCACTTCATGTAAGCCAGTTCGCCGTCCCAACGCTGTTCCTGGACGAGCGTGTTGCATTTTTTCCAGAACTGCGCGGGATCGATTCCAAACTCCGGAAACAGCACATCGTCCTGCATGTAGCGCGGGCTGAGTGTCTGGTCGTAATCATAAACCAGCGCGATGATGTTTTGCGGAGCGGCCATGGGCTGACAGGCAAGCAAGGCAGGCGTCGCGCGACAAGGCGAAACCATCCGGCCTCAAGGCGGCGGGGGAGTGGCGGAGGCGAACGCGCTGAACGGAGTCACGGCAAGGCTGCTGTTGTAATAGCGGAAGTCGTTTGAAACTTCCGCTCCGGCCCATGGCGGCAGGTCGGGCATGACGGATTCGTCGGCCAGCTCCACCTCGGCGAGTACGAGGCCCTCGTTAGCGCCATGAAACACATCGATCTCCCACAAGTGACCGCCCGTGCGGACGCGGTGCCGGGTTTTATCAATCACCGACGGCAGACAGATTTCCAACAAGGCGCGCGCATCATCCGCGGGGATCGGATATTCAAACTCGGCGCGGGTGATGTCCGGGGCCGCGCCCTTGACGGTGAGCCATGCGTTTTCACCCGCCAGCCGGACGCGCACGCTGCGCGCGGGGTCCAGCGAGAGATATCCCTGGGCGATGCGCACACCCGGCGTGCCGTCGTTCCATGACTCATCTCGAACAAGGAATTTGCGCTCGATTTCAAGAGCCATGTGTCACGGCAGAGATCAGGGGTTTTCCTCTTTGGGATCGGTGATGCCGCTCCAGTCGAGATCACCGTGATCAAGGCGCTGGACTTCGCTGGAGTAAACGGCGTCCTCGTTTTTCGGGTCCATGCTTGCGGCCAGATCGATGAACATGCGGGCGAGCAGGCGGTTTTCATCACCATCCTGTTTTTCCAAAAGCAGGGCGCGCGCGTGCAGCAGCCGCGCGAAGGCCTGCGGGCTGTATGCGCCACCGGCCGTCTCAGGCAACACGCCCTTGGCGAGTTGGAACCCGGCGACCAGCGCGCGTTTGTTGCGCGGAGAGAGGTTGAGGGCCAGCGCGAGCATGCGGCGGGCATCCGTCAGCGAAGCGGCGGATGCTTTCGCGGCGGCGAGCTGGCTGATGGCATGTTCGCTCAGGTTGGTGGCGTATTCGTCGCGCTCGGAATCGAGCATGCCGAGGTCGCGCGTGAAAACGCCGCGCGTGATCTTGAGCGGCTTCCAGTCGAATTTGCGCGGCTCTTCATCGGCAAGGACCATTGCCATGCCGATGAACAGAACCGTCGCCGCTTGCCAGATGCCCCGCATGAGCGGTAAGCATGGGAAAACCCCACCGGCTTGCAAGTGACATTTCCCGTCAATCCCGACCCTAAAACAGCGCTCCGCTCCGCGATGCGGCGCTTGCTGCGCGAAATCGACCACGACCCGCGGGCGGTCTGCGCGGAGGTCGGGCGCTGGCTGGACGCCCATCCCGGCCTGCTCACCATCGCGGTCTTCAGCGCGCTGCCGGGCGAGGTGGATCTAACGGAAACCACCGCGCGCCACACAGACCGGCGCTGGGTTTATCCGCGTATCGCGGGTGATGAACTGGTTTTCCATGTGGTGGTTGATCCGGATGCCGATCTCGCTCCGGGCGCCATGGGCATACTCGAACCGTCGCCGCATCTGCCGCAGGTCGGCATCGCCGGGATCGATGCCTTTCTCTGTCCGGGGCTGGCCTTTGATGCGCGCGGCGGCAGGCTCGGCCGCGGCCGCGGGTTTTACGACCGCATGCTCGCAGGCGCTCGGCCGGATGTTTTAAAGATGGGAGTGTGTTTTCCCCAACAACTCGTGCCGGATGTCTTCGCGCAGGCGCACGACATTGCGATGGACGGCGTTCTAACAGCCTGAGTCACACCCATTCCGGCACCTGCAGGCGGAAGGTTGGAATGCGGGTGTATATCCACTCGCCAGCGGCTTCGCCGAAAAACGCCCCCTCCACTTCGGCGTCGCCGGCCACCACATGGTAGCTGTTGTAGGAAAAGTGCCCGCCGGGATCAATCACCGGCGTCTGGCCCACCACGCCATCGCCCTCGACGACGGTGACCTCGCCGCCGTTTTCACGCACCACCCATTTGCGGCCGCGGATGGTCACGGGCACCGGCGAGTCGTTGTGGATGGAGATGAAGTACACGAACGGATGCGGCTTTTCCGCAGGCGCGTCCAAGCCTGGCATGTAAACGACATCGTCCACATGCACACGCACTCCGTCGAATTCCCGGATGTTCCCAACCATGTTGCGGATCGTTTCCCAGTGCCGCCGTATCTGCCAAGCACGAATGCGGCGGGAACATTTTAAACAGCTGGCGGATATATCTGCCGCAGCATTATTGGAGAATCGCGCATCGTTTCCATCACCGAGACCCATTTCAGCTTCCGCTGGAGTGACCGGACTCTCATTATTGACACAACGCAAGTAGCGCTCCAACGGTTCGCGGCTGAGTATCGTCTTTCTTCAATGCCCGTCGCGCGGCAGATACGGGACAGATGTCATCACCCACATCCCCTCTCCCGCCAGTGGATCCGCACGGATAGGCTGGGACCGCAACCACCTGCCTCGTTGAGGATTCACCCGGAAAAAATCACTACGGAGAATTTTTCTCTTGCCAATTCCGAACTTTCAGTAATATCTGAAACCAATGAACGCAACAACGGACGCCTTGAAGGAAACGCGGGAAGAATTCGTGGCACAGTGGGGCGCGCTTGGCTCGCATTGGGGGATCAACCGGACGATGGCGCAGATCCACGCGCTGCTGATGACGGTGCCGGAGCCGCTGGACACGGATGCGGTGATGGAGGAACTGGAAATCAGCCGCGGCAACGCGCACACCAACCTCAAGGAACTGGTGGCCTGGGGGCTGGTGCGGATCGTCGTGCGCAAGGGCGAGCGGCGGGAGTTTTTCGAGGCGGAAAAGGACGTATGGAAAATCTTCACCACCGTGGCGCGGGAGCGCAAGCGGCGGGAGATCGACCCGGCGCTGGCGGTGCTGCGCAAGTGCGCGGAGGACAGCGCGGAGATCGACACGCCGGGAGGCCGGGCCTTTCACCAGCAAATGAAACAACTTGAGGAATTCGTGGCCTTCGCCTCGACCATGGCCGACCGCGTGGCCGGCATGAAACACGGCTTCGCCCTGCAGATGGCGTCGAAGGTTTTCGGAGGATGAGAAGTCAGAAATCAGAAATCAGAAGTCAGAAGTCAGAAGTTAGAACACAAAAGAAAGCAAAACATATGAATGCAACCGTCATCACTTACGCGATCTACATGCTCATTGCCCTGCCGCTGACGATCTGGGTGGCGCGCACCTTGTTTCAAAACGGCCGGGTTTTCCTGGTCGATTGCTTCCACGGCAACGAGCCGCTGGCGGACAGCGTGAACCGTCTTTTGCTGATGGGATTCTATCTGGTGAACTTCGGCTTCGTGACGCTCTATCTGAAGCTGGCGAGGGATGTGGAGGAAACCCGCGGTGTGGTGGAGGCGCTGAGCGAGAAGCTGGGCGTGGTGCTGCTGGTGCTCGGCGGCATGCACTTCTTCAACCTGTGGATTTTCACCAAGATGAGAAAACGCGCGACGCAGCACCTCGCGCCACCGCCACTGCCCCCAAGCGGCGTGTTGGGATAACGCATAACCCCGACCGCGGATGAAAACGCTCACTATCTTCTATGATCCGCACTGCGGGCTGTGCGCGAGGTTCCGCGCATGGCTGGAGCGGCAGCCGGCGCGGGTGCGCGTGGAGTTTCTCGCCTACGATTCGGCGGAGGCGCTGCGGCGTTTTCCCGGCCTGCCCGACGTGGGCGCGGACCGCGAGGTGGTGGTGCTGGCCGATGACGGACGCTGGTGGCAGGGCCCCGCGGCATGGATCACCTGCCTGTGGGCTACTCTCGACTATCAGGAGTGGGCCTTCCGGCTCGCCGCGCCCGCCTTGCTGCCATTTGTTAGAAAAACGGTCCACTTGCTATCAGAAAATCGCCTGACCATGTCCCGTCTGTTGCGCCTGCGCGGGGATGCCGTGCTGGCCGATAGTTTGAGCGCTCTGCCCGAGGCTGTTTGCCGTGACGGCACATGCGCGCTTCCCAAACGCACAACTTTCCCATCATGAACTCGATCATCGTCATCTTCGGAGCCAACGGATTTCTCGGTCGTTATCTGAGCCGTCATTTCGCACGGCAGGGACGGGAAGTGGTGGCGGTGGCGCGCAGCCGCGAGGGCTGGAGCGGCGATGGCATGTTTCTCGAATGGGATGGCAAAACACCCGGCCCGTGGACACTGGCGCTGGAGGGCGCCGAGGTGGTGATCAACCTCGCCGGACGCAGCGTGAACTGCCGTTACACGCCGGAAAACCGCCGCCGGATTCTTGAATCGCGCGTCTTGAGCACGCAGGCGATCGGGCAGGCCATCACGGGCTGCAAGGTGCCCCCCAAAACCTGGCTGAACGCGGCCACGGCGACGTGGTATCGCCACGCGGAGGACAAGCCGCAGGACGATTGGCTGGGTGAGCCGGGTGAGGGATTTTCCTGCGACGTGGCCCGCGCGTGGGAGGAGGCGTTCTTCGGCGCGATGGTGCCGCCGGAAACCCGCAAGGTCGCGCTGCGCACGGGGATGGTGCTCGCCAACGAAGCGGACACGGTGTTCGACGTGTTGTGGAAACTCACGCGCCGCGGCTTGGGCGGCACGATGGGAAGCGGCGGCCAGCGCGTGAGCTGGATTCACATGGAGGATTTCCTGCGCGCGGTGGATTTCGTGATCGGCGACGCGTTTCTCGACGGCACGCTCAATCTAACAGCACCGGATTTCCCGACGAACCGCGAGTGGATGAAAGTTTTCCGTGAAACCGTCGGCATGCCGCTGGGCCTGCCCGCCAGCCGCTGGATGCTGGAAATCGGCGCGCGCCTGATGGGCAGCGAGCCGGAACTCGTGCTCAAAAGCCGCTGGGCCGAGCCGCTGCGGCTGCGCGACGCCGGCTTCCGCTGGCGCTGGCCGCGCGCCGCCGACGCAGTGGCCGACCTCGAAGCCCGCCGCGGCCTGCAAGGGTTCTTCCGTCCGGCCACCGGCCGCAGCACCGGTGCCAGCGCCTGGCTCCCCGCCGCGACGCGAAATACCTCGGCATGATGATTTGTGAACGGCGGGGGTTGCATTTTCACCGGATGAACTATCCCTTGAACGCATGCAAACGCTTCCTGTGTTACCCATGCCGGCTGCGCTTCTGTCGTTTGATTTCGACGGGACCTTGCACGATCCGGCTGCCAATCCCGGCGTGCCGGTCGAGTTTTTCGGATTGATCCGCGAGCTGCGGGTGAGCCGCCGCGTGTTGTGGGGCATCAATACCGGTCGTTCGCTGGGGCACTTGCAGGAGGGATTCCTGGAGAGCAAATTCCCCTTCCTGCCGGATTGGGTGGTGGCGCGCGAGCGCGAAATCTATCTCGCGGACCGCAACGGCGGCTGGCTGCCGCACGCGCCGTGGAACCGGCTGTGCGAGACCGAGGTCCATGGTTTGTTCAAACGCGCCGCGAAGCTGATGGCGCACATCCGCCGCGAGGTCGAGCAACACACCGGCGCGCAGTGGATGGAATGGCAGGGCGAACCGGCGGGTGTGATCGCGCGTACCGAGGAAGAGATGGCATGGATCGTGGAGCGCGTGACTCCGCTGGCCGCGGAAGAGCCGCATCTCTCATGGCAGCGTAACTCGATCTGGCTGCGCTTCGGCCACCGGGATTTCCACAAGGGCAGCAGTCTAACAGAAGTCGCGCGCATCCACCGGCTGCCCGCCGGGCGTTGTTTCGCGATGGGCGACAGTCACAACGATCTGGACATGCTCGATCCCGCGCATGCCGGCATGACCGCCTGCCCGGCCAACGCGGTGGATGAAATCCGCGACAAAGTAAGCGCCGGCGGCGGCCTCGTCACCACCGCCGTTCACGGCCATGGCGTGATCGAGGCGCTGAAACATTATTTCAGCAAGGACCGCGAGTGAAAGCGGGTGGAAACGCCTTGTCCAGCGATGATGCCGGCGAGGCGCTCCGGGTGGCGGCCGTGGGCGATGTGCGTCTCGATGCCGGCGTTCACCGCGAATTTCACGGCGGAGAGTTTGGACGCCATGCCGCCCATCGAGAAGCGGCCCTTGTCATCTCGCACATGGCGGAAGACATCATCGATGTCCGCCACTTCGGCGATGAGTTCGTTGGTCGCCGGGTCCATCAAGCCGTCCACGCTGGTGAGCAGGATCACGCGTTTCGCTCCGGCAAGCTTGGCGACGCGCACCGAAAGCATGTCGTTGTCTCCGAATTTCAACTCCTCCACCGCCACCGAGTCGTTCTCGTTGATGATCGGCAGCACGCGCGGCTCGGCCAGCAGGCGGTTGAGCGTGGATGAGACATAATCCGCGCGCTCAGGCGTACCGAGGTCGTCGGCTGTTAGAAGAACCTGCGCCACGGTGATTTCGAAATTTTCAAACAGGCTGCTGTAGGTCTGCATCAGCCTCGCCTGACCCACCGCCGCGCAGGCCTGTCTCGTGGCCGTGTCCTGCGGATAGACATCCAGGCCGAAGGCGGACACTCCCGAACCGACCGCGCCGGACGAGACGAACAGGCAGCGGTGGCCGGCATCGATCAGCCCCGCGATGGCGGAAACAAGATGCACCAGCGCCGCGCGGTCGAGCGTGCCATCGGCGGATTTGGTGAGCACGCCGGTGCCTGCCTTGATGACGGTGAGATCGGGAGTCATGGGAAATTTCGCCGTGAGGCGGCACGGGGATAATTGGGAATCCTTCCGCGCGCCAGTCCAAGCTCAGGGAAATCATCCATTCTCATGGTCTGGCGCATTCAGATAAAGGTGGATAGACTCCGCGGCCTTGCGGCCGTCACGCACGGCATGCACCACGAGGCTTGGTCCGCGCACCACGTCACCTCCGGCGAAGACGCCCGGGATGTTAGTCCGTTGTTCGGCATCCACCTTGGTCGCGCCCCAGGAATTCACCTCGATTTGCGACAAGTCACTCTCCGGCGGAAACGGCACGGGATCGAATCCATAAGCAATCAATACGAGGTCAGCCGCCAGCGTGAACTCTGATCCGGGTATGGCGCGAGGCGAGCGACGTCCCGAAGCGTCCGGTTCGCCCAGTTCCATGCGCACGCAATGAACCGTAGTCACCTCGCCGTCTTCGTTACCTTCCAGAGCAACCGGATTGGTGAGGAACATGAAACGCGCGCCCTCTTCCAAGGCATTCGCGTATTCCTTCCTTGAGCCGGGCATGTTGGCCAGATCGCGCCGATAGACACAAACCGTGTCCGCCGCGCCGCAGCGGATGGCCGTGCGCAGGCAATCCATCGCCGAATCCCCGCCACCGAGCACGACGATGCGCTTGCCCTTCACCTCGACGGGCGGCAAGCCCAGTGCGATGGGTGCGTTTTTCTGCGCAAGAAACGGCAGCCCCTGAATCACACCCTTCAGATCGTCGCCCGGCAGGCCGGCGCTCTTGGGTTTCAACGCGCCGATGCCGAGGAAGACCGCGGAAAATTCCTCCCGCAGCCGGGTTAGCGTGACATCCCTGCCCACCATGACGCCGGTTTTGAACTCGACACCCTGCCTGCGCAGGATGTTCACCCGCCGCTCCACCACTTCCTTTTCCAGCTTGAACGCCGGGATGCCGAACAACAACAGCCCGCCGGCCAGCGCCTCGCTTTCAAACACCGTCACCGCGTAGCCAAGCTGTGAAAGACTGTCAGCGCACGCCATTCCGCCCGGGCCGGAACCCACCACCGCCACGCGTTTTCCGTTAGGTGGTGCCACGGGAACATCGCCGCCGCCATGAGCCAGCGCATACTCGTTGATGAATTTCTCGATTGCGCCGATGCAGACCGGTTCCTCCGGCGCGTGGATCACGCATGCCCCCTCGCACAGCCGTTCCTGCGGGCAAACCCGCGGGCAGATTTCCGGCATAGTGCTGGTTTGCCGTGAGATATCGGCGGCCTCCAGATAGCGGCCCTCTGCGGCGAGAGCCATCCATTCCGGAATCCGGTTGTGCAGCGGACAACCCGCCACGCAAGCCGGTTCGGCGCACTGCACGCAACGCGCCGCCTGTTCGCGGATCGTCGCCTCGTCGAAGAGCGAATAGATCTCGTGGAAATCCGTGATGCGCTCACCTGCAATGCGTTTTGGCTGATCCGCGCGTTCCAGTTCGCGCCACGCATAACGGGCCTGACCGGTGTGCAGTGGATCGCGGCCGGCGGACATGGTGGTCCCATAGGATTTCCAGAGACTCTACGCAATGCCTGAAATCAAATCTTGATTCACGACTTGCAATCACACCTTGGATGACAAGCCTGAGGATATCGCCGCCTATGGACCGAGACGCCCGATGCCCCCTGAAGTCCCGATCATCTGCATGGGCCGTGTCGTCAGCGGCCATTTTGGCGCGCTCCGGAGTCACGCCGAATGCGATTTCCGCCGCAAGCATGGTGACGGCATTGTTCGGAGCCATGGCGTTTATCGCGGCAGGGCGCTCCTGGCTTCCGCCGTGGATGGGATGGGTCGCCGCAGCGATTTGCGTCCAACTCCATTGGGTCTGCAACTTGCTGGATGGAATTGTGGCGATCGAGGGCGGCTGGCGATCACCCAACGCGCTGGCTTGGGCATTGTGGGTCACCGCGGCTGGTTTGTTTCTCACCGCGCTGAGCCGCTTGCGAAGGCTGGCCCGTAGCATGCAACAAGCTTCCATGCCATGAAACGCGACCTTCTCGCATGGTGCGTCCGTTTGCTCACCGGAGCGCGGCTTTCGTCCGACCCGGACGGCACAGATATAACCCGCGTTTACTATGCAAACCACTCATCGCATCTGGACTTCGTGGTGATATGGGCCGCCCTGCCGTCGCGGCTGCGGGAACGGGTGAGGCCGGTGGCGGCGGCGGATTATTGGTCGCGCGGAGCCGCGCGCCGCTGGCTGGCGGAACGGGTCTTCCGCGCGGTGCTCATTCCGCGCGAGCGCATCAAACCAAGTGACGATCCAATCGGCAAAATGGCCGCAGTGCTCGAACAAGGCAATGACCTGATCATTTTTCCCGAAGGCACCCGCAGCCCGGACGGGCATGTAGGCGAGTTCCATTCAGCATTGCACGCACTGGCGCTCAAGCACCCGCAGTCGGCATTGATTCCGGTCTATCTGGAAAACCTCAACCGCATCCTGCCGAAAGGCGAGTTTCTGTTAGTTCCGGTGATGGGCAACGCCACCTTCGGCCCGCCCTGCGAGGGACCGCGCGATGGCGAGAGCCGCCGGGATTTCCTGCGCCGCGCCAGATCCGCGCTGCTGGAACTTTCATCCCACCCGCCCGAAACCTGCGGAATTCCGCCACATTCATGAAACCCGACCCCGAACTCATCGCGCTCGTCGCGGGTGTGATCGCCCTGCTCGTTCTCTCCAGCGTGATCTCCTGCATCCTCATCCGCCGCGCCGGCGGGACGCCGCCGCCCGCGCTGCTCAATCTGCGCAGCCGCGTCAGGGCATGGTGGGGCATGGTTGCCGTCTTCGGCGTGATGCTGGCTTTGGGCAAAAACACACTCTTCGGCATGTATCTGCTGATGTCCTTTCTGGCGCTGCGGGAATATATCACCTTGAGTCCCACCCCGCGCGCGGATCACCGGACGCTCTCATGGGTGTTCTTCGTGATCCTGCCACTGCACTATCTCTTCGCATGGGCTCCGTGGTACGGCATGTTCACGATTTTCATTCCGGTTTACGCCTTCGTCTTCATTCCCGTCCGCTCCGCAATGGCGGGTGACGTGGATCGCTTCCTGGAACGCACCGCGCGCATCCAGTGGGGGGTTCTCACCTGCATCTATTTCCTGAGTCACCTGCCGATGTTGTTATATCTTCCGATTCCCGGATATGATGACCAGAACGCGAAACTATTGTTCTTCGTCGTGCTGGTCGTCCAGATGAGCGATGTTTTGCAGTATGTATTCGGAAAATTGGCGGGACGCCGGAAAATCGCGCCCAATGTCAGCCCCGGGAAAACCTGGGAAGGCTTCATCGGCGGCGGTTTGTCCGCCGTGGCGCTTGGCACCGCACTGTGGTGGGCCACGCCCTTCACGCCCTGCGCTGCGGCAGTCATGTCGTTGATTCTGGTAATCGCCGGTTTTCTTGGAGGGCTGGTCATGTCCGCCGTCAAACGCTCGGTGGGGGCCAAGGACTGGGGCAAGGGCATCCCGGGCCATGGCGGCATCCTCGACCGGCTCGACTCGCTGCTTTTCGCGGCTCCGGTGTTTTTCCACCTCACGGGGTTCTATTTCGGCACCAGCATGGCCGCTTCCAGCCGCCCCCCGCAATGGCTCGAATCCCTGTTCCGGCTGGGCATGTGATCCACCGCGGAAAGCGAAAAATCGAGCACGTCCGCGAACGTTTTCTTTCCAGATCGGCCTGAGTTATTAGCTTGCGGCACAATGAACGCCACCGACACCCAAGATGCCGCCTTGCTGGGGGTTTTGCAGGAACAAGTGCCCTTCACGCGGCGGCCTTTCGCCGATCTCGGGCAGCGCTGTGGTTTGTCCGAAGACGAGACGCTTGCCCGCGTGAAAGCCCTCAAGGAGGCGAAAGTCATCCGCCAGATCAGCGCGATTTTCGACACCCGCAGCCTCGGTTATGCCTCAAGCCTGGTGGCCGCGAAAATAGCGCCGGAGAAACTCGACTCCGCCGTGGCGGTGATCAACTCCCACCCCGGAGTGAGCCACAACTACCTGCGCAACCATGAGTTCAACCTCTGGTACACCATCGCCGTGCCGCCCATCAGCAAGCTCGGTCTCGAAGGCACCGTGGATCTGCTCCACAAGCTCTCCGGCGCGGAAACCACCCGCCTGCTGCCCACTTTGCGGCTGTTCAAGATCGGCGTGCGTTTCGATGTCGAAGGCTCCGCCAAACCCGACGATCAATCCTCGCCAGCCTACACCGAGGCAAGCCGCTCGGAAGCCAAACCGCTCACGCAAAAGGAAATCGAATTCGTCAGACTGATGCAGCGCGACATCGCATTGGTGGAAGAGCCTTTCGCCGCCCTTGCGGAGGAACTCGGCATCTCCTTCGACGAAGCCGCGGCGATGCACCGTGACTTTCTAACAACAGGCCGGATGCGCCGTTTCGCCGCCGTGCTACACCACCGCAAGGCCGGCTTCGGAGCCAATGCCATGGGCGTGTGGGCCGGGCCGCAGGATGATGCGGAGGCGCTGCGCAAGCTCGGCGAAACCATGGCCGGCTTCCGCGCCGTGAGTCATGCCTACCAGCGCCCGAGTTATCCGGACTGGCCCTACAACCTCTTCACCATGGTCCACGGCAAGAGCGAGGAGGAATGCGAGCAAACCCTTGCCGCAATAGCCGAAGCCACCGGCATCACCGACCGCCACGCGCTTTATTCCAGCAGGGAGTTCAAGAAAGTCCGCGTCCGCTATTTCACCGACGAGGAGCTGAAGTGGGAGGCGGAGCACGCCTGAAAGCATCGATCGCCCGTTCCATGTTCGTCATCTCCATCGCCGCGCTGAAGCGCAACACCGCCATCCTCCGCGAAGTCAGGGAGGCGGCGGGCTGCCATCTCGTTCTCGCGTTGAAAGGCTTCTCCTGCTGGAAGGCTTTTCCCTTCATCCGCGACGACCTCGACGGCTGCTGCGCGTCCGGTTTGTGGGAGGCGATGCTCGCCCGCGATCATTTTGGAAAACACGTCATCACCTACTCGCCTGCCTATGATGAGGCGGATGTGGCGGAGTTGTGCGGTTTCACCCATCATCTGGATTTCAACTCGCTTTCGCAGTGGTTCCGTTTCCGCGACCAGGTGATGGCCCATCCGCGCTTCAAGAGCGGGGAAATGCAGTGCGGCCTGCGCGTCAATCCCCAGTGCTCGACCGGCCACACGCCGATTTATGATCCCTGCATCGCGGGTTCCCGTCTCGGCATCACCGCGGACCATCTCGCCGGCGCCGACCTTGGCGGCCTGTCCGGCCTTCACTTCCACACGCTGTGCGAACAGGATTCGGTCGATCTAGAAACAACCCTGGCCGCGGTCGATGAAAAGTTCGGCCACCTGCTGCGTTCGCCGCAGTTCACTTATCTCAACATGGGCGGCGGCCACTGGATCACCAAGCCGTTCTATGACCGCGCGCGGCTGATCCGCCTCGTCCGTGAGGCGCGTGAAAGATATGACATCAATGTCTGGCTCGAACCCGGCGAGGCCGTTGCCATCCACAGCGGCGTGCTGCGCGCCACCGTGATGGATGTGTTCGAATCCGCGGGCCACCGGATCGCCATCCTCAGTGTCTCCACCACCGCACACATGCCCGACGTGATGGAAATGCCCTACCGCCCCGATGTGTTCCTCGTCGGACGGAGCACGGACTTCAGTCCGCAAGGCCCGGCAGTCACTTTCGAAGGTGAAACCTACCAGATCGCGGGTGACCCCCAATCTCAAATTCCCCAGCTCCCTTTCACCTATCGTTTGGGCGGCCCCACCTGCCTCGCGGGGGATGTGATCGGCGATTTCACCTTTCCGCGCGAATTGAAACCCGGCGACATATTGGTTTTCGACGACATGGCGCATTACACCATGGTCAAGACCACCACCTTCAACGGCGTGAAACATCCGCCGATCGCGCTTCAGCACGAGGATGGAAGAATCGAAGTCGTGCGTGAGTTCGGCTTCCCCGATTTCCGCGACCGTTTGGCTTGAGAGGCGGGCCCTAGTGAAATCGCGTACGCCCGGCGGGCAATCCGCCCAATAGGCAGCGGACGGGCTGTGGCTATGATGCGGGCATCCCCCGGATCGAAGGCGTCATCGGTTTTTGTTAGCATTCATCCACACACCACGATCCGTCATGCAAACCACCTCCCTCAAACCCTTCCCCACCCGTCAGGATGCGGGCCGCGCCCTGGCCAGACGGCTGACTCATTTCATGGCCGCATGTGATACCATCGTGCTGGGGCTGCCCAAGGGCGGCGTGGCGGTTGGCATCGAGATCGCCCGCATTCTCGGGCTGCCATTCGATGTCCTGCTCGTCGGCCGCATCACCGTGCCCGGCTGCGGCGATACTCCGCTGGGTGCCATCACCAGCGGCGGCGTGCGCATGCTCAACTGCGCGATGATCGACAACCTGCATCTCACCGAGCAGGACATCCGCGAAGCCGTCTTGCGCAAGTCGCTGGAGCTGGCCGAACGCGAGCACGCCTACCGCAACGAGCGGCCATCGCTGGAGGTCGCCGACCGCAATGTCATTCTGGTGGACGATGGCAGCTCTTCCTGCGCCATCCTGCGCAGCGCCGTGCGCTTGTTGCGCCGCCAGCATGCGGAGAAGGTGATTGTTGCCGTGCCGGTCGCCTGTCACAACTCAGCCTGCGATCTGCGGATGGAGGCGGACGAGTTCGTGGCGCTGGCGGAGCCTGCCTCAAACGTGCCTGCCGCAAAATGCTTCGAGCATTTTGAAACACCCACCCATGACGAAATACGGCGCATGCTCAAGTCCGCGCCGATGGACGCCGCATATACCAATTGAACCCGAATTCTTCTCCCCCACCCCCCGCCCCCCACCCCCCCGAAAAAAAGAGGAGATGCCCGCGTCCGCGGCTCTCCTAATGGTAACGACGGCCCCGGTGGAATCCCCGCCGGGGCCGCCCTGTTTTCACGAGGGCGAAACAAGCTCTTGCACCCGGACCACAACCGTGTGACTCGTTCCCCGTGTCCGATGCCTCCGCGGACCACGTTCGCCTCAACCCTCTCCATGCGTGAATCCCTGATTGTCATCGGACTGATCGTCCTCGCGGTAGCACTGCGCAGCGCGCGCGGCGCATGCCTCCGCAAACTTGGAGCACTCACGTTTCTCGCCGCCAGCTTCTGCGTGTTTTATTTCCTGAGCGACAGCCTGATGGTCGGCTCGCTGGGAGTTGTGATGTGGCTTTTCCTGCCGTGGATCGAACTGCTCACGCGCATCCGCCGCATGCGCCTGCCGGTGGAGAACCGGCTGACCCACCGCCCGGTGCCCAATCCCTCGTTTTTCCCGAACGCCACCGAGGCCGCCGCGGCGATGGAGGAGGCGGGTTTCGAGCATGTCTCGGACTGCGGCTGGGAATGGGACGGCATGCACCAGTTTTTCCGGCTGTTCTGGCATCCCGAGGAACGCGCCGTGGCAGCCGTCTGCCTGTGCGAGCAGAGCGATGTCGCGTTCGCATTCATCTCAGTGACCTCCTACGACTGCGGGGGCGGCGTCTGGCGCACCACCAATTTTCCCTTCGCGCCCACGCTGCGCTACCCGCCCGGTGTGAGATGGAACCACGTGCCCTGCGGCCGCAACTGCTTCCATGAAATTTTGCGCGACCACCAATCCTACCTGAAGCGCGCCAACATTTCCGCCGAACAGCTGCGCATTCCGGACCCCGAGAAAATCGAGGAGTCCATCGAGCAGGAAATGTGCCGCCAACTCCAGCACAACCAATCGACCGGCATCATCCGATTCACCGGCGACGGCCACTTCCAGTATTCCTTCCGCGGCCTGTTTTTCCTGTGGGGGCAGTTCATCAAGGACATGCTGCGCTTTTGCTGAGCGCCCTGCGCTCCGCGTCAGGCCGGCCTCGTGGCGGCGGCATCGCGGACGATTTTCAACGCGGCCTCGCGCTCCTCTCCGTAGAGCGGCATGCGCGGCGCGCGCACGGTCTCGGTGCCATAGCCCATTTCCGCGCAGGCGAGCTTGATGTATTGCACCAGCTTCGGATGGGAATCGAAATGCAGCATCGGCATGTACCAACGATAGATCTCCAGACCGCGTTTCCAATCCTCCGCCACCGCCGCGTCCCACATCAGGCGGTTCTCGCGCGGAAACGCATCGACGAGTCCGGAAATCCAGCCGGTGCAACCGAGCATGACGCTCTCCAGAGCCACGTCGTCGAGTCCCGAGAAAATGATATATCGGTCGCCGAGGTGGTTGAACAAATCCGTGATGCGGCGGGTGTCGCCGGCGGCTTCCTTGATGCAGACGATGTTCTCCACATCCGCCATCTCCGCGAACATCTCCGGCGTGATGTCCACGCGGTAAACCGGCGGGTTGTTGTAACACATGATCGGCAGGTCGGTGGCGGCGGCCACGGTGCGGAAATGGTTCACTGTTTCGACCCCGTCCGATTTGTAAACCATGCCCGGCATCACCATCAGGCCATCAACACCCGCGGCGGCGGCGGCTTTCGCGGTGGCGCATGCGCCTGCGGTGGTGAACTCGGCCACGCCCGTGAGCAAGGGCACCCGGTCCTTGCAGACCTCCTTGGTCGCCTTGAGCACTTTCACCTTCTCATCCAGCGAGAGCGAGCAGTTCTCACCAATGGTTCCGAGCATGACCAGCCCGTGGATGCCCTCATCAAGCAGCGCCTCGACATGCTTTTGCGTGGAAGGCAGATCGAGCGAGAAATCGTCGTGAAACTGGGTGGGGACGGCCGGATAAACGCCGTGCCAATCAACTTGAAGTGACATGGATGAAGGGTGTGGATGGTTTCTGATGCCGGAGACCGCCGCGCCTGCTCAAAAATACCTTGAGCCAGCCAAGCCGCCATCCGGAGCGGGCGGCAATGACGCCATTGCCGGCGCCCGCGTGTCAATGGCCTTCATTACTCAATTGATTCACAGGCCCGGTCCCTGACTGATCCATGAAACAACACCCCTTCCTCGATCGTATCCCGCCACATGAGGAGAGCAGGCATCGCATGGCTGGCGGCACTGGCCGTTGCGACGGGAAACTTGGCCGAGAAACCCCATCCTCGTCTGTGGTTCACGCGCGGCATGGAAACTCCGCTGCGCGAAAAAATCGCGGCTGATCCCCTGGCCGCACGATTGCATGAGGCAGCGATGAAGGAAGCCTCGCGGGTGCTAAAGGCTCCCACCTGCAAGTATGACATTCCTGATGGCAAGCGCCTGCTCACTCAATCGCGCCTTGCCTTGCACAACATCATTCACTGCGCTTGGGCGTGGCGCATGACCGGCAGTGAGCAATACCGGTTGCGCGCCATCACCGAACTCGAAGCCGCATGCGGCCTTAAAGACTGGAACCCAAGCCACTTCCTCGACACCGCCGAGATGGCCACCGCGGTGGCGGTCGGCTATGACTGGCTCCATGAAACACTCACTCCGGCCCAACGCAAAATGTGCGAGCGCGCCATCATTGATAAAGCGCTCAAACCGGCGAAAAAAGTCCACGATCAAGACGGTTGGTGGACCCTGCCCAAGAACAACTGGGCGCAGGTTTGCGGCTCAGGCATCGCTCTCGCCTGCGCCGCCATCGCGGGTCATGACGAAGGCCTGTCCGAAGGTCTTTTCTCGCGCGGTCTGGCCTTGATTGAAAAATGCGAGAGGTTCTATCAGCCGGATGGCATGTATCCCGAGGGTCCGGGTTACTGGCAATATGGAACAAGCTATCATGTCATGCTGCTTGCGGCCTGCGGCACTCTGGACCGTGATTACCGCGCATCACCTCTGCTGCGCAAGGCGGGTGACTCTATCATGCACATGACCAGTTCCACGCGCCTGAGTTATAATTTCGCCGATGGCCACGCGCGGCCCGCCACTCCCTCCGCCGCGCAATGCTGGCTGGCACGCCATTACAACGATCCCGTCCAGTCCCGGCATGTGAGGGATCTGTTCGAGCGCGCCTTCGAGGAAGACGGGGGCCGTGTAGGTGGAAGCATCGCCTTCCCGCTGGCCGTGATGTGGATTCCTTCCGCGCCCAAACGTGAGACCGCCATGCCGAATGCCGCGGTGTTTCACGGCGAGCAGGCGGTGGCCTTGTTCCGCAGCGGCTGGGATGGCGATTCCGCGTGGTTCGGCATCAAGGGCGGCACTGCCGCGGCGAGTCACGGCCACATGGATGTCGGTTCCTTCGCATACGATGCCCATGGCACGCGATGGCTGCATGATCTCGGTTCGGAAAACTACAATCTTCCCGGTCATTTCGGCAGCAAGCGCTGGAGTTACTACCGCCTGCAAAACCGCTCGCACAACACATTGGAAATAGGCGGCAGGCTCCAGAATCCCGATTCCGATCCCTGCCCGCTGGTTTCCTCTTCGCTCGGCGGCAACCCGCTTGCAGCCGCGTTCGATCTAACAGATGCATACGCCGGCTCCGCATCCGGAGTGAAGCGCACAGCCCGCTTCGACACCCGGCGCGGCAGTGTTCTCATCGAGGATGAGATCACCGCGCCGGTCGGCGATGTCGTGTGGCGGGCCTTCACCGATGCGGATGCCGAAATCGATGGCGACCGCGTGATCCTGCGCAAGGACGGCAAGCAAATCAGCCTGCGCCGGGTTTCCAAAACCGGAGCGTGGAGCCTGGCCGATGCCAAACCACCGACTGCCGCGGAGAAACAGAACGAGGGCTTCCGCGCGATCGTTCTCACCGCGCCAAAGGCCAGGCAGGTCGCGCTCGCGGTGGAGATCGTACCATGAGCGGAAGCCGCGGAGCCATCACTTGACTGCGAATTTCCTGCCGCGTCCGTTTTCCCATGCGGAACGCACGCTGTTATAAAGCGCGCCGAGTTCCTCCACGGACAAGAGACGGTATTCTATGGTTTTGGAGTGCGTGGTGTGCGGAAATTTTTTCACCACCATCTGATGGATGTCCACTCCGGCGGTGCCGGCCGCTTTGTCGATCAACTCTGTGCCGCGGTCCACGATGCCTGCAACGGCGGCACCCGCGGAGGTGCCCTTGGCGGCGTCGCTGATGGGTTGGATGAAATAAAAACGCGCCAGTGCCTGGCCGAGCGCATCGACGGTGACCTCATCCACAAGCAATGAGCCGTCGAGCACATATTTGTGGCGGCTGACCGAAGAGATGCGGTCGAGTGCGACCATGTAATGACCGCCGGGCAGCGACGCCTGCCAGAAACGATTGGATTGCGGAGAATCCTCGGTTTTCTTGTTATCGCCTTCCTCGGGTGCATTCTGGCCATGGGTCGGGCCGGTGATGGCGAGCGAGATCATCAAGATTGGGAGCAGGGTTCTCTTTAACATGCGGTCAGGATGGCAGAGGCCCGGGCGTTTGGCTAGTGCGCGTCCGAATGCTTCGCAAAAGTTAAGGATTGCAGGAATGGCCTGAAAAAGGCAGATTGTGCGCATGGTTCGCTATCGCGCCAACGTGGCCGCCCTCATGGTGAATGCGGCGGGCAGCCTGCTGATTTGCGAGCGGGCGACGATCCCGGGTGCCTGGCAGTTTCCCCAGGGCGGCGTGGATGCCGGCGAAACCGCGGAGCAGGCCTTGTTTCGCGAAGTAAAGGAGGAGGTCGGCCTCGAGCCGCGGCACTATGAGGTGATCGATCGCCGTGAAGGCTACCGCTATCTCTACCCGCAGGGCGCGCGCGGCAAGAAACTCCGCAAGCACGGCAGCCACGGCCAGGAGCAAACCTACTTCCTCTGCCATCTCAAACCCGGCGCGCCGCAGGTGAACGTGGACCAGAGGCCGCGCGAGTTCCGCGCCTACCGCTGGATCCCGCCGGAGGAGTTCGATCTCGACTGGTTGCCGGAATTCAAACGCGACGTGTACCGCGAGGTCATGCGCGATTTTTTCCAGGTGACTTTGTAAGGCCGCCGGGATCGCGGCCGATGCCTGTTAGAAGTGCGAGCGCGCGGAGCGCGAAGTCGCAGCGGTTCTTCCACGGCCTCGCGGGACGCACGATGCGCCAGCCGGATTCGTGTGCGAGCGCGGCCAGTTCCGGCGATGGATTGACGACTGTGGCGGACATGCAAAGCCCGAGCATCGGGAGGTCCGCGCGGCTGTCGGTATAGCCGTGGCATTGGCGGAGCTTGCCGTCTTCAAAGTACGATGCGGGTAGTTCCCGCCGGAGCCTCGCTACCTTGGCCGCACCCTTGTGGTTTTCAAGCGGCGGAAAAAACGGCCCGGTTTGCACCACGGTGCCGAGCGTGAGATCAAAGCCTAGTTCGCGGCCGATCTCACACACATAGAATTCCGGACTCGCCGAGGCGAGGATGAGGAAATCCCCGGCGGCGCGGTGGCGCTCCAGCTCGCCGCGCACTTCCGGATAGATCGCCGTCATCACATGCCTGGCGAAATCACGGGCATAAGCCGCGAGTTTTTCCGTACTCATGCCCCAGAGGAAACTCAGGAACACGCGCTTCATCCGTCCCGCTCCCAGCCATCCGGCCAAGGGCAGGAAAACGAGAAACACCGGCAGGAAAATCCCGCGCCAAGGCTCCCGGCGCAGCACATAATGCCGGAACAACAACTGGCAGTCCCACGCCAGCAAAGTGCCATCGAGATCGAACAGGGCGATTCTTTCGGGAGCTTTCTCGGCGTCGGGCATGCTTGCGGCGGGAACCATGTCATGATGCCGCGCTCCCCGCCATGCCAATATCCCGAGGCGTGGCATTGACGCGCTTTGCCCCCGCCCTGAGAGTCGCCGCCGCATGAGTGAAATGATTCTGGGCATCGACTTGGGCACCACCAACTCCGCGGTGGGCGTGGTGGATTCCGGGTTTCCCATTCTGTTAGCCAATGAGGACGGCAGGCGGATCACGCCCAGCGCGGTGTGGATCGGACGCGATGGATCGATCGAGACCGGTGAAAAAGCCCTGCGCCGCCGCGCGTCCGAGCCGGACCGCGTGGTCACCAGCATCAAGCGGCTGATGGGCCGCCGCGCGGATGAAGTGGAGGAGCATTTCCCGGTGCCGGTGGATACGGGAAACGACGGCCTGCCGCGCGTGCTGGGAAAATCACCGGAGGAAATCAGCGCGGAAATCCTGCGCGAGATGAAACGCATCGCCGAGTGGCGCATGGAAAAAACGGTCTCCAAGGCGGTGATCACCGTGCCCGCTTATTTTCACGACGCCCAGCGCGCCGCCACCAAGCGCGCGGGAGAACTCGCCGGGCTGGAGGTTGTTAGAATTCTCAACGAACCCACCGCCGCCGCGTTGGCCTACGGGCTGGACAAGCTCGGCGAGCACTCGCGCGTCGCCGTCTATGACCTCGGCGGCGGCACTTTCGATCTCTCGATACTCGAAATGCGCGACGGCGTGTTCCAGGTGCTCGCCACCCATGGCGACACCCGCCTCGGCGGCGATGACCTCGACGCGCTGATCCTCCGCCGCATCCAGGAGCGCGCCGGCCTCGGTGAAACGACGGGCACCCTCCGCGTGCGCTTCATGGAGGAAGCGGAGCGTGTGAAACGCGCCCTAACGGAAAACGAGGAGGCGGTGTTCCGTCTGCCGTTTTACGATGGCACCCGCAGCATCGAACAAGTGCTGACGCGCGCCGAATTGGAAACCCTCGCCGCACCATGGATCGGGCGGACGCTGCGCCACTGCCGCAAGGCGCTCGCCGATGCCGCGCTCAAGCCCGAAGACCTGCAAGCCGTCGTGCTGGTGGGCGGCAGCACCCGCATTCCGGCGGTGCGCCGCGCCGTGGCGGAGCTTTTCCAGCGCGAGCCGGATGTTTCCCAACACCCGGACGAGGCCATCGCCCTCGGCGCGACCATCCAGGGCGGCGTGATGAGCGGCGCGCTGCGGCAGATGATCTTGTTGGATGTCACACCGCTCAGCCTCGGCATCGAAACCTTCGGCGGGCTGATGAACGTGCTGATCCCGCGCAACACCACCATCCCTTGCAAGGCCGGCGAGATGTTCACCAACGCCGCCGACGGACAGGCCGCGATGCGCGTGCGCGTTCTGCAGGGCGAGCGCGAGATGGCGCGCGACAACTGGGAACTCGGCAATTTCGACGTCGCATTCTCCCCCGCCCCGAAAGGCCGGGCGCGGATGGGCGTGCAGTTCAAGATCGATGAAAACGGCATCCTCGAAGTGCTCGCACGCGATGTTTCCACCGGCCACGACACCGTGGTGAAACTCGGCAACGCCGCCGTCAACGTGGACGACGCCGCAGTGGAAACCATGGTTTCCGAATCCGTCGAACACGCCTTCAGCGACATGGCGCAGCGCGTTTTCACCGAAGCACGGCTCAAGGCGGAGGAACTCCTGCCCGCCGTGCAGGCGGTGCTCGCCCAAGGCCTCGCGCGCGACGATGAACGCGCCGCCATCGAAGCCGCGGCCAATGATGTGAAATCCGCGCTCGCCGCCGGTGCCGCAAATCCCCTCAAAGCCGCGGTCCAACGCCTCGACTCCGCCACCGAAGCGCTCGCCGCCCGCCTTGTCGAACAAGCCATGGACGAGGCGCTCGAACGCGGCATGAACCGTTGAAATTCCCAACCGCTCTTCAAGCCATGCCATGGCTTCCCGAGCCGGCGGCACCCACCCGGCTGAAGCGCTCATGCCATTTCACGCAAATGAGATCACGCGTGCGAACGACCAACCGGAGCGCGGAATTCATTCCGCCCGATTCGGTAAAATTCCGTGCGCCATGATTTGTCTGACAGCCGGCCGGAATGGGCTTCGCCATTTCATGATTCGCCCGCTGTCGCGGCCTCCGGATTCCGCGATCCAATCGAAGTGCCGGATTCTTTCCGCGATTCCGTATTGCAAGAAATCCGGACACGGTGATTTTCTTGATATGCAAGACAGGCATATCCAGTTTGTTCAGCCCATTGAATAAACATCGATCCGCCGCGGCGGGGCGGACACTCCGGGATGAAAGCGCAGGGCATCGACACCATGAGGCTGCCAGTCAGAAGGCACTCCGATGATTTTCCGCAACGGTTCAACCCGAAATCCGAAGTTGAATGATGTTTGAGCTAGGCGGCGCGGTTGGCAGGGGAT
>Ga0315904_10001682_pt1 | contig 35115 bp, 25 predicted proteins | sample LakEriMetagenome_6_FD_203529 | JGI IMG/M metagenome (GOLD analysis project Ga0315904, IMG submission 203529) | Freshwater fungal communities from buoy surface, Lake Erie, Ohio, United States - Buoy 12 MA120 | ecosystem: Environmental > Aquatic > Freshwater > Lake | place: USA: Lake Erie, Ohio...
GCCCCAAACCCCACCCCCGCCACCCAAGCCCCCAAACGGTGGAAATCCCCGCAACCCACTGCCCGTCAGCGGATCTTACAGTGATCGCGACTGTCCGAAAACTGCGCGTGTGACGTTCTACGGTTACAGGTGGTATGATCCCATCACCGGCAGGTGGCCATCAAAGGATCCGATTGTGGAGAATGGCGGGCTCAATCTTTACAGTCTCTTAGGCAATGAGGCCATCAGACGAACAGATTTCCTCGGTTTGGCGGGAGCGGCATGTGTTCCGATGGGCGACGGGAGATGGATTAATTTGTGGACTGGTCAAATTTGCGGAATGTTAGATCCAGAATACCAAGAAATTTATACGCGCCAAGAGAAACTCAAGGAACGCCGCAGCAGCGGGGCATGTTGCTGCGAGCCCGGAAAAATTGAAGCTGGGAAGAAAATTCTCATTGAGCGATTCGAGGAATACCGCAACAATGTGCGCAAACATGACCCACCTGGAGGTGAATATGGCGAGGACGGGTCGATTTCTTGTCATGGTCAAAACTTGGGAACTATGTCCGCGTTAAACAAAGCAGGCGCAGGAAAACAAAGCGGAATACCACCATGCTGGGAGTGCTTTTACGTTCGCAAAGGAAAGCGTCCTACGGGAGTTGATCATTGGTGGGTTGAGTGTAAAGCCTATGACAAGAATGGCCAGGAGGTAGAACACATATCTTTTGATGCCTATTATTCACAGAAGGGGGCCGGAAATCCAAAGGTTCTTCACGACCAATATCCATATAACCTTAATATACGACCTTGTGACGCAAAGAACCAACCTACACATCGGAAGCGCGATGGCACCCTTATCGACTAGGCTTGCTCTCGATTTTTTGCTGTTGGCAGTCTGTATGCTGTGTCATGTCTTCCTCATTTGCGGTTGCGGAGGGAATAAGCAGACAGAAGATGCAACCGAATATGGTTGCAAAGTATCTGATTTGATTTTGATCACCAATGGCTTAAGTAGTTATTATGCAGAGACCGGACGTTTTCCAGATGACATTTCAGCTTTAGATCGGTTTGTTTCTAAAAACTCCGGCGCTTCTTTGTATTTTCCAGACCGATGGACAATGTACAAAATATCTTCACTTTGCATTGGCGATGTGGTTGTAAAGGAGATGGAGGGCCCTCCAACAAGAGCGCCAATGGCTATAGTCTACTCAGGAGGCGGGAGATTTGATTACCACCTTAGGTACGTCGACGATAATTTTGATCAATGAATGGTAAATGGGGGCGGAAATGGGGTCACCCATTAGGTCATGACCGGGGTCAGTGATTGGATTTTAGTGTCCCGTAAATGGGGTCAGAGTACACCGATTCACATAAATGGGGTCAGTAAATGGGGTCAAAGTACACCGATTCACATCCAGGCCCGAGATTCCGACTCCAACGACTTCACAGCCCAAACGGTACTTAAGTTAGCGCCATTCGGTTCAGTTCCCGCAGTGTAACGAAAACCAGCCACTGATTTTGAGATTCGCTTACCGGAGTCGGGGCATCTTGAATGTAAGCGCTCAACCGAGGGGCACTATCCGAGCCGGAGCATGGGAAGCATCCATGCCTGTGGCAGGGTCCGGATTCAGGTTCATCGGGGGCATGGCGGTTGCAAACCGCCGCCACGGGGGCACGAAAAAACCGGCGTGGTTTCCCATGCCGGTCTTTTTGTTGGATGGTTGGAGTTTCCCGCGATCAGGCGAGTGCCTGGAGCTTCGCCTTGAGCTGGTCCTTGGTGACGCTGGCGCCGACGATCTGGTCCTTGACCTCGCCGTTCTTGAAGAACAGCAGCAGGGGAATGGAGCGGACGTTGTATTGCACGGCGAGGTTGCGCGCGTCATCGACGTTGACCTTGCCGACCTTGGCGGATGCTCCGACTTCGGATGCGACCTGGTCGATCACCGGGCCAATCATTTTGCAGGGGCCGCACCATTCGGCCCAGAAGTCCACGAGGACGGGCACGTTGGAGTCGATGACTTCGGATTGGAAATTCGTTTCGTTGAGTGTCAGAGCCATGGCGGGACCATGGAGCGTGTTCCCCGAAACGTCAAGAGCCGCTCCCCGGATCGGGCGAGCGGCTCTTGGTTTGAATGTTGACGATCGGTTTCAGCCGAGCGGAAGGGCACCTGCGGCGAACGCGAGGTAGAGCACTCCGGCGGCGAGAACAGTGTTGATGATGGGCCAGGCCATGGTGGTGAAGGGTGGGGGTTGGGGTTATTCGATGAGCTGTGACCAGTCGCCGGGTTTCGGGCTGTCCTCCACGTTGATCCACTTGCTGGCGAGCATCAGTTGGAAGGCAAGCACGGCAAGCGCGGCGGCGAATCCGACGCCGGCGAGGATTTTCACCACGCCTTCGTTGGCTTCGGATTCCTCCTCGTCGTCCATCTGGAGCGTGGCCGCCTGGGAGGCGCTGGGACCGGAAGTGCCGAGTGGCTGGGTGGGTGCCTGAAGCTGGACGGTCGCCTTGGGCAGCGTGGGAGTGCCACCGGGAAGGCTCGGGGCGCCGGCAGGTTTGAGAGCGCCGGTGCCGATCGGAGCGGCGGAAGTCGCGAGCTTGATCGTCGGGGCCGGGGCGGGAGCTCCGGGAGCGCCTGCGGTGCGCAGCGGAATGGTCGGTGCGGGTGCCGTCGGGCGCGGTGCTCCAGCCGGAGGAGCGGTGGGAGTGGGCGGCGCGCCGGGAACCGGCGGGCGCACGGGCGGTGCCATGGGCACGGTGGCGGACGGCACTGCCGGGGGGGCGTCAGCCGCCTTCAAGGTGACCCGAACGGTTTCCTTTTTGAGAGGGACGCTCGAGGTTTGCTTGGATGGGGATGGTGTTTGGTTTTCGTTTTCGCTCATGCGCGCTCGGGGTTTTATGCCTTACGGGGGAAGTAAGGCGACTCGCCGCCGCCCTGTCAAATCCCCAGCGAGGAAATTATTTGTTTTCGCGAAGCATCAGAGGTCGATGACCGGAGCTGGTGGTTTTTGACGTCCGGTGGCGGGTGGAAATGCCAGCTCGAAAAGATACGGAAGCAGCAAGGCGGCGGCGAGAGCCCAGATCAGGCAGATGACGACGAGCCGTCCCATTTCCTCGCCGGATTTCGGACCTTCCGGCTTGGAGCCGATGACCGGAGCGGTGTGGACCACCAGCCGCGGCAGATGGTCGATCAATCGGGTCCGCTCGGCCTGTTGGAGCGAACCGAGGCGCTCCACTTCGACTTCGGCGGCCAGCGCGGCGCGGCGTGCACGGTCGATCGCGGTGGCGGCTCCGGGGTCGGCGGGTTGCTTGCCGTGGACTTCCTCCAGTTTGATCCACTTGTTGGAGAGTTCCTTGGCCCGGTCCGCCTGGGCGGTGGCGAGGCGTTCGAGCTCGGCGACCTTTCGCTCCGAATTCGCGGTCATGGATTCGGCGAGATAGCCGACGAGCGATCGCGGGATTTCCTCGGCGAGATCGCGGGCGTCGATGTTGCGCGTCCTCGTCACTTCCAGACGGATCATCCGGGTGTCTTTGAGAATCCGGGTTTCGAGACTACTCCGGATCCCGGCGACGCAGTTGTCCCGGTCGAGATCGAGTCGGCGGGGCAGGTCGAGTTTCTCACTGACGCGTGCGAGGACGTTTTCGGCGCGGAGCAGTTCTTCGGTTTCACGCAGGCTGGGGCCGTTGGTGATCTCGAAAACCGTGCGGCTGAGGTAGCGGCTCGGGCTGAAGTAAAGTTGGAGCGCCCCGGCGAGAAACAGAACCAGCGGCAGGATCAGCAGGCCGAAGCGCACGGTCCATTTCCAACGGCTGAAGACACGCGAGGGGAGGAAGCGTCCGTGAAGGTTCGCTGTTTCCATTTCTGGCAGCGTGTTCCACTCGGGATTGGAATCCAAGGCGGAAAGTCCCGGTGACCGCAGATTTTTGATGCTCTCCGGGGCGCTTCGTGATTCCAATCCGGCCAGCCACCATGTCCGCCGAAAAGACCGCCATCACCCCGACCCGTGCCCAGGATTTCCCCGAGTGGTACCAGCAAGTCATCAAGGCCGCCGATCTCGCGGAGAATTCCGAAACGCGCGGCTGCATGGTGATCAAACCGTGGGGCTACGGCATTTGGGAACTCATCCAGCAGCAGCTCGACCGCATGTTCAAGGCCACCGGCCATCAGAACGCCTACTTCCCGCTGCTTATCCCGCTTTCCTATCTGGAGAAGGAAGCCGAGCACGCCGAGGGCTTCGCCACCGAGTGTGCCGTGGTCACGCATCACCGCCTCGAAGCGGTGAAGGACGAGGCCACCGGCAAAACCCGGATGATTCCCACCGGCGAACTGGCCGAGCCTTATGTCATCCGCCCGACCTCCGAAACGATCATCGGTGCGGCGTTCGCGCGCTGGATTGAGTCCTATCGCGACCTCCCTTTGCTCATCAACCAGTGGGCCAACGTGATGCGTTGGGAAATGCGGCCGCGTCTGTTCCTCCGCACCGCCGAGTTTCTCTGGCAGGAGGGCCACACCGCGCACGAGACCAAGGAGGAAGCCATCGAGGAAACCCGCAAGATGCACATGGTTTACGAGGAGTTTCTCCGCGATCACCTCGCCATCCCCGTCATCCCCGGCGAGAAAACCGAAAACGAGCGCTTCCCCGGCGCGGAGATGACCCTGACCGTCGAAGCGATGGTGCAGGACCGCAAGGCCATCCAGGCCGGCACCTCGCATTACCTTGGCCAGAATTTCTCCAAGGCGCAGAACATCTCCTTCACCGGCCGTGACGGCACCGTGCAACACGCCCACACCACCTCATGGGGCGTCTCCACCCGCATGATCGGCACGCTGATCATGGCTCACTCGGACGACGATGGCCTGGTGCTTCCTCCGCGCGTCGCCACGCAGCAGATTGTCATCCTGCCGATCACTCCCAAGGAGGACAGCCGTCAGGCGGTCATCGAGTCCTGCCAGGCGCTCGCCGAAACGCTCCGCCACCAGAGCTTCCGCGGTGAACCGCTGCGCGTCCACGTCGATACCCGCGACCTCGGCGGCGGCGTGAAGAAGTGGGAGTGGATCAAGAAGGGCGTGCCCATCCGCATCGAAATCGGCCCGCGCGACATCGAAACCCGCAAGTGCTGCGTGCAGCGGCGCGACCAACCGGGCAGCGCCAAGGATTTCCCCGTGAAGGAGGACTTCATCCGCCAGGCGGGCGACATCCTGGAGGACATCCATCGCAATCTGTTGGATCGCGCCACCGCGTTCCGCGACGCGAACATCCAGCCCTGCGATTCGCTCGACGCCTTCCACTCCCACTGGTCCCAGGATAACCCCGGCTGGCTCTATACCCCATGGGCCGGCACGCCGGAACAGGAGGAGGAACTCTCCAAGAAACACAAGATCACCATTCGCTGCCTCCCGGTGACTCCCCTCGATCTGAAAACCTCGGACCACTGCATCCTTACCGGCGCATCCACGACGGTTCGCGCGCTGTGGGGGCGGAGTTATTGAGAGCCACCGCCGGGGAAACGGCGCGAAGCGGATGCGAATGAGGCACCCCTTACCCTTCACTGCGGGTTTCCAGTGCTGTCGCGTGCTCATCTCATGCTCCGGCGCTCCATGAAGAAATCCGTATGACCGCCGGAATCCAGGGGGATGTGTTTTCAATGCCCTTCCGGCGCCACTTCCACCTCTCTGAGCCGACGTCCCAGCCCCAGTCGTGGAGATCACCCCGGTTCAGGCATCCTGATCCGCTTCTGGCTATTTTCACCCTATTGGGGGATGGAACATCTTTGGAGTGAGGCTACTTTTCCAATAGTCGCAAATCCTAGGCCATTCCCTGTTCCGAAACCCAGATTCCAACGAGCCCATCTGTTTAAATCTTTCAAATCGTTGATTTTGTTGTGAGAAACGCGCCCTAGCGGCGAAATCGATATTGTAGAAGATTCATTCAAACCAAACCCAATCCCCAGAGAACCCATGAAACCCCGCATCCTCAACTCCGCCCGCCTCTCATTTCCCTTCGCCTGCGCCATCGCCGCGCTGCTTTCGTTCCAGTCCGCAAGAGCCCTCGACGGCACCTGGCTCGGCATTTCCGGCAACTGGACCGACACCGGAACCTGGTCTGGCGGCACCATCGCCGACGGTGTCGGCTTTACGGCGAACTTCACCGGCGCGGACATTTCCTTCGATGATGCAATCACGCTGGGGGCCGACCGCACCATCGGCAACATCACCTTCACCGACGCCACTACCTCCTCCAGCAACTTGCTCATCACCGGCGCGAACCTCCTGACCTTGGACGTCGCCTCGGGCACTCCGGCAATCAACGTCACCCAGTCCGGTCGGACGCTCACGATCGACAGTGTGGTCGCCGGAACGGATGGCTTGCAGAAGACCGGCCCCGGCTCGCTCACCCTCAACGGTTCTGGCGTCAATAGCTTCACCGGCGGACTCAATGTCAGCGGCGGAAACCTCACGCTCGATTTTAACAACCTCGCCACCCCGACCAACCTCGTTGACGCCAACAACGCTCTCCAGATCAACAATGGCGCACTCACCGTCACCGGCAGGAACGTCGCCGCCGCCACGACGGCCCAGACCTTCGCCGGCAGCACCATCGGTGCCGGCAGCAATACTCTCAACCTTTCCAAGGGCGCTTCGGCCACCTCCGGCACACTCAATCTCGGAACGCTGACCGTCAACCCCGGCTCCATCACCACCGTGATCACCGGCACCGCCGGAGGCACGACATGGACGACCGGTGCCACGCCCACCTCGGAAATCATGACGGTCACCGGCATCACCGGCAAAACCCTTCCCGGTGCCGCCGGCTCAACGAACTGGATCAACGTGAACGCCGGCCTCTTCTATCGCCAGAGCTCTAGTGCGGGCGCGGCGAGATGGGTAAGTGTGGACAACACCGGGAAGCTTGGGCCTCTTGCGGCAACCATCGCCGCCATCGCGGCCGGAACCAACGATGCAAGGCTCGCCTACCAGCTCGCAAACGCCGCGAGCATCACCCTTACCGCCAGTACGAATCCGAGCATCTACGGATTGGTGCCGAATGCAGGCGCCACCGCCGCAACCCTAGCCCTCCCCAACAGCGGCACGCTCACCCTGAACGGCATCCTTCAAGCCAACACAGGCGCCTCCACGATCAACGCCGGCACCGGAACCAGCAATCTCGTCATCGGTTCGGAAAGAAACCTTGTCATCAACATGGACAACACGGGTGGTCTGACGATCAACGCTCCGATCGTCAACAATGGCGGCGGTGCCTCAGACGTCACCATCGCCAGCACCATTCCGTCCGGCACTCCGGGTGCGGTGACCTTCGGCGGTGCCAACACCTACACCGGTGCCACCAGAATTTCCCGCGGCACGCTAAGCTTCACGAACGCGACGCCCTTTGGCACCACGCCTGGGGTCAACGGCACGAGCGGCATCACCATCAATCCGGGCACCGTCCTGTCATCCGCCCGAACCGGGGCCAATCCGTCCACCACCGTTTCCGCCCCGATCACCCTTGGTGCCGGCGGAAACAGCACCCTGCGCATCGGCCAGGGAGCCGCCAACAACACCCACACCTTCAATCTGAATGGGGCCATCGGCGGCGCCACCAACAACCTCGTCTTCACCACCACCACCGGCTCCTTCAACAACGGACCCTCGGTGTTCGTGCTGGGAGCCGCCAGCAACTACACCGGCAACACTTTCATCACCACCGGAAACGGCGGCAACAACCCGGTGTTCGTCAACAACGGCATCGCCAATGCCCTGCCGGCCACCACGGTGCTCTCCTTCGACAACACGACCGTCGGTGGCGGCACCGGCCGGACGTTCCAGTATAACCTCAACGGCTTCAACCAGACCCTCGCCGGTTTGGACAATGGCGGTGTGGTGCCGAGCTTGAGAAACATGACGGTTACCAGTGCAAGCGCCGCAACTTTGACCATCAACGGCTCGACCGATACCATCTTCGGCGGCAGGACCACCACAACCAGCACGACAAGGGCCCAAATCACCGGTGCCATCGCCTTGACCAAGAACGGCACGGGAACCTTTACCTTGGGTGGAACTCTGACTGGTGGTGCCACGGCCATAGGCAACACGTTCACCGGCGACACCACTGTCCTGGGCGGTATCCTCGTCCTCGGTGAAAGCCTCTCAATCCAGAGCAGCGCCTTCGACACCGGTGCCAGCATCGCGGGAGACGCCACCAACGGCCTGCGCGCCGGCATCGGCGGAACCGGGGTGACGACCCTGACCCTCGGTGGCCTCAAGGGAGGCAACAGCTTCTCCAGCCGCTTCACCACCACCTCTGGCGGCTATGCCGGACTCACCGCCCTCACGCTCAACCCCGGTTCTGGAGTCACCCTCACCTACTCGGGCGGCATCGCCGACGGCGCCGTCGGCATGAATTTGATCAAAACCGGTGCTGGTACCCAGATCCTTTCCGGCACCAACACCTACACCGGCACCACGACCGGCAGCGCCGGTTTGTTGCTCGCCACGACCACTGCGGCACTGCCCGGATACAACGTCGCCGGCCAAGTCATTTTCAATGGCGGTACGATCGCCGTGCCAGTCGGCGGCGGCGGTTGGACCACGGGTGAAGTTGACACCCTGCTGGCCAATGCCACCAAAACCTCCGGTGCCTTGGGAATCGACACCACCAACGGCAATCTCGTCCAGTGGACACCCTTTACGACCACCAACTTCGGCGCGCTGGGGCTGAACAAGCTGGGGCCAAACGACCTGACCCTCAACCAGGCCAATACCTACACCGGCACCACGACGGTGACTGAAGGCCCCTGACGCTGACGAACGCGAACGCGCTGCAGAACAGTCCCCTCGTCACCACCGGGGCGGGCACCGTCAGTCTCGGCAGCGGCACCGTTCTGAACCTCGGAGGACTCAGCGGTGCCACCGGAGATCTTGCGACGGTCATCTCCAACTACAGCACCGTCACCGCCATCAATCTCAATACCCCGGCCACTCTGCCGGGAGCCGGCCTCAGCTACGGCGGGATCATTTCCGATGGTGTTTTGGGCACGACCCTCACCAAGAACGGCTCGGGCGTCCAGGCGCTTTCAGGTGCCAACACCTACACCGGCGCCACCCAGATCAACGACGGCATTCTGGTGTTCAGAACCATAGCCTCCAAGGCGGCAGGCACCGTGACCGCCGCCGCCGCCGGTTCCATCGGCCTCGGTGTCAAGGACGCGGATGCCGCGTTCTACTCGGCGGCGGATGTGGACGCCCTGTTCAACACCAACTCGCTGCCCGGCTTCGTTCTCGCCCCCGCCTCCGGCGTTGGCATCGACACCAACGCAGCCTCATTCGACCAAACCATCGCCCTCACGGCGGCCCGCTCCTTGACCAAGCTCGGTGGGAACACCCTCACCCTCTCCCAGGCCAATACCTACAGCGGGGCCACCATCGTCAACAACGGCACCCTCAGTCTCACCGGTTCGCTCGATGGCGGCGGGGCGATTTCCACCATCGGCACCAGCGTCTTCAGCCAAACCTCGACGGGGGTCATCAGCGGTGCGGCCACCTTCACCCAAGGCAGCACCGGCACCAGCACCCTTGCCGGAACCAACACCTACACCGGGGTGACCAATGTGAACCTCGGACAGCTTGTGATTTCCAATCCGGCCGCGTTGGGAACCACCGACGGAAACACGATCGTCACATCCGGTGGCAGGCTGGCCATGTCCACCGCCAGCTTGTCGGTGGCGGAGCCATTGACCATCACCGGCACGGGTACCACGGCCACCAATGGAGCGCTTGCGTTCGGCGGCGGTTTCACCGGGATGGCTCTCACCGGCCCGATCACTCTCGGCGGGGCGGCGCGGATCCAGGCGGACGGCAATACCGGCAGTAACTTGAGCGGCGGCATTAGCCTCGGTGCCAATGAACTCACCATCAACACCGACGGAGGTGCCACCCAAACCATCGACACCACTGCCATCACCGGCACCGGCGGCTCGCTCGTCAAATCCGGCGGCGGCACTCTCGTCCTCGGTGGCGCGAACAGCTTCACCGGTGCCACCACCGTCAACGCCGGAGCCCTGAGAATCACCAATGCGGGTGCCTTGGGAACCACCGCGGCGGGCTCCGTGGTAAATGGGTCAATCACCGGCAGTTCGAGCAACGCGCGGATCGATCTTTCCGGTGGCGTTACCGTTACCGGTGAGGCCGCGACCCTCAACGGTGCCGGCAACTTCGCCGGGGCTCTGACCAGCAGCAGTGGCAACAACATTTGGGCGGGTCCCGTGACGATCGGTTCGGCTGGAACCCGGATCGGCGCGTCGGTCGGAGCCAGCCTCGAGGTGAGCGGCGTCATCGACAGCGGCGTTGATCCGCACGGGCTGGTCATTCGCACGACGGACCTCACCGGGGTTGTGGTTTTCTCAGGCGCAAACACTTATCTCGGCACCACCCAGGTTCTGATCGGCAAACTCCAACTGGCGGGAGGTAACAACCGGTTGCCGGTTGGCACCACGCTGGAATTTGCAAGCTCCGGCACCAACCCGGATGCGGAACTGGATCTCAACGGCATGAACCAGGAGGTGGCCGCTCTCGCTCTCGGTGGCAGCGGAGTCGCAACCAAGAACTCGGTGAACAATTCATCAGTCACGCTCTCCACGCTCACCGTCAACACCCCGGCAGCCACCCCCTCGACATTCGCGGGGATACTCAAAGGCAATCTCGCCTTGGTCAAAGCGGGTGCGGACACGCTCACCCTCTCCGGCGTCAACACCTACAGTGGCGATACGACCGTGAACGGAGGCATCCTCTCACTCGCCAATGCCGACAGCGCGCTTGACGCCAACACTGGCAACGATGCCTCCACCGTCACCATCGCCGCCACCGCCGGCGCCACCCTCGACCTCGCCTACACCGGCACCGACGAAGTCAACGCGCTGTTTATCGGCGGTGTGCAGAAGTCACCGGGCGTCTGGGGTTCAGCGACTTCGGGCGCGCCCAACACGGATCCCAAACTCACCGGCACCGGCACCCTCACCGTGGCTACCGGCCCCGTAACCGACAACTACGCCTCCTGGGCCGCCCTCAATGGCGTCACCGGCGGTCCCAACGGCGACTCCGACAACGACGGTGTGAAAAACCTCGTCGAATACGCCCTCGCCGACGGTCAGGAACGTGGCACCCTCACCGGCAGCACCCTCAGCTTCACCAAGCGCGGCGCACCCTACGGAGCCGACCTCACCTACGCGATCGAAACCTCCGACAACCTCGGCATTTCCGATCCATGGGCACCGGTCACACCCACCGTCAACAACGCCACTACCATCAGCTACATCCTGCAGAACCCCGGCGACAACTTCGCCCGCCTCAAGGTGACCCAGGTGCCCTGAGCCATCATTAGCGTTCCCGTATCGCAGGACTTTACCCCGGCCCCGCACGGCGGACCATCCGCCGTGCGCGCGCCGTGGTGACAAAGCCGCCAATTCGGCAACTCGGGTGCGCAGCCGGCCGTTCCCGCGCTTGTGTTTGGTGAGGCGGCGGTATTGGCTGCACCCCATGGACAGCACCAACCCTTACGCGCCGCCTCCGATGCCGGTCATGCCGGCGACGGATGACATTTCCCGCCAGCTTGAGGGACTTCAGTATCCGCTGACGATGTCGTTCAAGATCCTTGCCCTGGCCAGTCAGGCGACGGTGACGGATGCCAACGGGCGCACGGTGCTGTATACCCGGCAGAAGCTGCTCAAGTTCAAGGAGCATGTGGAAATCTGGACGGACAAGTCGCAGGCCACGCGGCTGGCGGACATCCGGGCGAACAAGGTGATCGACTGGTCGGCGCGTTATCATTTCACCGATACGTCCGGCGCGATGCTCGGCAGTGTGGGCCGCCGCGGCTGGCGCTCGTTGTGGAAGGCGCACTACGAGGTGTTCGGCCAGGGAGGCGAGAGCCCGGAGTTTTCGATTCAGGAGGAAAACGCGTGGATCAAGGTGCTGGACGGCATCCTGAGCGACATCCCGATCATCGGCATGTTCAGCGGCTATTTCCTGCATCCGCGCTACATCGCCAGCCGCGCCGATGGTTCGCAAGCGATGCGACTCACCAAGCAGCCCGCGTTCTGGGAGGGCCGGTTTCTGATCGAGAAATCCGCGAATCTCAATCCGCGCGAGGAGTTGAGTCTGTTCCTTTCGTTTCTGATGCTCATCCTGCTGGAACGCAGGCGCGGGTGATGATGCTCAAACGCCGCTTGGCTTCGCGGCGATGAGCAGGAACGGCGCGGGCCTGAGCGTCGCTTGCAGCGCGTACTTCGCGAGCCGCCAACCGTTGCCGGTCCATGAATGGAGCAATCGTTCGACCTCCTCCGCCTCGCCCGCTCCGCCGTTGTGGCCGGGATAACAAACCACGGAAAGGATGCCGCCGGGCTTCAGTGTGAGCGCCGCCGCCTCCAGTGCGGCGAGGGTTTCTCCGGCGGATGTGGCCAGCGAGTGATCGCCGCCGGGGAGGTAACCGAGGTTGAACATCGCCGCCGATGCCGTGCCCGGCGCGACGCATTCGCCGATCCGCGAATGCGAGAGCTGATGGAACTCGACACGCTCCGCGATGCCCATCGCGGTGATTTTCGAGCACGCGGAAACAATCGCTTCCTGCTGGATGTCGAAGGCGACCACCTTGCCTGTCGCTCCCACGCGTTCCGCGAGGAATGCGGTGTCGTGGCCGTTGCCGGCGGTGGCGTCGATGGCCAGATCGCCTTCGCGGATCGCCTCGCCGAGGATCATCCATGCGAGCCGAGTCGGGCGCGGCGGGAATTGCGGGGCTTCGGGGTTCACGGGTTGTTTTTGTTAGAGATTGTCCGAGTCATCGTGTGCCGGCAGGGACCGACCTCCGGGCGGTCCATGTGAATGGTGTGTGAACGATCTGCCATTAGTGGATGTTCCAACACTTCATGGACTTCCGCGTTCCCGTTTCATTCGCCGGACCGTTGCGGAGAACGGTCCCTGCCGGTTTTTGGGCTGTTTGTTAGAAAAACGCGGATGTCCATGGAGGGATCGACGGTTTCGCCATCGAGCATCCATGCGGGGAGACGCCGGGCCATGCCGGGGGCGTAGAGCGATCCCTTGGAGCCGAGGCCGTTGAACATCCACGCGCCGGAAGGCAGCGGACCGACCAACGGTTCGCTGCGCCGCAGGATCGGCCGCACACCGGCTTCGTGGGCGATGACGGTGAAATCCGTTCCGCCGAGCCTGCGGATGATGGCCTCCACCTTGTGGCGGCCTTCGTCGGTGGGGGCTTCGTCGAGTTGGTTCCATTCGTAGGTGGCACCGGCCTTGAAACATCCGCCACCCAGCGGCACCAGCCAACCGCCGCCACCGACGCGGATGGCGGATTCATCCCAGCCTTTCGCCTCCAGCGTGAGGATCTCGCCCTTAGCGCAGCGGTGCTCGCCGCAACGTCCTGCTAGAAGCCCGGCCGCGCCGTCGCAGAGAATGGTGTTCTCCTCGATGGCGTCTGATGTGATATCTTCGTGCCGATAGATCCCGCTTTGTGCGAAAAACGCGCGCGAGGCATCGAGAAACGCGCGGGTGTCGAGTCGTCCGCCGCCGTGGAGTTCGAGTGCGCCGGTCCAGCCGTCCGCGGCTATGGGTTTGCCGTCATGCGCCAGCCATGCGGCGACATCCGGGCGTTTGGATTTCTCCAGCATCTTCTTCCACTCGGATTCATCCGAAGCGAGGCGGATCACCGGCAGCGGATGCCAGAACGATGAACCGAGCAGCGCTTCCATTTCCTGATAGAAACCGAGCGCTTCGGGAAGAAACACGTCGATGCGTCCGCTCGGCTCGAAGTTTTTCCCGGTGACCGGATTGATCAAACCTGCCGCGACGCGCGAGGAGCCGCCTTGTTCACGATCGACGATGACAAACTCCACACCGCGCCGCCAGAGTTGCCACGCGAGGCAGGTGCCGGCGAGTCCCTGGCCGACGATGGTCCATGGGCGCGCGGCGTTCACGGCTGGGGCATCAGCGGCTCATTGGGGTCCGACCACGCGGGATCATAACCCTTGGCGTAATTGAAGAGATGGCGGTGGAGATAGGGCACGAAGTCGGCGCGTTTCTCCTTTGGCAGCCGTGGCGGGATGGCCTCGTTGAGCGCGCGGGCGACCTTCTGCATCATGTGCAGCGTGAGCTGGCGGCCCTTGCGCGCTTTCTGCACCTGCTTGTGGTTGAGTTGCTCCGCCGAGGCCTCGACGAGTTGGTGGTTGGAGAATCCCCAGCGGTCCAGCAGGGAGTCGAGCGGTTGCGGGCCGTGGTCGCGCGTGTCGTCGTGCATGCGCCGGATGTAGCGGATGGGAAACCGTTCACTAAGCACAAAATCACCGCATGATGACCGTTTCCGCCCGCCACGGGCCGTTGAGCGGGCGATGCAGCGCCGCCCAGAACCACGCCGGGATGTCCGTCCAGGTGTCCGCGTTGGTCTCGCTGACGATGCGCTCGTGCACGGTCAGGCGGACGCCGTCCCTGGTCGCGTGAAACTTCGACCAGTTCGATCCATCGGCGAGGCTCACCGTGACCGAGTTGCCGGTGGCATAACCGGCGGCGCGCAGGCAATCGGCGGATGGATGCAGCCGCCGGGTGGCCTTGGTCACGCGGCGCAGGATGACTTGGTCGCGATCCCAGCGGAACACGCCGATGGAGCCGGGAAACGCCTGGGCGAAGGCGCTTTCCTCGGCGGTGGGGGGAAGCGGCTGGAGCGGCAGGGTGATGCCGTCGAAGGTGAAGGTGTCCGGCATGCGGCCGGTCAGGTTGGGTTCCGGCGCGAGATGGGATGGGCCTAACAGAAAAAAGGGCGCGATCAGGCAGGCGCAGGCAAGTGTCGGCCGGGCCAGCGGGCTGCCGCTTCGAGATCTTAGAGCCAGTGTTAATGTTGGTTGACGGCAGGGACCGACCTCCGGGCGGTCCGCGAGAATGGCAAGTGAATTTCTGACAATTGTCGGATTTTCAAGCGGTCCATTGTCGATTCCATTCACGAACCATTTGCCGGACCGTTGCGGAATGCCGCGGCCGCTCGTAGCGGCACCAGCCAAACGCGTCGCGCATTTCGCATGGCCAAAGGCAAAACGGTCCCTGCCATCTTTGGGACAGACTCCTGGAGCATGCGGCGGCTTCGCATGGCGCGGAATCCAGATCGCGAGCGGCAGCAGGATCGCGAAAAACGCGATCAGCCCGACCGTGCCGTGGCCGATCCCGGAAACGGGTATCCGGCCGCATTCGTCGAGCGCGAGCCAGGCGGCACGCGCGATGTTGGCGGGGATGACGAGCGCGATGGCCGCGGCGGCCGCGACGCCGGTGGCAAGCCACGACAGCCGATGATAGGCGGCCAGCGCCATGGCGGCGATCAGTCCCTGCCACAACATCCGGACCCCGGCGCAGGCGGGATCCACGCCCACCCGGGTGCCGGCGATCTCCAGAAGCACGCCGCTTCGCTCCACGGTCACGCCGAAGAGTTGCAACAAACGGACCGCGCCTTCGGCGGTGGCGAGACGCATCGGATAGCCCGCATAGAACTGCAACGAGGCGACCACCGGCAGCGACAGCGCGAGCAGCCCTAACAACGCGGGCCGGCCATGAAATCCGAGCATGAAACCGGTGCCCGCGAGTGCCAGCGCAGCGCGAATCATCGGTGGGGTGTTCGGAATCAGCAGTGCCGAAAGCAGGATCATCACCGCGCCCGCGGCATGGGCGGCGGAGTGGGTTGTTAGATAACGCCGGTCCCGCCATGCGAACAGTCCGGCGAGCAGCAAGGGAATCAGTCCATACGGTTCGTCGCTGCCGTCATTCAGGCGGCGCCCATACCAGACCACCGACGGCAGCAGCGGGAATACCACCAGCAGCCAGGTGGGCACGCGGGTGCGGACGATTTCCGCCGCGGTTTCCATCAGGCGGCGCGGCAGGGCCGGTTGGCGAAGCATGATCGAGGGGCTCATGGCGGTTCAGCGGCGGCGTTGCAGGGCGAGCAACACGACCAGCAGCGAGATCAGGCCGATGGCTCCGGGCTCGGGGACGGAGCCGCCTTGCACGACGGGCGATGATTGCGCGGAGGAAAGCGCCGATTCGCTCACGCCTTGCGGGAGTGGCAGCGGTTGCCTGACGGTGCGCGCGTCCGCCAGCATCTCGCGCGGGGTTTCATCCACGGCGACGAACGAGGTGTGGCGCGTGAGCAGCGAATGCTTCAAGCCCAGCGCGGTGATGGCGGCGACGCTTTCCGCCGAGACGCGTTTCTCCTGCAACGACCGCACCCGTTCCCGCGCCCAGAGAACCGGCAGCGCGGGATGGTCGAGGCCGGACTCGGCGGATTCTGTTAGATCGACGGCTTTGACGAATGCCTCACCATTGCCGGCGATGCCGCGCACGACGATGCGGCCGCGCGGGTCGCCCTTCCACACTCCGCTCACGACGAGCGGCCGGGCGGCAAACAGATCGCCGGGGCGCTGCGGTTCCATGTCGTTGATCTCCATGCCCTCGGCCTCGATCTTGATCTTGGCGAGCACCGGGCTGGAGATTTTGGTTAGAAACGCGGCGGCGGCCGGAGCGGCTTCCGAGCGCGAGGTGACGACGGTGGCCTCGCCCTGGCCGGCGCGGGCGAGAGATTCGATCAGTTCGCGGTTGACCGATGAGCCGATGCCGAAGGTGAAGACGTTGGCCGAGCCGATGTGATCGCGGACCAGCGCGGCGGTTTCCTCGTCCGCGGTGACGTAGCCGTCTGTTAGGACGACCAGCGTGCGCGAGCGGTCCTCGCCGCCGGGCAGGGCCAGCGAGCGCTTGATCGCGGCAGTCAGTTCGGTGCCGCCGCCCGCGTGCTGGCTGCGGATGAAGGCGATGGCGGCCTGCAGGTTCTCCTTGCTCGCCGCCACCGGGGCTTCGGCAAACAGGCCGCTGCCCGAGGCGAAACAAAGCACGTTGAAGGTGTCCGCCGGCTTGAGGCCGGAGACCAGTTCTGTTAGAAGCCCGGTGGCGGTGTCGAGCGGGAAACCGGACATCGAGCCGGAGACATCGAGAATCATGACATAGTCGCGCGGCGGAAGGTGCTCCGCGGTGACGCGCGCGGGCGGTTCGATCTGCAGCAGGAAGTGGTTTTCATTGTCGCCCTTGTGCAGCAGCAGGCCTGCGTCCACGCGGTTGCCCGCGAGTTTCCAGCGCAGGATGAAGTCTCGGTTGGCGGCGTCCTCGCCCGCGCGGGTGTCGATGGTGACCAAGGCCTCGTTGCGCGAGCGGAAATCCACGGTGACCGGGTGGCTCGGGCAAGTGGCCTCTGCAAGGGGCAGCGCGGTGACCAGCGAGACTTGTAGCGAAAGCCGCGCCGGATTGTGCGCGCCTTGTTTCAAATGCGGATTCGCGGCCCAGTCATTCGCCGCCGCGCCTTCGCCGCCGCCGCTGTAGCGCGGACCGACCACCGTGGGGAACACGAACTCGCTGGTGCCATCGGACGCGGGGATGGTTTCCGTCCAATCGACCTCCACCGTGACGTCGTCGCCGGGCAGCAGGTTGGCCACCGACATTTGGAACACGTTCGCGCGCTTCTCTTCTAACAGCGCTGCGGTTTTCCGTTCGGCCTTGGCGGTTTCGTATTCGGTCCTCGCCCGTGTGGTCTCGCGGATCCTTGCGGCGATGGTGCGGCCGTTGGCGGTAACGGTCATCCCATGCACGGCCGCGCGGGTGGAGCAGGGGAACACATACACCGCCTCGATCGGGCCGGAGCCGGTGTTGCCATACGTTTGCCTCAGCTTCACACGGGCGATGGTGCCGTGGATGGAGACGTGGGCCGCCGAGGATTTCAGGGGAAACACCTCATCGGCGCGGAGTTCGGACGGGCCCGCGATTTCCAGGCGCGGCGTGGCGGCTGTTGTGAGGGGTGCGGCGAGTGCCAGCAGTCCATAGACGACGGCCAGCCAGAGGATGCGGATCAGTGGTTTCATGGTTCGCGTGGGGTTGACGCCGCCATGTGAGCCCCGCCGCGTGAAACGGTGATCAAGGATGTGTGAAAATTCCGGGAACCGTCATTCCGCGACACCGCGCCGCCCCGCGTAGTGTTCGCGCAGGCCTTCAGTCAGCGCGTCGGCGTATTCGCGGAAGATCGATGGCCGCATCCGGCCGTTGATCTCGCGCATGCCCTCGTAGTCACCGGCGACGAGACGCGGGTGGTCGACGGTCGAGTTCATCACATACGGCTCCATGAAGATCACCGGACACGCGTAAAGCCGGTTGGCTAACAGATTTCTCGCCCACAGGTAGGGGTTCGCATTCACCGGGCGGACGGTGGGCGAGTCCGGCGGATAGAGATAAGGCGGCAGGGCGCTGCGGCGGGAGAAAACATCGGCCACCGTGGCGCCGACATCGGCTTCTTCGCGGTGGGTGCCGCCTAACAGTTTGTCCAGCATCGAGAACCGCTGGTCGGCCATGGCGATCTCGCCATCGGTGTAGCCGCCGTTGAGCAGCAGGTGGAAATGCGTGTGGTCCACGAAGGTCGGGTTGGCGGCATCGCCCCACGCCTCGGCGTTGAAGTGGAGGCACAGGACGAGGTCGGGTTTGATGGTTTCGTTGACCATTTTCGCACGGGCGCGGATTTCCGCGGTGCGGTAAAACAAGCGCTCGGCGAGCAGGCGCAGCGCGGCGGGCGAGTCGTCGTCGGGCGGTGTCTGACGGGCGACCGCCAACAGCGCGTCCGGCCGCAGCGGTGTGACGGGTTCGTTTTTCTCACGCACCAAGGTGACGCGCGCGCCGAGGGCTTCGAGGCGCGGCCTGAGCAGTTGCGCGACGAGCAAGGTCATGTCGCCCTCCTGCACGGGCGGGTGATCGCCGGCCTTCATCCAGCGTTCCTCGATCATGGCCCACTCGCCGCCGATGTGGCCGGGATCAATGGCGATGTGAAGTCCGTCCAGCGGCTTTCCCTGAGGCGCGGGTGGCAGGTCGGCTGAGGATTTCCACATGCGGGTCGGTTTCTCCTCCAACCCGGCCGGTGCGAAGCGGAGATGGAAAACCCTCGGGTCGCTGGGCGATCCCGTGCGGATCAGCGCGGCATCGTCGCGGATCTCGATGAACTCCCGCCAAGCCCCGCCGGTGACGAATACGGTGGTGAGCAGGCGTTCGAAATCCGCGCGGTTGATCGTGTTCTGATAGAGATTGAGCCGGCTCCAGTCGGGCGGCTCGCCGAGGAGAGAGAGCGCGCCCTTCGCCAGCGCGGGGGAGGGTGGGGGATTTCCGGCGGGAGATTCGTCGGGCGCGCGGCGGAGCAGATAGACGACGAGGGCCGCCAGCGCGAGAACCGGCAGCAAGAGAGTCGTTTTCCTCGGAACGGAAGGCATTCGGAAATTGGTTTGTCTGTCGGGCATCAACCGTGGATCGTGTGGCGGGGATTGCAACTCATCCCCAGCGCTTTTGCCATGCCAGCCATCCGCATTCTGTTTCTCGGTGATATCGTCGGCGAACCCGGACGAAAGGCGGTGATCGAACAACTGCCGGTGCTGAAGGAAGCGGAGGGACTCGATTTCATCGTCGTGAACGGGGAAAACTCCGCCGGCGGCAAGGGCATCACCCCGAAAATCGCCATCGACCTGCTGCGCGCGGGCGCGGCGGTGATCACCACCGGCGATCACGTGTGGGATCAACCGGAAATCGTCGATTATTTTCCCACCGAGCCGCGCCTGTTGCGGCCGCTCAACTATCCGGACGGCACGCCGGGCCATGGCAGCGTGGTGCTCGAAACCGCGAAGGGCCGCGTGGCCGTGATGCAGGTGCAGGGCCGCTCGTTCATCCAGCCGCCGCTGGAAAACCCCTATCTCGCCGCCGAGGCCGAGGCCGCCCGCCTGCGCGCCGACGGCGTGGGGCCGATCCTCGTGGACTTCCACGCGGAAACCACCAGTGAGAAGATCGCCATGGGCCGTCATCTGGACGGCAAGGTTTCCGCCGTGCTCGGCACGCACACCCACGTGCAGACCGCCGACGAAACCATCTTTCCCGGCGGCACCGGCTACCTTACCGACGCCGGCATGTGCGGCCCGGAGGAGTCGGTGCTCGGGCGCGTGATCGAATCGGTGGTCTGGCGTTTCAAAACCGGATTGCCCACCCGCTTTCCCATCGCCAAAGGCCCGGTCCGCCTGTGCGGGGCCATCATCGATGTGGATGGGGATACCGGCGCCTGTCTCGCGATCCGGCGGTTGTCGATGCTGTTGGAGGCGGCTTCTTGCATGGCCTCGCCTGGCCCGGACGGTGGGCCTGTCTGAAGCGTCACGAACCGCCGCCATTTCGACTTTTGGAACGCCAGAAATCCCACAATTTCAGGGGATCCGAAGAATTTTTCTTTTCATCGAGTTTTTTTTTGACAGGGTGGTCGGCTTTGTTAACGTCCGCCCGCTCTTCCCCACAACCTTTCAGGGATGCCGCGTCCAGTCTCCTCCTGTTCCGGGACGGTCGCGGTGTTTTTGTCGGGTCGAAGGTAGCGCATTCATCTCAACTCGCTCGTGTAGCTCAGGGGTAGAGCGCATCCTTGGTAAGGATGAGGTCGGGGGTTCAATTCCCCCCACGAGCTCCAGGGCGAAAATCAGCAATCTCCAAAGCAAGCAGAACCACTACCACCATGGCCAAAGAAGCATTCCAGCGCACCAAGCCCCACGTCAACATCGGCACCATCGGTCACGTTGACCACGGCAAAACCTCCCTCACCGCCGCCATCACCCTGACGCTTGCCGAAAAGGGCATGGCCCAGGCGAAGTCCTATGGCGACATCGACGCCGCTCCCGAAGAGCGTGAGCGCGGTATCACCATCAACACCGCCCACGTCGAGTATGAAACCGACAAGCGCCACTACGCCCACGTGGACTGCCCCGGCCACGCCGACTACGTGAAGAACATGATCACCGGCGCCGCCCAGATGGACGGTGCGATTCTCGTGGTTTCCGCCGCCGACGGCCCGATGCCCCAGACCCGCGAGCACATCCTTCTCGCCCGCCAGGTCGGCGTTCCCGCCCTCGTGGTGTTCATGAACAAGGTGGACCTTGTGGACGACGAGGAACTCATCGAACTCGTCGAGATGGAAGTCCGCGACCTACTCTCCTCCTACGAATTCCCCGGCGACGAAATCCCGATCGTGAAGGGTTCCGCCAAGGCGGTCCTCGACGGTGATGCTTCCGCCAAGGAAGCCATCCTCAAGCTGATGGACGCTGTCGATTCCTACATCCCCGAGCCGGAGCGTCCGATCGACAAGACCTTCCTCATGCCCGTCGAGGACGTGTTCTCGATCGAAGGCCGCGGAACCGTCTGCACCGGCCGTGTTGAGCGCGGGATCATCAAGAAGATGGAGGAAGTCGAAATCGTCGGCATCCGCGACACCCAGAAGACCACCGTTACGGACATCGAAATGTTCCGCAAGCTGCTCGACGAAGGTCGCGCCGGTGACAACTGCGGTCTGCTCCTCCGCGGTCTCAAGAAGACCGACCTTGAGCGTGGCCAGGTCATCGCCAAGCCCGGTACCGTCAAGCCGCACAAGAAGTTCAGGGCCGAGATTTACGTTCTCTCCAAGGAAGAGGGCGGCCGTCACACCCCGTTCTTCTCGAACTACCGCCCGCAGTTCTACTTCCGCACCACCGACGTGACCGGAGCCATCAAGCTGCCGGAAGGCGTCGAAATGGTGATGCCGGGCGACAACGTGAATCTCGAAATCGAGCTGATCACCCCCATCGCCATGGAGCCCACCATGCGCTTCGCCATCCGCGAAGGTGGCCGCACCGTCGGTGCCGGTCGTGTCGGTGAGATCCTCGACTAATCCATCCACGGCCACGGAACCATCCGTCAGGGGTGGTTCCGGACGCCAAGTCTTCGGGGCACTCCGGTCAACAACCGGGTGCCCTTGAGTCGCCTCAAAACGGAAGTAGCTCAATTGGTAGAGTAGCGGTCTCCAAAACCGTTGGTTCAGGGTTCGAGTCCCTGCTTCCGTGCCACTCATCCCTCAGCCTTGTAATCCCACCCACTCATGCAGTTTCTCGAACTCTTCAAAATCGGCGACAGTTGGATCTGGACCGGAGTCCTCTATGGATTGCTTGCCGTTTGCGTGGTTCTGACCATTCTCAAGTGGGTTGCGATCTCCGGATTTGTCGGCGAGGTCAAGGGAGAGCTCAAGAAGGCGAACTGGCCTTGGGAATCCGATCCCAAGATCAAGGGGCTTAAGAAATACAAGGAACTGGTGGACTCCACCATCGTCGTTCTGATCGCCATGGTCCTGCTCGCCGCATTCGTGCAGGCATGGGATTTCGTCCACGTCCTGATCGTGGGATTTTTCACCAACATCGGCCGCTGAAACCCGCTGGCCACTGATCTTTTCATCCCTCTCCCCGTCATGTCAGAAACCAAGCCGTTCCGCGACCAGTGGTATGTCGTCCAGGTGCTCTCCGGCCAGGAGGGAAAAGTCCGTGACCGGATCCAACGCAACGCCGAGGCCGAGGGCATGACCGAATACATCCGCGAGGTGCTTGTTCCCACCGAAATGGTGTCGGAGATCCGCCGCGGCAAGAAGACCGAGACCAAGAAGAAGTTCTTCCCCGGTTACATCATCGTCAACATGAACCTCACCAATGAGGACGGCCAGCTTGTCGAGAAGACCTGGTTCTTCATCAAGGAGATGGACGGGGTGATCGGTTTCGCCGGAACCAAGGACCGTCCCGCTCCCATGCGCCAGCGCGAGGTGGACGCCCTGCTTTCCCAAATCAAGGAGCGCGAGGAAAGTGTGCGCCCTGCCATCAGTTTCGAGGTCGGAGACACCGTCAAGGTGGCCGACGGTCCGTTCCAGAGTCAGAACGGAGTCGTCGAGGAAATCGATCCCGAGCGCGGCAAACTCCGTGTTTCCGTCACCATTTTCGGTCGCAGCACTCCGGTCGAACTCGAATACTGGCAGGTCGAGCGCGCCTGACACCCTTTCATCATCCCAGCATCTACCCCTAAATCACCATGGCCAAGGAAGTCGTCAAAATCATCAAGCTCCAGATTCCCGCCGGAGCCGCCAATCCATCTCCGCCCGTCGGCCCCGCCCTCGGTCAGGCAGGTGTCAACATCATGGCGTTCTGCAAGGAGTTCAACGCCACCACCCAAAGCCAGTCGGGTGACATCCTCCCGGTGGTCATTTCGGTTTATAAGGACAAGTCCTTCACCTTCGTCACCAAGAAGCCCCCCGCAGGCAATTTGCTGAAGAAGGCGGCTGGTCTCGCTTCCGGTTCCAAGGAGGCGAACAAAACCAAGGTGGGCAAAATCACCAAGGCCCAGCTCATGGAAGTCGTGAAAATCAAGATGCCCGACCTCAATACCAAGAATCCCGAGGCTGCCGCCCGCATTCTGGCCGGAACCGCCCGCCAGATGGGACTCGAAATCGAAGGCATGTGATCCATCTCCGCCCCGATCCGTCGGGGCACCCGCAGGAGGGACCGGCATCCGGCCGGTTCCGACCGAACTGCTAACACATAACAAAATGGCCAAACACCGCAGCAAACGCTACAAGAAGGCGGCGGCACTTGTCGAAACCGGCAAGAGCTACTCCCTGACCGACGCAATCACGACCGTGAAGCAATTCCCGGTGCCGAAGTTCACCCCCACCGTCACTCTTTCGTTCCGCCTTGGCGTGGACCCTCGCAAGAGCGACCAAATGGTCCGGGGTTCCGTTTCCCTTCCCCACGGCACCGGCAAGAATGTCCGGGTCGCTGTCTTCGCCCAAGGCGCGGCCGCCGAGGCTGCGATCGCCGCTGGTGCGGAGTTCGTGGGCTTTGAAGACCTCATCAAGAAGGTCCAGGAAGGATTCACGGACTTCGATTCCGCCATCGCCACGCCGGACGCCATGACCGAAGTCCGCAAGATCGCGCGTGTGCTCGGTCCCCGCGGCCTGATGCCGAATCCGAAGACCGGCACCGTTACCGACGATACCGCCAAGGCGGTCAAGGAGGTCAAGGCCGGCCGGATCGACTACAAGCTCGACAAGAACGGCAACATTTCGGGTTCCATCGGCAAGTCCGACTTCAATTCGGACCAACTCGCCGAGAATGCCCGCGCGTTCGTCGATAGCGTGGTCCGTGCCAAACCCGCTTCCGCCAAGGGCAACTACATCCAGGCGGTGACTCTTGCCGCCACCATGCTTCCCGGAATTCCGCTCGAGGCCGCCACCTACACCAAGGCCACCGCCTGAACCAGAACCGCAATCGAAGACCATGAATCCCGATAAGAAAATCATCCTCGACGGTCTGCTTGAGCGCGTCAACGCCTCGCCCTATCTGATCGTCATCGACTATACCGGTCTCACGGTTCAACAGTTCACCGAACTGCGCAACCGCCTCGACGCCGGTGGTGCCAAGTGCACTGTCGCCAAGAACACCTACATGAAGAAGGCCCTCGCCGAGGCCGGTCTGCCGGACATCAGCGAAGGTCTCGTGGGCCAAACCGCCTTCGTCATGGGCGAAGCCGAGGTGTTTGCCGCCGCCAAGGCGATCAAGAACTTCGAGAAGGAGTTCAAGAAGCCGGAGATGAAAATCGGCCTGCTTGGCAACGCCGTGCTCGACACCGCGAAACTCCAGGCCATCGCCGACATCCCGTCCCGCGAAGCCGTGCTTTCGCAACTTCTCGGCACCATCCTCGAACCGGCTTCGATGATCGCCCGCGTGATCAAGAACAAGTTCGATCCCGATGGCGACAACAGCCCGAAGGAAGAAGAAAGCGCTCCCGCCGCCGAAGCCGCCCCGGCCGAAGCCGCCGCCGAATGAATGAAACAATCTGAACTGATGGCAAAGGCTCACCCCTGCGCCTGAACCCACCAATGGTTCCTCGTCGGAGCGGCGGCTGCCGCACTGAAATCCCCGGAGGCTTCCGGAGGCGACGATACCGCAACACAAAACACAATGGCCAATATCGCACAACTCGCTGAAGAACTCGGCAAGCTCACCGTCCTGGAAGCTGTCGAACTCGTCAAACAACTCGAAGAAACCTGGGGTGTTTCCGCCGCAGCTCCGGTCGCCATGGTGGCCGGTCCCGCCGCCGCCGCCGAAGCCGTCGAGGAAAAAACCGAATTCGACGTCGTCCTCACCGACGCCGGCGCCAACAAGATCGGCGTCATCAAGGCCGTCCGCGAGGTCGCTCCGGGCCTCGGCCTGGCCGACGCCAAGAAGCTCGTCGAAAGCACTCCCGCCAAGATTCTGGAAGGAGTCGCCAAGGACGCCGCCGAGGGCGCCAAGAAGAAGCTCGAAGAGGCTGGTGCCAAAATCGAACTCAAGTAAGCATCACCGGATTTTTCCCGGGGCGGAACGCTCCGCCCCGGGAACTCTCCGTCGTGACCGGCGCGAGATTCTGAAACAAATCATCACCAGGTTTTCGCTCCGATTCCGACGCATCCTCTCAACGCTTGAAATCCACCCCGCCTGAGACCGTTCGCGGCTCGGGCTCAATTCGTCTCATAAGAATACCACACAACGCCATGGCTGAACGTCTCTATTTCGGGAAATTCGAAGAGGTCATCGAACCACCCAACCTCATCGAGGTCCAAAGCCGGTCCTACGATGAGTTCCTCCAGAAGGAAGTCACTCCCAGCGAGCGCACGGATACCGGTCTCCAAGCGGTTTTCCGCGAGGTGTTTCCAATCAAGAGCTACGACGAGGCCATCGAGCTGGATTTCGTCAGCTATGACATCGAGGACCCGAAAATCACCTCGCTCGACTCGTTGCGCAACAGCGAGAGCTTCAGCGCCGCCCTCTACGTGACCTTCAAGCTCAAGGATGAGACCGGCACGAAGAAAGAGCGCGTTTACATGGGCGAACTGCCGATGATGACCCGCCGCGGCACCTTCATCATCAATGGCGCCGAACGCGTCATTGTCTCCCAGTTGCACCGTTCGCCGGGCATCTGCTTCGAAACCTCGCAGCACCTCAACGGCAAGCTGCTTCACAGTTTCCGCATCATCCCGGACCGCGGCTCCTGGCTTGAGGTTCAGTTCGATACCAACGATCTGCTCTACGTTTACCTCGACCGCCGCCGCCGCCGCCGCAAGTTCCTCGCCACCACTTTCCTGCGGGTGCTCGGCTACCCGACCGACCGCGACATCGTCAGCCATTTCTACTCGCCGGAAACCCTCGCTCTCAGTGAGTCGATGGACGAAGGCGAGCTCGGCCACAAGGTGCCCTTCGAGGACATTCTTGATGGAGAGCTCGTGGTCGCCAAGGCTTACGAGCCGCTCACCATCGGCATCGTCCGCCAACTGCTCGCGCTCGGTCAGAAGAGCGTCGAGGTGATCGACGGCCGTGAGGACGAAATCCTGCTCAAGTCCCTCCGCAAGGATCCCGCCAAGGACGAGGAGTCCGCGCTCAAGGATATCTATCGGAAACTCCGCCCCGGAGATCCTCCCACCGCCGCCAATGCCCGTGCGTTGCTCAAGCGCCTGTTCTTCGATGCGAAGAAGTATGACCTCACCCGAGTCGGACGTTACAAGATCAACCAGAAGCTCGGTATCAACGTCGATTCCGACCAGCGCATCATGGTGCCCGAGGATTTCCTCGCCGCCGTGAAGTACATTCTCAAGCTCAAGAAGGGCGATGGTGTCATCGACGACATCGACCACCTCGGTTCCCGCCGCGTCCGTGCGGTGGGCGAACTGCTTGCCAACCAGTGCCGCGTGGGCCTCGCCCGCACCGAGCGTTTGGTCAAGGAGCGCATGACGCTTTTCGATGTGAACATCGAAGGCATGACTCCCCAGAAGCTCATCAACCCGAAGGCCCTCTCCGCCGTTGTGCGCGACTTCTTCGGCCGCAGCCAGCTCTCGCAGTTCATGGACCAGACCAACCCACTGGCCGAACTGACCCACAAGCGCCGTCTTTCCGCCCTCGGACCTGGTGGTCTGAACCGTGACCGCGCCGGCTTCGAGGTGCGTGACGTACATCCGTCCCACTACGGCCGGATCTGCCCGATCGAGACTCCGGAAGGTCCGAACATCGGTCTCATCAACTCGATGTGCACCTACGCGCGCATCAACGAGTTCGGTTTCATCGAAACTCCCTACCGCAAGGTCAGGAACGGCAAGGTCACCAACGAGATCGAATACCTGACCGCCGACCAGGAGGAGAACTACCTGATCGCGCAGGCGAACAACCCGATCACCAAGGACGGCACCTTCACCACCGAGCGCATCACCGCCCGCGAGAAGGGCGGCGAGTTCATCGAGTCGCTGCCATCGGAAGTCCACTACATGGACGTTTCTCCGAAGCAGCTCGTCTCCGTGGCCGCCGGTCTGATTCCTTTCCTTGAGCACGACGACGCCAACCGCGCACTGATGGGCTCCAACATGCAGCGCCAGGGTGTGCCGCTCCTCGTTTCCGAGGCACCGCTCGTCGGTACCGGCCTCGAAGGCAAGGCTGCCCGCGATTCGCGCGCCGTGGTGGTCTCCGAACTCGATGGCATCGTCGCCGCTGCCACCGCGGAAATCATCGTCACCACTTCGGATGGATCGCTTCCGGTTTCCGACGAGAAGTTCCTCAGCGATCCCGAGTCGGTGAAATCAAATCCCGACAAGGGCGTGATGGCTTATCCGCTGCGCAAGTTCATGCGCTCCAACGCCGGCACCTGCATCAACCAGAAGCCGATCGTCAAGAGGGGCCAGAAGATCAAGAAGGGCCAGGTGCTTGCTGACGGTCCTAACACGGAAGACGGCGAACTCGCCATCGGCCGCAACGTGCTCGTCGCGTTCATGCCATGGAACGGTTACAACTTCGAGGACGCCATCGTCATCTCCGAGAAAGTGGTCAAGGAGGACATCTACACCTCCATCCACATCTCCGAGTTCGACGTCGCCGCCCGCGACACGAAACTCGGTCCCGAGGAAATCACCCGCGACATTCCGAACGTCGGTGAGGAAGCCCTGCGCAACCTCGACCACGACGGCATCATCCGCATCGGCGCCGAGGTGAAACCCGGCGACATCCTGGTCGGCAAGATCACTCCGAAGTCGGAAACCGAACTTGCTCCGGAAGAACGCCTGCTGCGCGCCATCTTCGGTGAGAAGGCCGCCGATGTGAAGGATACCTCGCTTCGCGTACCCTCCGGTTGCACCGGCATCGTCCAGGACGTCCGCGTTTCCCAATCCGGCTTCGCCAAGAAGCGCCAGGAGAAGGTCGATCCCGCCGAACTCAAGAAGACGCTCAAGAAAATCAACGACGAGCACAAGAAGAAGGCCGACAAGCTTACCGATGACCTCACCGAGAAGCTGTCCGACATTCTTCTCGGCGAGAAGATCCCGCTCGACGTGGTTAACGCCCAAACCGGTGAGATCATCATCCCGGCCAATCGCAAGATCACCAAGACGCTGCTCCGCAAGCTGGCCTCGGTTCACGATCACATCGAAATCGACCCCTCGCCGATCCGGAACAAGATCCTGGAAATCATCGGCTCCTTCGAAGGCCGCTTCCAGGAACTCGATACCGAGCGCGAGCGCAAACTCGACTCGCTCGAGTCCGGTGACGAGGTCGATCCCGGCGTAATCAAGGAGGTGAAGGTCTTCATCGCCGCGAAGCGCAAGCTCTCGGTCGGTGACAAAATGGCCGGTCGCCACGGAAACAAGGGCGTTGTCGCCACCATTGTTCCGGAAGAGGACATGCCGTTCCTTCACGACGGAACGCCCGTCGATATCTGCCTCAACCCGCTGGGCGTGCCCTCGCGGATGAACGTCGGACAGGTTCTTGAAACCCACCTCGGGGTTGCCGCCAAGGCTCTCGGCTTCAAGGTGGCCACGCCGATTTTCGACGGCATCAAGGAAGAGGTCATCTGGGAATTCATGTCCGAAGCCAAGAAGGTCGACGGCGTGACCATGCTCGGCGGTGGCGAAACCGGCAAAGCCCGCCCCCGCAAGGCCAACGAACCCGAAGGCCGCGGCTTCACCTGGATCGGTGACGGCAAGGACGGCACCACCGGCGGAAAATCGACGCTGTATGACGGCCGCACCGGCGAGGCTTTCCACAACCCGGTCGTGGTCGGTATCATCTACATGCTCAAACTCGGCCACTTGGTTGCGGACAAGATCCACGCACGCGCCGTCGGTCCCTACTCGCTCGTCACCCAGCAACCTTTGGGCGGCAAGGCCCAATACGGTGGCCAGCGCTTCGGGGAAATGGAAGTGTGGGCGCTCGAAGCCTACGGGGCCGCCTACACCCTTCAGGAACTGCTCACCGTCAAGTCCGACGACGTGCAGGGCCGCACCCGCATCTACGAGGCCATCGTCAAGGGCGACAACAACCTGGAAGCCGGCACACCGGAGTCCTTCAACGTCCTCATCAAGGAAATGCAATCCCTCGGTCTCGACGTCCGTCCCGGCCGCAAGGGTTCCACCCATGGCTCCGGCATGACCGGCGGCCTGGATGACTTCTCCCTGGACGACCTCACCCTCTGATCCGAGACACGCGAAAACCACAACCCCGACCTAACAACAAGATATCATCATGAGTGTTGACAGCAATCTTCGCGAACTCTTCGGCGTGGACGAGCGCCCCGAGGCATTCGACCAGGTCTCGATCACCGTCGCTTCCCCGGACATCATCCGCTCCTGGTCCAAGGGCGAGGTGAAGAACCCGGAAACCATCAACTACCGTACGTTCAAGCCCGAAAAGGGCGGCCTTTTCTGCGAGCGGATCTTCGGACCCACCCGCGACTGGGAGTGCGCCTGCGGCAAATACAAGCGCATCAAGCACAAGGGCGTCGTCTGCGACCGCTGCGGCGTGGAGGTCACGCTCTCGCGCGTCCGCCGCGAACGCATGGGTCACATCGAGCTCGCCGTGCCGGTTTCCCACATCTGGTTCTACAAGTGCATGCCCTCGCGCATCGGACTCATGCTCGACATGAGCGCCCGCCAGCTTGAGCGCGTGATCTACTACGAGGACTACGTTGTCACCGAGCCGGGCAATACCGCCCTTGAGCGCGGCCAACTTCTCACCGAGAACGAACTCCGCGAGGCGGAGGACACTTACGGTGATGGCTCGTTCAAGGCCGCCATGGGCGCGGAAGCGATCCAGGAACTGCTCCGCCAGATCGACCTCGCCGAGCTTCAGGTGAAACTCGAGGAGGAACTCGGAACCACCCGTTCCAAGCAGAACAAGAAGAAGCTCAGCAAGCGCCTGAAAATCTGCCAGGGCTTCGCGGCTTCCAAGTCACGCCCCGAGTGGATGGTTCAAACCGTGCTGCCCGTGATTCCTCCGGACCTCCGTCCGTTGGTTCCGCTCGAAGGCGGCCGTTTCGCCACCTCCGACCTCAACGACCTCTATCGCCGCGTCATCAACCGCAACAACCGCCTCAAGAACCTCCTGCTCCTCAAGACGCCGGAGGTCATCATCCGCAACGAGAAGCGGATGCTCCAGGAGGCTGTTGACGCGCTCTTCGACAACGGCCGCCACGGTCGCGCCGTCACCGGTGCCGGAAACCGTCCGCTCAAGTCGCTGTCCGACATGCTCAAGGGCAAGGGCGGTCGTTTCCGTCAGAACCTTCTCGGCAAGCGCGTCGACTACTCCGGCCGCTCCGTCATCGTCATCGGTCCGGACCTCAAGCTCGGCCAGTGCGGTCTTCCCAAGAAGATGGCGCTTACCTTGTTCGAACCCTTCATCATCCGCCGCCTCAAGGAGCTTGGCTACTGCCACACCGTGCGCTCGGCCAAGAAGATGATCGACCGCAAGACCACCGAGGTCTGGGACATCCTCGCGGAAGTCACCAAGGGTCACCCGATCCTCCTCAACCGCGCTCCCACGCTGCACCGTCTCTCGATCCAGGCTTTCGAACCGAAGCTGATCGAAGGCGAGGCCATCCGGGTCCATCCGCTCGTCTGCACCGCCTACAACGCGGACTTCGACGGTGACCAGATGGCCGTTCACGTGCCGCTCTCGGTCGAGGCCCAAATGGAGTGCCGCCAGTTGATGCTGGCCCCCAACAACATCTTCTCGCCCGCATCCGGTCGTCCGATCACGGTGCCGTCGCAGGATATCATTCTGGGAACCTATTACCTTACCTGGGCTCCCGTCCGCACCCAGAAGGATCGCGAGAAGGCCGAGCACCTGCCGCTCTTCGAAAACTCCTCGGAAGTCGAGTTCGCCATCGCCTCGCGCAAGATCGGTTATCATTCGTGGATCCGCCTGCGCAATCCCAACCACGGCCAGGACACCGTGTTCGGTTACAAGGGCGAGGAACTGTCCGAAAAGGACCGCAAGGAACTCACTCCGCTGGAAGCCGCGCTCCGCGAGGGCAAGATCATCGAAACCACTCCCGGCCGCGTCCGCTTCAACGAGATCTGGCCGTCCGGCGTCGGTTTCATCAATGAAACCGTCGGCAAGAAGAAGATCGGCGAGATCATCTGGCGCTGCTATCAGGTGGCCGGCAAGGTCAACACCGTCAAGGTGCTCGATGACCTCAAGACCCTCGGTTTCAAGGAAGCGACGCGTTCCGGAACCTCCATCGGTATCGTCGATATGGTGATTCCGGAAGAGAAGAAGGAAGTCATCGCCAAGGCCTACGAGGAAGTCGAGAAGGTCACCAAGCAGTATCGCAACGGTGTCATCACCGACGGCGAGCGCTATCAGAAGGTCGTGGACGTCTGGACCCAGGCGACCGATACCATCGCCAACGCGCTCTATCGCAAGATCGAGCACAACGACGGCAAGGCCAAGGCTTCGCCGCTCTTCATGATGGTCGATTCCGGCGCCCGTGGTAACAAGTCGCAGATCAAGCAGCTCGGCGGCATGCGCGGCCTGATGGCCAAGCCCTCCGGCGAGATCATCGAACGCCCCATCATTTCGAACTTCCGCGAAGGTCTCTCGGTGCTCGAATACTTCATCTCCACCCACGGCGCGCGCAAAGGTCTCTCCGACACCGCGCTCAAGACCGCGGACTCGGGATACATGACCCGCAAGCTCGTGGACGTGGCCCAGGACGTGATCATCACCCAGCAGGACTGCGGCACTGCCAACGGCATCACCGTGGCCGCCATCATGGACGGCGACGAGGAGAGCGCATCGCTTGCCTCGCGCATCTACGGACGCGTTTCCTGCGAGGAGGTCAAGGACCCCGTTTCCGGTGAAATGATCATCCGCGTGGATGATGTGATCAACGAGAAGCAGGCCAAGGCCGTCGAGCGCATCGGCATGGAGAAACTCAAGATTCGCTCGGTGCTCACCTGCGAAAGCGACCGCGGCTGCTGCGCGAACTGCTACGGCCTCAACCTCGCCACCGGCCTGCCGGTGAAGATCGGTGAGGCGGTCGGCATCATCGCCGCCCAGTCGATCGGCGAGCCCGGCACCCAGCTGACGATGCGGACCTTCCACGTCGGTGGTGTGGCTGCGGCCACGTTCAAGCAGCCGATCATCAAGGCCAAGAACAGCGGACGCCTCGTTTACAAGGATCTGCGCACCGTGCAGTCCGCCGATGGCAAGTGGGTCGTGCTCAACAAGAACGGATCCATCTCCATCCGCGACAAGGCTGGCCTCGAGCTGGAAAGCCACAATATCGTCATTGGTTCCATCATCGAGGTGAAGGACGGCGAGGATCTCAAGAAGGGCGATACCGTCGCCACTTGGGACCCCTACAACGTGCCGATTCTCACCGAGAAGGGTGGTAAGGTCGAGTTCCGCGACATGATCCCCGGGATCACCGTGGCCACCGAGACCGACAAGGAAACCGGCAAGAAGGGCATGGTCGTCACCGAGCACAAGGAGGATCTTCACCCGCAGGTCGTCATCATGGATGAGAAGACCAAGGAGGTGAAAGCCAGCTACTCGATTCCTGTCGGCGCCCACCTTTCGGTCAAGGAAGGTCAGGTCGTCACCGGCGGTATCCAGCTTGCCAAGACTCCCCGCAAGGTGGCCCGCACCAAGGACATCACCGGCGGTCTGCCACGCGTGGCGGAACTCTTCGAGGCCCGCAAACCCAAGGACTCGTGCGTCATCTCCAAGATCGACGGCGAGGTTTCCTTCGGTGTCAACGTCCGCGGCAAGAAGCGCGTGGTGGTCACCGATCCGACCACCGGCGAGCAGATCGACCACCTCGTGCCGATGGGCAAGCACATCATCGTTACCGATGGCGACAAGGTGAAGCGCGGTGATCAGATCACCGAAGGTCCGGTTTCTCCCGAAGACCTTCTCGAAGCCTGCGGTGCCCAGGAACTCCAGGAGCACCTCGTCAACGAAGTGCAGTCCGTCTATCGCGTCCAGGGCGTGGAGATCAACGACAAGCACATCGAGGTCATCATCCGCCAGATGCTGCGCAAGGTGAAGATCACCGATCCCGGCGACGCCGACCAGTATCTGTGGGGCGACCAGATCGACCGCACCAACTTCAAGCGCGTCAACGCCCAGCTCGTCGAGCAGGGTGGCAAGCCGATGGAGGCCGAACCGGTGCTGCTCGGCATCACCAAGGCGTCCCTTGAAACCGATTCGTTCATCTCCGCGGCGTCCTTCCAGGACACCACCCGCGTGCTGACCGAGGCGGCCACGCTCGGCAAGGTGGACTATCTCACCGGCTTCAAGGAAAACGTCATCATGGGCCACCTCATCCCGGCCGGCACCGGCTTCCCGATCCACCGCGAGGCGGAGTTCGAATTCACCGTCGAGGAACCCGAGCCGATCGTGCCGGTCCAGGAGTCCATCGACGACGAGGACGACGCCGCGACGGCCTGATCCATATGTCATTCACGAAGGAGGGGACGCGCGAGCGTCCCCTCTTTTTTGTTCCGGCAGGTCGTGTGGGTGGTTCCGGATTTCCAAGTTGAAAGTGTGAGATCGCCAGTCCTTGTCAGCAGATTGCGACAATACGCATTCCGCATGGCGGAAGTCGTTTTTGGCGAAGCGTCTACTCTGCGAGAAGGAGCTTCAGCACCAGCGCGGTGACGACGAGCAGCAGGATCAGGCGGACGAACCCCTGGCCTCTGCGGATGACCGTGCGCGAACCCCAGCGCGCGCCGAGCCACTGGCCGAGACCCATGACGAGTCCGATGACCGGCGAAACGTTTCCGGACACCGCGAACACGGCCAGCGAGGTGAAGTTGCTGGAGAAGTTCATCAGCTTGGTCTGCGCCGTCGCATTCACCAGATCCTTCCCCAACAGCAGGACAAAGGCCATCGCCCAGAACGTGCCGGTGCCGGGACCGAGAAACCCGTCGTAAAAGCCGATGCCAAGTCCGAACATCAGATCGAATGGCAGTCGTCCGATGCGCGCCGGTTTGCTGATCGCGCCGAGTCCGGGTTTCATCACCAGGCACAATGCCACCGCCAGCAGCATCACGAGGATCAGGGTCTTGAGCATGCCCGCCTCGATGAAGCGCACGGTGAGCGCTCCCGCCGCCGCGCCGATGACTGTTAGAAGCACCCCGCGCCGGCAATCGCGCCACGGGATGAGTCCGGCGCGGAAGAAGTGCCAGGTGGCCGCGGCGGAGCCGAAGGTCGATTGCAGCTTGTTCGTTCCCAACGCGAGCTGCGGCGGCAGTCCGCAACCCAACAGCGCGGGCAAGGTGATCAATCCGCCGCCGCCGGCCACCGAGTCGATGAAGCCCGCCGCGACGGCCGCGGCGAACAGCAGTGCGAGTTGATAGGGCTCAGGCATCGGATTGGGAACGGGTGGTCTGATCCGGCGTGTTCCATGTTTGCATCGCGGCCTCGCCGATCTTTCCTCTGAGGCCGGAAACGACCAGATCGCACAAATGCTCCGGTGGCGGGCATGTGGCCATGATGTTTAGGAGAAACACGGCCGGGCTTTCTCCCACGCATTTGGCTCCGTAAATCAGGCTGCCCAGCGAGTGATCGGCCATGTGCGCGGTGGCCACCGCATGACCCGCCGCCCGTGCCGCCGCGATGGCCGGGGCATGGATGGCCTCACGCGCCGCGGCGTGCGCCGCGATGGACGCCTTTTGCGCCGCGCCGACCGTCACCTCACCGCGAGCCCAAGCCCTCGCCGTCTCTATCGCCATGCGAGGCCGCTTGTCTGCGGAATCCGTTTCGAATCGCGGCAACAGCGTCTCCGCCACATCCGCCGCCCAAACCGCAAGCGCACGATGGTCATCGCTGGACAACAAACCGCCACGATGAACGGCGATGAATCGACGGTCGCGCATGAGAGTCCGAGCATTGGCTGAACCTCG
>Ga0315904_10001685_pt1 | contig 35071 bp, 55 predicted proteins | sample LakEriMetagenome_6_FD_203529 | JGI IMG/M metagenome (GOLD analysis project Ga0315904, IMG submission 203529) | Freshwater fungal communities from buoy surface, Lake Erie, Ohio, United States - Buoy 12 MA120 | ecosystem: Environmental > Aquatic > Freshwater > Lake | place: USA: Lake Erie, Ohio...
AAGCTCGGTGGCGAAGTCCTTGCGCAGGGTGTCGGTGTCGATGCCCTCGCGGATCAGGACTGCGATCTGCTCGATGGGAAGGCCGTAGCCGCTGAGGGCTTCGACCTGTTTGCGCTCTGGATCTGTGGGCTCGAAGGCCTTGCGGCCTGAGCCTTCCCGAGCGCCGCCGTGGGTCTGTTGCTTTTTTACAACCGATTTTTCAAGTTTTGCCATGGTCACATCTCCTGGACAGTGTTGGTGTAGCGGGACAAGAGCCTGGGCTTGCGATGCTGCTCGTCGAGGATCATGGGGACTGCGTGCCGCCATGAGATCTGGTGGTGGATGCGTTTGTCGTTGTTGCCCATCTCTGTGATGCTGACACATGAGGGGGCGTACAGAACGCTGTAGAAACTCTTGACGTAGGTTCCGAGGTCGAGGTAGATCTCGGTCAAGCCACCGGAGTTGGTCTGGGTTTCTTTCTGGTAGAGGCGAAGGCGGGGGACGGTGACAAAGAGGTGGCCACGGCGACCCCATTCGACGTACATGTTGACGTCCTCGTTGATGCGGCCCATGAACTTGACGGGCCGGTCGACTCTGAACAAAAAGGAGTTCATGACCTTGCGGCTGAATTTGCCCTTCTTGATGTGCTTGACGAAAGTGCCTTCGCCGCCACCGATGAAGTCGCCACCCTGGGACATGGCCACGGAGTGTGCGCCGGATTCGTCCATGAAGTCGCAAAGAGCAAAGAGGAGGTCATCGAGCTTCTTGGTGTAGGCGTCTTTGGTGATGTATTCGTCGCTGTTGTCGGTGGTGTAGGCGAAGGCGCTGTAATCGTCATCGAGCTGCCAGAAGTGGGTGAGCCCGAGATCGTCTGCGATCTTGAAGTTCTGGTTTCTGGCGTAGACGACGCTGTTGCGCTTCTTGAGGTTGTCTCCGCTGTCTGTGTTGTCGATGGCCTCTTGCTTGTTGAAGACGATCACCGAGTCGAGGCCGTAGAGCGCCAAGTATTGTTTGATCTGTTTGTCCTCGTCATCGCAGACGAGGTAGATCTCGCCCGTGTAGCCGTGTTTGCGGAGGGCTTCGTAGGTGTAGACGCAGTTCGCCCTGCCGTGGGTGAGGATGAAAACTGCGAAGCGCCGATCTTCGGTGGTCATTGTTCTCCGCCCTTCTCGCTGGCGTAGATTTTCCCCATGGCCTGGGAGAGCTTGACGTACCCGCCTGAGATGGCTTTGTCGAAGTCGATGATGACTAACGCGCTTTCTTCCATGAGCTGCTGCGTGTCTGGGTCTGCGTGGGCGTAGAACTCTGCGATTTGCTCGAAGTCGAAGCGGATGTGCCTGGTGGCCGCCAGCAACAAAAACTCTTTGACCTCTGGCGCCAGGTCGTTGTTCTGGTGGATCTGGGCTGTCAGCTGGGTGTACTTGGCCGGATCGTAGAGGGCTGCCGTGGGTGGGCAGTCGCCGGTGGGTTGATAGATGGGGGCGTCGATCTTCTTGGTGTACTTGCTGGTGTCAGCGCCATCGTCGTCTGGGTCTTTGGGCATGAGAGCTGCGATTTCGTCTTTGCTGAAACCGATCAACTCCATGCCAAAGCCGAGGTCTTGCAGCTCTGTGAGTTCGAGCGCGAGCATTTGCTCGTCCCAGCCTGCGTTCATGGCCAGTTTGTTGTCGGCAATGACGTAGGCGCGTTTCTTGGCATCGCTCCAGCCTTTGGCCACCATGACAGGGACTTCGGTCATCTTGAGGCGTTGGGCCGCGAGGGTACGGCCGTGGCCGGCAATGATGCTGCCGTCCTCATCCACCAGAACAGGGGTGGTCCAGCCCCACTCTTTGATGCTTGCTGCCAGCTGGCTGATTTGTTCGTCGGAGTGGGTGCGGCTGTTGCGTGCGTAGGGCGTGAGCTTGTCGATGCTCCAGCGTTCGACTTTATCTGCGGGATTGTGGGTTTTTGTGGTCATGCTGCATTGTCCTCTTTTTCAAGTCTGTTTGCCACCAGGGTGGCGTAGCCTGCGATGTCGATCCAGTTGTCGGCATAGTTTGGATCACCGTTCAGAATTCGTGCGATTTTGTGGGAGATCATTTCAAGGGCTTCGCGTTGGTCTGGATCTAGATCACATCCGCGCTTGGCTTCGTATTTCAGAATCACACCTTTTAGGTGCTGGCTGATTTCGGCATGGCCTTCAAAGCTGCCGTATCTGGCTTCTCTGCCTGCCAGCATTTCGTTGACGTTGGTCTGTTCTGTCATGTTAGTACCTGCTCACCTTTCTGTGGATAACTTCACCTTGAAAATCTGCCGCTTCGATGCCCCCTTGCCCCCTCACCCTAAAGGGTGTGAGGGGGAGGGAGGGGGCTTTTCGAGCGTTTTGCCCCCTAACCCTAAAACACCCTGGAGGGGGATTCAGGGGGCTAGGGGGCTTCATTCTTGGCCACCTTTGCGCATCATCATTGCGCTGGATTGAACTTCATCGACCACCAGCCAACCGTGTTCAAAGGGGCTGATGATCTCGGAAAGGATGAGAGCACCGATCAGTTTGTCCGTGTAGGCTGGGCTGAGATCGTTCTCGATGGTTCTGGGTTTGCGCCCGTCTGCGGCCAGTTTGTCTTTGAGAGCTGACCGGCTGATGTAGGGTAAACCCTCACGAACTTCTGCACCTGTGCCCCACCAAGCGCTTTCAAAGGTCTTGCGGTGGGTGTCGATCTTGCTGTCCTTTTTGCTGGCTTGGGCGGGTGCTGAGGCCTCCACAACCACTGCGCTGGTGACTTGCTGGTCGTCCTCATCGCGCCAGCCTGGGATCTCAACTGTGTGAAGTTCTACGAAAACGGTCTCGGCAAGTTCTGCGTCTTTGGACTTGCGCTGGACGATTTGCATGGGCTGGTCGTCTTTGCCTGGGATGATGCTGATCTCGATGTCGAGAGCGCCGCGCCATGCTGATGATCCCCTGGCCCGGTGCTGGGCTTCGTCTGACACGCCGGTGTGGTGCACCAGGATCACTGAGCAGTTGAATTCCATCATGAGGGCGTTGCAGGCATCCAGCATGGTCTTGGCATCCTGGGCTGAGTTCTCATCGCCTTGCAAGAATCTGTGGAGGGTATCGACCACGATGACGCTGGGGCGCTCTTGGAGCATCCTGACCTGCTCGACCACTTTGAGGTAGCCGGTGGGTGTGTTGAGATCGCACCCGTCTTTGGAGAGCCACATCTTGAGCTTGCCTGCTTGGTGGTGGTGCTTCCAGGCTGCAACCCTGCCACGTAGACCGTGATGGCCTTCGCCTGCGAGATAGACCACGTTGCCTGGCCTGACCTTGTGGCCTGACCAGTCCTCGATGCCGCTGGCCATCCTGAGACACCAGTCCAGCACCACGAAGGTCTTGCCGCCGCCGCTGGGCCCGTGGACCATGACCAAGGCCTGGGACTGAATCCACTTCTTGACGAGCCAGCTGATGGGGGAGGGCTGAGAGCAGAAGTCATCCGCCGGGATAAGCCAGTCATCATGGGAGGGCATGAGAAGGCTGGCCAGATCGTTGCCTGCTTGGGCGTAATCATTGGCATCGCCTTGGATGGGTGGCATGATCATCCTGGCCCCAAACTTGGCGCTGGCCTGTTCTGCGTAGCGTTGGCCAACGCCTGAGCTGTCATTGTCTGCCACGATAACGATGTCCTGGGTTGCGCCGTGCATTTCTCGGAGTGTGCCTGTGACTGGCACCAAGTTGCTGGCGCTGTAGGCCACCACGACTGGCCTGCCTGTTGTCTCATGGATGGTGGCCGCGGTTGCGAAGCCTTCGGCCACGTAGAGGGTGCCAGGCTCGTCCATTGTGCCGATCTGCCAGAACTTGCCCCCGGTCTGGCCGCCAGGGTGGTAGAGCTTGCCGCCTTGGTGGTCGATGTATTGGAGGCTGGAAATTGTGCCGTCTGGATCGTAGAGGGGAACGACAAGCCGACCGTCTCCTGTGGCCCTGGCGCCGTGAACGCCGATGCCCTTCTTGGCCAAGTAGGGGTGATCGGGGAGTGCTGCCTGAGCGCCAGTCCAGATTTTCTCCACTGTGTCGCTGGCCAGCTGGTGTTGACGCTCCAGGGCTGCATCGCGCATGGCTTTGGACTCGCTGAGGCGTCTGGCGTGGGCCATTTCCTCTGTCTGGGTGAGCTTGCGGCCTACGTCTGCACGCCATGTGACCTCGATGCCTGAGCGCCAGCAACCAAACCGGCCGGCAGGGATTCCATCACCGAAAACCAAATACCAGCCCGGCTTGTCGATGCCTGGTGCGCCTTTTGTGCCTGATTTAAAGCGGTGGATCTTGCCGTCCATCTCGATGTGGTCTGGAGGTTCGAGGCCTGCTGCTTTGATGGCATCAATGAGCTGCACTTCTGGAGGTGAGACCAGTTTCTCTGGTGGCGGAGCCCATGGGCCGCCGAGGACTTTGGAGAGGTCAGCCATGTGTCACCTTGCGGCTTTCGAGATAGTCCGAGAGAGCCTGCAAGACTTTGTGTGTGGGGTTCGCGTTGAGGTCATCGCGCACTTTGCGGATGGTGTTGTAGTGCACGCCGGTGGCCTCTGCCACCTTCATGGGCATTCGATCTGAGAGGGCGTCTCGTATCTGTTCGAGGGTCATCATGTTGGTTTCTCCTGTTGAAAAAAAATCTTTCGATGTGTGGATATTACCTTAAAAAATGGTTTATGATTCGATCACACCACAAACAGATTCCCTGACAGTGGTGCAAACAAAGAAAAGGAGAGCCAATCATGGCGATCAATTTGAAGACGACCGGAGGCTTGACAGCCAATGGTGTGAAGTTGTTGGTTTATGGGCAAGCTGGGGCTGGCAAGACAACGCTGGTCAAGACTTTGCCGAATGTGGTGGTGCTGAGTGCTGAGGGTGGTTTGTTGTCCATTCAGGATGCGGATCTGCCCTACATTGAGATCGCCAGCATGGATGATCTGCGCGAGGCTTATTCCTGGCTGACTTCCAGCGAAGAAGCTGGTGGCTTCCAGTCGGTGGCTTTGGACTCAATCAGCGAGATTGCTGAGGTGTGCCTGAACACTGAAAAGAAGGCGAACAAAGATCCGCGAGCTGCCTATGGTGCGATGCAGGAGCAGATGGCCGACATCATTCGTGCGTTCCGTGACCTGCCTGGCAAGCATGTTTACATGAGCGCCAAGCTGGAGAAAACGCAGGACGAGATGGGCCGTGTGCTGTATTCGCCATCGATGCCTGGTAACAAGACCGGCCAAGCGCTGCCGTATTTCTTTGATGAGGTGCTGGCGCTGCGTGTGGAGCGCGATGCTGAGGGTGTGACGCAACGCGCCCTGATGTGCGACTCGGATGGCCTGTGGCTGGCCAAGGATCGCTCGGGCAAGCTGTCCGGCTGGGAAGCCCCAGACCTGGGGGCGATCATTGCCAAGATCGGGGGCAAAGCATGATGCAGCCCGACTTGAAAGAACTGTCGCGCCAGTGGGTGCAGTTCAAGGCCGATGAGGAGCTGGCCACGACTGAGCGCCGCAAGATCGAGGACCAGATTGTCAAGCTGTTGGCTGTGGCCGAGAACTTCGAGGGCACTGAGACTGCGGAGCCCGAGGGCTTTGTGGTGAAGATCTCTGGCCGCATTGATCGCAAGGTCGATGGCGACAAGGTGCAGGAGCTGGCCGCCGAGTTTGGTTTGACAGACCACTTGGCCAAGCTGTTCCGCTGGAAGCCTGAGCTGAACATGGCGATCTGGAAAGCGACAGACGCAACGATCACTGGGCCTTTGGCCGGTGCAATTACGGCCAAGCCTGGCCGCCCATCTTTCAAAATTATCCCCAAGGAGTAAATATCATGGCATTTCTCAACGAAGCATTTGACGTAAACGAACTGCCCCAGGGCACTGGTGGAAACTTTGACCCGCTGCCAGCTGGTTGGTACACAGTGACGATCACGCAGGCCGAGCTGAAGGACACCAAGGCAGGCAATGGCCAGTACATCAAGCTGCGCTACGACGTGACGGGCCCGACCCACCAGGGCCGTGTGGTGTTTGGAAACCTGAACATCAAAAACCCGAACCAGAAGGCTGAGGAGATTGGCCGCCAGCAGCTGGGGGACATCATGCGTGCGATTGGCTTGGCCAAGGTCACGGACACCGACCAGTTGATTGGCAACAGCCTGTCGATCAAGCTGGATGTGAAGAACGATGCGCAGTATGGCGCCAGCAACGAGGTGAAGGGCTTTAAGTCTATGTCTGGAAGTGCTGCACCAGCTGCCGCTGCTGTGCCGCCTTTTGTGAAGCAGGCCGAGGCTGCTCAGGCTGCCACTGCCAAGGCCGCGCCGCCTTGGGCTAAGAAGTAAGCGAAAAAAATGCCCAGGCTGTTGAAGGCCTGGGCAAATTCTCAAAGGAGAACAACATGAAGATTCCCGAGTCAGAGCATACTATCCAGGCCTTGATTGACAAAGCGCATGAGGCCAAGAAGGAGGAGCCACGCCCTCACATGGGGGCCAGTGGCCTGGGCCACCCTTGCGACCGTTGGCTGTGGTTGTCGTTCCGCTGGGCGGTGCAGCCCTCTTTCCCTGGCCGCATCCTGCGATTGTTCCGTCGTGGGCAAAATGAGGAGGCCACGATCATCAGCGACTTGCGTGCGATCGGCATGGATGTGCGCAAGGTGTCGAGCCAGCACCGTGTTGACTTTGGCAGCCATGTGTCTGGATCTCTGGATGCCATCATCGACTCTGGCGTGCCTGATGCCCCCAAGACCAAGCATGTGGCCGAGTTCAAGACGCACAGCAAGAAGTCGTTTGATGCTCTGGTGAAGGATGGCGTGGAGAAGTCGAAGCCCGAGCACTTTGTGCAGATGCAGGTCTACATGGCCGGGACTGGCCTGGACCGTGCTTTGTATCTGGCCGTGTGCAAGGATGATGACCGGATTCACACCGAGCGTGTGAAGTTCGACAAAGATGTAGCGCTGCCTGCCATTGCGCGAGGCCAGCGCATTGCCCTGAGTGACCGGATGCCCGAGCCGATCAGTGCTGACCCTGCGACCTGGTATCAGTGCAAGTTCTGTGATGCGTCGCAGTTCTGTGCCTACACCAAAACCACTGAGCATGTGAACTGCCGCACCTGCGCGATGGCCACCCCGTTGTCGGACTCGACCTGGCACTGCGCCAAGTGGGATTCTGTGATCCCGCTGGAGTCGCAGCGTACCGGCTGCGAGGGCCATGTGCTGCACCCTGATCTGGTGCCGTGGCAGCGCAAGGATGGGCCGGACGATTACACCGCCGTGTATGAGATCAATGGCCTGAATGTGGCCAATGGCGACCCTGAGATCGAGGGCGTGTTCAGTTCGCGTGAGCTGCTGGCCAATGCTGCTGCTTGTGCGGATAAGGGCTGGACACAGCTGCACGATATGCGCAAGCAATTTGGTGGAAGGGTGGTGGCCTGATGCTGCGTGAGTACCAACAGCGCACCATCAACCAGCTGTATGCCTGGTTCGAGGCCGGTGGCCTGGGCAACCCTTGCCTGGTGCTGCCGACTGGATCTGGCAAGTCGCACATTGTGGCCGCGCTGTGCAAGGATGCTTTGCAGAACTGGCCCGAAACCCGTGTGCTGATGCTGACCCATGTCAAGGAGCTGATCGAGCAGAACGCTGAGAAGATGCGCCAGCACTGGCCTGGGGCGCCGATGGGGATCTACAGCGCGAGCATTGGCCGCAAGGACTTGGGCGAGCCGATCACGTTTGCTGGCATTCAGTCGGTGCGGAGCAAGGCGCGAGAGCTGGGGCACATCGACTTGGTAATCATCGACGAGTGCCACCTGGTCAACCACAAAGACGAGGGCGGTTATCGCAAGCTGTTGGCCGAGTTGAAAGCGATCAACCCTGCGCTGCGTGTAATTGGTCTCACGGCCACGCCTTACCGCTTGGGGCATGGCCTGATAACCGACAAGCCTGCCATGTTCGATGACTTGCTGACGCCGGTAAGCATCGAGGAGCTGGTGTTCAAGGGGTATCTGTCCACCTTGCGCTCGAAGATCACCAAGGCCAAGCTGGATGTCACTGGTGTGAAGAAGCGCGGGGGCGAGTTTATCGAATCCGAGCTGCAAGCTGCTGTGGACACGGACGACAAGAATCAGGCCGTAGTGCGTGAGGTGGTGGCCCTGGCCGGAGAGCGCAAAGCGTGGCTGTTCTTCTGTGCTGGTGTGCAGCACGCGCAGCACGTGGCCGAAGCCCTGCGCCAGCAGGGGGTGGCTGCTGAGTGTGTGACCGGGGAAACCCCGAAGAAGGAGCGCGAGCGCATCCTGACCGACTTCAAGGCTGGGCGCTTGCGTGCGCTGACGAACGCGAATGTGCTGACGACTGGCTTTGACTATCCCGACATCGACCTGGTGGCCATGCTGAGGCCAACCATGAGCGCCAGCCTTTATGTGCAGATGGCCGGCAGGGGCATGAGGGTCAAGAGCCACACCGATCATTGCCTGGTGCTGGACTTTGCTGGCGTGGTGGAGACACACGGCCCGATCACGAATGTGCAGCCGCCGAAGAAGTCGAGCAGCGATGGTGAGGGCGAAGCGCCGGTTAAGGTGTGCGATCACTGTGGGGAGCTGGTGCATATCTCGGTGATGACCTGCCCGTCGTGCGGTGAGCAGTTCCCCGAGCCTGTGAAAAAAGCGATGGTGCTGCGAAACGACGACATCATGGGGCTGGAGGGCAAGGAGCTGGAGGTGAGCAGCTGGGCCTGGCGTGAGCATACGAGCCGGGCGTCTGGCATCAAGATGCTGGCGGTGACGTATTACGGGGGGTTGAGTGACCCGCCGATCACTGAATACTTGCCGATCTTGCATGAGGGTTACGCTGGCCAGAGAGCAATGGGCCTGCTGCTGAGTATTGCGAACAGCGCCAGCATTGTGCCTGGTGGCTTGAATGTGCAAAGCATGATCGAGATGGTGCAAAACATGAACAACGCCACGCCGCCGAAGCTGATCGAGTATCGCAAGGACGGGAAATTTTTTAGAGTGATGAAAAGGAGCTGGGAATGATTGACGAATTGGTGAAGGCGCAGAAGCTGCGCGTGTGTGATCTGTGCAAAGTGGCCAAGGAGCCGAGGGGCGGTGTCGAGCTGCGTGCGAAGTGGCACTGCGCCCGGTGCTGGGTGAAGGCAATGCAAAGGGGTCTGAAATGAGCCGACCACCCGAACCCGAGTTCCTGGTCCAGTGGCGCGAGTGGGATCGCGCTGGCCCACCGCGGTGCTGCCATACGTGCGAGAACTATGGCCACGACGGGATGTGTGTGGAGTTCTTCATGAGGCCGCCAGCAGAGTTTGCCGAGGCTGTGGGCGAATGCCCGAAGTGGATGCTGGAGATCCCGTTTTGACCGCCGAGCGCATACCCACCGAGCATGAGGAGCAGCGCGAGGTGGTGCGCTGGTTTCGCCAGACTTACAAAGGGGTGCGGATTTTTGCCATCCCGAACGGTGGTGCGCGAAGCCCTGCCACCGCTGGCCGCTTGAAGGCCGAGGGCGTTTCCTCTGGCGTGCCTGATCTGTTCGTGCCTGCCTGGGGGTTGTGGGTGGAGATGAAGCGCACGAAGGGTGGCGCTGTCAGTGCCGAGCAAAAGGACTGGATCAAATACCTCGAAGAAGTGGGGTATTGTGTTAAAGTGTGCAAAGGTGCTGAGGCTGCAAAAGGGCAGATTCAGGCCTTTTTTAACGAAGGAAAATTTATACCATGAGCACACGCATTTACCTGGTCACGGATGTGGAGACCAACAAGCACCGCCTGATTCGCGCAAGCAACCAGGCGCAGGCGATCAAGTACGCCGCCCAGACCCGTTTCGACATCGAGGTGGCTGGCCAGGATGATCTGGTGAGCTTGCTCACTGGTGGCACGGCCATTGAGCTGGCTGGCGCTGGTGCAACCATGGACATGTTCGAGGAAGTGATCAACGCTGGAGGGACTGACTGATGCCGACCGATAAGATCAAAGACCGCTACATGACGTTGCGGCTGCCTGCGGATGTGGAGATCGAGCTGCGGAAGATGGCCGAGGAGAACACCCGCACATTGGCTGCGCAGATTCTGCATTGCATCAAGTTGGAGCTGGCACGCCAGTCTGAGAAGGTGAAGGCATGACGAACTACGAACGCACCGCGGCCTGGTTGAAGGCCTGCGGCAAAGAGCCGGACGCCTTGGATCTGTCTGTGCAGATTGGATGCCACCTGGAGGAGTTCTGCGAGTTCCTGGGGGCGCTGCGGAGCGACTCTGAGGGCTACGGCAAGTTGCTGGAGCGCACGCGCACCGATCTGGAGTGGTTCGCTGGCAAGCTGAAGCGCCGAGAGCAGTTTGTCTACATCCCGACGCATCTGCGGATTGATGCCTTGGACGCTCTGTGCGATACCGAGGTCACTGGCAATGGCGTGGCTTACATGGCTGGGATGAACAAGCCTGGGGCCGATGCTGCTGTGCTGGACTCGAACGACGCCAAGCTGGTCGATGGCAAGCCTGTGATCTTGGAGGGTGGAAAGATCGGCAAGCCAGAGGGCTGGAAAGCGCCGGACATTCGGGGGTTTGTATGAAGAAGGCCGGGAAGAAAAGCCCGGCCCAAAGGCCGAAGCGCTACACCATCCTCGACGAGATGATGGCCAGCCCGACTGAGCCGCTGCCGCTGGCCTGGAAAACGTACCAGCTCACCAGGATGTACGAGGGGCTGGCCGCCATGGAAAAAGCGCTAAACCCAACGACTGATGACTGGCGGGTGGTGTCGGATGCGGTCAACTTGATGGAGACCCTGATCGAGACCATGCAAGTGTGCGAGGACAGTTCTGGCCTGCTGATGGATGCCATCACCGCGATGGCCCATGCTGGCCGCCGCAACACTGCTGGGGGCGCGATCCGGCTGGATGGTGCTGGCATCCAGGCCGTGCGTGCTGTGCTGGAGGATTACGCTGCGCTGCTGGATGTGCTGCCTGCAAGGGCCATGATTCGCTGCCACCGCTTGACCGAGAAACGCCTGCATGAGCTGCTGGATGGGAAGCGCAAGCCGCATGATGTGGAGATCACTGCGATATAAGGGTTTGTCCCAATAATAAATGTGTGAGATTGTGGGAAATCAAGTTATACTGGAGGCCTACCAACAAACAACCAGCAAGGAGCTGACCGTTATGACCTACAAAGAATTGATTGCAAAACTGGTGGCAATTGAAGCCGAAACCGGCTTGTATTTGTCAGACCAATGCGTTGATCTGCAAAACGCATCCGATCCAACATCAGATGCTTCATTGTTTTCTGCTGCCGCAAATGCAGCTGGTGAGCGAGCAGAAGAAGCTGGCCAGAACATCAACAAATTGCTTGGCTTCAAAATTTATTAACCCACTGGGCCACTGGCCCCACATTTTAGGAGAACGACATGAAGAATTACACAACACCCCGCAACTTTGCAGACTGCACCTGGGTGAAGGGCTATGGCCGCCCAGAGCCGCTTTGGGAGCGCGTGGCTGGTTATACCTTGGCTTTCGCAATTGGTGTCGGCATGGCCGCATTGCTGGTCGCGTGGTGGTCGTCATGAGCGAACAACCAAAAGCCATTTGGCTGGCTGGCCTGCTTGATGGTGATAGACCGATGCACTGCAATGAAGCCGCCGACGAACTGCGCCGGTTGTATCAACTCGCGCAAGAGCAACACACGGAAATCTACGGATTGCGCCTTGAGGTGCGCAACTTGTTGGAGGCTTTGAAATTGTGCGAAGGCAACATCTCATCGCTGTTGGCTTCTGCACATCCAAAAGTCTATGGCGAATGGCTGACTGTTGTCAGTACCGCCATCGCCAGATCAACCGGAGAAACAAAATGAACTGCATGAACACCATGATGATGAACAGCCGCCAGGATGATGAGGATCAGGCCGAGAGCCTGGTCTTTGCGATCGAGGCGCGAGCTGCTGAACTGCTGACGCATGGCGAAGCGTGCGACCCGTTTGATGGGGTGAACATCTGCGAGGCGCTGGACGAGTCGAGCGCGAACGAAAAGATCGTCTTGGGCAAGATCTTGTGTGAGCGCAAGTTCGATCAAGTGGGCATCCTGGTGATGAGTATCAGCCAGGCGTATTGGGCGAAGATGGCCGACGAGTTGGCCGAGAGGGAGCTGACATGATTCGAGAGCTGTGCAATTGGGCGAAGAACGCCTACACCACACCGAGCGCTGAGGTGCTGGCATTGCGTGAGCTGGAGGACAGCAAGCGCAGCCTGCTGGAGGCCCAGACAGCGCGTGAATACGCTGAGTCCATGTGCAAGTACCGGGAAACCCAGATCAAGCGCCTGACGGCCTATTTGCACAAGGCCACTGAGGAGCAGTCATGACCCAATGCAAACACCGCTGGCTGCTCACCCCATCGTTACACCGCACTCAGTACCACTACCAGTGCGCCCGATGTGCCCAAGTGGCATGGGCCACGCTCAAGGAGCCGTCGTGAACTGCTGCGACGAATTCGGCAACTGCAACCAGGGCCGCGACTGCCCCGTGCGTGTGGCCAAGATTGGCCGCAAGCTGCACGGTCCTGAGCTGTTGCCGCAGTCCGTGTGGCGGTACATGCTCAGGCGTGTGGCCTGGTGGTTTGTCATGGGCATCCTAGGGATGCTCTGGCTGGCCTTCTTGGTGGCCTGCGCCGCCGTTTATGCGTAAGGCCTGGTGCCAGCCTTGTCGATGATCAGTGCCTGCTTGCGAGGGCTTGTGTCCACGCTGTTGGGGATGCTGATGTGCGTCCAGCGGTCGAACTCGCGGATGACCTGATCGTAGCCGATGCCACTGGCGACGATGGCTTTTACCACTTGGTCTGGTGTCATGCCTGGCACCTTGAAGTCGGCAGCACAGCCGAGCCGGTGCTGGCTGGTGTCCTTGCTGCCCACTGCGTCGTTGACCTTCTTTGTGCGAAGGCCTGAGCTGATGATGATGGGCTTGCCGTTCAGCACGACCTTGACCTGCTCCAAGAAGTCTGCAAGCCTGGTGAGGTTGGCCAGTTCCTGATCGTTGGGGCTGTTGTCCCAGCCGTTGCGCTCGGCGGTCTCGCTGGCTGTCAGCTCTTCGAGGGTGAAGTTGGGTGTTAGGTTCATTTCACTGGCCCTGCTTTTGAAAGAAGATCGGTCTTGGCTTGCGACCCTGCGCTAGAGCCGAAATAATACGCGATGATGCCGGTCCACGCTGTGCCCAAGCTGCCCAGCATCATCAGAATGGCTGGGTTGTTGCTGTCGATCTGGTTGAAGAACATCATCACCATGATGCCGAAAAAGCCAACGGTCACAGCGCCAGCCAATATGGGAGGCATCATCGACCTGGTGGTGGCCTGCATCTCCCGTGCCGACTTGCGATCCTCGACTTCCAGCTTGGCAAAGTTCAGGCCAAGTTCCTGTGCCTGCTTCTGGAGTTCAATCTCGGCCAGCTTGACCTGGGCGATCTGCTCGGCAGACAGTTTGTTGTTGGCGATCATGTCCTGAACTTGGTCAGGTTCCACGCCAACGGCCTTGGAGATGGCCGAGACCGCCATGCCTGCCAGTGGGCCACCGAGCGCCGTGGCGATGGTGGGTGCGATTTGTTTGAGCCAATCCATATCAATTCCCTCTTTTGGTCAACATAGTGCTGGCGATCTCCAGCATGAATTTGGTTTGCTGCAAGTCCTCTGGTGGCTGTGGCCATCCGACTGTGATCTGGCCAACAAAGCGATGGCTGTCTGGTGGGACGCTCACCCGGCAGGTGAAGGCTACGCCCTTCTCGATGTACCAGAGACCCACCTCTGACTGCGCGTATCGGTACTCGCCACACGGGATCTCGTTGGTCATGAGCTTGACGACGTCGCTGTTGTTGGATGAATTCTGGCTGAACAGACCGACGTCGATGTCCTCAATGCTCTTGTCTCGCCCGTCCTTGGTATATGCCTTGTACAACACTCGGCTGTTGAACAATGGATTCACCTTGAAGATGGCCACCACCGTCGCGCCGGTGTGCTTGAACAACAAAGAGCTGGCCTCGTCCGCCCTGGCTGTGTTGATCTCTGGCAGCTTCTTGGATTCTTTATAGGCATCCAGCATGAAGGTCTGGTTCTGCCAAAGGAAATACCCGGCAAAGGCCACTACGCCCATGATGAGGATGGCGAACAGCTTGAAGGGCGAATCAACGTACCCGAGCACCTTGTCCAGGGTGGTGTTGGAGTTCAGCTTGTCGTCGCTCATCGCAGGTGCTTCATGTAGATGATGAAGCCTCCGACCATGAGGCCAGCCAGCACAATGACCGCCATGCCGATGGCGATGTATTCGGCCATTTGCTCAAGTCTTTCCCTGCGCTTGATGGCCTCGCGGATGGCTGCATCTTTGGCCTCTCGACGCTGCCTGGCTGCTTGGGCCTGGAACTTGAGCCAGTCCGTCCACATGCCTGGTCTGCCTGCGTAGACCATGCGCTCGCGCAGATCTTCTTCCTGCTGCCTGAGCTGCTCCAGGGCCATGAACTCGGCCAAGTCAGAGCCGCCACCCTTCTTGGTGGCGTTCTCCTGGATCTTGGCTTTGTTGTCGAAGTAGTCGAAAACCCGTGAGCCGAGCTGGTGCAGCTCTTTGCCGTTGGCAAGTGCAGCCTTGATGACCGCAAACGCAGCGTTCGCTGCTGCGATCTCAGCCAGCATGTTATCCGCCCTTCATGTGGCCAGCAATCCAAGCCACGGCAGCGCCAACCGATGACGCGATGGTCATGCCCATCCAGAAGCCGCCGCGCCCTTTGTTGGCGAGCGCGAGCAGCTCCTCGACGTTGCGTTCCATCTTGTCCACCTTCTTGTCCATGTCCTGGACTTTCTGCCAAAGCACGCCGTACTTGACCAGGTCGATCTCGTTCCCATCCGCCATGACTTCGGCCTCCAGCATTTAGATGCCCTGGCCGGGCGTGACGTAGACGGTGGTCGCGCTAGAAGCCAGACCGCTGAAGAAGGTGTCCTTGTTGAAGCGCAAGATCTCGACGGCGCCAGGCATCAGCACGATAGCGTCTGTTGGCGATCCGGCTGTTGGAGCCACCGAAGCGGCAGCAGCCAGTGCAGCTGTGGGTCCAGTGCCTAGAAACACTGTGTTCGGGCCTGCGTTCACGAAGCGGTATTGGCCTGTGTTTTGAGGGTTGAACTTCTCGGCGACAGGAGCCTGGACACCTGTGGGTGCTGTTCCAGCAGCAGCGACGACGACGGTCTTGCCAAGAGGCGTGAATGCAATTTGCGAGTTGGTGCTCATCTCAGACTCCTTGTGCAGCGCTGGCTGCCTTGTATGCCGCGATCACGTCGGCAGTATGGGTGGCTGCACAGATGGCCTGCACACGGGCATCCTCGGAGCTGTAATCATCGCCTGGGGCAACGACATGGCGATGGAAGTTGCCACTGATTTGTTTGCCATCTTCCATAATGGCTGTTTTGGTGCGTACTTGCACAACACCTGATTCGACCACTTCAATGCGGTCAACAATTTCAATTTTCTCAAGCATGATGCTCTCCTAGTATGACCCAAGAATCCACTTGGGCTTTGGTTTAACAATCGGCTGCGCCAGCGAATTCTGGCAGGGTTTTAAGATGCTCGTAGGCTTGTGCAATAAAATTCTTACCATCCATATCTGGGGTGAAAAGATATTGTTTTTCAAGTTTTAACTTTGAATCTGAAAAAACAACTTTTGCAGAAGTATTTTCTTTTGTTGATGTGACTTCAACAACTTTAATGTATGCGTCAACAACAACATTTTTACGACCGTCTTCAAAATTTCCGTATGGTGTTTGAATTGTCAAAGCACCTTCGACAGAAATAAGTTTTTTTAATGCCATTTTGATACTCCAAATAAAAAAAATTTTGGTTTGCTGAATCGGTGCAGTGATTTAAGTTTTACAACGCATCAAACAACATCAATTGCTTTGCTTTGGAAGTCGGAGATGTATACGCCAGTTACACCCGGCAAACTTCCGACTTTTATGACACCAGCATTGTCAATCGTGACGTAACCAACGCCAGCATCTGTTATTGCAAGTACAGCACGTTGCGTTACACCAGAACTGAAGTACGGCCTAAACATTTCTGGCAGTGTCCCAATGGTTGAACCGGCAACAGCCGTCAAACCTGTCAGTGGTTGAGAAAAGCGCACCGTGCCAGATGTGTCTTTGTAATACGCGCCACCATCCCAATTGTTTTGTAAATTTAGAGTGGCAGATGATTGCAAAGAATTAAAAGTTCCAACCCCACCCTGCACACGAACTTTGAAGAATGGGTTATCTCTAGGGCTGACAACAGGGAACCCGAGAACTTGGTTGTTCACACCAATGTATGTGTGAAAAGCGTCTGTATCGCAATACACATCGGCATATTGGGGGGCAGACGCCACACCACACGCAACAAAATAATTGTCGTCAATTACAGTTTTTTCTGCGTTTTCAATATAAACAGAATTGTTGTAGTTAGTGCCGCCGCCAAAGTTGTTTTTTCTAATAACGCAATTTGCAATTGGTCGGTCAACACCTTTGAGCCAGAAACCAGCCGATGCGGTATTTTGGTTGCTTGCTGGTGAGTAGAAAGGGCCAAGTTCGCATTGGTTGTTTTCAATGCGCATATTGTCGCCATTTTCAATAATTACCCAACCATCACGATTAACTAAAGTGTTTTCTTCAACAGTGTTGTTTCGGATGCCGTATCCTATGTTAAATGTAAACGCTGCTCTTTCACCAAAACACAAGTTTTTTCTAAATACGTTTGCATCACCGCAATTAGCATAAACGCCTTGAGCAATTGTGCAAAATGACAGTTCAGAATGGGAAAACGCATCATCATCAATGTAAACGGCATAACCATTGTTGGATAGATTGCCGCCAAATGTGCAATTGGTAATTCTTGCGGTAGCCGCCATCAAGTCAATTCTTAAACCCACCGAAAGATTACTGCCTACCCCATGACCTACAACCAAACCTGACATTTGAAAACCACGGGCGTCTGCAGTTGCAATTGAAATTTTTAAAACAGATTGTGTGCCTGTTCCACCAAAGCCGTAAATGTAAGCACCTCGTTGCCCAACGCCTGTTAATAAAACATTTCGGGTAAGTGACAAACACGCATCAGCGCCAACAGGACAAGTAACGTTATAGACTCCAGGCGGGAAATAAAGTTGTTGCCCCAAAGGTACTTGGTCAAAAGCTGTTTGGATTGCAATAGTGCTGTCCGTCAAACCAGTTGGATCAGCACCAAAATCAAGGACGTTGGCAAACGCACCCTCTATCATTGAAAAAGTTGCTTTTGTCAGAGACATTTTTGTTCCTTAAACGAAATATGTTGCGGTTACGTCCCAGACATTTCCGTTGGCAATGACAACGCCGGAATAGTCGTATTTAATGATGTTTCCTTGCGTTGAAAAAATCCATGAAAAACCAGTCATCCCAACAGACGCTAATTCAAATGCAACGCCGCCAAACGTATTGGCCGCCGAAGTAAAAGGAAGGGTGTACTTAATTGCACCTGCTGCTGTTCCCGCGTTTGTTATCGTGACACGAAGTTGAATAGTTACCTGACGGCCAATTTTTGTGTATGTGCCAGATGCAGATACTGTTGTAAACGTTCCGGAGGATGCGGTAATCGTTGGTGTAAACGTACCTTCCTCGTAGTCGTTCAGCAACTCACTTGTGCCTGTGCCCGGTGTAGCAGAAAAGTCGATGCCTTTGCCCGAGGTGCCAATGACGAGGTTGCCGTCGACAATAGTCTGGTCGCCTGTGCGTGTTGATGGGAATCCAACTGTTTTGAGCATTGCTTTCTCCTTAGATCAGGAACTCGATCACCGAGGTTAATGGGGGCGCTTCGGAGAACGTGACATTCCCGCCTGCAAGGGTATAGGTGTTTTGATTCTGATACACGCCGTTGATGTAGATCAGACTGGGCACAAATGGAACTGCAAAAATGGTCTGCGATCCTGTACCCGTAGCGTTGACGTACAAGTTGCCAGCAGAGCCTGGAAAAGCATTACCATTCAAAGAGGTGTAAACCAGGCTGCCTTTGCTGTCCAGCACCTGAATGCTGTAATCGCTTCCAACGTAAAAGCGTGCAGGTGTGCCCTGGTAGACCGGGTAACCGTTAAGCGTGCGGATGGGCAGCACTGCTGGGATGGTCTTGGCGTCATCCCAATAAACTGCGATGGGGTTGACCTGGGGGTTGAGGTTGACTGTGCCGATCCAAATGTAACCATTTTCCAACGGCAGGCCGTCAGCGCCAGCAAATGCTGGGTACGGTGGTTGAACTTCAATCGTGGACATTTACTGGTTCTCCTGGATGATGGATTGTCGCTCAAGGCTGCACGGGTGGCAATGCGTTGAGGGCATCGTTGATCTTGGCCTTGGTTCGGCCTTCCTGTCGCATTTTGATGATCTGGCGGAGACCAGAGGCCACTGGCAATGGCAGGCCTGTGAGTGCGCCTGTGGCCCCGGCTTCTGCGATGGCCGCCATGAGCGTGCCTGCTGTACCTGAGCTGTTCACCAGTGTGCCTGGTGGAACTGTGGTGACGTAGCGCACGACGTCATCAAGATCTCGGACGGTCTGTGCATTTTTCTTGCCAAGGATGACATCGAGTCGGCCATTGGCGTCGAGGGCTTGCACAGCTTGGTGCAGCTTGGCAGGAGAGATCAAGGGGCGGTCTTGTGAGTCCATGCCCATGCCCTTGGTGGCCTCATCTCTGAGGTGGCGCACGGTTGCGCCTTGCAACTCTTTGAAGGCTTGCTGTCCGTCTTTCCCGCTGGTCATCAAGACGCGCTTCAAGAACGTGATTTCCTCGGGCGACGAGTTCAGGATGGACTTGCGGAAAACCTGATCGGCTGCGACCTGTGGGTCTTCCATGCCTTTGCGGTTCTTGATGAGACGGGCAACGATGGCGCGGTTCTCGAACTTGCGAGCCTGGTCGATGCGAGTCTGACGGGCCTTTTTGTAAAGGTCGCCGCCCATGCCTTCGGTCTCTACGTCAAATGCACGCTTGAGACTGCCGCCGTGGAACTGGTCTGCGCCTTCAAAGCCTGCACGTTGGAAGGTCTGGCGCAGGCTTTCTGCCTGGCGCAAGGTGATGGGCTGGGCCACGAGCCTGCCGTCTGCGTCTGGGACTGCTGCTCCAATGGCAATGGCCTTCTGCTGTGCTGCCTTGAGGATGGGGGCCAGGTCGCCCTCTGGGATGTTCTCGTTGATGTAGTCCACCACTGAGTTGAGGGTGACATTGTTCTCCAGTTCGCCAGCTTTCTCGGCTGCTTTGTAGGCTGCGCGAGTCCGGTTCTTGGCGGCTGTGAGGCCTTCGGTCAAAGACTTGACGACAGCGCCGCCTGTGCTGGACAAGTCCATGAGCTGGGCATCTGTCATGTCAACCAGTGCGTCGAAGTTCTGCAAGGCTTGCAGGTTGTTTTCCTCGGCACGCTGGCGCAGGGGGCCACCGAGATCGCTCTTGATCTGTTCCTTCTCGAAGGCCAGCTGCTGTGCGTCTCTGGTGGCCGCGCCTTTGGTGAGGGTGACTGGCACTGGCAAGCCTTCCGCCGTGGTGGTGCGTCGCATGGCCTCTGGGGTAGCTGCTGCACCACCTGAGACACGCGCACCGGCTGCTGCTGGGGCTGTGGTGGCCACGGCTGGGGTCTCCATGCCCAAGGTCTCGCGCACGGCTGTGGTGGCCGCTTGCACTGGCCTTGCGATGGCTTGGCCTGTTGCTGTGGCTGCACGCTGGCCTGCTGCTGTTCCGATCTGACGGGCTGCTCCTACGGTTGGGGCTGCGGTGCGTGCGGCTTGCATGACAGCGCCTGGGGCTGCGATTGCAGGCAGGACTGGTGGCAGGACGTTGGCCAGGACTTGGCCCACCGCTTGCACCTGCTCTTGGCCAGCTTGGGTGCGTGGCTGGTAGGTGAGCGCCTGTGCGCCCTTTGCAGCGGCTTGCTCGACTGCACGCATGGCTTCTGGCGTGCCGAACTGACCGGAGAGGATCTGCTGGGACAAGCCCTGGAGAGTTCCGGCCAGCGTGCCGAGCGTGCCACCTGTGGCCGCCGTGCCTAAGGTCAAGGCAGTCTCGCCAGCGCCAATGAGTTGCTGGCCGATGCCTGTTTCCTGTGGCAGCGGTGCGTTCTGCTGCTGGAAGGTGGCCGTGTTTTCTTCTGCCTTGGCGAGTTGGTAGGCCTGCGCCACTGTGTCGAACTCAGGAGTTCCGCGCTTGGCGGAATTCTTGACGATCCAGGCTGCGTATTCGTCAGCTGTTGCCATTAGCGGCCCCCTGCAAGGATTGCGTCAGCTTGTGATCGGATGTTGGCCGCTGGAGCTGCTGGCCGTGGGGTGCGATCTGTGGGGATCTGCTCGACCAGTGGGCTTTGGGTGGCTGGGCTGTAGCGTTTGCTGACGTCTTGCACGACGCGCTGCGTGAAGTCGTTGAAGGACTCGCCCGGCTTGGTGGCGTAGTCGCCAGCTTGGAAGGTATTCCGCGCACGGGTCAGCACGCCGTTGTTGTTGGCCAGCCAGTCGGTCTTTGCGTTGGCCACGGATGCCTCGATGTCTTGCATCTTGGCCATGCCGCGCAAGAAACTGGCCATGGTGCTGGCATTGGCGTTTTCTGGTGGGATGCCCTTCAAAGCCAGCTCAATGTCCTTGTCGGTGGCCACGCCTGGGGGAAGTGACTTGATGGCTGCCGAGTTGCGAATGCGTGTGTATTCCTGACGCAATTCGGTCAATGGGCTTTGTGCGCCAGTTGCTTTGCGCAGGTAGTCCGCGAAGCTGGTGGCCGCGCCGAAACCGCCTCCAGCTGCGTCGAGGCGCTTGGCCAAATCGTTGTACTGGTCTGCGGATTGCTTGGATGCCGCTGCCGCAACTGCTGAGTCGTTGACCAGTTTGCGAGTGTCGGCTGGCAATTCGGTCAAGTTCTTTTGGATGCTCGACAGCTTTTCAGCGACCGTGGCCTGCATGGTCTGAGTATCAAGATTCAGCTTGGCGGCTGCATTGCTGATATCGCTGTTGATCTTCTTGATCTGTGCAGCGTTCAGGTTTAGATTGGCCTGCGCTAATGAACCTGCGAACTGTGCCTCCACCTTGGCTTTGTTTGCGTCTGCAATTCGTTTCTCTTGTTCTGCCGCCAATCGGGCCGGGGTGTCTTTGGCTTCGGCAACCTTTTTCTCGGCATCAGCAACAGCAGCATTGGCATCTGCAATTTTCTTCTGCAACTCTGCCGGGGCTGCTGCTTCTGCGCGTCCTGTTGAAAGTGTCTTGTCTACATTCTCAAGCAACTGTGTTCCACCGGGCAGAGCTGCCGTCATCAAGCCAACAATGGTTTGTGCGCCAGTTGGATTGAGCTCAATCAATTGCAAAGAATGTTCAGACGCTCTGGCTTCTTGTTCCCGACCGGCATTGCGCTGTGCAGTAGCCTGTTCTTTGAGCAAGTTTTTTGCAATGTCAAGTTGACCAGATTTAACTGCCGAGTAAACCTGGGCTGCACCGCGAAGCGAGTTCTGTTGCTGTTCAGCATTGAGCATGTCAAAAGATTTGCGCACGCTTTCGGCTTGATCTTTTGGCAAAAAGGCTGTGGCACGCGCATAGTCTGCTGCTGTTGCATTTGGATTTGTAAACAGAGTCTTCAATTCTGTCTGCGCCTGTTGCGCTGCTTGTTGTGCTTCGCGTTTAGCCTGCATTTCGGCAATGCCTGCACCAACTTTTATGCCCCCAAGTGCGGCCTCAAATGGGCTTTGCACTTCGACTGCGTAGTTGATTGGGCCTTGGAATGGATTGATCTGTGCCATGTTTTTAGACCTTGCTGTAGTCGACCATCAAGTAGCCGCCGGACTCGGAAACAGCACCAGGGTAAATGGTCTGGACTTCTTGGGCCATGAGGCCAACTTGACGGCCACCGCCCCAGATGTAATCGAACTCGTAGACGTTCAAGCCATCGGGTCGTGTGCTGATCTGCTTAATGTTTTTCTTCAGGCGACGGTCACTGAAAAGATTGCCAAAGCCTGGTGTTGCAGTCGATCCGCCTCGGCCTGCGCCGTACTGCATACCGAGGAATTGCGCTGGCATGTTCAGGATCTGGCCGTAGGCTTTGGCCTGGCCAAGTTCGCCGCCTGCGAGCGCTGCGCCTTGCTGGGACAGCAAGTTGGCCACGTTTGTGCCCGTTTCCATTCCGGCAGCGCCGACACCGGCAGCAGAGCGCTGGCCCAGGGTGGTCATGCCACCGAGTCGGCTGTATTGCTGCTCAAGGGCTTGGTTCAGCAGTGCAGGACGAAACTGCGCCAGTGCGCCTTGGATGTTGCCGCCGCGCAAGCCGCCTGTGGCCGAGGCGCGTTGCAGCAAAGCCTCTTCGCCTTGGCGCAAGGACTCTTGAAACCCAGCACCACTGGTTATGCGATCAATCGCCGCTTGTTCTTCCTCTGGGCCACGGAGACCCAAGAAGGCTTGCTGTTGCTCCAGTGCTGGCACGCCTGCCTCTGTGTATGGTTTGAGTAGGGCTTGCAAAGCGTCAAATTGGCGACGCTGTTCTGCAATGCCTTGGCCTGCTGCACCAGCTTGAATGTTGGCTGCGTCTTCTGCTGCGTCGGCTTGCATCATGCCGCCAACGACTTGTGTTCCGCCCACAACTAGGGCCGTTACTGGATCAGGCATCGCCGAACTCCTTCATGTAGTCTTCAAATTTTTCGCCGTACAAGTCCATGACCAGGTGAGCATTTTTTGTGGCAAAGCCTGGGCCATGTGTGAGTGAAACGGCCATCAAGATCAGGTCGTAGAAGCCTGCACGCCAGACGAATGATCTGGCGTCGGCTTGGCCTGCGCGTTCTGCTGTGTCTGATGCCTGCCACTTCATGATTGCGGTGGCCAGCAATGGCACAAGGTGGTGGCTGTTGGCAATAAAAAACGGATTCTGGTGGATGCCCACCAGCGTGTTCCAGATGGCGGCATTCAAGTCTTTGCGCTCAACTGTGTCGCCGTCGGCAACATCGTCAAACACCTGAATGGCATCGTAGACCATGACGAGCCATTCCACGACTGGCGCAGGCAGCATGAAAACCCTTTGCAGGTTTTCTTTGAGCCAATCAATACCAGTCATGTGCAACTCCTGTTTAGGGCAAGCTGCTGGCGGCTTTGTTGACTCAGCGGCCAGATTGTCCCACATTTGCATGGCCTGTTCAATCCATCTCGAATTCGCGCTCTTCCCAAGCTTGGCAGGAGCGCAGGTCGTGGCAGATGAAGTCGAATTTGTTGCAGTAGCCACGGAAACCGGCATCGGTGTCCCAATCGTTGCGCGGGATGCGCTCCATCTTGGCCTGGGTCATGGTGCTGTTGTCGTAGTACTCGCAGTTCGAGCAGCGACGACGACGGGCTTCTTTTTCGTCCACCTGCATGGCCTTGCCAAGCGTAACCCAATACACCTTGTTGGCTGCTGGTTCATTGCTGGGGTTTTCTGGGCCGAGCATCCAGTCGTCGATCACGACCTGGGTGTTCTTCTTGTTCTCGGCTGCAGTGATGAATTCCTCTTCGACCGGCAGGCCCATGAAGCCCTTGGGCATCATCATGAATTTGTCCATGCTGTTTCTCCTTTAAGTGATTTCGCGGCCAGAGGCGCGGATGGTCAGCGAGGTGGCTGCACTGGCGATGGTGCTGATGAAGCCACCAGGTTCAAGAGCCTGGCCGACCAACTCGGGGCAGGTGTAGGTCTCATCTGGTGCGATGGCGCGGGTGTCCATGATCAAGTTGTTTGCCCCTGGTGCGCCACCACTTGTCACCAAGTTGACACTGATCGTGACATTGCCTGCGCTGGTGTTCGTGATCGTGAACTTGTCGATGATGGCTTTGCAGTTGGTGGCTGTGTACTGCGTGGTTTGGCTGTTCTCGGCCTGCTTTGCTGGGATCAGCACCTTGATGGATACGGTCATGGGGTTCTCCTTATGTGGCTTGTGCGCCGCTTGCGATGATGGTGAGGCCTGCTGATGCTGCCTGAATCTGAATGGTGTCGCCTGCGTTCAGCACCTCGATGCCGTTGTACTGCAAAGTGTTGTTGGCTGGGACTGCCACATCGTACAAGAATGCATTGCCAGTGCCTGCCGAGCCTGCCGATGGGACCAGGAACACGCGCACGTTGATGGACGCGCCTGTGGTGTTGGCGATGCTGAACTCTTTGAGCAGGGCGCGAGTGCTGGCCGGTACGGTGTACAGCGTGGTAACGCTGGTCGTGATGGCCGCTTGGCCCAGTTTGGTAGGTGTGATTACATCGAAAGCCATGTGAGCACCAGGTTAGATTGGACGGAGGCTGGCAAAGAGCTGGTGGGAATCGGTCCGCTTTCCCATCGTTGTTGAACGCCATCGTAAACCAGCACATCTCCTGTGGCTGGTGTGGGTGCAAACACATCGGAGAGCTGTCCGACCAGCGGCTCGGCCTGGACTCGAACAAAGACGGAGCCAGAGCCTGCTGTGGCCGCATTGACCACGGCTGCAACCACCACATGAGGGGTTGGAGCTGCTGGAATATTCTTTGTCAGGCCGCCAGCAAATGATGGGTTGTAGTACAGGATGTCGCCGTCTGCCCATGTCTCGCCATAGGGTGTGCCTGTGGTGTTGAAGCCACGCACCAGACCAAAGCTGGAGACCAGGCCAAAGCCGTTGTTGGCGATGGCCTCGGCTGCAACCCCCATGACAAGCTGGCCATTGGTCAGGCCTGTGGAGGGCTTGCCCTTGAGCACGCCAGATGCCCCGACAGAGCCATCGAACATGACCAATTCGCCCTTGGCAATGGCTGCCGATGCTTTGATGTAGTAATACTGCGACTCACCGATGGCCTGGTTGACGTTGGGCGTCATTTCTAGGTTAAGGGTGTAGCCGCCATTCCAATGCAGTCGTCCAACCTTCACGGCAGGCGATGGCGTGGTGGTGTTGAAGTCGATGTAATCGGTCACCACCGAGTTGTTGTTCTCGATGACTGGTGCGGCTGCAAGCAACTCTAAGGCCTGGGCCAGGCGGGGAATGGCGTCGAGTGCCTGCTGAATCTTGGCCTCAAGTGCCGCATTTGTCACTGCCGTGTCTTGAGCCAGTGCGCTGAGGGATGCAAGCGCTTCGTTTGCGGTGGCTGCCGCATTGTCTGCTTGGTACTCGAAATCAGTTCCCGTGATGACCTGGATCTGATCGACTGTTGCAAACAACAGCTCGAACTGCCTGATCTGCTGCTGGTCGGTCAGGAAAGTGGCAAGCTGATCTCGCGTGAGATTGAGCCTGCGGGATGTTGGTGCTGTTGCCATCAGTATGCCAACGCCTCGATCTGTGCCTCAAGGCGTGCGAAGGAGATGTGCGCGTCGCTGTCACCACGGAAACGCTGGATGCGCCAGTTACGCATGTGGCCCTGTTGAAACCATGCGAGGCGCTTGGCTGTGTTTCCTATAGTTCCGACTGCGATGCTGCGATCTTGACTCCATGAGATGCCGTTGACGCTGTAGCTGGTGCTGATCTGTGGGTTGGTGCCAAGCTCCACGCTTCCGGTCAAACTGACAAGCTCCAAGCGGTTGAAGATCGCGCCGTTGCCTTCGTTATAGGCGATGAGCGTTCCGAATTCCCAGCGCACTTGCTGGCCCCAATGGTGTCCAGTGTCTTGCACCAGATAGCCGATGGCGCTGCTTTGCGGATCGCCCACAAGCCACTTGTCGTAGATCCAGACCATGTTGCGTGCGCGGTACTGGCTGAAACCAACCACCGTGCTGGTGAGGGTAAACCAGACCTGATCGCCAAGTGCCTCGGATGCGGATGCGTCATAGACCACGGTGCGATCTGGAAGATGGACGTAGAGGTGCTGGTGGTTTTTGTCGTTGCGTGCTTCGAGTTGCACGCGCACCAGCTGTGCCTCTGTGTAGGTCAGGAGCAGGTTGTCAATTTCCTGTGTGCTGATCTTCTGGGTGGTGGCTGCCGCCCCGATGTAGATGCCTGGGGCTTCATTGCGTCCACCGCCAAGGAAAGCGATTCGCTCCAAGTAGATGCAGCAGGCATGTGTGCCAAGGCAACCTTTTTGGACTTGAGCGCCGTCGATGCGTGCGAATGGGAACAGCTCGCCGCCCACGTTGTCGAACACCTCGATGGTGTTGCTGTTGAGAGCATAGATCTCGTTGCGCAACTTGATGAGAGCCACGACTGGATCTGGGTCGATCTCTGAGCTGCCGTATTTCAGGGGGTTGACCTGCAAGGGGTCTGTCAGCTCGGTGACGACCAAATTTGCCCCGTCGGTGGTCATGAAGTAACCGTCCACCCACGCCACGTCCAGCACGACGCCAAGGTCTGGGTCAGTGTTTTGTGTGAGTGTGGCTGCGACCGGATCCCAGAAGTACAAGCGGCCACCTGATGCTATGGCGAGAAGATCAAAACTGTAGTCGAGTGTCACCAGCTCTGTGGTGGGGCCGCCGACATCGCCAAGAACTGTCACCGCGCCGTTGCTGGCAATGGACACCAGCTTTGTGCCCATGACCCGGTAGCAGACACCGTTCCAGTTGATGCCGCCGCGGTCTGTGCCTGGGCCTGTGCCGTTGGCCACAATGCCGTCACCAGGGCGCAAGAAGCCATTGCTGATTCCGGACTGCTTTGGGACTGGCACCATGTTGACCGGGTAGGCCGTGCGCAGCTCTGGAGTGGTGTCGGCATAGATGCCGTTGAGGATTGGTATTTGCATGGCTTACCACTTGACCTTGTTGGCCCAATACGCTGCGCTCAGTTTGCCCTTGGCAATGTTGTCAGCGTGCCGAGCTTTGAATGATTCTCGCCGTGCTTGGCTGGCCTTGGATTCGCCCTCTTTTTTGGGAGAGCCGGACACGCCTTGCTGACCGAAGCGAATGGTCTTGATCTGGTCGCCCGACTTGGCCACGACGACGTGGCTTTTGGTGGGGTGCGATGGCGTGGCCTTGGGCTTGTTGTAGCCCGAGACCCCGGCACGGGCAAGTCGTGTGTCTTTGGTGGCCATGGCTTAGGCGACGCGATACCAGCTGTTGGTGGCTTGGTAGAAGCGCATGGTGAAGAAGGCGTTGGCGGCCAGGGTGGTGGGTGCGCCGAAGGCTGCTGCTGCGCCGTTCAGGGCCAGCGTAAAGCTGGTGATGATCTGGGTGGTGGTGACCAGCACCTGTGTGCCGTCTGGCACGCCAGTGTTCAATGGCAGCGTGACCGTGCCAGCGGCCAGAGTTCCGGCAGGCTGCAAGATCATCCACTGCTGTTCGCTGGTGGGCGTGGGCACGGTGATGTTGAAGCCAGTTGCTGGCGTGTACAGGTTGGTGGCCACTGTGGGGGCTGCAAAGACTTGCTGGAAGTATTGCAGCAGCTGCGTGATCGAGACCTTGCGTGCGTCGCCGTTGTTGGAGACGTAGACCGGCAGAAGATCGCCGCCAGAGACTTGGCTGACGCCAGAAAGCTGGTTGATGGTTGGCATGTTGGTTCCTCAGTTGAATTCGATGGGGCCATCTTGACCGGCCAAGACTGGATCGACGGGCGGACGGATGAAGGGGTTATCGTAGACGCGCCAGGGCTTGTTGCCTGCGCCTGCTGGCATGGTGCTGGGCAGTTGTTGCTGCACTGGCATGGCTGCGCGTGACAGGAGCGTGTTGTACGACTCTTTGGCTGTGGCCTTGGTGTCTGGCATCACCTGCTTGCCGTAGGACGGGCCGAGCTTGATCGCCAGGTTGCTGTAGATGGCCTCGTTGGAGCTGTCGGGCACGTTGGTCTGCTCGTCGAGATCGCTGTCCTGGGGGCTGGATGGCAGAGGGTAGCCGAGGCGGATGCCGAGGGCGTTCCATGCGGCCATCATAGTGTCCAAGCGCCGGAGGGCAGATTGCATTTGCTCTGGCCCGAGGTCAAAGGCGTAGGAGGCCAGTCCGATCTCGTCGAAGGCCTGCTCGATAAATTGGCGCTTGGTCCATCCCATTGTCATTCTCCAGTTGGCGCGGACAGTCTGTCCTGGATCAATTGTCCCAGCTTTTTGTCCTTTGTGCGACCGTCGAAGCGGATGCCGAGTTCTGTGGCCTTGGCCTCTAGCTCTTCACGGGTGGGGGCTGCGTCGTCTTCTGGGGCTTTGTCCACGACTTCCACGGCTTGGGCTTCTGCCTGGGCTGCTGCCTCTGCTTGCTCGCGCAGCAGGCGGTGGTTGATGCCGTCGATGGGCTTGGATGGTTTGCGCACCTTGACCGGCTTGCGGTTCTTGGCGTATTTTGGGGTGAGGATTTTTTCCTGCATCACTTGGCCTTTTTCTTCATGGGCTTGGCGGTCTTAGCGGCTGCTTTGAAGTCTGCGGCTGTGGGTGCGCCTTTGGCACCTGGTTTGCGCATCTTCTCTTTGCTGCCTGCTGCGATGCGTTCGCGCTTGGCGTTGATGTTGGCGTAGAGACCGGGCTTCATTTCATGGCCTTCTTGGGTGCTTTGCTGGGCTTGCCTGCTGCCTTGGCTGCTTTCTCAGCGGTGCTGAGTGCGATGGCCACGGCTTGCTTCATGGGCTTGCCTGCTTTCTTTTCCATCTTGATGTTCTTGCCGATGGACTTGCTCGAATAACCTTTGGTCAATGGCATGGGGTTCTCCTATTGCAAAAAGGGGGGCCGAAGCCCCCCAGTTTTTTGGCCAGATTACTGGTTGAACAACAAGATGCCGGACATCTCGGGGTTCTTGTTGACCACACCGAACAGAGTGTCCATGCGGTACTTGATGGTCATGCTGTTGATGTCATACCACTTTTGCAAGACCAGCTCGATGCCTTGGTCTGTGCTTGCACGCATCACTGCAACGCCAGCGTCAGAGGGCACTGCGTAACGGCCAGGCAAGATCTCCAAGGAGTCACGCTGCCAGAACACGTTCACAGAAGCTGCGTTGACGTTCAAGAAGGTGATGGCGGCTGCATCGGCGGCGATGGCAACTTCCACGTTCTTGTACTGCAACTGAGCGTCGGTTGGGCCTGTGCCACCGATGGTTTGAGCACCGATGATTGGAGGCGTGATGGTCATGGTGGTGCCGGAATCAACAGACACAACACGGAAAGTCTTCAACTGACCAGTGCTTTGCTTGGTGATGTGGTGCACGGCGTAGACTTCGGCGATCTTGAAAGCGTCGCCAGCAGCGATGCCGGTTGTGCTGTTCACGGTCACGGTCTGGAAGCGGTTGTCCACGTTGATCTGGCCGCCCACTGCTGTGGAAGTGGCCTGAGGAGCGTAGTTCGCTTGTGTGTTGGAGCCGTTGGTGTCGATGGTCTTGCTTGTGCCAGCGGCGGCTGCCAGGCGGTTGGCGTAGTCCATCTTGTAGGTGTCGAAGCCTGCGACCATGCCGACGTAGCTGCGCTCGTAGGCTTTGTCCGACTTCTGGTTGCCGAAGCTGCGAGCAGTGCCGACCAGGTTGCCAGCCAAGCCGTTGTAGTCGCGGCTGGACAGAGCCATGAAGCGGTCGTAATCTGGCACGCCTTGTTCGTTCATGATGGTGTCGCACAGGGAGACGTCATCGTAATCGCCAGCAGCAGCTGCGATTGGAACAACCAAAGAGCCGAGGTTGGCGGCAGAGCCCATGATGGCCACGTTGATGTCGGAGGCCAGCTTTTGCTTGGCGCTCTCACCCAGACGGCCTTCTTGCAGAGCGTCACGCAGTTCGAGTGCGGTCATTTCCCATGGCACTGTCTGGCTGTAGCCCAGAGTCGCGGGGACGGCCAACTGAGTCATGCCCTGGTATTGGCCAGCGATGCTGTTGCCAGGGGTGCTGTTGATCGACTGAGCGATGTAGGGCTGTGGACGCCAGATGGTGTTGTTGGCGCGTTCCATCATTGTCTGGTCTGTGTTGTAGACGGCGACGTGACGGGACAGGACCAGCGCGTCCTGGAAGCCTTCGAGGAGGTCTTCAAAGGCAACGCGCTCTTCTTTCGAGAAACTGTTAGACATGGTATTTCCTTAAAAAATCATTTTTGAGATGCTGCACGCTTTTGCGCCTTGTACTGCACGACCTTGGTCATGTTGCCAGTACGGGCAGCTTCTTCGCGCAGCCGTTCGAGGGTTGAGTCCACCGCCCCAGAGACTCGGCCAGTTCCTGACACGATTCTTTCGGGCGGCGGGGCTGCCTTGCGGTTGGTAACTTTCAAGTCTTTCTCCAGTTTCGCTACCGCAAAGGCAAACTTTACGGGGTCTTTGATGGCGGCCAGCTCTTGCGCCTTCTTGGGGTTTTTGCCGAGTGCGTAGACGACGAGGGCGGGATTGTCCGCACCTTGTAGCATGACGCCTTGCTGGGTGACGTTGAACAGCTCCTGGGCCACGGCCTCGGCGTCGTCAAAGTCTTTGACTCGCAGCTCGGCTTTCGCCTTGCCGTAGCCATCCAGTTTGGCTTGCCAGGCTTTCTGCTGATTCATAACTTCAGCTTCTTGCTTGGCGTTGGCTTCGTCGGCTTTGCGCTTGCGCTCAAACCAATTGGCCAGTGCTTCCTCGAACTTGTCGGCGTCGTAATCGTGATCTTCCAACTTGGGCTTTGCCCCGAGCACGACCGGCTTGGTCTCAGTCTGTGCGGTGGTTTGCAGCTTGGTTTGAAGTTCGCGGTTTTGGCGCTGGAGTTCTCGGTTCGTCTTGCGTAGCTCTCGGACCCATTCGGGTGCGTGTGCTGGTTCTTCGGGAGGCGGCGCTTCCTCACCAATGGAGACTACAACCTCGTCGGATTCTGCCTCGTCGTCTTGGTCTTGGGCCTGCTCACCTTCGGCTTGCGCCTCGGGCTGCTCGGTGGCCTCGTCCTCGATGACTGCGGTGTCGTCGTCTGTGGTTTCGATCTCCTGATCTGCCTGTGTGTTCATCGTTGACCCTGTGAAACTCACCCATTAAAACGGCTGGGTGGAAACCGTATGTGTGCAATTGTCACTCAATTGTGGGTTGATTGACAACTGGCTGTGTTTGTTGCTGGACAATTCCGCCGATTTGTTCTGCCAAGTTCAGCGCGTGGTCTTGAGAATCCATGTCCACGTTGCTGAGTGTCTCGACGGTTTTGGCCCGGCTGAGTTCTGCGTCTGCGATGGTCTTGACGGTGGTGGCACGAGCCTGGGCTGCTTTGGCTGTGGCTTCCTCGGCTGCGGCCTGCAAGTACATTGTGTTGGGGTCTTGCGGCTGGCCTTGCATCTCGGCCATGAGTTCCTGGGCCTCGTCGTCGGTGGGCTTGACAACGCCCATGCGCAGGAGCTTCTTGCGGAAGTAGGCATTGGCGTCGCTGATGCCCTCGCCTTCCATGTTCATCATGGCCATGGCCGTGATCACTTGCTGGGTCTCTGGATCTGCTGTGATCTGGAGCATCCCGGTCAGGGCTCGGACTGTGGCCTCGCGCTTGCTGGTGCTGGATGGGCCGACCTCGGCCACGACGTCAAAGGTGGCCGCGCTGAGGTCGTTTTGCATGACGACTTCGCCAGTTTCCTGGTCGATGCTGGGCTGCATGAGTTCGACCATTCCGGCCTCGCCTGTGGGTGCGATGGTCTTCATCTTGCGCTTGTCTTCGATGTAGACCTCTTTGGCCATGGAGAGCCAAATCTCGCCGCAGCGCTTCATGCCCTTGGCGAAGTTGCTCATGTAGATGAAGGCCTGCATGTCAACGCGAGTCTGGATCATCTCCACGGCTTTACCTGACATTCCGCTGACCATCTTGTCGGCCCCGGCTGGGTTGCCCAAGATGTCTTGCATGTCGGTTTCTGTGATCTGCAAGAGCGCGGCCATGGCCGGTGGGATGTTGGGGGCGCGGGTGTAGGCGACGGGGCCCGACACGGCCTGGTTGCCGTTCTGGTCGGTGATCGGGTTGATCAGCAAATACGGGTAGTCCTTGAGGTTGTCCTCGGACCACATGACCTGGTGGCCTGCGACCTGCTCGGGGGTCAGGATCGGCTTTTCCACCGACGAGAGTGCGGAGATCTCGCCCAGCTTGGACAGCTGCATGTTCTTGAGGCGCTGGGCGTCTTTGGCCAAACGCACGTGGCCCATGCAACGCTCGATGTTGTCCACAAACCAACGCTTGCCGTACACGACCACGATCGGAATGCACTTGCCTGCGATGTAGCCTGCATCCTCCAAGACCCTGCCGCCTGACATGATGTATTTGTGCACGCGCTTGCGCTTGACGCGCTTTTGACGCACCTCGACCGTGCCGATGGCCGCGAGGGTTTCTTCCAGGGTTTCGTCGTTGGCGAAGTCGGCCTGGGTGTAGCGCTCCTCTTCGCCTGCGATGTTCTGGAAGATGCGGATGGTCTCGGTCTTTTCCTCGACCTTGTAATACTCAGCGACGTACACGACGTCAGGGGTACACCAGTCGAACTCGTACTGGTGGATGATCTTGGGCCAGTCGGTTGGGTCGTCGCCCCAGGTGTCCTTGTAGGCCTGGCGGGTCATGCTGGTGACGACGTAGCAATACTTGGCGTCGGACTTGTCCTGGCGCTTGGCCCCAAGGTCGAAGAACACCGAGCTGTCAGCGTCGAAGATGGGTTCGATCCTGATGCGCTGGCGGTCGTCTTCGTCATTCTCCTCGTCTTCGTAGACTGTGCGCAAACGCCATGCGCCGATGCCGCCGCCGACTGCTTCCTCGAAAGCGTTGTCGTAGGCCTCATCTGCGACTGACGCCTGCTCGTCTGCACGATACAGACCGTCGCAGACCTCGGCCAGCTTGTCGTTTTCCTGGCCGTCTTTGCTGACGTAATCGACCGTAATGCGGTTGTTGCGGTACTCGTTGATGATGCGGATCACCGAGAGCATGATCTTGTTGACCTCGAACTTGGGCTTGTTCTCGTACAAATCCCAGAGTGGGCCTTCCCACTGGCTGCCTGCCAGGGAGTAAAAGCGCCGGTCTTGGAGGCATTGCAAGCGCTCGTCGCGGAGGGCTGTCTGTACGTCATCAAACTGCGCCAGGGCTTCTGCGTGAAGGTTGGCGAGGCGTTGGTCGTTGCTCATTCTGGCCATGGGGATTTCCTCAATTTGTGCGATTGTCGGGGTTTGACTTGCAATAGTCAAAGTGGTAGCGCTTCATGTTGGTTGCGCCACCTGTTTTTTGGCAGTGAATGCACGTCAATTTGGACATTGTGTGTTTTGCTCCACGATGCGCCAAGCCGATCTTTCTCTTGTGTTCTTCACTGAGTTTCTTGCCTTGTCTTGAGGCTGACAACGCCGCCTTGTGCTGGTCAGACAAAACCCTGCCCTTCATGGCTGCGACTTGCTTTTGCCTTATTTCTGGATTTTCCCACGATTTTTTGACGGCCTCAGCAATTTTGCGTTTGTGTTCTGCGCTTTGGGTTTCTTTGGCTTTCCAACTTGAGCGATCAATCCCACTCATTTTTTCTGCAAAGTTCCTGCGCAACCACCCATATTTTTTGTTCGACACCCTGGTGGCCATCATCAAAGCGCCAAAGGCAATACCTGGATGATCTTGGTACATCTTGGCCAAAAGCTGGTGAGCGACCATGTGTTCTTCTGGAGTTAGCGCAACTATGTTCTGTGGCTCATCACCACCGCCCATGCAGCGCGGTGTGATGTGATGGCGCTCGACGTAACCCGTGATTGCCCTGGCGCGTGCACGCTCGATGATCAGGTTGTAATGTTTCCAATAGTCCATAAGTGAATTTTACCACTTCTTTACATTTGGCAAAGGGGTGAAGGTGGCGGGTTTGGATGTGCTGGCCCGGCGAACGGCTTCGCAGGCGTAGCGCAGGGCATCGATCACGTGGTTTTTCTTGTCCTCCAAGACTGGCAGGATCTTGCCCGTGAGGGGGTCGGTCTTGTAGCTGTAGAGGGTGAGCTCGTCGATGGTGTGGATGCAGCGGGGGTGGACAACGATGTCGTAGTTCTTGAGAAACTCGATTCCTTCCTCCACCGATCGCGGCCCTTTGACCGCGGTCATGATCTTGGGGAAGCCGTTGCGCTTCATGTGGCTGATGGTCTCTGGCCTGGCGGAGTCGGCCACGATGGGCCACTTCTCGGCCTCGGGCACGGTCATGAACAGCTCTGGGGTGTTCACGATCTCGCAGCCGACCATGTAGGCCTCGTAATCGATGTAGAGGGTGCGGCCAATGATGTGGCAGCGCACCAGGGTGGTGGGGTCGATGGAGAAACCCCAGTCGGCGCCGAGCCGATGGATGGCGTCTGGTGGTGCGTCGAAGTCCTCGACCCGCCAGTTCTTGAACACACGGGTGTTGCTGTTGGTCAGATACCCGCCCATCCAGACGTGCTGGTATTTGTCTGGGTCTCTGCGCTTGTCGTATTCCATTTCGTCTTTGAGGACGGTAGGAAACCACGGATTGTCGGTGAAGTTGACCTTCAAGACCTGGGCGTCTTTAGGTGGCGTTGGGCCACGGAGCAAGTGATCGACCGGGTCTGAGTGCAGGCGTGGGTTCCAGGTAAACCAGAGCTCGGAGTCTGGCTTGCGGATGGTGGGCCGCAAGAGGTCAAGACTGGTCTGGCTGAGGCTTTGGGCTTCTTCCACCCAGGCGCAGTCGTAGCCCTCCAGCGACTTGATGCTGTCGGCGGTGTGGTTCTGCATACCCTGGAAGATGATCGCCCCGTCGCCCTTGCGGGACTTGATGACGGCATCCTGCACCTCGAAGTAAGCGCCGGCATTCATGGCCTCGATCTTGGTTTCGAGCAGGCGCTTGACGGATTGGTTGAGGGATTTCTGGATCTCGCGCACGCAAACCGAGCGCCGCTTCTGGTCCATGATGTGGGCCTCGATCATGAGCTCGGCAAACATGTGGGATTTGCCGGAGCCACGGCCACCCCAAGCGCCTTTGTAGCGGCTGGGGTCCAAAAGGGGAAGCGCCCATTCTGGGGTGGGGAGTTGCAAGACCTTACCCATTCTTGACGATCACCCGTTCGATCTTGGCGAACTCCAAAGGAGCGCCGTCTGCCCCGGTGAGTTCATGCTTCTGGGTTTCGGCCCAGCGCATTTGGGTCTTGCTCCACCAGATGGCCGCTGTGGTGTCGCCTGCCATGACCTTCTGAAATAGGGTTTTCCCCACCTGGGCATTGGCCTTGGCTTTGCCGGATTGAAGCTCGGTGGCGAAGTGCTTGCGCAGGGTGTCGGTGTCGATGCCCTCGCGGATCAGGACTGCGATCTGCTCGATGGGAAGGCCGTAGCCGCTGAGGGCTTCGACCTGTTTGCGCTCTGGATCTGTGGGCTCGAAGGCCTTGCG
>Ga0315904_10001686_pt1 | contig 35069 bp, 28 predicted proteins | sample LakEriMetagenome_6_FD_203529 | JGI IMG/M metagenome (GOLD analysis project Ga0315904, IMG submission 203529) | Freshwater fungal communities from buoy surface, Lake Erie, Ohio, United States - Buoy 12 MA120 | ecosystem: Environmental > Aquatic > Freshwater > Lake | place: USA: Lake Erie, Ohio...
AGCGACATGGCGGCCTACGAACGAGAGGTCTTCGACCTGCTGTTCGGCACCTACGTCGACGGGCTCGAGGTGCGAGCCAGGGCGGCCAAGCGCACCCGGAGGCGGGCGTCGTGAGCGCGTCGACGGCACGAGCGCGAGAGCTCGGCATCCCGTTCCGTGGCACGCCCGGGCCGCTGAACTCGATCACGGACGTCCCGGGCCTCACCGTCGGCATGACCACGCTGATCCACGGTGACGGTCCGCTCGTGGTCGGCAGCGGACCGGTGCGCACGGGCGTCACCGCCATCCTGCCGCGCGGGATCGACGGTCTCGGATCGCCGTGCGCGGCCGGCTGGTACTCGCTGAACGGCAACGGCGAGATGACCGGCACCACCTGGATCGAGGAGAGCGGTGCGCTCGACGTGCCCGTGCTGATCTCCAACACCCACGCCGTGGGGGCGTGCCACACCGCGGCGGTCCGGTGGGTGGGTGAGCGGCGTCCCGACCTGGTGAGCGCCTGGGTGCTCCCGGTCGTCGCCGAGACCTGGGACGGCTATCTGAACGACATCAACGGCGGCCACGTGACGCCGGAGATCGCGATGGCCACGCTCGACGCCGCCACCGGCGGACCCGTGGCCGAAGGATCCGTCGGCGGTGGCACCGGCATGAACTGCTACGGGTTCAAGGGCGGCTCGGGGACGGCGTCACGCGTGGTGGACCACGCCGGCGACCGGTACGTCGTCGGCGTCTTCGTGCAGGCGAACTTCGGCTCGCGCCACGAACTCGCCATCGCCGGCGTCCACCTCGGCGACCAGCTCGCCGACGACGACCCGATGTCCGAGGGCGACTGGTTCGAGCGCGACCGCCGCCGCGGCGGTGTGTCGGGCGCAGGGTCGGTGATCGTGATCGTCGCCACCGACGCACCGCTGCTGCCGCACCAGTGCACGGCGCTCGCGCGCCGCGTGCCGCTCGGCCTCGCCCGCACCGGCACCAGCGGCGGTCACTTCTCCGGCGACATCTTCCTCGCGTTCTCGACGGCCAACGCCGGCGCGCTCACGAGCGACATCCCGCTCGGTGAGACGGCAGCTGCGGAGGCCTACCAGTCGATGCGGTTCGTGCCGTGGGGGCAGATCGATCCCCTGTACGAAGCCGTGGTGCAGTCCGTGGAGGAGGCGGTGGTGAACGCGCTGGTCGCGAATCGTCACCTCCCCGGCGGTGCCATGATCGGGCGCGACGGCCACCGGTCGCCGGCGTTGCCCGTCGACCGGGTGCTCGACGCACTCGGCATCGCGCCCGCGAGGGACACGACCGGTCGACACGACCAAGGGGGAGAACCATGAGACGAGTCCGCAGGAACGGGCTCCTCGCGATCGGTGTGGCCGTCGCGACGGTACTGGCCGCGTGCGGAGGGGCCGACGCCCCGCCCACCGCCACCGACGCGACCGAGGAGTCGGCCGCGCCGGACACCACCGCAGCGGGGCCGGACGAGACCGTCGCACCCGACGGCACCGACGCGCCGGACGCCACCGACGCAGCGACCGACACGACCGCGGCGCCCAGCGGTGGTGACGGTCCGGCCGGCGTGCCGGAGGGTGCCAGCACGATCCTCACGCCGGCGCCCACGGGCGAGGCCGAGAGCGCCGTGTGGGCCGTGTACCGCGAGACGTCGACGATCGACCCGATCTACGTGTTCGACTACCCCGACAACGCCGCGATGGCCATCGCCTGTGAGTCGCTGCTGCGCCAGCAGCCCGACCTCACGATCGCACCCGGGCTCGCGACGAGCATCGAGTACGTGTCGCCCACCGAGCTCGTGATCACGTTGCGCGAGGGCGTCACCTTCTGGGACGGCACGCCGCTCACCGCGGCCGACGTCGTGTACAGCCTCGAGCGTCAGCGCGACCCGAACCTCGGTGGCTTCTACGGTGCCGTGTTCGCCAACGTCGACACGATCGAGGCGACCGGCGACCTCGAGGTCACCATCACCACCACGGTGCAGGACAACGCGATCATCGGCGAGCTCTCGGGCCCGGTCGGCGCGATCGTGCAGCAGGCCTTCACCGAGGAGCAGGGCGTGGACTTCGCCACCGCCGCCGGCGGTGTGATGTGCACCGGCCCGTACCAGCTCGAGTCGTGGGTGGTGGGCGAGGGACTCACCTTCGTCCGCAACGACAGCTACTGGGACACCAGCCTGCCGATGCAGCTGCAGAGCATCACCATCCGCGGTGTGTCCGACGAGGCCGTCCTCACCTCCGGACTCCTGACCGGCGAGATCGACGGGACGTACCCGATCGTCCTCTCGACGCTGAACCAGCTCCGGGACAGCGACGCGGTGAACGTGTACGAGGGGCCGGGCTACGGCATCGCCGCCTTCATCGTGTCGAGCTTCGACGGTGCGCTCGCCGACAAGCGGGTCCGTCAGGCCCTGTCGATGGCACTGGACCGCCAGGGTCTGGTCGACGTGCTCTACCAGGGTGCGGCGTACCCGGCGCGGGCCACCGCCGTGCCCGGCACGTGGGGCTACGAGCGGCAGACCTTCGTCGACGCCTGGAACGCCCTGCCCGACGTGAGCGAGCCGGACCTCGAGGAGGCCAAGCGTCTCGTCGAGGAGGCGGGCGCCACCGGCCAGACCGTGCGGCTCGGCATGTCGAGCGAGCTCAACTCGATCAACGTGCAGGCCGGTGAGTTCCAGCGAGCGCTCGAGTCGATCGGCATGCAGGCCGAGCTCGTGTCGGTGTCCGCGGCGAACTACATCAACTTCTTCATCGACCCGGCGGCTCGCGAGGGCGTCGACGGCTTCTTCACCGTCAACTACCCGAACTACGCCGACCCGATCGGCCTGTACGCCACGATGGTCGCCCCCGACGGCTCGCAGGCCTACAACGGGTTCGACGACCCGGCGGCGGTCGACCTGGTGGCACAGATCCGCCAGGCCACGGACCCGGCCGAGCAGGCGGCACTGACGGTCGAGCTGCAGTCGATCATCATGGACGAGATGCTGTGGGTGCCGATCGTGGCGCCGACCAACGTGCTCGTCATGAGCTCGGAGATCACCGGCGCCCCGGCGACGTTCTCGTACATGTTCGGGCCCTGGGCCGCCTACCTGGGCGCGGCCTGAGGTCCGGCCGGTCGCGCAGGAGGTCGCAGTGATGGATCGGATCGCCGGGTGCGGGAGGCGCACGTGCTGAGGTTCGTGCTCCGCCGGCTCATCATGCTCGTCGTGACCCTGTTCGTCGCGAGCTTCGCGATCTACTCGGCCATGTACCTGGCACCCGGCAATCCGATCGCCGCGCTCACCGGTGGGCGCACGCCCACGCCACAGGCCATCGCCGTCCTGGAGGAGCGGTACCACCTGAACGATCCGTTCCTCGTCCGGTACGTGCGATGGCTCGGCGCGGCGCTCACCGGTGATCTCGGCGTGTCGATCCAGTTGCGCCAGGACGTGTCGACGCTGATCCGGCAGCGCATCGGCACGACGGTGCAGCTCGTGCTGTACGCGTCGGTGATCATCGTCGTCGTCGGCATCGCGCTCGGGGTGCTCGGTGGTCTGAAGCGCGGTGCGGTCGACAACGTCGTCATCGTCGTCAGCACGCTGAGCGCCGCCGTGCCGAGCTTCGTCGCCTCGATCGTGCTGCTGTCGGTGTTCGCCGTGAACCTGGGATGGTTCCCGGCGCTCGGGGGTGGCGAGGGGGTCGTCGACCGGATCCGGCACCTCACGCTGCCGGCGGTGGCGCTCGCGTTCTCGTCGATCGCGCTCGTCGCCCGCATCACGCGGGCGGCGGTGCGCGAGGAGCTCTCGCGAGAGCACGTCCAGACCGCGATCAGCCGGGGCATCCCGTACCGTCTGATCGTCCGGCGACACGTGATGCGCAACGCGGCGATCCCGATCACCACGATCGTCGGGATCACGGTGGCGTCGCTGTTCGCCGCATCGGCGATCGTCGAGCGGGCGTTCACGCTCAACGGCATCGGGTCGTACCTCATCCAGGCGGCCCTGTCCAAGGACATGGCGGTGGTGCAGGGCATCTCGCTCGTCATCGTGGCCGTGTTCGTGATCGTGAACGCCGTGGTCGACTTCCTGTACGCGGTGCTCGACCCGCGTGTGTCGCTCGGGACGAAGGCGTCGTGAGCACCGTCGAGCTGCCCACGGCACCGTCCCGGGTGGACGACGCGCCCGCGCGGCGCAGCGGGCGCGGGATCCCGGGCCTGCGAGGCACCGGCGTGATCGGACACCTCAGCGCGCTCGTGCTGTTCCTCGCCGCGGTCGTGGCCGCGATCGGTCCGGCGATCGCGCCCCACGACCCCGACCTCACCAACCTGTCGTTCGCCTTCGTCGGCCGGTTCGAGGACCACCTGCTCGGCTTCGACTCCCAGGGTCGCGACCTGCTGTCGAGGCTGCTCGTCGGTGCCCGCACGTCGCTGCTCGGTCCCCTCGTGGTGGTGCTGCTGGCGATGCTGTTCGGCACCACGATCGCGATCGCGTCGGCGTGGAAGGGCGGTCGCTTCGACGCCGCGGTGTCCACCGTGCTCGACGTGCTGTTCGCCTTCCCGGCGATCGTGCTCGCGATCCTCGCGAGCGTCGTGATCGAGCCCGGGCTCACGGCGGCCACCATCGCGCTCTCGATCGCGTACACGCCCTACATCGCCCGCGTGCTGCGCAGCGCCGCGCTGCGTGAGCGGTCGCGGGACTACATCGCCGCACTGGAGGTGCAGGGGCTGCGCGCCTGGGTGATCTGCGTGCGACACCTCGCCCGCAACCTGCTGCCGCTGATCGTGGCCCAGGGCGCGATCCTGTTCGGCTACGCGATGGTCGACCTCGCCGCGATCTCGTTCCTCGGCCTCGGTGTGCAGGTGCCGAACGCCGACTGGGGCGTGATGGTGTCGACCGGCCAGAGCGGCGTGCTGCAGGGCTACCCGATGGAGTCGCTCAGCGCCGGGCTCTGCATCGTCGCGGTGGTGATCGCCGTGAACCTGCTCGGCGAACGGCTCACCGACCGGTCCAACCTGGTGACGCGATGACCGGTGACGCGATGACCGGTGACGCGATGACCGGTGACGCGATGACCGGTGACGCGATGACCGGTGACGCGCTGCTCGCGCTGGACGGCCTGTCGGTGCAGCTGCCCGTGGGTGGCGAGCTGCGCACGGTGCTGCACGACGTGTCGTTCTCCATCTCCCCCGGCGAGGCGCTCGGACTGGTGGGCGAGTCGGGGTCGGGCAAGTCGATGACCGCCCGTGCGATCGCCCGGCTCCTGCCGCCCGGTGCGCGCACCGACGGCGCGGTGCGGTACGCCGGCTCGGAGGTCGGGTCGCTGAAGGGGCCGGCGCTTCGAGCGTTCCGTGCCGAGGTGGCGATGGTGTTCCAGGACCCGCGCGCCCACGTGAACCCCGTGCGGCGCATCGGCGACTTCATGACCGAGGCGCTGCGCACCAACCACGGGGTGTCGCGCACCGATGCCGCCGCTCGCGCCACGACCCTCCTCGCGGAGGTCGGCATCCACGACGGGGCACGTCGCCTCGAACAGCACCCCCACGAGCTGTCCGGCGGATTGCTGCAGCGCGTGATGATCGCGACCGCGCTGCTCACCGAGCCGCGCCTGCTGCTGGCCGACGAGCCCACCACGGCGCTCGACGTCACCACCCAGGCCGACGTGATGGCGATCCTCGACCAGCTGCGCCGCGAGCGCGGCATGTCGATGCTCTTCATCACCCACGACCTCGAGCTCGCGAGCGCGGTGTGCGACCGCACCGCCGTCATGTACGCCGGCCAGATCGTCGAGCAGCGCCGATCCGTGCTGCTGCACGACGACCCACTGCACCCCTACACCGCCGGACTCGTCGGCGCCCGCCCGCACATCGACGGCGACGTCGGGCGGCTGCGGGCGATCCCCGGCCGTCCGCGCTCCGCGTACGAGGCGCCGGCCGGTTGCGCCTTCCACGACCGCTGCGAGCACGCCGTGGACGCGTGCCGCGGCGAGCGACCACCGCTCGCGCCGCTCGACGACGGATTCGTCCGGTGCGTCCGCGCCGTGGAGCTGCGCGGCCGTCTGCAGGCGGAGGTGGCCGGTGGCTGACACGGCTCCCTCGTCCGCCGACACTGCTGCTGGGGACGCGCTGCTGCAGGTCCGGTCGCTCCGCAGGGAGTTCGGACCCACCGTCGCCGTGGATGACGTGTCGTTCGACATCGCGCCCGGCGGGTCGCTGGCGATCGTCGGCGAGAGCGGATCGGGCAAGACCACGATCGCGAAGATGGTGGTGGGCCTCCTCGCCCCGACGTCGGGCACCATCGTCGCCTGCGGCCGCGACCGGTCGACGCCGGCCCGCGGTGCTGCGGAGCGGCGGCGGCGGGGGAGCGAGGTGCAGATCGTCTTCCAGGACCCGTACAGCAGCCTCGACCCGCGTCAGAGCGGTGCGGCGGCCATCGACGAGGTGCTGGCACTGCACCGGGGCGGTACCCGCGAGGAGCGTGACCGCCGGGTGGCCGAGCTCGGCGAGCTCGTCGGGCTCGACCAGCGCCAGCTCGGCGCGCTCCCGCGAGCGCTGTCGGGCGGCCAGCGTCAGCGCGTCGCGATCGCACGTGCGCTCGCGGCCGAGCCGCGACTGCTGATCCTCGACGAGTCGGTCGCCGCGCTCGACGTGTCGATCCAGGCCCAGGTGCTGAACCTGCTCGCCGACGTGCGCGAGCGCACCGGGGTGTCGTACCTGCTGATCAGCCACGACCTCGCCGTCGTGCGCCAGATCACCGACGACGTGATCGTGATGCACCGCGGTCAGGTGGTCGAGCGCGGCCGGACGCGCGAGGTGCTCGACGCGCCGCAGCACGAGTACACCCAGCTGCTGCGGGCGAGCGTGCCCGCACCGGGCTGGACCCCGGTGCGGCGCAGCGTCCGCACCTGACCGCCCGACCACCCGACCGCGGGACGGATCCGGCGGGGATCAGACGGGGATCAGACGGGCAGGCCGCCCGTCGCCGCGGCGGTGGTGCCGTGGTCGGTGTAGGCCTTGATGGTGTTCTCGGCGATGCGCATCTGGTGGATCTCGTCGGCACCGTCGGCGAAGCGGGCCCAGCGGGCGTGCTGGAACATGTTCGCGAGCGGGGTGTCGGTGGAGTAGCCGAGCGCGCCGTGCACCTGGATCGCACGGTCGATGATCCGGTTGAGGCTGTTGGCCACGAAGTGCTTGGCCATGCTCACCTCGGTGCGGAAGTCCTCGCCCTTGTCGATCTTGTAGGCGGCGTGCAGCACCATCAGCTTGCACTGGTACAGCTCCATCGCCGAGTCGGCGATCATCCACTGCACGCCCTGCTTCTCGGCCAGGATGCTGCCGTGGCTGTAGCGCTTCAGCGCACGGTCGACCATCAGGTCGAGTGCCATCTCGGCCTGGGCGATCCAGCGCATGCAGTGCGCCAGGCGGGCCGGGCCGAGGCGGTACTGGCCGAGGCGATGGCCGTTGCCGCGACCGCCCAGGATCTGCGAGTCGTGCACGCGGAGGTCCTCGATCACGATCTCGCTGTGGCCGCCGGGGCCGTGCATCGTCTCGACCTCACGGACGTTGTTCCAGCCCTCGGCGGGCAGGTCGACGATGAAGGCGGTGTTGCCGCCGCGCGAGCCCTCGGGCACGTCGAGCTCGGTCTTCGCGATCAGGATCGCGAACCGGGCGCGGTTGGCGCCGGAGATGAACCACTTGTGGCCGTTGATCACCCACTCGTCACCGTCCTTGATCGCGTGGGTCTTGATCAGGGTGGGATCCGAGCCGGCCACCTCGGGCTCGGTCATCGCGAAGCACGACGAGCTCACCCCGTCGCAGAGCGGCTTGAGGTACTTCTGCTTCTGCTCGTCGGTGGCCCAGTGCAGCAGGGTGTGCATGTTGCCCTCGTCGGGGGCCTGGCAGTTGAGCACCCACGGCCCCACCCGGGTCTTGGCCGCCTCGGCCTGCACCATCGCCAGCGCGACGTGGCCGAGGCCCATGCCGCCCCAGTCCTTCGGCATGTGCGGCAGCCACAGACCGGCCTTCACGGCCTGCTTGCGCAGGTCGATGAGGGTGGTGATGTAGTCCTTGCGCTGCGAGTCGTCCATCTCCTCGCGGTGGCCGAACGGTGCGACCGCCGGCTTGATCGTGTCGTCCACGAAGGTGCGGACCCGGTCGCGGATCTCCTGGTGCTCGGGCGCGAGCGTGAAGTCGATGGCCATGTTGCGTCCCCCAAGACGTTCGATGTGCGGCGAGGCCGATCCTACGGCGGAGGGTCCGCCCGGGGCCGACCCGACGGGTGACGGGCGCCCGCGGCTCGCCGCAGCGGCCGACGCCCGAGTACACAGGAACGCATGACCGCGGCCGCCCCCGACCCGAACGACGAGCTGTTCCACCCGGTGGGCGACCACCAGGCGTGGAGCGAGAGCTACTACTTCAACTTCGTCGACCCCCGCACGGGCGTGGGCGCGTTCACCCGCATGGGCTTCCGGCCGAACGACGGCTGGGCCGACGCGCTGCACGCGGTGTACCTGCCCGGCGGGCGGGTGGCGTTCACCTACGGGCGTCGCACCGACCTCACCCCGGAGGTCGTCGCCGGGCTCGGCCCGGTCGACCCCGCCGTCGGCAACCTCACGCTGCGCCGCGGTGAGGCGTTCCGCCGCTGGGACATCGTGTACTCCGGCGAGGCGCAGGACATGGACGACCCGACGGTGATGCTCGCCGCCACCAAGGACCGCCCCGAGGGATGGCATCGGCCCGCCCACCTCGAGATGGAGGTCGCGTTCGAGGCGATCAGCGAGCCGCACTACGCGGTCGGCGGCGTGCAGGGTCACTTCGAGCAGACCGGCCGCGCCCGCGGCACGATCCGCCTCGGTGACGAGCAGTGGGAGGTCGACGGCTTCGGGGTGCGCGACAAGTCGTGGGGGCCGCGCACCTGGCAGGCGCCCAGCGGCAGCGAGGCCAAGGCGTCGAGCCCGGCGGCCGTCGAGAGCGGCTGCTTCCTCAACTGGTTCTCGATGAACTTCGGCGCCGACCTCGCGCTCGGCGGTGCGGTCGGTCGCACCGGCGACGGCACGTTCCGCGGCAAGGGCTGGATCCAGCGCGGCGGCACGACGCTGGACCTCACCGACGTCACGATGACCACCGTGTACCACCCGACGAACCCGCTGCTCCACGAGACCGTGCAGCTCCGCGGGGTCGACTCGGCCGGCGCCGCGATCGTGGTGGACGGCACGGTGCTCACGATCTGCCCGACGAAGATCCCGCGCCGTGACGGCGTCACGTTCGTGAACGAGGGCCTCGCCCGCTTCGAGACCGACGCCGCCGACGGCTCGCGCATCACCGGGTTCGGCATCGCCGAGCACTGGCACGCGGTTCCGCGCTGAGCGTCCGGCGCAGGCACCGGGGGATCAGCCGCCGAGGCGCTGGAGCTCCTTCACGATCCGCTGGGTGCTGACCGGGCGGGCCGTTCCCAGCACCTCGGCGAACACCAGCACGCGCAGCTCCTCCAGCATCCAGCCGAGCTCGATCACGTCGGCGGTCACGGCACCACGGTCGAGGCGCTGCAGCAGCCGGCCGTAGCGCTGCTCGAGCGCGTGGATCTCGGCGAGCTTGCGCCGGTCCTTCGCCGGGTCGTCGGGCACCTTGTCGAGCCGGCGGGCGATGCCGCGCACGTACCGCAGCACGTCGTCGAGGCGGTGCGCGCCCGCGGTGACCACGAAGCCCGGACGCACCAGCCGGTCGAGCTGGGCGAGCGCGTCCTCCGCCGACGGGCGCACCGCGTCGGTGCGCAGCCGCGTGAGCCGCTGCTCGACCTCGTGGGCCGCGTCGAGGATCTGGGCGACGGTGGCGAGCGCAGCGGCGGTGCGGCCCGGCACCTCGTCGGCGCAGCGGCGCCGCAGGGCGACGAACTCGTCCTCGGTCCACACCGGGCCGCCGGCCTCGGTGAGCACGCGGTCGGTGACGGCCACGGTGCAGTCGCGCACGAGGTCGTCGAGGGCGAAGCGGGAGCGGGCGATCGTGAGCCGTGAGGCGTTGGTGAGCCGGGCCTCCGCCGCCCGCTTCGAGACGGGGGTGGTGAGCAGGAGCAGGCGGCGCACGCCGAGGCGCATCACGCGCTGCTGGAGGTCGGGGTTGGTGAGCACCCGGATCGAGACGCTGTCGCCGTCGTCGACGAGCGCCGGGTACCCGCGGACGAGGTGCCCGTCGCCCGACTGCCCGTCGCCCTTGGAGGTGCCCTTGGAGGTGCCCTTGGAGGTGCCCTTGGACGTGGACGACTCGATCTCGCGCGGCAGGTCGCCGAGGTCCCAATGGGTGATCCCCGTCCGCTCCTCGATCGGCATCGCCCGGGCGACCGCGGAGCGCACCCGCGGGTTCAGCTTCGCCCGCAGCTCGTCGAGGTCCTTGCCGACGGCGAGCCGGTCGCCCCGCTCGTCCTCCACCGAGAACGACACGCGCAGGTGAGCGGGCACCCGGTCGAGCTCGAACACCTCGGGCGGCACGATCACCCCCGACACGTCGGTGAGCACCCGGCCCAGCACCATCAGGAACCGCTCGGCCGTCGGTTGCGCCGGCAGGCGCCGCCACGCGGCGGCCGTCACCTCGGCCAGCGGGTGCAGCTCCTTGCGGTACGCCTTCGGCAGTGCCTTCACGAGTGCGGTCACCAGCTCCTCGCGCATGCCCGGCACCTGCCAGTCGAAGCCGTCCTGGCGCACCCGGTTGAGCACCGCGAGCGGCACGTGGACGAGCACGCCGTCGTCGACCGCGCCGGGGTCGAAGCGGTAGGTGACGTCGAGCTCGAGGTCGTCGTGGCGCCAGGTGCCGGGGAAGTCGCGCGGGTCGAGCGCGGTCTCGGCATCGCCGCGCATCGCCGAGAGCTTCTCCACCGTGAGCGTCATCAGCTCGGGGTCGTCGCGTCGGGCGCCCTTCCACCACCGGTCGAACGCCCGTGCCGACGTGACCGTGGCGGGCACCACGCGGTCGAAGTAGGCGAACACGACGGCGTCGTCGGCGAGGTCGACGCGACGCACCCGCTCGCCGAGCTCGCGCAGGTTCGCGACGAACGTGCGGTTCGCCGCCATGAACGGGTGCGCCGCCGTGGGCCACTCGTGCTGCACGAGCGCGTGCCGCACGAACAGCTCGCGGGCGAGTCCGGCGTCGAGTCGCTCGAGCGAGACGGCCCGGCCGGCCACGACGGGGAGGCCGAACAGGGTGGCCCGCTCGGTGACCACCGCAGCCGCCCGGCGCTCGTCCCAGCGCGGGTCGTCGTACGAGCGCCTCACGAGGTGGTCGCCGAGCCGCTCGGCCCACTCGGGGTGGATCGGCGCCACGGTGCGGGCCCACAGCCGGTTGGTCTCGACGAGCTCGGCCGCCATCACCCAGCGGGGCAGCGCCTTTGCCACCGACGACGTCCCGGTGATCGCGAACCTCGACCCGTGCGCACCCCGGTACTCGCGCGCCTCGCGCCGGGCCTCGCGCTTGTCCTTCAGCGACGCGTCGCGGCCGGGTCGCTGCTCGGCGGTGGTGTCGCGCATGCCGATCTGCGACAGCAGCCCCGACAGCAGCGCCTGGTGCACGCGGTCGGGGTGACCTGCCTCGCTGCCGTGGCGGATGCCGAGCTGGCCGGCCACCTGCCGCAGCTGGCTGTACAGGTCCTGCCACTCCCGGACGCGCAGGTAGTTGAGGTACTCGGCGCGGCACAGCTTCCGGAACTGGCTCGAGCTCAGCTGCTGCTGCTGCTCGCGCAGGTGGTCCCACAGCCGCACGAAGGCGAGGAAGTCGGAGCCGTCGGTCGCGAACCGCCGGTGCAGCTCGTCGGCGTGCTGACGGTGCTCGGCGGGTCGCTCGCGCGGATCCTGGATCGACAGCGCAGCGGCGATCACCAGCACCTCGCGCACACAGCCGTGACGCTCGGCCTCGATGACCATCCGCCCGAGGCGCGGATCGACCGGCAGGCGCGACAGGCGCCGGCCGAGCGGCGTGAGCCGGCGACGGTCCCGGTCGTCGGCGGGTTCGATCGCGCCGAGCTCCTCCAGCAGCGCGAACCCGTCGCGGATCGCCCGCGGGTCGGGCGGGTCGAGGAACGGGAACGCGGCGACGTCGCCGAGTCCGATCGCGGTCATCTGCAGGATGACCGACGCGAGGTTGGTGCGCAGGATCTCGGGCTCGGTGTACTCGGGCCGCGCCGTGAAGTCGTCCTCGGAGTACAGGCGGATGCACACGCCGGCGGCCACACGTCCGCACCGCCCGGCGCGCTGGTTCGCGGACGCCTGCGACACGGGCTCGATCGGCAGTCGCTGCACCTTCAGCCGGTGGCTGTAGCGCGAGATGCGCGCCGCGCCCGCGTCGACCACGTAGCGCACCCCCGGCACGGTGAGAGAGGTTTCGGCGACGTTCGTGGCGAGCACGATCCGGCGGCCGGTGTGCGGCTGGAAGATGCGCTGCTGCTCCACCGCGGACAACCGTGCGTACAGCGGCAGCACCTCGGTGTGGCGCAGGGTCGGGTGCTGCTGATCGAGGCGGCGGATCGCATCCGCGGTGTCGTGGATCTCGCGCTCGCCGGACAGGAACACGAGCACGTCGCCGTCGCCCTCGCGTGCCAGCTCGCCGCACGCGTCGATCACCGCCTGCACCTGGTCGCGGTCGTCGCCGGGTTCGTCGCCGAACGGGCGGTAGCGCACCTCCACCGGGTAGGTGCGACCCTCCACCGAGATCACCGGGGCCGGCTCGCCCGTCCCCTGCTGCGCGAAGTGCTCGGCGAAGCGCTCGGTGTCGATCGTGGCCGAGGTGACGATGAGCTTCAGGTCGGGTCGCTGCGGCAGCAGGCGGCACAGGTAGCCGAGCAGGAAGTCGATGTTCAGACTCCGCTCGTGCGCCTCGTCGACGATGATCGTGTCGTAGCGACGCAGCATCCGGTCGCGCTGGATCTCGGCGAGCAGGATGCCGTCGGTCATCACCTTCACCAGCGTGCGGTCGGCCACCTGGTCGGTGAACCGCACGGCGTACCCGACCGCGCCACCCAACTCCACGCCGAGCTCGTCGGCCACCCGCGACGCGATCGTGCGCGCCGCCACCCGACGGGGCTGGGTGTGGCCGATCATGCCGTGCACACCGCGACCGAGCTGGAGGCACAGCTTCGGCAGCTGGGTGCTCTTGCCCGAGCCGGTCTCACCGGCGATCACCACCACCTGGTTCGAGGCGAGCGCCTCGGCGAGGTCGTCCCAGCGCTCGGCGATCGGCAGACCGTCGGCCGGCTTCACCACCCCGGCCTCGTGCAACGAGGCGAGCGTGGCGGCGCGCAGCTCGCGCAGCGCGTCCGCGCGTGCTGCCGCCGCCGGGTCGTGCGAGTCGCGCCGCCCGTCGCGTCCGCCCTCGCCGCGGGGTCCTCGTCGCCGGGTCATCTGGGGCTCACGTGGTGCTCATCCGCGGCTCGTCATCGCGCTCAGTCCACCGCCGTCACGGCGAAGCCCTCGGCGCGCAGCGCCGCGACCACGGCGTCGCGGTGGTCGCGATCGGCGGTCTCGAACTGCACGTCGACGACGGCCGAACGCAGCCGGGTGTTCGGACCCATGCGGTCGTGGCTCAGCTCCACCACGTTCGCGCCCTGCGCGGCGAGGACGCCGGTGAGCGCGTGGAGCGAGCCGGGCCGGTCGGGCAGCGCCACCGAGAGCGTGGTGAGCCGGCCGGTGCGCACGAGCGCCCGCAGCATCGCCGAGGCGAGCACGCGCAGGTCCACGTTGCCGCCCGACAGCACCAGTCCCACCCGTCGGCCGGCGAACCGGTCGGGGTGCGACAGCAGCGCTGCGAGCGGCGCCGCGCCGGCGCCCTCGCTCACCACCTTCTCGATCTCGAGCAGCAGCGCGATCGCCTCCTCGACGGCCGAGTCGTCGACCACGACGGTGGTCGCTCCGAGGGTGCGCGCGACGCGGACGGCGCGGGCGCTGGGTCGGGCGACGGCGATGCCCTCGGCGACGGTCTCACCGCCGGGGACGTGGCCACCCGCCGGCGTGACACCGCGGAGCGCCGCGTCGAACGCGGCGAAGGTGTCCACCTGCACGCCGACCACCTCCACGTGCGGCGCCACCGCGCGCGCGGCGACGACCGAGCCGGCGAACAGCCCGCCACCACCGACGGGGATCACGAGCACCTCGAGGTCGGGTTCCTGCTCGAGGAACTCCAGCACGGCCGTGCCCTGGCCGGCCATCACGACCGGGCAGTCGTAGGGCGGCACGAACACCAGCCCGCGGTCGTGGGCGAGCGTCAGCGCGTGCTCGTGGGCCTCGACGAGGGTGGCGCCGTGCACCACCACGTCGGCGCCGAGCGCCCGGGTGCGCCCGATCTTCACCATCGGGGTGCCCTCGGGCATCACGAGCGTCGCGGACACCCCGAGGCGGGTGGCGTGGTGGGCGAGTCCCTGCGCGTGGTTGCCGGCCGACATCGCCACCACGCCCCGTGCGCGCTCGTCGGCGGAGAGGGTGAGCAGACGGTTGAGCGCGCCGCGCTCCTTGAACGAGCCGGTGAACTGGAGGTTCTCGAACTTCAGCACGACCTCGGCGCCGGTGATCGACGAGAGCGTGTGCGAGATCGCCGCCGGGGTGCGCACGACGGCATCCGCGAGACGGGCTCGCGCGGCGAGGACGTCATCGAACGAGATGCCGAACGTGAAGGGGAGGCCGATCTGCATGACGCCCGTCGACGGTACTCGCGAGCGTCGCGGGAACGACGGTGAGATCGGCCAGACCGCCGGGGTACGACGTGTGCGACAACGAAAGCGAGCCGCACACCGAGCTCGCCAGGGGGTGGCGTCACACGGTGTGCGGCTCGGAGCGCCGGGGGGGCTCAGCTCGGGGGAACGAGCACCTCGCCCAGCACGTGGATCACGCCGTTGGTGGCCTGCACGTTGCCGACCGCCACCGGGACGCCGGCGACCAGGGTGGTGCCGTCGTCGGCCTTGGTGACCTCGAGTTCGATGCCGGCCACGGTCTCGAGCACGTCGCCGTCCTGCATGTCCGACAGCGAGAGCTTGCCGGGCACCACGTGGTAGGTGAGCACGGTGGCGAGCAACTCGGGGTCGGCGAGCACGGCGTCGAGGGTGGCCTGCGGCAGCGCCTCGAAGGCGGCGTCGAGCGGTGCGAACACCGTGAACGGCCCCTCGCCCTTCAGCGTGTCGACCAGGTCGGCCTGCGTGACCAGGTCGGCCAGCGTGGAGAAGCCTGGGAGGGTGGTGGCCACGTCGATCACGTCACCGAGCGGTGGCACCAGCACGTCGCCCATCACGTGGACCACGCCGTTCGTGGCCTGCACGTCGGCCGCGGCGACCTTGTTGCCGTTCACGTACACGTCGTCGCCGTCACGGGTGATCGTCAGCGGGATGCCGGCGACGGTCTCGAGCTCGCCCTCCTGCAGGTCGGCGGCGACGATCTCGCCGGGCACGACGTGGTAGGTGAGCACCGTCACCAGCAGGTCGGGGTCGTCCTGGATGGCGTGCTTGATGTCGGCCGGGATCTTGGCGAACGCGTCATCCGTGGGGGCGAACACCGTGAACGGCCCCGGACCACGCAGCGTCTCGACGAGGCCGGCGTCGACCACGAACCCGGCGAGCTGCGAGAACACGGTGGCGCCGAGCGCAGTGCCGACGATGTCGAACTCGGGCGGCGGTCCCTCCGTGGTCGTGGGGGCGACCGTCGACTGCGGCGTGGTCGTCGGAGGCGCGACGTCGGCCGGGTCGTCGGAGCAGGCGGTCGCGGCGAGGCCGACGACGGCGAGCATCGCCACGGCGGACACGACGCGGCCGTGGCGGCCACGTGGTTGAGGGTTCTGGGGCACGGGTCCGAACGTACCGACGGCCCCTCCGACCCTGTCAGGGGCGCAGGTCCTCGGGGCCTGGGACCAAAGGCCCACCCGGCGTCCCACCCCGTGACGCCCGACCAGGGCCGATGCCGGGCGACCCGTCGACGCAGCGTCGTTGACCGGTCCCGCGACGTCGCATACGTTGCCGGCGTCGCCGTGCGCGACGCCGGGCGGCTGGGGGCCACCCGGGGGGCGAACCTGGGAGGGGACCATGGGCAGGGTGAGGCGCTCGATCGCGTCGTTCACGACGTCGGCGCTCGCAGTGGTGGGTGCGACCCTGGGGTCGCTCGTGGTGGTGGCCGGTGCCGGACCGGTGCCGGTGGCGCACGCCGACGGCCCTGGCGTGGGGACGCCCTGGGTGGTGAGCCTCGGCGACTCCTACATCTCGGGCGAGGCCGGGCGCTGGGCGGGCAACAGCAACAACAGCTCCTCCAGCGTCGACGCCGGCGGACCGGGTGCCTACCACGACAACGCGACCGGCACGGGCGAGCAGATCAACCGCTGCCACCGCAGCACGGCGGCCGAGATCCACATCGGCGGCGGTGTGAACAGCCTCAACCTCGCCTGCTCCGGCGCGCGCACCTCGACCTTCACGAGCTCGGACGGCTACTTCAAGCCGGGCATCGACTTCTTCAACAGCGGCGGCCAGAAGGGGCAGGCGCTGATGCTCCAGGAGTTCGCCGCCACGAACAACGTGCGGATGATCCAGCTGTCGATCGGTGGCAACAACTTCAACTTCGCCGACATCGTCCAGCGGTGCGTCACCAACTTCCTCACCTCGCCGTCGTGGTGGCCGAACTACTGCAACGACGACTCGCCCGTCCGGAACAACTTCACGACGACCAACATCACCGCCCAGACCAACGCGATCATCGGGTCGATCAACAACATCCGCACCGCGATGGCCAACGCCGGCTACACGAGCGCGCAGTACACGATCGTCGTGCAGACCTACCCGTCGCCGATCCCGCGGGGCTCGGGCTTCCGGTACTCGCAGTCGGGCTTCACCCGCCAGAGCACCGGTGGCTGCGGCTTCTGGAACCGCGACGCCGACTGGGCGAACGACACCGCCCTCGTGCAGATCAACAACGCCGTCCGCAACGCGGCCAACAGCGTGAACGCCGCACCGGGCGCGGGCAACGTGCGGATCATGGACGTGGCCGCCGCGTTCAACGGTCGGCGCCTCTGCGAGACCGGTGTGAACCTGATGGAGAACACCGGCCTCGGCAACTGGACGGCCGCGGCAGCAGCGGACCGCACCGAGTGGATCGCGCAGATCCGCACCCTCAGCACGGTGTTCGGGCCGTACTACGTGCAGGAGTCGATCCATCCGAACTGGTGGGGTCAGAAGGCGCTGCGCAACTGCGTGCGGCAGGCCTACAACAACGGCACGCCGCGAGGCGGTACGTGCACCCGTGGCACCGGGCTCAACGCCAACGCAGAGCCCAACATGACGCTGACCTGAGATCGTCCGCGGGCGATCGTCGACGAGCGCGACGATCGCCCGCTCGTCCTCAGGTCGCGAACCCCTCCGGCATCGCCGTCGCCTCGGCGTCGGGCACGCCGAGCCGTTCGACGTCGGCGGCCCGGGCCGGGTGCGAGGCGATCAGCACCGAGCGGTGCCCGCCCTCGAAGCACGCGCCCGTGAACCCGGGCGCCATCGTGCACCCGAACAGCGCCCAGTCGCCGCCGGGCACGAGCTCGCCCGCCTGCCACGTGCCGGCCGGGATCACGTGCTGCACCCGGTGCCCGGCGAATGGGTCGGCGCCGAGGACGACCTCGTCGTCGGTGCCGTCGGGATGCAGCAGCACCAGACGGATCGGGTCGCCGCCGTAGAAGTGCCACACCTCGTCGGCCGTGAGGCGGTGGAACAGCGACCGGCTCGGCTCGTCGTTCGGCTCGTCCTCGGGCCCGTCGGCCGCCGTGTACAGGCCGATCATCGCCGTGCCGATCGGCGCGCCGCCGGGCAGCTCCGCATCGCTGCGGTAGGTGCTGACGAACCACGTGGCCTCGACCGGCAGCGGGGTCATGCCGTAGTGCTCGACGAGACGGCGGGCGGTGGGGTGCATGCCGACACCGTACGCGGGCTGGCGCGGCCGCTGCAGGAGTGGTTCGATGCGTGGCCGTGATGCAGCAGACCGATCCGATCGTCGTCGTGGGAGCGGGCATCGGCGGCCTCGTCGCCGCGCTGAGCCTCCACCAGGCGGGCCACGACGTGCACGTGTACGAGAGCGTCGACGAGGTGCGGGCCCTCGGGGTGGGCATCAACCTCCTGCCCCACGCGGTGCGCGAGCTCGACGCGCTGGGCCTGCTCGACCGGCTGGTCGCGGCGTCGGTGCAGCCGACCACGCTGGTGTACTTCACCAAGCGCGGCCAGAAGATCTGGGACGAGCCGCGCGGCCTCGCCGCCGGCTACCGCTGGCCGCAGTGCTCGGTGCACCGCGGCACGCTGCAGCAGCTGCTGCTGCAGGCGACCCTGGAGCAGCTCGGCGCGGCGCGTGTCCACACGGGTCACCACCTGGTGGATCTGGAGAACCACGACGACCACGCCGTCGCCCACTTCGCCCGGGTGCGCGGGGGCGCGGCGGAGGTGTCGGTCCGCGGGTCGATCGTGGTGGCCGCCGACGGCATCCACTCGGCCGTCCGCTCGCTGCGCTACCCCGACGAGGGCATGCCGCGCTGGAACGGCGCGCTGCTGTGGCGGGGGCTCACCACGGCGCCGCCGGTGTTCGACGGGCGCACGATGGTGTGGTGCGGCCACCCGCGGCAGAAGTTCATCGGCTACCCGGTGGCCGACCTCCCCGACGGCCGGCAGGCGTTCAACTTCATCGCCGAGCTCACCGTGGAGGGCCAGGAGCTCGCCGAGCGCGAGGACTGGAACCGGGCGGGTGTGCTCGAGGAGTTCATCGGTCCGTTCGAGGACTGGCGCTTCGACTGGCTCGACGTCCCGGCGCTGATCCGCTCCGCACCGGGCACGTTCCGGTTCCCGATGGTCGACCGCGATCCCGTCGATCGTTGGTCGTTCGGGCGCACGACGCTGCTCGGCGACGCCGCGCACCCGATGTACCCGATCGGCTCGAACGGTGCCTCGCAGGCGATCCTCGACGCCCGCGTGCTCACGGGGTGCCTGCGCGACATCGACGACCCGGTCGCCGCGCTCGAGCGCTACGACGCCGAGCGTCGGCCGGCGACCGCGGCGATCGTGCTCGCCAACCGCGGCTTCGGGCCCGAGCTGCCGATGCAGCTGGTGGAGGAGCGAGCGCCCGACGGGTTCGACTCGATCGGCGACGTGATCACGCCGGACGAGATCGCGCAGGCCACCGAGGGCTACCGGCGCACCGCCGGCTTCGCCCTGCAGTCGCTCGCGCAGGGCGACTCCCTCGCCGACCTCGACTGGTCACGCTGACCGGCGCGTGGGACTCGGATCGCTCAGGTGTCGTCGATCTCGGCGTACTTCTGGATGCGCGGCGGGCCGGCGGGCGAGAGCTTGAACTGGATCTCGAACGGCTCGCCCTCGGGGCGCCGGAGCAGGATCCGGCCGGCCGCCCGCGTGGTGGCGATCACCTGGTCGATCACGAACGAGCCGCCGCACGCCGCGAGCCACGCCCGTGCCTCCGCCCGGCGCCGCTCGTATGGCTCGTCCGGCGCGACGTTGTCCGCGAACAGCTCGTCGGCCACGTCGTCGTCCCAGTCGGCGAGCAGTGCCACGAGGCGGCGCGCGGACTCGTGCACGAGCGGCGCGTCGAGCGGCAGCGGCACGGGGAACGCGTCGTGCTCGAGGATCAGCTCGAACACGTCCTGGGTGAGGTCGGCCATCGGGGCGTAGGTGACGTTCGAGAGCGCGGTCATCGCGAGGCCGCGCTCCACCGCCCAGCGCATGTGCGAGCCGTACCCCGGCAGCCCGCCGGAGTGGCCGACCACCCGACCCAGGCGGGCGCAGCTGCGCACCCGCAGGCCGTAGCCGTAGCCGTTCACCGCGGTGCGACCCGGCAGCTGCAGCGTTCCCGTGTACCGGTGCATCTCCTGCATCTCGCGACGTGACGCCCGCGAGAGCGGCGCTGATGGTGCTGATGGTGCTGACGGCGCTGATGGTGCTGACGGTGCTGACGGCGCGGGATCGTCGCGCGACGGGAACGCGTCGGACAGGAACGCCACCCAGCGGAGCACGTCGTCGACGGTGCTCCAGAGCCCGCCCATCGGGGCGATCTCGCCGTCGCCCAGCGGGTCGAGGCCCTCCGGCACCCACGCGCCGTCGCGCCAGCGGTAGGGGCGGGCCCGGTCGTCGTGGTCGGGCTGCAGCCACGTGGTGCGGGTGAGGTGGAGCGGCTCGAGGAAGCGCTCGGCGATCAGGTCCTGCACCCGGCGGCCGGTGGCGCGCTTCACCACGCGCCCGAGCAGGCCGTAGCCGAGGTTGGAGTAGTCGAACGCGCTCCCCGTGGCACCCGAGAACACGATGCCGTCGCGCACGAGTGCGTCCATGCCCTCGTCGTCGATGTCGAGGTGACGGTCACCCCACGGGTTGTCCGTCACGAACCCGGCGGTCATCGTGAGCAGGTGCCGGATGCGGATCGGGGCCGCGTCGTCGACCGGGGCGCGCACGGCGGCGAGCTCCGGTGCGTGCCGGTCGATCCGGTCGTCGAGCGACAGCACGCCCTCGTCGCGCAACGACAGCACCGCGGCCGCGGTGAAGCTCTTCGTCATCGACGCGATCCGGTACACCGACCCGCTCGTCGGGTGGAACCCGTCGTCGTGCACCACCGTGGCGCCCGATGCGGTGACGACGCCGTCGCACGACAGCCCCCAGGCGATCGACGGGCAGTGGTGCTCGGTCGCGAACGCACCGATCCGGTCGACGATCGCCTCGACGAGCTCGGGGCCGAGCTCGAACGGCGTGTGGCTCACAGGGCGCCGGTGATCGCGTCGAACAGCTCGTCGTAGGTGTCCGTCGCGGGGAACTGCGGGAACTGGGCCTTGATCGACTCGGGCGCGTGGAACCAGAAGCCCGCGTGCGCCGCCCCGAGCATCGCCGAGTCGTTGTACGAATCGCCCGCGGACACCACCCGGTAGTTGAGGCCGCGGAAGGCGTTCACCGCGTGGCGCTTCTGGTCGGGCATCCGCAGCCGGTAGTCGACGATGCGGTCGTCGCGCACGATCAGCTGGTGGCACAGGATCGTCGGCATGCCGAGCTGGCGCATCAGCGGCGCACCGAACTGCTCGAAGGTGTCGGACAGGATGACCACCTGTGTGCGCTCGCGGAGGCGGTCGAGGAAGTCCTTCGCACCCTCCATCGGCCCCAGGCCGGCGATGACGTCGGCGATCAGGCTCATCGTCAGCCCGTGCTCGGCCAGGATCGCGAGGCGGTACTTCATGAGCACGTCGTAGTCCGGCTCGTCGCGAGTGGTGCGGCGCAGCTCGGGGATCCCCGTGCGCTCGGCGACGGCGATCCAGATCTCCGGCACGAGCACCCCCTCGAGATCGAGGGTCACGATGGTCTGCTGCGGTGCGTCTCGGGAGGCGTCGTCCTGCTGGCTCACGGGCGACATCATTCCCGATCGGTGCCGGGGTGGGCCACCAGGACGACAGACTGGGGGCATGAGTTTCGGCCAGCAGTCGGGTCCGCCCGCGTCCCCGAAGCAGCTCGCGTACCTGAAGTCGCTGCTCGCGAAGGCGGGCCACGACGACTTCCGCACCGCACGACGCGAGTACGGCCTCACGCAGCGCCAGTCGGGCGGCAAGTTCACGAGCCGTGAGGCGAGCGCGCTCATCGACCGCCTGCTCGGCAACGAACCCACCGACCCGCCGCCCGTGACCGGCCGTGCGGCCGCGGTCGACGCAGCGGAGGAGGTCGCCTCGGACGAGCTCACCCGCACCCGCGCGGCGATGCTCACCGGCATCCCCGCCGACCTGCTCGCCGCCGAGCTCGAACGGCGCGGCTGGACCGTCACCCCACCCTGACCCCCACCGGGTCAGCGGACCTTGTCCCCTGGTCGGCCGCCGTCGCCGGCGCGCACCCTGGGGACATGACCCGACCGGCGCGAGCTCCCGAGCGACCGGGCCGGCCGCTGCCACCACTGCCCGCGGCTCGGCCGCCCCGCCGTCGCGATGCGTGGTGGCGCCTGCTGCCCTGGGCCGCGGGTGCCCTGCTGTTCGCCGTGGTGCTCGGCCGGATGGGCACGGCGGACGGTCCGAGCACGCTCTCCTACAGCGAGTTCCTCGCCGCGGTCGACGGCGGACGGGTGGCGACCGCCGAGATCCACCCCGACGGCGACGTGACGGGGCGTCTCGCGGGGTCGGCGGGCGGGGGCGAGTACGAGACCGTCGTGCCGGTCGTGCTGAGCGGCGAGGAGCTGCTCGCCCGGCTCGAGGGTCACCGCGTGGCCGTGAGCGCCACCACCGACGCACCGTCGACCGCCGGGCAGCTGCTCACCTGGGTGTTCACGCTGCTGCCGATCGCCGTCCTCGTCGGTGTGTGGGTGTGGATGGCGCGACGTGCCCGCAGCGGCGGGATGACGAGCGCGTTCGGGATGGGCCGCTCGAAGGTGACGATCACCGACACGTCCCGGCCGACCACCACCTTCGCCGACGTCGCCGGGTACGAGGGCGTGAAGCGCGAGGTGGCCGAGATCATCGAGTTCCTGCGCGAACCGACCCGCTTCGCCGCCGCGGGTGCCGTCGCGCCGCGAGGGGTGCTGATGACCGGGCCGCCGGGGACCGGCAAGACCCTGCTCGCCCGTGCGGTGGCCGGTGAGGCGCGTGTGCCGTTCCTCTCGGTGACCGGCTCGTCGTTCGTCGAGATGTTCGTCGGCGTGGGTGCGGCCCGGGTGCGCGACCTCTTCGCCGAGGCGCGCAAGCTCGCCCCCGCGATCGTGTTCGTCGACGAGATCGACGCGATCGGGCAGCGTCGCCAGAGCGGCACGCTGATCTCCAACGACGAGCGCGAGCAGACGCTCAACCAGTTGCTGGCGGAGATGGACGGCTTCGACCCGACCGTGGGGATCATCGTCCTGGCCGCCACGAACCGGCCCGAGGTGCTCGACGCCGCGCTCCTGCGGCCGGGCCGGTTCGACCGCCAGGTGCTCATCCCGCTGCCCAACCAGTCGGACCGGGTGGCGATCCTGGCGGTGCACTGCCGCGGCAAGCACCTCGCCGACGACGTCGACCTCGAGACCGTCGCTCGCGGCACCCCCGGGTTCAGCGGCGCCGACCTCGCCAACCTCGTGAACGAGGCGGCGATCCGGGCGGCGCGCGACCGACGCTCGACGATCACCACCGCCGATCTCGACGACGCACGCGACCGCATCCTCCTCGGCCAGCGCGACGCGTCGAACGTGCTGCTGCCCGAGGAGCGGCGTGCGGTGGCCGTGCACGAGGCGGGCCACGCGCTCGTGGCGGCGTGCAGCGACCACGCCGACCCGGTGCACAAGGTGACGATCCTGCCCGCGGGGATGGCGCTCGGGGCGACGCACCAGCTGCCGCTGCACGAGCGACACCTGTACAGCGAGTCGTACCTGCTCGACACCCTGGCGGTGCAGCTCGGCGGGCGCGCCGCGGAGCACCTCGTGTTCGGCGAGGGGTCCACGGGCGCGGCCAACGACCTCGCCACGGCGACGTCGTTGGCGACGAAGATGGTGCGCGAATACGGGCTGTCGGCCGACCTCGGTCCGGTCGGCTACCCCTCGGGCGGACCGCTGTTCCTGAGCGGCGGGCCGGAGGTGACGAGCCGCCCGTTCGGTGACGACACCCAGCGACGGATCGACCTCGAGGTCGCCCGACTGGTCCGCGAGGCCGACGTCCGCGCCGGACGCGTGCTGGCCGAGCACCGCGACGCGCTCGACCGTCTCGTGCTCGAGTTGCTCGAGCACGAGACCCTCGACGGTGCCGCCGTGTACGACCTCTGCGGCCGACCCGTCCCGGTGAGCCGGCCCCAGGTGCTCACCCACCGTGACGAGTCAGCCGACCCGTCGCCCACCCCAGCGGAAGGACCACCTCCATGCCCCAGCACCACCACCGACGACACGACCCCCGCACCGACGCCGACCTCGACGACCTCGACGATCTCGAGCACGACGGACCGGTGACGCTCGTCGATCCCCAGGCCGGACTGCCGGCCGACACGGACGCGACCGCCGTCGCCGACGCGGTGGACGCCGACGCCGACGACCTCGCCCCCGAGGAGGCAGCGCTCCACATCGAGCGCGAGCCCGGCACCTGACCGCGCCGCGCCACGCGCCCGGCAGCGGGCCGTGCGAGCGCCGATCGGTACGATGCGCCCAGCCGCCGCGAGCAGCGCCACGTCCGGCGCACGTGGGTGGCACCAGGGGAACCGGGCGACCACCGAGCGGCCGGGCGACGAGGGGGAACCATGCTGCAGAGCACGATGCAGGACGACTACCAGCTGACGATCACGCCGCTGTTCCGGCACGGACGTCAGGTTCACGCCGAGAGCAGGGTGATCACGTTCACCGGCGACGGCTACGTCGAGTCGACGTTCGCCCAGGTGGCCGAGCGTGCCGACCGGCTCGCCGCCGCGCTCACCTCGCTCGGTGTGCAGCGGGGCGACCGGGTGGGGACGTTCCTGTGGAACAACCAGACCCACCTCGAGGCGTACCTCGCGATCCCGTGCATGGGCGCGGTGCTCCACACGCTCAACATCCGCCTGTTCCCCGAGCAGCTCGCGTACGTGATCAACCACGCCGCGGACAAGGTGATCATCGTCGATGCGTCGATCGCCCCGCTGCTGGCCCGGGTGCGCGACCAGCTCACCACCGTGGAGCACATCATCGTGAAGGGCACCGGCGACACCGCCGGTCTCGGCGACGGGCTGCTCGACTACGACCAGCTGATCGACGCCGCCCCCTCGGGCTTCGAGTACCCCGAGCTCGACGAACGCTCGGGCATGGCCATGTGCTACACGAGCGGCACCACGGGCAACCCCAAGGGCGTGATGTACAGCCACCGCAGCACGTACCTGCACTCGCTGATGGTCACCAGCACGGCCAACATCTCGCTGAGCGAGCACGACCGGATGCTCGTCATCGTGCCGATGTTCCACGCCAACGCGTGGGGCGTGCCGTACGCGGCGTGGATGATCGGCGCCGACCTCGTGTTCCCCCAGCAGTACCTGCAGGCCGCGCCGCTGTCACGCGTGATCGCCGACACGAAGCCGACGCTCACCGGCGCGGTGCCGACGGTGCTCAACGACCTCCTGCAGAACGCACCCGACACGGACATGAGCTCGCTGCGCCTGGTGATGTGCGGCGGGTCGGCGGTGCCGCGCGGTCTCATCGAGGGCTACCGCGAGCGCTTCGGCGTCCCGATCGTGCAGGGCTGGGGCATGACCGAGACCAGCCCCGTCTGCGCGATCGGCCATCCGCCCAAGGACCCCGCCGGCCTCTCGGAGACCGACTGGCGGGTGAAGACCGGCCGGATCATCCCCGGTGTCGAGCTGCGGATCACCGACGACAGCGGTGCCGAGGTGCCGTGGGACGGCGAGTCGCTCGGCGAGATCGAGGTGCGCGGCTCGTGGATCACGGGCCGCTACTACGAGGTCGACGACCCCGAGAAGTTCCACGACGGTTGGCTGCGCACCGGCGACGTCGCGTCGGTGATGCCGAACGGCTACGTGATGATCAGCGACCGCGCGAAGGACGTGATCAAGAGCGGCGGCGAGTGGGTGTCGTCGGTGGACCTGGAGAACACGATCATGGGCCACCCCGACGTGCTCGAGGCCGCCGTGATCGGCGTGCCCGACGCGCGGTGGGACGAGCGGCCGATGGCGTGCGTGGTGCTGAAGCAGGGGGCCACCGTCACCGCCGACGAGCTGCGCACCTGGCTGTCCGAGCGCACGGCGAAGTTCTGGCTGCCGGAGCGCTGGACGTTCATCACCGAGGTGCCGAAGACCAGCGTCGGCAAGTTCGACAAGAAGGTGCTCCGGGCGAAGCACCACGCCGGTGACCTCGACGTGGAGATCGTGGCCTGACATGGGACGCTTCGACGATCGGGTGGTGGCGATCACCGGCGCAGCGGCCGGGATCGGACGCGAGGCGGCACTGCGCTTCGCCGCAGAGGGTGCGGCCGTCGTGCTGGTCGACCTGCCCGGCGACGGGCTCGGCGAGACCGTCGCGATGGTGGAGGCCGCCGGTGGGCGTGCGCTCGGTGTGACCGGCGACGTGACGCGGGAGGATCAGGTGCACGCCTACGTGCAGGCCGCCGTGGACACCTTCGGCGGTCTGGACGCGTTGATCAACAACGCCGGCATCGAGGGCCGCGTCGGTCCGCTCACCGAGCTCGCGGTCGATGCGTTCGACGCCGTGCTCGCCGTGAACGTGCGCGGCGTGTGGCTCGGCATGAAGCACGCCGCGCCGGCGATCGCCGCACGCGGTGGCGGTGCGATCGTGAACACGGCCTCGGTGGCCGGCCTCGGCGGCACGCCGGGCATCATCGCCTACGGTGCCTCCAAGCACGCCGTGGTGGGGATGACGAAGACCGCTGCCATGGAGCTCGCCCCGATGAGGATCCGGGTGAACGCCGTCTGCCCGTCGCCGGTGGAGACGCGCATGATGCGCTCACTGGAGGCGGGCATGAACCCGGACGACCCCGAGGCGGTGCACGCGCTCATGGCCGCCACGATCCCGCTCGGCCGCTACGGCGAGTCGTCCGACGTCGTGGCGCTGATGTGCTTCCTGTGCAGCGCGGAGGCCGAGTTCCTCACCGGTGCGGCGATCCCCATCGACGGGGGCATGCGCGCCCGCTGACCGCCCGGCATCCGACCCGACGGGGCATGCGCGCCCGACGGCGGACCGGCGGGATCGGGGTCAGCCGGTGGCCGGACCCGTCAGGTCCGCGGCCAGGCGCGGCGCCTCGCGGCGGCGGAGCGCCGTGTTCACCCGCTGGCGTTCGAGCACCTGCTCGAGGGTCTTGGCCGACTGCGGCACCTCGTGCTCGGCGAAGAACGACTGCACGTCGGCGCTCACCGCGTCGCCCGTGAGCAGCTTCACCGGATCGACCATGTAGATGATCGTGTTGGCCGGGAAGCGCTCGTTCGCCTCGTCCCAGTGCCGCCGCACGAACTGCCAGGCCTGTTCGCCGTGCTCGCGATTCGCGATGCAGCGGGCGAGCAGGAACGCCGCGTTCTGGGTGCGGACCTCGCCGCTCATCGCGAGCTCGCACGAGCGCTGGACGAGCTCGGCGGTCGGGAAGTCGCCGAGCGCGTACAGGAACCGCAGCTGCTCCTGCGGCGTCGCCGCCTGGCGCCACGCCCGCAGGAAGCGCTCGTAGTCGGCCTCGTCGCCGACCGCAGCGACGACGTTCGTGGCCGCGGCGACGAGCTCGGGGTGCACGCCCGTGGGATCGGCGACGATCGCACGACAGCGCGCCTGGGTGGCGGGGTCGTTGCCCAACACCGCGACGGTGCTCACGAGCAGGCCGCGCAGCTTGCCGGTGAGGTCGTCCTCGCCGGCGGGCGGCTCCCAGCCGAGCTCCGCGAGCGGCAGGCCGGCCAGGGCGCGCACCCGCGCCCGGAACGCGTCGCGGGCCTCGCCCTCCACCAACCGTCCGAGGCCGCGCAGTGCGATGCCGATCGCCTGCCACACGGCGAGCTCACGCTCGGCGCCGAACCCGTCGAGGAACGCCAGCAGCTCGGGGGCACCGAGACGTCCGGCGACCACGGCGTTCCAGGCGTCGTCGACGAGGCTGTACCGCTCGACGACGGACAGCGAGGAGATGGCGTCGCCGGTGAGCCGCGCCCGGAGCGCATCGTCGTAGGCCACGCGGACGAAGCCGTGGGCGCCCGCGTTCACCACCACCGGTGCGTCCGGCTCGGCGAGCTCGACGCGCAGCTCGTCGGCGTCGAGCAGCACCTTCCACTCCGTGGCGCCGTTGCGGAGGTGCAGCGGCACCACGAACAGCGTGGCGACGGCGTCGCCCAGCGCCTCGTCGTCGAACCCGAACCGCCGCTGCGACAGCACCAGCGTGTGCGCGTCGAGCCGTGCCGAGACGAGCGGGAACCCCGGCTGCCAGATCCAGCTGTCCATCAGCCGTCGGACGGGGGTGTCGGGGTTGACCGCCTCGATCGCGTCCCAGAGGTCGCTCGTCTCGGTGTTCCCGTGCGCATGGGTGGTGAGGTAGTGCTGCACGCCCCGGCGGAACTCCTGCTCGCCGAGGTACTGCTGCAGCATGCGCAGCAGCGCGCCGCCCTTCTGGTACGTGAGCACGTCGAACATGCCCTGGCAGTCGTCCGGTGCCTCGACCGGGAACTCGACGGAGCGGGTGGCGGCGAGGGCGTCGGTCTCGAACGCCACGCTGCGCTCGAGGCTGAACGACGCCCACCGCTTCCAGTCGGGTCGGTACGCGTCGCAGCACGCGACCTCCATGAACGTGGCGAACGCCTCGTTCAGCCAGATGCCGTTCCACCAGCTCATGGTGACGAGGTCGCCGAACCACATGTGCGCGAGCTCGTGGGTGATCACGTCGGCCAGCACCTGCTGCTCGGCCTGCGTGCTCGTCGACGTGTCGACGAGCAGCAGGTTCTCGCGGTAGGTGATGCACCCGAGGTTCTCCATCGCTCCGGCGGCGAAGTCGGGCAGGGCGATCATGTCGCACTTGTCGGTGGGGTAGGGGATGCCGTAGTAGTCCTGGTACCAGCCGAGCGAGAACGCCCCGACGTCGAGCCCGAAGCCGGTGAGGTGCCCCTTGCCCGGTACGTGGACGATGCGCAGCGGGATCTCGCCGCCGCCGAGGCGCGGCACCATCACCGGCTCGGTCACCTCGAGCCGGCCGACCACGAACGCGACGAGGTAGGTGCTCATCGGCATCGTCTCGGCGAAGCGCACGACGTGCTTGCCGTCGTCGCGCGCGCTGCGCTCGATCTCGGCGCCGTTGGACACGGCCACGAGGTCGGGCTCGACCACGAGCGTCACCGCGAAGGTGGCCTTGAAGTCGGGCTCGTCGAAGCACGGGAACGCCCGCCGGCAGTCGGTGGCCTGCATCTGCGAGGTGGCGATCACGTGCGCCGTGCCGTCGGCGTCGTGGTAGGTGGAGCGATACCACCCGCGGAGCAGGTCGTTCAGGGTGCCGGTGAACTCGATGCGCAGCACCGCACGCCCCGGGACGACGGGGCGGTGCACCACCAGGCGTTCCGTCTCGGGGTGCAGCTCGAACGTGGCCGGCACGCCGTCGACCTCGATGGCGGTGATGTCGAGTTCGGCCGAGTTCAGCACGATCGACCCGTCGGCCTCCGCGACCGTGGTGTCGATCACCACCGTGCCGGTGAAGGAGGCGCCGGCGAGATCGGGTTCGAGGACCAGGTCGTAGCGTTCCGGCAGCACGGTCCGCCGCAGGCGGTACGGGTTGTCGCTCACGATGGTCAGCGTAACGTGGGACCGGATAGGGTTGTCCGACGTGCCGGAGCAGCAGACGTCCCAGCATCCGACGTCGAGCCGACCAGACGGTGCGACGGCCCCCCTGTACGACGTGGTGGGCGTCGGCAACGCCCTGGTCGACGTCATCTCGCACGCCGACGACCACTTCATCGAGCGCCACGAGCTCGTGAAGGGATCGATGACCCTCGTCGACACCGAGCGGGCGCTGCAGCTGTACCGGGCGCTCGGCGGGGCGGTGGAGATGAGCGGTGGCTCCGCGGCCAACACGATGTGCGGCATCGCGAGCCTCGGCGGCCGGGCCGCGTACATCGGCAAGGTCGACGCCGACGACCTCGGTGAGGTCTTCGGCCACGACCTCCGCGCCGTCGGCGTGCAGTTCCGGCCCGGACGACCCGACGGAGGCACGCCGACCGGTCGCTGCATCATCGTGGTCACCCCGGATGCCGAGCGCACGATGAACACCTATCTCGGTGTGTCGTCGCTGCTCTGCGTCGGCGACATCGACGACGAGGCCATCGCCGCCGGTGCCGTGCTGTACATGGAGGGCTACCTGTTCGACCGCGACGAGGCGAAGGCGGCGTTCCGTCACGCTGCCGCGGTGGCGCACCGCCACGGTCGGCTCGTGTCGCTCACCCTCAGCGACTCGTTCTGCGTCGACCGCCACCGCGACGACTTCCGGGCGCTCGTGGCCGACGAGGTCGACCTGCTGTTCGGCAACGAGCACGAGCTCGTCTCGCTGTACGAGGTGGACACGCTGGAGGCCGCGATCGAGCGGGTGCAGCGCGACTGCCAGCTCGCCGCGGTCACCGTCGGTGCGCGCGGTTGCCTCGTCGTCACGCCGGACGGTGTGCTGCACGCACCGGCGCAGCCGGTCGAGCGGGTGCTCGACACCACCGGCGCCGGCGACCTGTTCGCAGCGGGCTTCCTGTACGGCTACACGCGCTCGCTGTCGCTCGCCGAGTGCGCCCGCATCGGCTCGATCGCCGCAGCCGAGGTGATCTCCCACGTGGGCCCGCGGCCGCTGGTCGAGCTGCGGACGCTCATCTGACCCGTCGTCGACCGTCACCGGAGCCCCCCGTGCCCCACTCCCGACCCACCGCCGAGCGCTGGCTCGTCGCCGAACCGGACGACGACATCCGCGACGAGCTGCAGCGGCTGCTCGACGGGCCCGCCGACGAGCTGTCCGCCCGCTTCAACGGTCGCCTGCAGTTCGGCACGGCCGGTCTGCGCGGCGCCGTCGGTGCCGGACCGCGTCGGATGAACCGGCTCGTCGTGCGCCAGGCGGCCGCAGGCCTCGTCGACCACCTGCTGGCCGCGGTGCCGGATGCGGCGTCGCGCGGCGTGATCATCGGCTACGACGCCCGCCGCAAGAGCGACGTGTTCGCCCGCGACACCGCCCGCGTGTGCGCCGCTCGGGGTGTGCGGGCGATGCTGTTCCCGCACGTGGTGCCGACACCGGTGCTCGCGTGGAACATCACCGGCACCGGGGCGGCGGCGGGCGTGATGGTGACCGCCAGCCACAACCCGCCGGCCGACAACGGCTACAAGGTCTACCTGGGCACCGGCGCACAGATCGTGCCGCCCGCAGACGAGCAGATCGCCGCGTGCATCGACGCCGTCGATCCCACCACCGTCGAGCTCGCGCCGGACGACCACCCGCTGATCGAGGTGCTCGGCCACGAGCTCGTCGACGCGTACCTGGATTCGGTGGTCGGGGTCCGCTTCCGGCCCGACCTCGCCGGCACGCCGGTCGCCTACACGGCGATGCACGGCGTCGGTGGTTCGCCGCTCCTCACCGCCTTCGAGCGCGCCGGTCTGGCGGCGCCGGTGGTGGTGGAGGCCCAGCAGCAGCCCGACGGCACGTTCCCGACGGTCGGGTTCCCGAACCCGGAGGAGCCGGGCGCGATGGATCTGGTGATCGGCCTGGCCGCCGCCTCCGGCGCCCGCCTCGCGATCGCCAACGACCCCGACGCCGATCGCCTGGGCGTCGCGATCCCGACCACCTGGCCGGCCTCGTCGCCCGCCCGGTGGCGCCGCCTCGGTGGCGACGAGATCGGCTGGTTGCTCGCCGACCACGTGCTGCGGCACACGTCGGGCGATGACCGCCTGGTGGTCACGACGCTCGTGTCGTCGTCGCTGCTCGGCCGGATGGCGGAGCGCCACGGCATCCACGCCGCGGAGACCTTCACCGGGTTCAAGTGGATCGCGCACGCGGTGCTGGCCCGTCCCGAGCTGCGGTTCGTCTTCGGCTACGAGCAGGCACTCGGGTACCTCGTGACGGACCGCCCGCTCGACAAGGACGGCATCACCGCCGCCGTGCTGCTCGCGGAGATCGCCGCGGTGGCCGAGTCCGAGGGACGCACGATGCAGGACCTGCTCGACGCGATCACCGCCGAGTACGGCCGGTACGTCATCGCCGAGCGGTCGGTGCAGCTCGACCCGGCCGTCGGGCTCGCGTCGGTGGTGCGGCTGCGCGAGCGGCCCCCCACCGAGATCGGCGGCCGTGCGGTCACCGAGATCGGCTGGTTCGAGGAGGCCACGCTGCTCCGGCTCCGCTGCGGCGACGAGCTTCGGCTGCAGGTGCGGCCGAGCGGCACCGAGCCCAAGGTGAAGCTGTACGGCGAGGGGATGTCGGTGGATCCGGCCCCCTACCTCGACGCACTCGCGAGCCTGCTGGTGCCCCACGCCTGAGACGGCGTGCGGCCCGCCGCGTCAGGTCTGGCGGGCGAGCAGGATCGGTGCGGCCTGCTCGAGGTGCTCCACCCAGGCGTCCGGCGACGGCGGCTCCACGAGCGGCAGCACGACGAACTTGGTGGTGCCGACCGCGACGAACCGGTCGATCAGCGCGAGCAGCGCGTCCCAGCCGCTCGGCACGAGCACCGTCGGATCCTCGAGGTCGGGGCGTCGCTTGGCGAGCCCGGCGAGCACGGCGTCGGGCACCGGGCCGGTCGCGTAGGGGATGAGCGCGCCGTAGTGGTCGTCGTCGATCGCGCGGCCGTGCTCGGCCAGCGTGGCCTCGATCGCCTCCCGCCCGCGGGCTGCGTCCTCGGGGGTGACGAAGCTCGGCAGCCAGCCGTCGGCGAGTCGCCCCACCCGGCGCAGCTCGCTGGGGGCGATGCCGCCCAGCCACACGTCGAGGTGCTGCTGCGCGGGCGGCGGCAGCACCCGCAGGTCGTCGAAGTGGTAGCGCTCGCCGTGGTGGGTGAACGGCTCGCCGGTCCAGGCGGCGCGCAGCACCCGCATCGACTCGTCGAACCACGCCGCCCGCTCGCCTCGGGCGACGCCGAACGCCTGCTGCTCGTGCGGGTCGGCGACCCCGAGGCCGAACGCCGGGAGCAGCCGTCCGTTCGAGAGTCGGTCGAGCGTCGCGAGCTCCTTCGCGAGGACGATCGGGTTGCGGCCGGGGAGCACCATCACGCTCATGCCGAACTTGAGCCGGGTGGTGCGACCGGCGGCGAACGCCATCGCGACCAGCGGGTCGGGCGACTCGCCGCTCAGCCGCTCACTCAGCCAGAGGCTGTCGAAGCGGAGCCGTTCGAGCGCGTCGACGACGATGCCGAAGCCGTTGTCGTTGAGCCGTGTGCGGACGCCGAACCCGAACCCGATGCGGACCTTCACGACCCGGATCCCCCGGTCGTGGCGGCGTCCGCCACCGTGGCGACGGCACCGGCGATCACGTCGGCGGTGGCATCGGGCATCGAGGCGAAGGGGGAGTGGTCCGTCTCCAGCGTGACCACCGAGGTGCAGCGCGCCGCCATCGCCACCTGGTGGTCCGGGTGGACGGCCTGGTCGAGGGTGCACACCACGAACGTCGACGGGATCGTGGCGCGCGGGTCACCCGTGACCGGCTGGCCGAAGGTGGCCATCGGCTGCGGCGACAGCCGCGGCAGCGACGCCGCCACCACCTCCGGCGGGCAGCTCCCGTAGAGCGCCGGCGCGGCGAGTTCGGGGTCGAGCACGCTGGTGCCGTCGTCACGCATCCGCATCGCCGCCCCGAGGGCGACGTCGCGACGCTCGAGCGACCCGAGGGTGCTCATCACCCCGTCGCCGGCCAGCGGGGCGAAGGCGGCCAGGTACACGAGGTGCCGCACGTGGGCGGTGCGCGTCGCGGCCTCCGTGATCACCGCGCCGCCGTAGCTGTGGCCGACGAGCACGACCGGCCGGCCCCAGGCCTCGATCACGTCGGCGACGTGCTGGGCGTCGCCGTGCAGGTCGCCGAGCGGCAGCGTGGACGCCCCGTGCCCGGGGAGATCGACGGCGAGCGAGGCGATGCCGCGGCGGTCGAGGCGTTCCTGCAGCGCCGCGTAGCACCACGCGCCGTGCCAGGCGCCGTGGACGAGGACGACCAGCGGGTGCTCGGAGGTGGGGGCCGGCGCAGGGAGAGCGGGGTCGGACATGCCGGCATCGTGGCACACGCCGCCCGGACGCCGGCGTCCCGGAGGCACCGGCCGGGCGGGTCAGCGGGCCAGGTCAGCCGGGCGGGTCAGCGGGGGGCAGGGGTGCGGGTCAGCGGCGCAGGTCGTGGCGGACCGGCAGGGCCCGCACGGGAGCCGGCCGCGACAGGCGGCCCTGCTCGAGGTGGAACCAGCTCGCGGCGGTGCCCGCCACGATCACGGCGACGACCAACACGGTCTCGCCGACGACACCCGACAGCAGCAGTGCGGCGGCGGCGGCGGCGATGCTCACCACGAGCGCGAGGCGGCAGCTTGCCGCCCAGTCGATCTCCTCGCGCGGCGTGAGATCGAACCACTCGTCACCGGGCACCGCGCCCCAGCGCTCGTACTCCACCTGGTGCCCCACGTGACTGTCCGCCGTCCGACCGCTCATCGTCCCCTGACCCATACCTCTCTAACGTCCACCTTGCCGGGATGGTTCCTCCTTCGGCCGGAATTTCTCGGAACTGGAGCATTTGTCATCCGATCGGCACACAGGCAAGGCTCGCGACCATGACGCTCCAGCCGCTCGACCTGTTCCGACTCGACGACACGGTCTCGATCGTCACCGGCGCCTCATCGGGCCTCGGTGACCGGTTCGCCCGGGTGCTGCACGCCGTCGGCTCCACCGTGGTGGTGGTCGCCCGCCGTGCGGATCGCCTGAGCTCGCTGGTGGAGCAGCTCCCGGGGGCGGTCGCGATCGCCGCCGACCTGTCGTCGTCCGACGACCGCGAGCGGGTGGTGACCGAGACGCTGGAGCGCTTCGGTCGGGTGGACGTGCTGGTGAACAACGCCGGCATCGGCCACAAGGTGGCGGTGGAGGACGAGGACCTCGACACCTTCCGCCAGGCGATGGAGCTGAACGTCACGGCGATCTGGCACCTGTCGAAGCTGTGCGCGCCCTCGATGATCGCCACCGGCGCCGGCAGCATCGTGAACGTCGCCTCGATGCTCGGCCACATCGGGTCGACGCCCGTGAAGCAGGCGCACTACTGCGCGTCGAAGGGTGCCGTCGTGAACCTCACCCGCGAGCTGGCGCTGCAGTGGGCGCGCAAGGGCATCCGGGTGAACGCGCTGTGCCCGGGGTGGTTCCCGAGCGAGATGACGGCCGGGATGGACACCGACGACGGCAGCCAGGCGTTCATCCGCCAGATGTCGCCGATCCCGCGCATGGGCCACGAGCACGAGCTCGACGGCGCGCTGCTGCTCCTCGCGTCGCGGGCGAGCACCTTCCTGACGGGTCAGAGCCTCATCGTCGACGGCGGCTGGACCGCCCGCTGAGATCGGGTCGGATCGGGTCGGGTCGGGTCGGATCGGGTCGGGTCGGGTCGGATCGGGTCGGGTCGGATCGGGTCGGGTCGGGTCAGATCGGCGGACGCCGGTCGGCCCACGGGCGCGCCTGCTCGAGCTGGCTCGCCACCCGGATCAACACGTCCTCGCGGCCGTAGGCGGCCACCAGCTG